>VMHT01201790.1_pt1 | contig 10688 bp, 6 predicted proteins | sample 4693611 | NCBI WGS metagenome assembly VMHT01 (sample SAMN12280063, study PRJNA550983) | marine metagenome | isolation source: seawater sampled from same location over 5 years 0.02-0.2 micron viral filtrate | place: USA: collected off the coast of southern California halfway between the port... ...
ATGAATTTAAAAATTCAAAAGGTGAAAAAATTGTAGATTTATATTTCAGACCATTAACTAGATACGATAGGCAAAAAGCCCAAAGTGCTACTGGTACAGATGAAGCCCTTGTTGTTTCAACTCAATTACTTTGTCAAATGGCAGAGCTTGAAGATGGAACAAAAGCTTTTAGTATGGCAGATGCACCAAACTTACAAAGGGAACTACCTGAAAACGTATTAAACGAAATAGAACTGTTTTTGTTTAATATAAAACTTGATACAGATACAGCAAAAAACGATTAAAGCGAGATAACTGGTTCAACTTTGAGTTTTTTCTCGCAACAGAATTAGGTAAGACATTAAAAGAATTAAGACAATTAATTACACAAGAAGAGTTAATATATTGGGTTGCTTATTACGAAAATAAACATGAAAATGAAAAAAGAATGCATCAAAGAGCAAAAAACAGGTAGTATATAATTAATAGATTTTTCTTTAACTTAAGTGGCCGAAAGTATAGTTACCTTAAGAGTTGAAGCAAGAAATGCAATATCTTCTTTAAATAAAACTTCCCAAGCAACAAAGACGTTATCAACTTCAGCAAAAGGTGCAACTACATCTTTAGCTGCAACATCAACCGCAGCAAAAGGATTAGGTGCTTCATTAGCTGCTTCACTTGGACCCTTAATTACTGTTGGTGCTGCTGTTGCAACTGTTAGTAATGCAATAAGAACCTTTTCTGATAGGGAACGAGATATAACAATTCTTACACAAGGTTTAGTCAATTTAGGTGAAGGAACTGCTGCATTAAATGAATTACAAGAAGCAGCAAATAGATTAGGAAACCAAACTTTATTTAATCAAGAAGAATTTACAAGAGGTTTTAATTTGTTAACAAGTTTTAGAAATATAGGTGTTGATTCATATTCAAGAGTTGCTCAAGCAGCAGCAGATATTGCTCAAGTTAACCAAGTAGATGTCACTACATCATTTATGCAATTAGCAAAAGCATTGCAAGACCCAGAGAGAAATTTATCCAATTTAAATAGATCAGGTATTGCTTTTACTAAAACACAAACAGATGTAATTAAAGAGTTAATGAAAACTAATGAAACAGCTAAAGCTCATGCCATGATTTTAGGTATTGTTGAAGAAAGTTATAATAAATTATCACAAGCTGCTGCAGAAGGCTTTGCTGGTGAAGTTGATTCATTAGGCGAAGCGTTTCGTGACTTTTCAGAAACATTAGGTAAGGCACTTAACCCTGCTTTAATTGCAGCTACCCAAGGATTAACAGCTTTGATAACTGCTGCTGATAATCTTTTAAAATCACCACTAGGAAAAACTGCAGCAATTTTTGCAGCGATTGCGCTTGCGGCTAAAGGCATTGCAATAATTATTCCTGTTGTAACCTCAGGATTAATTGCTTTGGCTGCTGCAGGAGGCCTTGCTACTGTAGCCTTAAACGCATTACCTTTTGTGGCAATAACAACTCTTGTCGGTGGTTTTGTTACTGCAATAATCGGAGCAACACAAAAACAAAGAGATTTTAATAAAGCATTGAAAGAAGGTGATGAGCAAGCTTTAAAAGGCGAATTTAATAGATTATTTATTGAAAGACAAAAGATTTTAGCAAGATTGGCTACAGCGCAAGAAAACAATAATAAAAGAGCTATTAATTCCTTAGAAAGACAACTTAATGTAAATCAAAAATCAATAGATCCTATAAAAGAACAACTAAAGATCACACGGGAAACTGCAAACCAAAATCAAATTATTGCAGATAAAAAAGAAGAACAAAAAAACATTCAAATTGAAATTAATGAACTTGAAGAGGCTAATAGAAAAAAAGCACTTGAATATGAACAGGCTGAGATGGATAAAGTTGCAGCAATCGGTGAATTTATAGATAGTCAAAGTGATTCTTTAGCATTACTAAGAGCGCAAATTAAAGGTAAAGGAGAGCAGGTTGCACTTGAACAATCAATAAATAATGCTGTTAAAGAATATGGAGAGGAATACAGGGACATTATTACAAATTATCTAACTGCAAATGAAGAACTTAAAAACCAAAAAGAAAGCATTGACAAAAACAAAGAAGCGGCTGAAAAACTTAACGAGCAATATAGACAAATAGGAGAAGAAACTAGACAAGGTTTAGTTGAAAATTTAAGAGAGGCAGTAAATGGTAGTCAAACTTTAGGTCAAGCACTAGGTAATGTTTTAAATAATTTAAAAAATAAACTTCTTGATATTGCACTTGATAAGGCTATTTCTGGAATTGGAAATATATTAGGCGGTGGTAAAAAAAGCGGTGGTGGTTTTGGTTCTTTCTTAGGAGGATTATTTGGAAGAGCAAGCGGTGGCCCTGTATCTGCTGGTGGTGCTTATGTTGTAGGTGAGCGTGGCCCTGAGATTTTGCAGATGGGTTCTAAAGGTGGCAATATAATTCCAAATAATAAGATGGGAGGTGGCACTGTAAACAACATTACTGTTAATGTAGACGCAGCGGGGAATCAATCAATGGGAGGAGGGGAGATGCAAGGTCAACAACTAGGACAACTTATTGCTTCTGTTGTTCAAACAACTATCGCTTCAGAGCAAAGATCAGGAGGTTTACTTAATCCATAATGGCAACTTTTCCTTCTATCACTCCCACTTATGGGATGAGAAAAACCAGCAAACCAAGAATCAGAGTTTCACGACTTGGTGATGGGTATGAAAATAGAGTCTTATTTGGCCTTCCTAATCATCAAGATCCAAAAGAATATGCTCTTACTTTTAACGTCTCTGAGACTGAATCAGATGTGATTGAGGGCTTTTTAAGAAGTAGGGTTGCAGATCAGGCAAGCTTTACTTTTACCCCACCAGCAGAAGGGTTCACAAAAACAGGTACTTATGTTCAATCAGGAACAACCATAACAATTACAATTACAAATCATGGGGTAGGAATAGGTGATGTTTTAACAATAGATTTTACCTCTGGAGCAACAGATGGCTCTTATGCTGTTTCTTCTTCTGCTGATGCAAATACTTTCACTGTCACAGCCGCTTCAAGTGCAACAATTACTGAGACTGCTGTATCAATAACTTTATCTGGGGCAAGCCAGTTTGTTTGTGATTCTTGGACAAAAAGTATTCCTTACAATAATAGAGCTATTATAAATTGTTCATTTCGAGAGGTATTTGAACCATAAATGGCTAATCCTGTTTCTGAGTTACAACAAAGAATCAATAAATCAATTATTGAATTATATTCTCTTGAATTAAAAGCTGATGTTCATTATACAAAAGTTGCAAAGACAGATATAGCGTATTCGCAGTCAGGCACTACAATCACAATTACATTAAATTCTCATGGGTTCTCTGTTGGTCTTATTTTAACTCTTAATTTTACCACTGGTAATGGAATTGATGGGATTTATACCATTCAAACAGTTGCAACAAACACTTTTACTGTCACAGGTACAACCTCACAGTCCACAAGCGGTAACGTATCTTTTAATGTAAACGCAACCATGGCAAATCCTACTGTTTATTTATTTCATTCTGGCAATAATCTAAAAGATAAAAATGACTTGATATGGCAAGCTAATACTTATTCAAAAATGCCAGTTACGTCAGATGGTTATTTATATTCTGGAAAAGGAAAACTACCAAGACCAACATTAACATTTTCTAACATGTTGGGAGTAATAACTGCATTAATGCAATTAGTAAACCAAACAACTGCATTTTGTGACCTACAAGGTGCAAAAATTATTCGTAGGCGTACAATGGGTAGATTTTTAGATGCTGTTAACTTTCCAAGCTCTGTTAATCCTTATGGAACTCCTGATCCTTCGGCAGAATTACCACAAGAAATATATTTTATTGAAAGAAAAGTGACAGAGAATAGAGATAATGTACAATTTGAATTAGTTAGTACTTTTGACTTAATTGGTGTAGGTGCGCCAAAAAAACTTGTTACAAGAGCCGATTTTCCTTTGGTGGGTACATTACAAAATGCTTAATATGAATTGGAAAGTTGAAGCTGAAATTTACGCAAAAGCCCAAGCTCCCAAAGAGTCTTGTGGTATTTATACACTTATAGATGGAAAAGAGAAATTTTGGCCTTGTAAAAATATTGCTCAAGATCAAGAAAACTTTTTTGCTTTAGATCCAGAAGATTGGGCAGCTTGCGAAGATCGAGGTGGTCAAATACTTGGTGTTTTTCATAGTCATCCAAAGGGAGATTCTAAATTATCTAAAATTGATATGATATCTTGCGAGAGCATGGGGTATCCATATTTTATTTATAGTGTTGAATTAGAAACATGGAATGATTACAAGCCTGATTGTTGGCAAAAACCAAAGCCAAAAAAAGATATTGAATTAATAAATTCATCAGAACTTAAAACAATAAAAGTATATGGAAAACTTAAAGAATTTTTAGGGCAAAGTGTTTTTCAAGCTGCTGTGAAAACACCTTTACAAGCAATGAGTTTTTTAAAAGCAAATTTTGCTGGTATAGAAAAACATATGAATAAACAAATTTATAGGGTAAAAATGGGTAGCAATTCTGTTGCTGATAATCTTTTAAATATGTCTGGTCAGGGTGATATTCAAATTATTCCTGTAGCTATAGGGGCATGGAATCCATTTAAATGGGTAGGCGATGTAGTTTCTGGGGCAGTTAATCTTGTAGGTGATGCTGTTAATTGGGTTTCTAATAATATTCTTACAGTCGGATTAACTCTTGCTACTGGTGGTCTTGGTGGTTTATTAACAACTATGGGAACTAATTTATTAATGAGTGGAGTTTCTTCTTTATTATCACCATCTAGGCCGTCATCTTCAAGTTCTTCTGTTGGCGACACAGATCCAAATATAAGAGGATCTTATAATTTCAATGGGATTCAAAATATAAGTACTGCTGGGGTTCCAATTCCGATTATGTATGGTTTAGTTTTTACTGGATCTATTATTGTCAGTTCTGGAATTGACACAGCACAAATTGTAAAGGAACTTTAAATGCCTTTTTTACCTAACGAAGAATTAGTTAGAACTATTATTGACCCTGACATGGTCGAAGGAGGGTTGCGAAGTAAACAATTTGCAACTGTTATTGATTTACTAGGTTACGGAGAAATTGATTCAATTTTAGATGTTGGTGGCTCTGGTACTGATACTTTTAGAAAAAATATTTTTTTAAATCAAACTCCATTAATGAATCCTAATGGTGATGATAATTTTCAAAATGTAGCTGTATTTTTTAAAAATGGTGCTTCAGATCAAACAGCTATACCACAAATCCCAGAAACACTCAATACTGTTCCTGTGGGAGTTGCAGTAACAAAATCTTCCTCAGTCTCAAGAGCAACAAGCTCAACACCTTTTAATATTTTAAGAATTGCTATACAGTTTCCAGCGTTGCAATTCTTTGATACTAATGGAGATATTAGAGGAACTGAAGTTGAATTAAATATAAAATTAACTGGTGCAACTGGTACAGTTTTCACACCTATAACAGGTGACAAGATAAGTGGAAAAGCAACAAGTCCTTATATAAAAGAATATGAAATTACATTTGGTGCTAGAACTCCTTTTGCTGATTCAAATTTTCCATTAACAATAACTGTTGAAAGAGTTACAGATGACAGTACTGAAAGCAAATTGCAAAATGCAACTAATTTTCTATCGTTTACAGAAGTTCTTACAGATAATAGAGCATATCAAGGGTTTGCTTATGTTGCATTAAGATTTAACGCTCAAGAATTTCAATCATTTCCGACTCGAAAATACAGGGTAAAAGGAACAAAAATCAAAGTTCCGCATGGAACAACAATTGACTCAGACAATGGCAGGGTAATTTATCCATCTGATTATACATTTAATGGAACTTTCAAAACAGATAAAGAATGGTGTTCAGATCCAGCTTGGATTTTATATGACATTTTGACAACGGATAAAGGTTTTGGAGGCACTGATGGGCTAATTGATGAAGATTCTCTTGACGTATTTTCTTTTTATTCTGCAAGTGCTTATGCCAGTGAATTAATTACAGATCCAATAACAGAAACAACTGAGCCACGTTTTTCATGCAATGTAATATTAAATCAAAGGATGGATGCTTATACATTAATTAACGATCTTTGTTCAATAATGAACGCCATGCCTTTTTATGGTGTTGGAACTTTGCAAATTGCTCAAGATAGACCAACAAACACAGCTACTAACACAAGTGATCCTGTATATATTTTTACTAATGCAAACGTCACAGCAAATGGTTTTACTTATCAAGGAACAGGTCAAAGAACAAAGTTTACAGAAGTTGAAGTCTCTTATTTTGACAATGATACTCAACAAATTAATTATGAATTAATAACAACAGATCAAATTACAACTTTATCTGATGCTGTTTCTAAATTTGGTAGAACTAGAAAGACTCTTAAAACTTTTGCTTGTACTTCAAGAGGTCAAGCAAACAGACTTGGGAGATGGTTTTTATATTCAAATTTAAGAGAATGTGAAGTTGTAAGCTTTACCACAACTATTGAAGCTGGTGTAGTTATAAGACCTTCAGCGATTATTGGGATAGCAGATTCTATGAGGGCTGGTATTAGAAGAGGAGGAAGAATTAACACAGGCAGTTCAACCACTCAGATAATTGTTGATGATGAAAACAATACAGATTTAACAATAGAAAATTCAGCAACACTTTCTGTAATTCTTCAAGACGGAACAATGGAATCTAGAAGTATATCTGCAATTTCTGAAAAAACAATTACAGTTTCTTCAGCATTTTCTTCAGTGCCACAGGCAAACAGTATTTGGGCTATTGAAAACACTACAACTGAGTTTCAAACTTATCGTGTTTTATCAATTAATGAGAGTAACTATTGTGAATATCAAATTACAGCAACTATACACGATACAAACAAATACACCCAAGTTGAAGATCCAACCGTTGCTGCTGATCCTAGGAATATAATTACTTTACTAGATGAAAAACCATCTCCAAGCAACCCTGCTGCTGTTGAACAAATTGTAGTTTTAAATAATCGTGCAGTATCTAAAATATTTGTAACATGGGAACCTGTTTTAGGTGTAAAAGAATATCTTATTGAATTTCAGTATGAAAACGAGAACCCTGAGAGACAAAGAGTTGCAAGGCCAAGTTTTGAATTATTTGAATCAAGATTAGGAACTTATACTTTTAAAATAAAATCATATAATGCCTTAGGTATTTTAAGTTCCACAACTTCTAGTATTGATTCTTTTCAAGCTGTAGGAAAAACAGAACTACCAGAAGATCCTACAGGTTTAACCTCTGAACCTGTTTCAGATAACTTTATACGACTACGATTTAACCCCTCTACTTCAGTTGACGTAACTCACGGAGGAACTATTTCAGTCAGGCATACCAGTGATACTTCAACAACTGCGAGTTTTGCAAACTCAACTGAAATAATCCCACAACTTTCTGGAAATATTAGTGAAACATTAGTCCCTGCATTATCTGGAACATATTCAATTAAATTCATTGATGATGGCTCACGCAGATCAGCAAATGCAGCAAAAATTATTGTCACGAAACCCGATCCACAACCAAATCAAATAATTGCAACAAAAAGAGAAGATCAAACAAGCCCACCCTTCAATGGCACAAGAGTAAGAACAGTATTTAGTGATGAATTTAATGGCTTAGTTTTAGATGGTACTGCATTTTTTGATAATGTAACTGATGTTGATGCTTTAGCTAATTTTGATTTCTTAGGGTCTGGAATAGTTTCACAAGGTTTTTATACTTTTGTTGATGATTTAGATTTAGAAGCAGTTTTTAATTTATCTCTGATCAGACATTTCAAAACAGCAGCTATTGTTGTTTCTGACTTATGGGATTCAAGAGTAACACTTGTGGATGCAATGCTAGATTGGGATGGTACGCTGGCAGAAGATGTTGGAGCAAAACTACAGGTTGCCACTTGTCAGGGTGTGCCTACTTCATCACTAGCAAGTACTTACAGCCAATCACAAGATTTAATTACAATCACAAGGTCATCACATGGTGCTGTTGTTAATGATCAAGTTTTAGTTGATTTTACAAATGGAAATGCTACAGATGGATTTTTAAAAGTTGCATCTGTAACAAATGACAATGTTTTTGTAGCGGAAGCTGTTCGTGTATTAGCAGAATATGAAGTTGTAGATGCTTCCACAGGTGAAATACAATTTTTCACTACAGGAGATCATGGAGGTCTTGTTGCAAATGACACAGTTAATTTAAGAGTTTTAACTGGTAACCTTACAAGTGGAGACTATACAGTTGGATCGCTTTTATCTTTAGGTATTGTAAAAATAACAACTTCATCAAACAATTCAGTTACATCTGGTACTGTTGAATTTATAAAAGTCAAAGATAATTCTGGCAATAATGTAACTACTAGCGGAGACTGTAATATTTCAAGTGCCTTTAGTCCTTTTAATATCTTTGCTAATGGTGAATATAATGCTAGAGGATTTAGATTTAGGGCAGAACTGTTTTCCGATGATCCTGATGAAAATATAGAAATTGATGAACTAGGTTATACCGCAAGCATAAAAAGAAGAACTGAAACTGTTAATACTGCTATAGCAAGTGCTTGTGCCACTAACAGCGCAGCCAAGACAGTGAGTTTCGGTAATAGTTTTTATACCGGTACCAGTGCAATAAATTCTTCAACTACTGCATTTTTGCCAACAATAGGGATTACTCTTGAAGGTGCTGTTTCTGGTGATTATTTTAAAATTACATCTGTTACAGGTACACAGTTTGTAATTGAAACAAGGGATTCAAGTAATGCTTTTAAGGATCTAAGTTTTAAATATACTGCTGTTGGATTTGGTAAAGGTGTTTAAATTATGTTAATAAGCTATCCTATAATTATATAAAAAAGTGATGTAATGACTAATCAAAATGACTTTGTTATAGATAATGGAACAGGACTTGCCGTAAGGACTGATATTCAAGATGCTTTGCAAGCCTTGGCTGGAAATAGTAGCGGTAATTCAGAGCCTTCTGTGAAATATGCATATCAATGGTGGGCTGATTCTAATGCCGCAGTAATGAAGCTTAGAAACTCTGCAAATGATGGATGGATAGAGTTGTTTCAACTAGATGGTACGTTAACTCTTGAAGATGGATCTGCAAGTACACCAGCACTAGCTTTTAGGGACGATTTAGCCACTGGAATTTACTCTGATGCTGCTAATACTTTTAATGTTGCGACAGCTGGTGTTGAAAGGATGCAGTTAGGAAGTGAAACTGTATTTAATGAAACTGGGGTAGATGTAGATTTTAGGGTTGAAGGTGATACAGATACCAACTTACTTTATGTCAACGCAGGGGAAGATAGAGTTGCTATTGGTGCAAATACTGTTCCTACTGGTTTTAAATTAGCAGTTAATGGTGATATTACTTTAGGAGAAGCAAGCGGTACTGATAATACCTTTATTGACCAAAAACAAAATGGTGCTTTGGAGCTTATTAATAGTGGTATAGGGTCTAATAACGCAGGCATGATTCGTATTAATAGATATAATGATATTTCAGGTGGTACAACAGCTTTTAGAGATACTACAATTTATAACGGAAAAAACTCACAAATGTTATTTGTTGATGGTAGTGCAAGCAGAATTGGGATTGGTTCGGGTGCAACCTCACCTAGTTTTATGCTTGATGTACAACACGCAACTGATAATTGTTTGAGGCTTGGTAATACAAATGATGGTGCACATGGCGATGTTTTTGCTGCAGTAGTTCTTGGTTCGGGATATTATCACAAGGCATATATGGCAGCCCATTCATGGGAGTTCTATGTAAATGGAAGTAGCCTTGTAAAAAGATTTGAAATGCAATCAGGTGGAGATTTTAAATTAAATGATGGTAACGTTGTTATTGGTGCTGCTGGTCATGGTATTGACTTTAGTGATAACAGCAGTGCTCCATCAGGTTCAAATATTAGTGAACTTTTGGATTATTACGAAGAAGGTACATGGATACCTGTACTTGGATCTAGCGGTGGATCTGCCGCAGGTAGTGGAACTTATACTAATCAACACGGTACATATACTAGAGTAGGTAACAATGTGAATATTCGCTGTTATCTTGGCTGGAATAGTGACTTTACTGGAGCCGGTGGAAACTTTGCAATCGCCCTTCCTTACACTGCAAATAATACTGGCACTAACCAAACTACATATGCTGCAATTAATATTGGTTTCATGAAACACTCTAATGGTGCTTTAACTTCTGCTAATCAAAAAATAGGAGGTTATGTGAGTGGAAGTAATGTATTATTTTACAAAATACCTACTGGTCAAGCTAGTTCTGATTTAGGTGGTAATATTACAAACGCAACATGGTCTGAAAGTGATGGATATGTACAATTTAATGTGGATTTGAGAGTTTAAATATAGTTACTATTGTTCCGTAGCAATAAAGGTTTTGTTAGACCGAGCTATGTCTTAAAACTAAGCCTAAACCTGTTTTAATCGGAGATTAATCCTAATGGCACTAGCCGAATCAATCGAATACGACAAGATAGAAGTTGTCGGTTTATACAAAGCGGTACAAGTCCGTAAAGCAACAGTCATTAAAAAAGATGGTGTAGAACTTGCAAAGTCTTTTCAGAGGTATGTATTACAAGCTGGTACGTTGGATGATTCTGATAATTTTGTTGACAA
>VMHT01101459.1_pt1 | contig 10687 bp, 24 predicted proteins | sample 4693611 | NCBI WGS metagenome assembly VMHT01 (sample SAMN12280063, study PRJNA550983) | marine metagenome | isolation source: seawater sampled from same location over 5 years 0.02-0.2 micron viral filtrate | place: USA: collected off the coast of southern California halfway between the port... ...
AGAAAGCGGCTTAGATGAGGTTATAGCGGATTTAAACAAACCTAAAGAAAAAAGCACACTTGCTAAAATATGGGAGTTTGTAAGTACTGGAAGCGCTAAACCTTATAAGGAAAGCGAACAAGATGGTACTAGTAAACAAACGGATGAAAAAGGAAATGAATTTTTAGTACGTTATAAGTACAGCCCAGAAAGATACAGCGCAAACTCCAGACTGTTTTGTAAAAAAATGGTAGATGCTAAAAAGGTTTACAGAAAAGAAGATATTATAGCAATGGATAAAAAGGTTGTAAACGCTGGCTTTGGTAAAGGTGGGTCTGATACTTACTCAATATGGCTTTATAAAGGCGGTGCAAGATGTCAACATAAATGGCTGCGTAAAACTTTTGTCCGTAAAGAAGGAGGCAAAGGTTTAGGGGATGCAATAACAACAACAACAGCAAGGTCAAGAGGTTTTAAGCCAGAGGCAAACGCACAGAAAGTACCAGTAGCACCTAAAGATATGAAGTATAAAGGTTATACCGCTGAATATTGGAATAAAATAGGATTTAAGAATTAATATGGCAACAGCATTATTTATAAACAGAACAGACTTAGTTAAAAATTCTATTATTGATGGGAATGTAGATACAGATAAGTTTATACAATTTATTAAGGTAGCCCAGCAAATAGATATTCAAAACCTTTTAGGTACAGATTTATATAACAAGATAGGTTCTGATATTGCCTCGGGTGCTGCTGGCGGTGCTGGTTTGAGTGGTAATTACTTAACACTTGTTAACACATACGTTCAACCTACTTTAATATGGTTTGCACAAATGAACTATATTCCGTTTGCAGCTTATCAAATTAAAAACGGTGGTGTATTTAAACACAGCAGTGAAACAGCACAAAACGTAGATAAAAACGAAGTGGATTATTTAGTAGGTAAGGCGAGAGAGTATGCAAATTACTATTCGACTAGGTTAGTAGATTATTTAATATTTAACGATAATTTATTTCCAGAGTATAACTCAAATAGTGATGAGGATATTAGTCCAGATACAGATACAACTTTTAAAGGCTGGGTCTTATGAAGTATAAAGTAAAAAAAACTAATCTCATTAAACTTAAGAAATATATAGAAAGTAAAAGCGAAAAAGAAGCTAAATGGTTTTATGATAATATTATAAAAAACAAAAATAAATGAGTTACGGGAGTATATACGAAAGTACGTGGTGGGGTAATCCGCAAGAAGATGGCTGGGGTGGAATTTATTATAATTTAGCATCAAGCGGCTTAGTTGGTTTTGTTTTTGATGTTGACACAACACAAGCTGGAGTTTCTACTTCAACGCAATTTAAACTTCCTTTGTCATCACGCGCAAGTTTAAGCACAGACGCAGTAGTCGATTGGGGTGACGGTAGCACAGACACTATAACAAGCTATAATCAAGCCGAAACAACACACACTTATTCTACAAGTGGCACATATACTATAACTATAACTGGGACTTTAGAAAGTTGGTATGTAGGAAACGGCGGAGATAAGCTAAAAATAAAAGAAGTTAAAAACTGGGGTAATGGGGATGGATTAACCTTAAAAGATATTAATGGCAGCTACTTTTATGGAGCAAGCAATATGACTTGTATAGCTACTGATAAGCCTTCTGTGTCTTCTTCTAATTTTCAACAGATTTTTAGGAGTTGTCGAAGTATTGTTAGTGGCGTTAAAAATTGGGATGTAACAAGCCTTACAAGTCTTGTAAGAGCATTTGAACAAGCTAATGATTTTAATGAAGATTTAAGTAATTGGGATGTAAGCGGGGTTAGTTTTTTTGGAAGTTGTTTTAGAAGTTGTTTAGATTTAGACCAAAGTTTTGCTACTTGGGATATGACAAGCGCAGTAAATGTAATTAATATGTTTACGTCTTGTACGCTATCAACTGCTAATTACGATGCTACACTCATAGGCTGGGCAGCACAAAGCTTAAATAGTGGATTATCTATAAACTTTGGTTTTAGTAAATACACTGCTGGTGGTGCTGCTGAAGCAGCGAGAAACACTTTAATAAACACTTATGGCTGGACTATTGTTGATGGTGGAGCTGCTTAAAATATAATTATGGAAAAAAGAATTGATTTATGCTACCCAGAACAAGAAACGTATTTTATAGGTTGGGATAACCAAAGAGAAAATATAGTGGCTTATGATAGTGTTACGCCTATTCAATGTTTAGGTACTAATTGGGAAGATATTGATTATTATATAGTAAAAGATTTGTGGCTAGAAGTATTAAATAATAATGGTATTGATACTGAATATTTATAATTATGAGTAATCCAAAACTAGCATTAATACCAAGTGGCTACAAAGCCCCTAAACTTTACTCAATACTTCCTAGCAATGGGAGTGGGGATTTTACATTAAATAGAAACACTGTAAGCACAAGAGTTCGAAAAGATGGACTTATAGAGACCGTTTCGGTTGATGTTCCTTGTTTAGATTGGTTAAACAGTGATTGTCCAAGTTTAAATATAGAGCCATTAAGAACTAATAGGCAAATTAGGTCAGAGGAAATAGACAATGCAGCTTGGGTAAAAAGATTTACAACTGTTACCGCTAATCAAGTAATATCGCCAACTGGCGAATTAAATGCAGATAAATTAATTAGAACTTCTACAAGTGGGAATTATATTAGTGATTCCTCGACTAAGTCATCATCTTCTCAATTAGATATAACAACGTCTGTTTTTGTTAAACAAGGAGAGGGAGATTTTTTTGCTTTTCGTTCACAAGGCAGCTACCCTAATAGAGGCGAAGCTATTTACCAATTTAGCACTAACACACTTACATTAAGTGTTGCTGGTAGTAATTATACAGTAGTTAATTCAAGTGTAGAAAATTATGGTAATGGTTGGCACAGATTATCTGCTACATTTAATACAGATGCTGCTTCATACGTATCAACTTATTTTAGTCCAAGAGCTACTAGCGGTTTTATAGATAGTACAGATACATCTACAACTGCATTTACTTATGTATGGGGAATACAAGTTGAGGAGGGGAACTCTGTATCAAGCTATATAAAAACAACAAGTGCTGCAGTAACAAGAGAGGCTAGTGTTTGTGTTGTTACAACTCCAAGTGGGGTAACACAAATAGTAGAAACATTTTTAGACGATACAACAAATACAATAACGAGCATACCAACAACTTACACAATAAGTAGCGGTAAGGTTAAAAAAGTAATAATGACATAATATGATTTACAAAAAAAATTTACAGAGTCATAGGTAATAAAACTTACAACAATATAAAAAAATATTTATGAAAATTGGTAAGTACGAATTTAAAGATAAAGAGACAGCAGAAGCTAAAATAAAAGGATTAGGCACATCAATAGACGAAAACGGAAATGAATATCCTACACACCCTCATACTGTTGTAAAGCTAGGACGTATCACATTAGTAAAAGCTGAGTACGACGAACAAGGAAAAGAGATAAAAGCGGCTGTTTTAAGCGATAAATATCATTTAGATGTGTTATTTAAAGGTATTGATAATCATCCTTACGGTTGGAAGTCAAGTGCTGTAGGTAATATAGATAATAACGGAGTTCACTCTTTTTATGGAGTTGATTATTTAACACATAAATTCTAATGGTTAGAGGTTTAAGGTATTTGGCCGATAAAATAGAAATAGTCCAATTTTTCTGTATAGTCAAATGGAATAGGTTTTTAGAAAGTATTAAATTATGAATATACAAGATTTGAAAATAGGCATATTAAACGCTATTTCTTTAGGTATTAGTTTTACTCACGTAGAAAACAGTTTAAAGGTTATATTATTACTTTTGTCAATAGGATATACAGCACAAAAGATATACGAAACGCATAAAAAAAAGAATGACTAAAAACTTTAGTATAGGAGAGTTTGAATGTAAATGCGGCTGTATAATGCCAGACGATGTTTTGTACAATATAGTTAAACTTGTAAATCAATTACAGACCATTAGGGATATAATTAAGACACCTATACAAATTAATAGTGCTTATAGATGTGAAGCACATAATAAATCGATTGGTGGTTCTAAAAACTCTCAGCATATACTTGGTAAAGCTGCTGATATTGTTGTTAATGGTTACGATCCTTCACTTGAAATACTACCTTTAATTGAAGAACTAATAAACGAAGGTCAAATACTTCAAGGAGGTTTAGGAGATTATAAGAACTTTACTCATTATGATATTAGAAAAAATAAAGCTCGCTGGTAATGAAAAAAATACTTGAATTTTTAGGCGGTAATGTAATTAAAGAAATTGGCGGTATAATAGACAACCTATTTACTAATGATGAGGAACGTATAAACGCTAAGAACAAGATAATTAAAGTATTAAAGGAAAAAGAACTAGAGCTGCAAAAAATGCAGACTGATATAATTATTGCAGAGGCTAAAGGAAATTGGTTGCAAAGAAGCTGGAGACCTATACTTATGCTTTCTTTTGGGTTTATAGTTATTTATGTAAAGTTTCTAGCGCCTTTGTTTGGGTTTACAATACCGCCTTTAGAGAATGAGTTTTGGAACTTACTACAACTTGGTATTGGGGGTTACGTTGTAGGGCGTTCTGCTGAAAAGATAGCTAAAAGCGTCACATTTAAAAAATAAATTTTTTTATTTAAAATAAAAGATATAACTTTGAGCCATTTATTATTAGAATGTGTTTATAGTTTTCTAATAAATTATATATAAATATATTTCTAAAAATATAGATAAAAAAAAATCTAAATAAATAGATAAGATATCTAAGTTCTATTCAAATGCCAAAAAAGAAAACCTTAAAATATTGGAAAACTAAGATAGATAAGGTATTTCACGAATACATAAGACGAAGGGATGCTGATAATAATACTGGTTATTGTAATTGCATAACTTGTAATAAGCCTATACACTTCACAGAAAGCGATGCTGGACACTTTATATCAAGAGGCAAGCTATCAACTCGCTATGACGCTAGAAACGTTTATAGCCAATGCAGAAAGTGTAATAGGTTTGAATATGGTAGGCAGTACGAATACTCTTTAGCATTAGGAGATCAACTATCAGAAGAATTACTAATAAAGTCAAGGGAAATATGTAAACGTTCAGAAGATGAATGGTTAGATATATTTAATAATTATAATACTAAATTAATAGAATTAAAAAAGCTGCAAAATTTTTAAGTTTAATATATAATACTTATATTTGTTTTAATAATGTTTGTTTTGTTTTGTTTTAAAGAACCTTCCAGAGATGGGGGGTTTTTTTTTGTTTATAATTTGTTTATTAAATATTTTTATATATATTTGTATTAATATTAATTTAAACAAAACATTATGAATTTATTTGAAAGATTAAAAGACAACTACAAAGAAGAGTTAACTAAAAAGAATATTGTGTACCCAGCTTTAGTTGGATATATAGTAGACACTTTAGAAGAAAACACTTATATTAGAAACCTATTATATGGAGATGTAATGGATTTACAGTCATTATTACGAACCGATAGAAGCCCTTACGAACTATTTAACGAGGTTTAATATGACATATTCAGAAGACGTAAAAAGAACATCAAGCCCAGACACAATAGACTACTTAAACGCAAGAATAGAAGCGTTAGAACTAAGGGTAGAATACTTAGAAGCACAAAACGAAATTTTAAATAAACAACAATGAATAAACAAAAACTAAAAGATTTATATAAGAAATATAATCTAACAAAAGAAGACTTTTTTAAGCACCAACATTACACTATTATCACTAGGCAAGGTATAGATAAGATACAAGCCTTAGAACAGATGTCTGTAAACTATGAAGTGATAAGGTGCGAGCCTAACTATGCTGTATTTAAAGCAATAGCATCTAAAGATGATAAACGTATAGAAACTTTCGGTAGTGCTTTCAAAGGAGCTACTTACAAAGATGGTAACACGAACTCTTGGTATGTAGCAGAAATGGCAGAGAAAAGAGCAATGTCAAGAGCTGTTCTTAAGCTTACTGGATTCTATGAATTAGGAGTCTTTGGAGAAGACGAATCCGAATCATTTAAAAAACCTACACAAATAAAAACCCTTTAATATATATAAATATGAGTGCATTAATTAATTTTAGTTTAGATGTGGCGGCATTGCCAAAAGAGAAATTTGTATCAGCAAAAAATGGAAAGGTTTATATAAACCTAACTATGAGCGTAAATGACGAAACAAGATTCGGTAATAATACTGGTATCTATGTAAGCCAAACACAAGAAGAACGTGAGGCTAAAAAGAAAAAAGATTACTTAGGTAATGGGAAAGTCGTTTGGAATAGCGGAACAATTGTAAACGCTGAAAAACAACAACAACCAGAGCCAGTTACTCAAGCAGCAGAGGTAGACGGACTTCCGTTTTAATTTTTTTTTATAACTAAGGGGTCTTAATTGACCCTTTTTTTATACCTTTAAACAAAACAAAAACAAAAACAATATAATGACAGAAGAACAAACAACACATAAAATGCTTATGGAGTTGATAGCTGAGGAGTGTACAATAGACACTTCAGAGGTTATGGACTATCCACCTACTGCTTTAAGCTTTGGGGAATCTACTATACAATCAAAAGGAGGAGAAATTAAATTCCCTATTCCTATTGGAACGTATGGTAATTTCTCGTTTATACAAGCACCGCCAAAAAGTAAAAAAACTTTTTTTGTAAGTCTATTAGCGTCTGTGTATTTAAGTGGTGGTAATAACTTTGGGGGAAGAATTAAAGGCCATAGGGAAGGTAGATGTTTAATGCACTTCGATACTGAACAAGGAAGCTGGCACGCACAGAGAGTATTTAAAAGAGTGCAAGATATGAGTATAACTAAAGATGTAGGTTGTTATAAAACCTATGCCTTAAGAACGGTGGGTTATAAAGAACGATTACAATTTATAGAGTACTGTTTAGAAGAAAACAAAGGTAAGAATGGTTTAGTAGTGATAGATGGTGTAGCTGACTTAGTTAGTGATGTAAACAACTTAGAAGAATCTAACTTATGCGTTCAAAAAATAATGCAATTAAGTGCTAGATATGATTGCCACATAATCACAGTAATACATAGTAATTACGGAAGCGATAAGCCAACTGGTCATTTAGGTAGCTTTTTAGAAAAAAAAACTGAAACACAAATACAATTAGAATTAAACACAACTAATAAAGAGTGGGTTACGGTAAGCTGTAAAAGAAGTAGGGGATATTCCTTTGAAACTTTTAGCTTTAGTATAAATGAGTTCGGATTACCTTTTGTAATTACTGATTATGTATTTGACCCTTTAAGACATTACGTACCTAGAACTTTAAGTAAATCTACACTATGATAGAGTTAAAAATAACAAAAGAAAGCATTGCAGAGGCTAAAAAGTTATATGAGTTTGGAGTGTTAAACAATAGCTATACACAAGGCCAAGGGAATAAATGCGGTGCTTTAGGCGAGGTCTTAGTAAGACAGTATTACAACGCTATTCAAGAAAATACTTATGACTATGATTTAATTATAAAAAATAAAAAGATAGACGTAAAAACCAAAAGATTTAATGCAAGATTAACGCCAACAATGAAATGGACTGCTGGTCTTTTTGATTTTAATACTAAACAAAAATGTAATTACTATTGCTTTGTTGGTATGGCTGATGATTATAAGAGAGCTTATATATATGGTTTTATTGGAAAACATAAATTTTACAATACTGCAATATTTAGAAAAAAAGGAGATATTGACCCAAACGGATGCAGCAAGTGGACGTTCAGAGCAGACAGTTACAGTACTACAATATCTGAATTAGACTTTAATTTAAAATAAAATGAAATCATTAGTAGAACTAGCTTACGACAAACACAAAGATTGGATAAATATAGTCAAATCATTCGGTGCTAATAAAAACTATGCTGAGGATATTGTCCAGGAAATGTATATCCAGCTTATTTGCGATATAAAAAAAGGGCTTGACCTTTCTTACAATCAAGACATTAACACTTACTACTGTTATAAAGTACTTAGGGGGATATATTTAAACACCCATAAGAAAGAAGCTAAGTTCCTTAAAACTTATATAGAAGACATTAACGGAGAGATAAAAGAAGTTGAAGACTTAGGGATAGACGAAGTAGAATATGCTAAACAAAAAGATAACATAGATGAAATACTAAAAGATATGTACTGGTACGACTCTAAGGTATTTAGTTTAGTAGCTTCCGGTAAGTCTGTAGCATCACTAAGCAGAGACACTAAGATAAGTTATTATAGCTTATATAACACTTATAGAACTGCACTTAAAAATATTAAAGATAAATTATGAGATTAGGAGATTTAGTATATTACTTTACTTACTACACTGGTATAAGGTATATATGGAAAAAAATAAATCCAGACTGTGGCTGTGATAAGCGAAGGGATGAGTGGAACGATATTAATATAGACTTATGGAAATAGAACACCGCGAACAATGGAAGCAGTTTAAAGCTGATGTTAAAGGAAAGCTAACTCAAGAACAATATAAGCTTTTATGTAAACTTCATTCCATATATTATAAACACAAGTATCACGAGCCTTGTAGCTGCAACCCAAAAAGATTAGTTCAATGGATTAATGAAATAAACAAGGTTTATGACAAAAATTAAAGATATACATAAGTGGGAGCGATCAGTAATAACATTGCTAAACTTAGATGGTTGGAAGTTAAACCATACTGGAGAGGGCAGTCAGAGCTGGGATGCTGAGGGTACAACTCCAAAACATCAAGAATGTGTTATAGAAATGAAATTTAGAAATAAATACTATGAGACTAAGATAATAGAAAAAGATAAGTTTGATAGATTAATAAACACTGGTAAGGTAGCTCTGTATTTTGTTAATGACCCCAAAGGAAATTATATGTTTTGGCTTAATAATCTAAAAGACTTAGAAATTAAAAATATGTATTGCCCAAGCACTACCCTTTGGAACAGTAAGAAAGTATATAAGCCTTGTTATTTGCTTAAAGAAAGCGATGCAGCTATAATAAATATAAACGAAAAAGACACTGAGCTAGGAATATGGGATAGTTATTTTAAGGTTAAAGAATAAAATACTTTGTTTATAATTTGTTTATAAGTATAATTAGTTTTATATTGCGGTATATTAATAAAACAAAAACAAAATGCGAACACAACTAACAGACTTAAATTTAGAGTTAAAAAGAATTAACAGAACGTTACGCTTTCCAGATAATATTCCAGAAGACGTTTTAAAAAGATTGTTAGAAAGAAAAGAATATATAAATAGTATAATAATAAACATACAATAAAATGAAAACAAGATTGATGACTAATAAAAACAGAAGTTCTTTTAGGCTTGATGTAATACAACATAATAATTTAAAACAATTTCATTTCAACAACAAAAAAGAAGCCTTACAATATCAAAAAGAATTAACTAATAAATAAACAACAGCGCGCGCATGCGCGCTTTAAATATTAATAAAATGAAAAAAACAAAAACGGGATTACACATTGACGTTAAAGGTAAGCGAATTGAGGTTTACACTAAAAAAGAGTTAGAAAAGCTAGAACAAGAAGCTCAGACTAAGTTAGATTTACTTATTGTTTTTTCTTTATCTATTTTATTATTATCTATTGGGGTTGTAATAGGGATGTCAATATAATGACTTTACTACAAAGACAGTCTTATGTATTATGGTTTAACTTTATATCCGATAGGGTTATTAAGTGGTCAGACGCAAAGCCAAAGAATAAAGACCTTAAACACTTTATACAAGGGGTTAGCGAGATAGGTCAATATGTTAACCAGCTTAATATAGAAAATAAAGTACTTGAACAAAAAGTAAGCGCTATAAGAGATAGTAAGAACCAAACTATATTAGAGCTAAACAAACAAATAGAAGACTTAGAAAACAAATTAAAAAAATATAATATATGAATTACTTCGACACCTACATAGATGAACCAGATGAGTTAACGGAGTGTAGAACTTGTGGAACGGAAACTAACAGAGATACTTATTGCTCTAAAAATTGCTACAACTATGACACAGAATAAAATAAAACTATTAGACGGAAAGCATTACGATAGAGCTGAACTGCTTAAGCGTATGGAGGATGACACTTTTTACTATGGAGAACTAAACAAGTTAGCCCTTAGTAGCAGCAGTCTTAAACAGCTTCTATCAAGCCCTAAGACATATAACTTTAGCTTGAAGTATGGCAGCGGGGATAGCGCAGCTTTAAGAGCTGGTGCTTTGTTTCATTGGGCAATTCTTGAGCCAGAGAAGTTTGCCTCTCAAAAGTTTGTAGACGTACAGAGTAGAAACACAAAGAAGTTTAAGGAAGCTGTGGCAGAGTTTGGAACTGTTTACACCGCTAAGGAAAGAAGCGAAACCGAAAGGCTTGTAGATGCGTTCTACCGAAACGAACACGCAAAAGAACTAATCACTAAGGCAGAGTTTGAGATACCAGCAATAGATAACGTATTAGGTATGCCATTCAGAGGTAAGGCTGATGTGTTAGGAGAGAATAGAATTTGCGACATTAAGACTACAACAAATATCAAGGACTTTAGCTGGAGTGCTAATAAGTATGGGTACGATGTACAATGCTATTTATATTGCAACCTATTCAATAAAGAATACAAAGACTTTCAGTTCTTGGTATTAGA
>VMHT01215828.1_pt1 | contig 10687 bp, 10 predicted proteins | sample 4693611 | NCBI WGS metagenome assembly VMHT01 (sample SAMN12280063, study PRJNA550983) | marine metagenome | isolation source: seawater sampled from same location over 5 years 0.02-0.2 micron viral filtrate | place: USA: collected off the coast of southern California halfway between the port... ...
CTCTGACTGGAGACCCCTTTCCATTACTGAGTCTTGGAGGTTCATCAATAATTGCAATATCTTCTATTTTTGGAATAATTAATAGAATTTTTATTGAGAATAACCTTGTGATTTAAGTTTAAAACACTACTACTCTTTGAATATGTTAAGTTTTAATAATTATCTTCATGGAGGTTTTAATGTTTGGTCTATTCAAGAAATCAAAAATAGTCAGAAAAAGTAATAATTTAGACGATACCACTACTAAATGGTTTAATGGTCAAAAAGTAAAGATTAAGTCTGGTACAACTTCTGTATCAAATCGTAGAAATCAAAATAGAAAACCAAAAAATCCTACTTGGTTTAGGGAAACACCACTACCTGTACCATCTGTAGAAAAGAAGCAGATGTTAATAAGTTCATCAAATGGAGTTTCTAAAGTAGCTATTTTAGAAGGTCCAACTTTAGTTCAGTACTATTCATCAGAAAATACAGGAAAATCAAAAGTAGGAAATATTTATTTAGGAAAAGTTAAGAATGTCTTACCTGGAATGGAAGCCGCATTTGTTTCTTTTGGAGAAGAAAAAAACGGTGTTCTTTATGTTGCGGACATTGAAGGCTCAACAAAAGCCTCTAAAATTGAGAACTTATTGAAACCTGATCAGGAAATTTTAGTTCAGGTTGTAAAAGACGCTATGGGTGAGAAAGGTGCTCGTTTAACAGGTCAAATTTCCTTACCAGGAAGATATCTTGTACTCATTCCTAATTCAAAAACTAAAGGTATCTCAAGACGCTTATCAGATAATGAACGTGATAGATTAGATCGAATCATAAGAAAAATAAAGCCTAATAATTTTGGTGTAATTGTAAGGACTGCTGCAGAAGGAGTAAGTGAAGAGTCTTTAAAAGTAGATGTAGATAAGCTTGTTGGAGAATGGGAGACTGTAAGTAATTATAAAAGTGGTGACGCACCAAAATTGATACATCAAGAACCAGATGTATTTTTAAAGGTTATTAGAGAGCACTTAAATACTACTTTCAAGAAGCTATTGATTGATCAAAAATCTCAGTTCGAAGAGATTAAAGAATATGTCCAACAAACATCTCCGGAGATAGTTGGAATAGTTGACCACTATCAGGATGAATTAAATTTATTTGAAAGATATCATATTGAAGATCAGGTTAAGAAAGCTCTTGATAGAAAGGTATGGTTACCTTCAGGTGGTCACCTAATTATTGACCCCACTGAAGCGCTAACTGTTATAGACGTTAATACAGGTAAATTTGTTGGTAAAAACAGCCTTGAGGAGACAGTTTATGAAAACAATATTGAGGCTGCTGAAGAAATTGCACGACAACTTAGATTAAGGGATATTGGAGGAATAATAGTTATTGATTTTATTGATATGGAGTCAACAAAAAAGCAGCAAAGTTTATTAAACAAATTCAAACAGGAATTAGCAAAGGATAAGACCAGAACACAAGTATTTGATATTTCAAGGCTTGGCCTAGTTGAAATGACTAGAAAAAACGTAGCTGCGGGATTAATCGAAAGCTTCTCAGAAGAATGTGAAAAATGTAATGGTCGAGGATTAATTATTAACGATATATTTTCAAACAAATCGATAGAAGATGGTTTGCTTGAGTCGGAAGCTGTAGTAGAGTAGTTGAGTTATGAGTAAATATGCTGTTATAAAAATTGGTTCTTCACAAGAGAGAGTTAGTATTGGAGATAAATTACTTGTTTCTAATAGCTTTTCAGAAACATCCTTAACTCCAATTTTAGTTAGCCCAAGGAAAGGGCAAATAGTTACTGAAGAAAAGGAACTTAAAAATTTTAAAGTTGAAATTGAGCTTCTAGAACAGATTAAATCAAAAAAGATTCGTATTTTTCAATATAAAAACAAAACTGGAAATAGAAGACGTATGGGCTACAGAGAAGATAATAAGATTATTGAAATAAAAAACATCACAGGCCTTGAAGGTAGTGAGGAGGAGTAATGTCAAAAACTAAAGCTGGTGGTTCCACAAGGAATGGAAGAGATTCAGAGTCCAAACGACTAGGAACAAAAGTTTATGATGGAGAAAAAATTACTGCTGGCTCTATTGTTGTAAGACAAAGAGGCACTAAAATTCACCCAGGTGAAAATGTTTCTAAAGGTGGAGATGACACTTTATTTGCAAAGGCAGATGGTGTTATTAAATTTTCAACTAGGAACGGCCGAAAATTAATTAATGTAATTCCCCAATGAACTTATGTTCGTTGATGAAATCAATCTAACAGTTCTTTCAGGAGCTGGCGGATCAGGATCAGTAAGTTTTAAAAATACCTCAGCTAAGTCATCCCCAAATGGTGGATCTGGAGGTACAGGCGGCTCAGTAAAAATAAAAGTAATACCTGAATTACATGATCTTTCTCATATAATTTCAAACAGTTCACTTAAGGCTGAAAATGGGACTGATGGTAATAAAAATTATCAAAATGGAAAAAATGGTGACGATCTAGTTATAGAAGTACCAAGTGGTACACAAGTTTTTGTTGAAAATAATCTTCATGCAGATTTACACGAGTATGGCTCAACATATACTGTCATTAATGGTTCAAGACCTGGAAGAGGAAATTTTGACCTAATTTCTAAAAGAAATCCTAATCCACATATTTGTGAACAAGGTCAGAAAAGACAAAAATTGGATATAAAACTTGTTTACTCTATCTATTCTGATTTAGCAATAATTGGACTGCCTAATGCTGGTAAGAGTACACTTATATCCCAATTAACAAACTCTAAAGCAAAGATTGGTGATTATGAATTTACTACCATTACACCAAACCTGGGAATCTTGAATAAATCTAACTTTAAATTAACAATTTGTGATCTACCCGGACTAATCAAGGGTGCATCTGAAGGTGTGGGGATGGGTAAAAAAGTTCTCAAACATTTAAGAAATACAAAAATTATAGTTTATTTGTTAGATCCGCTAAATGATAAATATTCCATCGACGATCAAATCAGTTTGCTATTTCATGAAATCGAGGAATTTGATAAAAGTCTTTGCAAAATTCCAGTTGTGAAAGTTGTAAATAAATCTGACTCTATAGAGAAAGATGATGAAAATTATAAATACATTTCTGCACTCGAAGGTGAAGGATTAGATAATCTTATTAAAAATATTGAAGAAATATACAATCAAGGGTTTGAAAGAATTTATGAAGATTTTCAAAAAATAACAATTAATCATGATGATTCGATTATCTTTTTTGAAGAAAATAAGTTTATATGTACTGGTTCAGTTGTTGAATATATAATTGGCCTATCAGGAAGTAGTGAGGAAGTAAATAATGAAATTTTTTATAGGTATGAAAAATCTACACTTCCTCAAATGCTTCAAGACGAAGGCATACAAAATGGTGATACCGTAGTGTTAGGAAACTTAGAGTTTGAATACAAAAAATAAAAAAACAGTTGTTATCAAAATAGGAACTACTTCCTTAATAAGTGAGGGAAAACTCATGGAACCTATTGTTATTTCTCTAGCCCAGAAAATTAAAGAACTCCAAAAATCTCATAATTTTGTAATTGTTACTTCTGGAGCCGTAAGCTTAGGAGCACATGAGTTAGATTATAAATCTAGACCGACATCAATGAAGAAACTACAGGTAGCATCCTCTGTTGGACAGATAAAGTTAATTAATGAATATCAAACAATATTTTCTAAATATAGTTTAAAGATTGCACAAGTCTTGATTACAAAGAATCTCATTGATGATAGAGAGCAATTCATCAACACCACCCAAGCTTTAAATGAGTTATTATTTCAAAATATAATTCCAGTTATTAATGAAAACGATATTGTTGCGACTGAGGAATTAAAATTTGGTGATAACGATCGTTTGTCAGCTATCGTGTCAATTATTGTAAACGCATCAAAGCTTTTGATTATTACTAATAAAGAAGGATTGTATGATTTTAATCCTGATAAAAATTCTGAGGCAAAAGTAATTGATTTTATTCAATACGATTCATCACAACTCACTGATCTTATTCCCATATCTGAACATGGTGAAGGCCAAGGAGGTTTTTCAACAAAAATAATGGCAGCTCAAATGGCAGGATTTTCTGGTATCCCAACTCAAATTATTTCTTGGTCTGAAGAAAATATTACAAAGGCTATAAATGGCGAACAAGTAGGAACATTAATTTTAGAATCAGAAAATAAAATAAGATTAAAAAAATTGTGGATTGCCTATGGAATGCGACCAATTTCAAGAGTAACTATAGATGAAGGAGCATACTCTGCTTTAAAGAATGATGCTTCACTCCTATATTCTGGAGTCATCGATGTTGATAAAAAGTTTAACATTAATGATGGTTTGGAAATAGTTTTTGACGAAAATGTTGTCGCAAAGGGCTTAGCTAAAATAGCTTCAGATGATAAAAATAAAAATGGAGTTTTGATTCATAAAGATGATTTAATTATTTTGTAAATAATTTTACTAATAAGAAATCTTAATTAACCTTTACATATGTTTAATGAAATTGGAATTAATGCTCAAAAAGCATCTAAAGTCATTGCAAGATTGAGCACAGAAGAAAAGAACACAGTTCTTTATGACATGTCCCAAGAGTTGATAAATAACAAAGACAGCATACTCACTTCTAACAAACTAGATTTAGAAAATTCAAAAGAACTAAATCTTTCTACTGCATTAATTGATCGATTAACTCTAAATGAAGAGCGAATATTAGGAATGTCTAATGGATTGCGGAAAATTATCCCTCTGCCTGATCCAGTGGGTGAGATTACGAAAGAGTGGATGTCAGATGATGGTTTATCAATTAGTAAAGTAAGAAACCCATTCGGTGTTATTGGAGTTATCTATGAGGCAAGGCCAAATGTTACTAGCGATGTTTCTGGACTTTGTTTGAAATCTGGTAATGCAGTTATTCTGCGCGGTTCTAGTTATTGTTTAGACTCAAATAAAGCAATATTACAATCACTCCAAAATGCATTACAAAAAAATAATTTAGATAAGAACATTGTTCAACTAATAGATAGTAAAGATCGTGAAGATACACTTAAGTTTATGCAGATGACAGACTATATAGATCTTATTGTTCCAAGAGGCGGAAGAAGTCTTATTAATGCCTTAGTTGAGAATGCGAAAGTTCCTTTTATCCTTGATGGAGACGGCAATGTTCATCTTTATGTACATTCTGATGCAAAAAGAAGCGATATTATAAATATAATTCTTAATTCAAAAGTACAAAGACCTGGAGTCTGTAATGCATTAGAAACTCTCATTATTCATGATGATATTTATAAAGAAATGGGTGAGGAAATTATTCAATCATTACTTGATGCAGATGTAGAGCTATTTCTTGATAAGAAGATTGTAAGTAATCATGGGAAAATTGAAGAAGCGACTGATTTGCATTATGAAACTGAATTTCATGATTTAAAATTGGCAATTAAAGTCGTAGATGATTTAAACGATGCTATAAATCATATAAATCTATTTTCTTCAGGTCACACTGAATCTATACTTACTGAATCAGATGAAGCTGCTGAACTTTTTACAAGTTCAATCGATTCCTCTGTACTTTTTGTAAATGCTTCGACAAGATTTACAGATGGAGAAATGTTTGGATTTGGTGCTGAAATTGGAATTAGTACACAAAAATTACACGTAAGGGGCCCAATGGGTCTTGAAGCTCTCACATCAGAAAAATATGTTGTTAAGGGAAATGGAACTATCAGAAAATGAAATTATCAAAAATTGATATTAAAGAGTTTGAAAAACACAATTATTATGCAACGAAAGATCTTGTAGATGTAGTTAATGCTGCTATTTTTCTAAACAAGCCACTATTAATAGAAGGCCCTGCTGGAACTGGAAAAACATATTTAGCAAAAACATTATCTAAATTACTTCAAAAAGAACTAATTAGGCTTCAGTGTCATGAAGGCATAGATGAAGATAAAGCTATTTACGAATGGAATTACAAGAAACAACTTTTATCAATACAAAATGAAAAAAATGAAAAAGATTTATTTACTGAGGATTATTTAATTGAAAGACCAATACTGCAGTCAATAAAAAATAATAATTGCATTTTCTTAGTTGATGAAATTGATAGATCAGATGAAGAGTTTGAAGCTTTACTTTTAGAGGTTTTAGCTGAAAATCAAGTAACGATTCCTGAGCTTGGAACTATTGTGGGCAAGAAGAATAATTTAACAATTCTTACTTCAAACGCAACAAGGGAATTATCTGAAGCTTTGAGAAGGAGATGTATTTATTTTTATTTAGATTATCCATCTGTTGAGATAGAGACAAAGGTTATATTAAATAATGTAGAGTCAATTTCGGAAGATAAAGCCAAGAAGTATTCACTTTTTAGTGCATTTCTTAGAAAACTTAATTTAAACAAACCTCCATCTTTAATTGAAACAGTTGAATGGGTGAAATATAATCATGAAAATAATTATGATAAGCTAGATTCTAATATTGGAATTTTAATTAAAGACAACGATGACCAGACTATATATAAAGAAAAAATAAAACAAGATAATGAATTTACAAACTGATGAAGTAATAAATTTTTCATCAATTTGTAAACAAAACAATTTACAATTTCCATCTGAAAGATTTACTGATTTAATAAATTATTTAAATGTAAAAGACTTTGAAAAAGTCAGTGATGAATTACAAATAATGTACCACTTACTACCAACTAATAAGATTGAAAAAGATAAGTTAAAGGATTTAATTTCCGAGTATTTTGGACATGTAGTAAAGCAGGAAAGCGGTGAGTTTATAACTTTAGATGAATACAATGAAAAAAATTATTTTGAAAAGAATGTAGATGATTTAAATACTAGATTTCAGAATATATCAAAAGATATTCTTAGTAATTTTGGAGAAATTGATTTCAGCAGACCAGTTTCAAATATGTATTGGTTAAACCAAATTAAGAAATCACAGTCTTATGAAAATGAGATATCTTTTTTTAATATTTCATTTGATACTGAACTTGACCAGATTATAAATAGTCAAAATAAAGAAAATTTTACTAACAATTTAGATATGAAGTTGCTTGAACTCATTCAGGAGATGAGAAATCAATTTAAAGAACCATATACACCAAAAGAGCTAAGCCAAAAAGAAAATCTTGAAGAAACAGATTTTTTATATACAAATAATGATGAGAGAAATAAATTACTAAAGGAAACAAAGATTCTTGGAATGATATTGGCTAATAAATTTATTAAACATTCTAATTCGTTATCAAAAGGTAAATTAAATCTTAGAAAGACGATAAGAAAGTCTTTACAAAATGGTGGCTCTTTATACAAAACAGTTTTCAAACCAAGAGTTAAAAAGAAGCCAAGATTAATTTTATTATGTGATATCAGTGGTTCAATGGCTCTTTATTCTTTATTTGGGTTGACTCTATTATTTGGAATAGTTCAGAGATTCAGATCTGTAAAAGCTTTTGTATTTATAGATGGCTTAACTGAAATTACAAAAGATTTACAAAAAATGAAAATTAATAATATTAAAGGTATTTTAAATAATTGGAATAGTTTTGTAAAAGCTGATGGCCACTCTGATTATCAACGATCATTTGATGAGCTGATATTAAATAAAAAAATTGTAAACTCTTCAAACAATTCATTACTTGTTATTGGTGATGCGAGGAATAACTATAGATCTATATCAGATGAAACGATCAGTAAACTATCAAAATCTTTTGATAATATATATTGGATGAATCCAGAGCGAAAGCAGTATTGGAATACAGGGGATAGTAGATTTATGGATTTTCAAAAGGTATGCGAATCTTACAGTGAAGTAAGAAATTTTATTCAATTGAAAAATTTTATTGAAAATATAAATTTTAAAAAGGTCATTAAATAATGAAGGTGGGAATACTTGGCGGAACATTTGACCCCCCACATTTTGCACATAAAGAAATAGCGTACAGATCTCTATATCAATTCAAACTTGACAAAGTGCTTTTTATTCCTACTGGCTTTTCATGGCAAAAAGAAAGCATGGTCTCTTATAAAAAAAGATATGCAATGACAAGTTTATTAATAGAAAATGAAAGTAAGTTTGAAATTAGTGATATTGAGAATAACCAAGATGAACCTACCTATACTGCAAATACGTTTGAAAAACTTAATTTAGATAAAAATTTTTCTTTTTTTATATTGGGTGCTGATGCTGCATTGGGAATAAGGTCTTGGCACAATTATGAAATTTTAGATAATTTTGTACAATTTTTGATTGCTCCAAGACATGACATTGGTGTTAAACAAATTGAAGAACACTTCCCATTTGATTACCATACGATCTCTGGTGAAGAGTTAGACATTAGTTCCACTCAAATCAGAAGCTTAATTGTAAACAATAGAAACTTATCAGAACATTTACCAGAAAATGTAATTCAATTTATCCAAGAAGAGTCTGTATATTAAGATTTCCAAGTTTTTTTATATAGAAGTATTGCTATTGGAAAAATTTCTAACCTACCAACAATCATTAAAATGCTTAAAATAATTTTTGAAGTGCTGTCAAGAAAGTAGTAGTTTTCAACAGGTCCAATTTCAGCTAGCCCGGGGCCTATATTATTCATCGCTGACGCAACAGCACTTAATACCCCCTCAAAAGAAATAACATTACCAAATGTATTAATTGAAATACTTAAAGCAAAGGTTCCCATGACAAAAATAGCAACATAGAGAATAAAGAAAGTTTGAACAGATTCAATCATTTTTTCTGGCAAAATAGATTTTGACATTCTTATTTTAAATATGGCGTTAGGATAAAATATTTTTCTAATCTCATTCCTAACAGACTTGAGTAAAGCTATCACTCGTATTGTTTTTAAACCTCCAGCTGTAGATCCAGCCATGCCACCTAGAAACATAAGGCCTAGAATATAAGTTTTATAATTAATATTCCAATCTTCATAATTTAAATTCGTAAATCCAGTAGTTGTTATTAGTGTTAAAGCTGTAAAAAAGGCATTGTTTACAGCCTCACCAATTTCAGTTGAAATTGAATATGTTTTAGCAAAAAATATCATGGAACTAGCTAGCACAATTGATGTATAGAATTTAAACTCTGTACTTTTATAAAATTCTTTCAAACTACGTGATCTAAAAGTTCTTAATAATAATATAAACGAAATTCCAGCAAGATACATAAATACATTGATGATTACTTTACTTTGTTGAGAAAAATCACTTACGGATGAATTAAATGTACTGAACCCTCCAGTAGAGAGTGTTGTCAAAGAGTGATTAAAAGAGTCATATAAAGTTAATCCTGATAAATATAAAAGCACAGTTTCAACAATTGTTAATGAAATATAAACTATCCATAATAATTTTGCAGTATCTTTAAACTTTGGAGTAAGCCTATCCGCTGAAGGACCTGGAGATTCAGCTTTAAATAGGTTAATACCCCCTGATCCAATTAGTGGCAAGACTGTTATTGTTAAAACGATTATACCCATACCACCAAGCCACTGAGTAGTTGATCTCCAAATAAGAAGCGATTTATCAACTGACTCCACATTAGTAATTATTGAAGAGCCAGTTGTTGTTAAACCAGAAATTGTTTCGAACAAAATATCAATAAAGCTCAAATTGATATTTGAAAATATGTAGGGAATTGTACTAAATAGGGATAAAAGAATCCATGATAGACCTACAGCTCCAAACCCTTGTATAGTATTAAGTTGACGAGCAGGACTAATATATTTTCTAATTAAATATGAAATAAGTAGTGATGATAATAATAAAAATAGAAGTGAATTGGCATAGTCCGTACCTTCATTCAAGTATGCATGCATCATTGATGGTATTAAAGCTATTCCAAGTACAGGCAATAGACCTCCACTGATAAATAAGATTATTTTAAACATTAATTTTTAACAAAATACGTTTTCAATTTCTTCAATCGATTCAGGTAATGTAAAAACGATTAATCTATCTTTGTTTCCAAACTTCCAATCACCAGAAGGAATGTATGTTTTCTCTCTCCTTGTTACTCCAGCAATTAAACAATTGTCAGGTAGTTCCAGTTCAGTTAAAGATTTATCAAGAACGTGACAATTTTCCGAAAGTAAAATTTCCAATGCTTCTACTTCTGTATCTTCAAAAGTAAGAGCTGACTTAACTTGATCTGACCTCACATCTTGTAAAATTGAGTTAGCAGCTGTTATTCGTGTAGATATAGTTGCCTGTATAGATGTTTCTTTAAGAAGTTCAAGATAATCAATCTTGTTAACTCTAGTAATTATTTCTGGAACTCCAAGCGCATTTCCAACTAATGAACATACTATATTCTTTGAGTCATCCTTGCTTAGTGCAACTATTGCAGTGTCTAAACCTACACCTAAGTCTATAAGATTTTTTGGATCGCGCGGATCATTATTAACAACAATTACATGAGAATTATTTTCAGCAATTCTATTACAATCTTTCTTATTATCATCAATGACTACCACTTCGTAATCCCTATAAAGTCTTTCAGCTAATAATTCTGAGGACCGTGAAGCACCGACAATAACAACTTTTTTAATTTGATAATTAAAATCAATCCCTATAAGTGCAGTTGCAGTTTGTATCTCGCCACTTTTTACGATGATCTTTATATGGTCATCTTTATCAAGAACTGTGTTTCCATTTG
>VMHT01168927.1_pt1 | contig 10686 bp, 8 predicted proteins | sample 4693611 | NCBI WGS metagenome assembly VMHT01 (sample SAMN12280063, study PRJNA550983) | marine metagenome | isolation source: seawater sampled from same location over 5 years 0.02-0.2 micron viral filtrate | place: USA: collected off the coast of southern California halfway between the port... ...
TCCGATTTTATTTCTTCACTACCTTTCCCAGAATCACTTCTAAGACTGATAGTTGCCAGTGCGCCTGCACTGTTCTTCTTCTCGATAGCTGTATTAGCCATAATATAACTCCTTATATTTAGTTATTGGTTTATTTTTTATTTTTTAAATACGTTTGATTACCATCGAACGTATTGAATAGTTCTGCAGGAACTTCTTGACCTTTGTCTTTCCATTCCTTCATAACTACTTTGAGTGTCGATGGGTGAACTTTCTCCTCTTGGATAGGTTCATACCCATTCGACCTCGCAAGGCTAGCGTAATCGACAGCCTTGTTATCTTCGCCTTGACCAAATGTTACTGTAATATTATTTTTTACAATATCACCTAAGCCATTGTCTCGAAGCCAGTGTATGCCTTCAGCTTTTTTATCAGCTTTTAATGTGGCACTAAATATTTTTTTAACAGTTAGCTCTGAACCATCTTTTAGTTTTAAACTAGCTAGGTTCATGTCTTCCATTAATTTTGGAATAATGTTACAGCTAAAGTATTTTTCATCTTGTTTAAGATCTTTAACTCTATCTTCCAAATCTTTTATTTGTTGTTGTATGGATTGTAACTTTTCAACTTCTGTTGAAAGTTTATCTGGATCAATAGTTTTAGCTTGATCAGGTGCGTCTTTACGCATGTCAATTAACATTGTATAACTCCTTTAGTTGGTTTCTGTTTAACTTTCATGGTGATATAAATAAGATCAATTAGATCTTTTGTCAAGGCTATTTGTGAAAAATATTTACTTCAATAGGGTAGTAAGTTTTTTCTTGTCTATCCCATTTTAATAAGTTGTATTTTCCATTTGTAATATCTGATACAACAGAACAAACTACGCCAATAATTGCAGGATCTCCTGATAATAATAAGTAATCATCAGTTGTATAATCTTTTAGTAACGTTCTTAATTTTTGAATTAGTGGGCCAGGTGATAAAATAATTTGGCTTTTTTCTGGCAGAAGTGTGACAATTTGTCCAAACTTTTGTGCGCCTACAACATTGTATTTTGGCTGTCCAATTGAACTGCCTGGTATTTCTTGTGTTAAATAAACTTTGCTCATTGACTTTTTCTTTTTCATAACTACTATAGTAATTAGAAAGAAAAGTAAACAGAGTATATATTATGAATTATAAATTTAAAACTAAGCCTTATCAGCATCAATTAGATGCATTAGAAGCATCTTGGGATAAAGAAAATTTTGCGTACTTCATGGAAATGGGTACAGGTAAATCAAAGGTATTACTAGATAATGCCGCAATGTTATATGATAAAGGCCAGATAAATGGCCTCCTTCTTATTGCACCTAAAGGTGTTTATAAGAACTGGTATGATCAGGAAGTGCCTGTGCATTTACCTGATCATATCGAAAAAAAGATGGTGCTATGGAAAACATCAGATAAATCTTCAAAACAAAAACAATTATTAAATACTTTATTTGAAACAGGAACTGATCTTCATATTTTAATTATGAATGTTGAAGCTTTTTCATCTGGTAATGGCACAGAATTTGCTAAGAAATTTTTATCTTGTCATAAAACAATGATTGCAATTGATGAGTCTACTACGATTAAAACTCCAACATCTAACAGAACAAAAAATATTTTAGAATTGAGAGAACATGCTTTATATAGAAGAATATTAACAGGTTCTCCTGTAACTAAATCACCATTAGATTTATTTTCTCAATGTGCTTTTCTTGATCCATGGTTATTAGGTCATGACTCTTATTGGATATTTAGGGCAAGATATGCAATCTGTAAAAAAATTGAAGTGCAAGGTAGACGTGTTGAAATAGTTGTTGGTTATAGAAATCTTGGTGAGTTATCTGATAAGATAAAACCTTTTTCTAGAAGAATATTAAAACAAGACTGTTTAGATTTACCAGAAAAAACTTTTGTAAAACATTATGTTGAACTTACACCAGAACAAAAGAAAGTTTATAAACAAATGAAACAAGAAGCTATTGCATTTCTTGATGGTAAAATGCAATCTTCAGCAACTGTTATGACTCAGTTAATGAGACTACATCAAATTACTTGTGGTCACTTTACTGCAGATGATGGCACTATAAAAAATTTACCTTGTGCTAGACTAGGTGAGTTAATGAATATACTTGAAAATGTAGAAGGTAAAACTATTATATGGTCTCACTATACTCATGATGTAAGAAGAATTATTCAAGAAATTAAAAAAGTATATGGGGAAGATTCTGTTGTAGATTATTATGGTGCAACAGACACAGATACTAGATCAGCTAATATTAAAAAATTTCAAACAGATGATAAGTGTAGATTTTTTGTAGGTACTACTCATACAGGTGGTTATGGTATTACATTAACTGCCGGAAGTAACATGATTTATTTTTCAAATGGTTATGATCTTGAGAAACGTCAACAATCAGAAGCACGTATTGATCGTATAGGTCAAACACAAAAAATGACTTACATAGATATTATGAGTCAAGATACTATTGATGAAAGAATTGTGAAAGCTTTACGTAATAAAGTTAACATTGCTAATACAATTATGGATGAAGATTTTAGAGAGTGGATTTAAAAAAATCCTTTGTCTAATGCTTTCTCTAATAGCAGAAGTGATACTGCCCCTACAGTACCCAATAACACCCAATAGATCTTGTCTATCTTACCGCCCAAATCGTGTATACCATCATGCATATGTTTAACATCGTTTTTTAAACCAGTGATATATCCATATATGGATAGTAAATGTTCTCTTGTACTTTTAGGTTTTATTTTATCTCCGTTGGGCATTATTCTTCGCCATACTCCATGTCACCAGCCATGGCTCCAGGTGATGAACTATAATCTCGTCCGCCTCCGCCTGCACCTAGACCAGTATCTCCTCCTCCGACGTCACCAATTCCATAACCCGTATTAGAAGCTGATCTTATGCTATCTATCATTCCTTGAGTATCAACATCACCCATATTAAAGTCTTTCATAAGAGTTGCTAAATTTTTCGCACTATAATTTTTCTTTGCTGCAGCTCTTTGCAACAAATTAGATATTCTATTTGATCTTCTTCTCATTTCTCTCATTGGTTCAGAATAAAAACCACCTAAAGCATTCATTTGATTTAATTGAGCTGGTGTATATCCAAACACTCCTGTTGTTGCAGGTCTGTAATTAGGTGATCCTTTAGGATCAAAAAAAGATCCAATACCTTTTGTAATCGCTTGCACAGGAGAAAATTGATTAATAAAACTTAAAATACCTTTTAATGGATTATTAGATTCTTCTACTTGATCAATATATTCTTGATCTTGTTCATCATCAGTTTCATTAGCTACACCATAAGAAGGTGTTATACCTCCAAGTTCACTTAAAGCAGGTGACATATTACTAGGAAAAATAGTTTGAGTTCCACTATCATAACGAGGTTGACCCATAGAACCTATATTCATTCCTTTTCCTAAATAGTTTTGATTAGGTCCAACACCTATAGATCCTGTTATTGTTCCATCACCTAAATAATTTAAGTTAGGTCCTATTCCTAAAGACTCTAAACCTTGCATATTTTTTCCTAGATAGTTTTGATTAAGACCAAAGTCTCCCATCTGCAAACCTTTGTCAGAAGGTATATAACCAGTTCTTAGTAAATAATTTAATTGTTCTTCGTCCACTATGCTAATCCTCTTTGTCTAAGACGTATTTGTTGTTCTTCAGGTGATAATAAGGCAAGTTCAGTTGGTGTCAACCCTTGTGATGTAATGTTTCCTGAAGCCTGAGGCTGTAATACTTGAGCACTAGGCATTGGTTGATTAGGTAATGGTGCAACATTAAATGTTGTAGAAGGTTGAATATAGTTAGTTAATTCAATATTAAATTCATCATCTAAATCTAATGAGGCCATGTCCATAGCTATTTTATCTATAATAGAAGAAACATTATATTGATCATTCATTACTTCCTGTATATGTCCTCCAACTGCTCTTTCAGTTCTAAATCTAGTGTCTAGTCCAAGACTTCTAAAATCTCTTTTTATGCTATTAATATCTGTTCTTGCTTCTAAGAAAGGATTTGATTCTCCTAATGCTTTAGAAGTTTCTCTAAACTTAGCTATAATATCTTTTGATGGATAGTAGATATCAAATTTTCCTCTTAATAAATTATTAAAATTTTTATTACTAATTTGTCTATCTCTAAATAATCTTCTTAAATCTCTAGTACTAGTATCTAAAACTTGAGCTGCTCCTAAATCTCTAAACATTTCTTTTTGTACATTAAATCTTGCTTTATTAGATGCAATATATCTATCAATAATTTCTTCAGCTGAAACAGGTCCTCCTTTTAATACACCAAAAGCACCTCCAGTAAATTCTCTTCTAGCTTCTCTAATACCTCTTTGATATTCATTTACTTTAAAATTCATTGTTCTTAATGGATCTATTTTTATAGGTCTCAATCCCATAAAACCTGCAAGTTCTGGCCCAATACTTAATTCATCTCCACGTTCACTAACAGTTCCCATTGCAGCTGAAACTATTCTTTCATAAGGCATTTTGTTTGGAAGTATTGCTTTTGATAAATGATTAAATTGAATTGCAAGTTTATCTCCTGCAGCTGTTTGATCAGTATATAGAAGTCTACCATCATCTGTTCTTCCGTTTCTAAGAGTTAAATCAAACATTGCTTCTGTAAATATAGACTCTGAAATAAAAGGATCCATTATTTCTCCAGTTGCTTCAGATACTCCATCACTAAAACTTTTTAATATTGTCTCATCATCTTTATCGCCTTCAATTAAGTTATTAATTACAGTTCTAAATGGTCTAGCCATAACATCATAAGCATTACTTTTACTAAAATCTATATATCTTAATTCTCCATCATCTAATCTCAATGGTACTAATGTAGAATTTTTTGACCACTCAGGTACAAATCTTCTCATTGCATCTATTTCTTCAGAACTAACATCATATAAAGCTTTTGCTCCTTCTGTAACTGCAATAGGAACACCTGTTAAAGTAGTTGCCATTCCTAAAAGTCTTTTAAAACCTGTAGCAAAACTACCATCTACATGTGAACTATTTCTAACTACTCTTTCAGTTCCATCTTCTAATATTTCTATAACTGTTGGACTTAAATTTGAACCTTTAACTCTTACAGCTCCTTCTCCTAATTGATGTCTCATTTCTTTTAAACCTTGTTGTGCAATATTAGCTGTGGTTCTAATAATTTCTGAAGGGAAAGACATAAAATTACCTATTGGTAATAGTCTAGATGTTTTAACAACGTCACCAACGTAAGCATAATTTGGTACAGTGTTCTTAACAATTTGTGCAGCTTCAGTTTGAAGTTTCCATAACTCAGAAGTTCTATCTATAGCACCATTTTTACCTTTAGATAAATTTAATTGTTTTTTATAATTATCTAAAGAAACACCTAATCTTTTTGCATTTCTAGCTTTTAAACGTTCTAGCTCTACAACAAAGTTTGTAATTTTAAATGTATCATCTTCGGCTGTATATTTATCTTGAAATTTTTTACCTATGCCTTTTAAACCTTTAAGTAATCTACCTAATGGTCCATCTATACCCATCATTGTTGAACCTGCATTTGTGTCTTTTAATAGAGATATTAAATCTCCCATTTGCACTTGTGAGTTTACTACACCTAATTCTAATAATTCTTGATATTGAGCTTGAGCTTTTGCAGAACCTGGACCAAGTTTAAGTAATGCAGATATGTCTATACCATCTTTAAAAGCTTTACCTAATAATTTAGGATTAGTTATACCTTCAAATAAAACTCCATTAGCTGCAGTAAATGCACCTGCACTCATAAAATTACGTATGTGTGTTGGTATAGAAAAAATAGTTTTTGACATTTGTGAAATACTTTTTGGAAACAAAAGTAAGTTTCTATAAAACCAACTTACAACTTTTTCTGCACCACTCATTTCTTTTGTTCCTCTAACAAATCCTTGAAGACCAGATAAAACATCGTTAGATGCTTTTATTCCTTCAGCAATATCTTTTGTAGTATAAAGATTTGAAATAGGGTTTGTGATACCTTTAAGACCATCTATTTCACCTAGTACTTCATTCATCTTAACTATTTCAATACCTGTTTTTCTTTTATTTACAGCAGCTTCTGCTACTTTTTCATCTGCCCAAAAAAATCCTCTTCCACCTGCTTTTTGAACAGCTTGGTTTTTTAACAGTATTTGATTAAACATATCAGAAGTTCTAGCCACATAAGATAAACTATTCATTGAATTTAATATTGTAAATCTAGGATCTTTTATTTCACCAAATAATTCTCTTAATGCTTTTTTCTGTGCAGCAGTTCCAGCTTGTTTTTCAGCTAAGCCAACACTTCTTTCTATAAATTTAGGTGTACCATTCTCCATTGTTTTTTGAGTGTAGCTAAACTCAGGAAGATCTTTAGGTTGTTTTATTTTTTCTGCTTGCTCTAATATATTGTCTATTATTTGTCTTGATTGATTTTCTGTAGCTCCAAGAGAGTCTTTAAAAACTCTTACAGCAGCTGTGTAAGATTCGTCTGTTGGTTGATATCTTCTAAAACCATTAAATATATTACTTTTAGTTTCAAAAATTTTAAATGTGTTTCCTGCGTATCCACTTAATTGTTTATTAAATAAATTTTGAAATTCACTTGTAGCACCTTTAGCATTTTTTGATGTTCTTTTTAATATGTCTACCAAACTATTAAATTCATTTCTACCTTCATCTAAATATTTAACTAGTTCTGTTACCTTTTCTTTAGGAACATTATTTATATCAAGTTCTTTGATAACTTCATCTAATTTTTTTGTATCTATCTTTTTTTCTAAATCTCCACCTACCAATAAATCATTTATTTTTTGTAAAAAAATATCTCTATTAGATTTAGTTCCTTTGTCTCCAACTTCTTGAATTGTAGGTAATATACCATCTAAACTTTTAGTAATATTACTTATTATTTCATTTGCTCTTTTAGAGTCTCTTGCTTTTAATCCTTGTTTAAGCATTTCACTTTCAAAAATTTCTTGAGTCATTTTACCTCTAGGTTGAAAAGGAGCTCTTATGTATTTATCTATGGCTCTCTGAAATGCAGATTCACTATATGCTAATTCTTTTCCACGTTGTGCTAATAGTTTTGCTGTTTTACCAACTCCATAAACTGCAGGAGTTATGAATAAAGACTCTGTTCCAAATCTAAGTCTATTCATTAATTTTCTAGCAGCATCATCTCTACCATATGATTCATTTCTATCTAATTCTGTTGGCCCTTCAAACATATCTCCAAAAGTACCTATCTCATCATTATCTACTACAAACATTTCACCAACTGCACCACCTCCTACTGCAACTGAATATCTAGCGTATTTTGATTTTTTATTTAAATCTTTAACTTTTCTAAGTGCTGTTTGTAATTTAGCTGGATCAGCAGTTTTACTTGCTTTTCCAAATTGAGCATAAGCATCACTTCTTTTAGCTTTTAAAGCTTTACTAGTTAAACCTCTTGCAGCTTTATTAGCTACTTTAAAACCTATACCTCCAGGTACAGCTATTTGTATTATTGATTCAGTTAATTTACCTACTAATCTTTCTTCAGCAACTTCTTCAAATGGATTTATTTTATCAAAAAATTCTTCTACATCTGCAGCTAAATCTGAGTCTGCTCCAAGATCTATTAACTCTGCTCCTAATGATACTATACCTTCTGGTACTTTTATAGCACCAGATACAAGACCTGCACCAAGAGCTTTATACCAACTTACTTCGCTATCTCGTTCTGCGGAGTTTAAATTATATTCAGCCATACAGCCTCCTATCTATTTCTGTAATCGCTTAGGTATCTTTCGTAAGCAGATTTTTGATCCGGCGTCATACTAGTATCAATAAGACGTTCTCCATATTGATTAAGAGTAGGATTATTTATAGGTCCTTTCATTTGTGCAATTTTTTGTCTTATGTCTCTTTTTTGATCCCTTGCTTCTGCTGTACTATATTCATAGTTAGTAATACCATCTACTTCTCCAACTAAAGATTGTTCAGCTGCACTTAATTCTGATGTATCTGAATTTTTATCTTTAGTTAAATTAAATGGTACAAACGTTCCTCTACCCTCACCTTTTTCTAATACATAATATTGATTTGTTTTTGGAGCATAATATACTCTACCTTCGTTACCACCTTTTTTATATAACTTCTTAGCTTTTTTTACTAAATCATCAGTTTCGTTTAAAACTTCATCAGCTACATTATATCCTTTTTCCATTAATTCACCGCTTGTTTTATATTTCCATGTTTGCAAATTTAAAGCTTCTGGAAATGTACCCACAATATCGTCCTCTACTAACTTTTGTGCTGATTTTTTTATAATCGAATCAACTCCACTTTCTCCTTCCATTTCGGCTTTTAATATTCCTAACGCATTATCATATTCTTGACGTAGTAGCTCTAATTTATTTTTTTGTTTTTCTTCTAACAAATCACTTTGTAATGCATTATCTATTCTTTGCATATTTAATTTAAGCATTCTTTCCTTTTCAAATATATCTCCTTCAAAATCTTGTTTTAATCCTAATATTTTAGATTCTTGACTAAAATCATTTTCTTGTAAATCTTTTAATCTATCTGTTTCTTTATTAAATAAATTTGTTCTAAATTCTTGATCTGCTTTTGTGTCAGCCTTTTTAGATAATCTGTCTTTTAATGTTTCTTCAGATCTAAATTTTCTATCATCTTCGGTTTCCATCATTCTATTTCTTTTTTCTATAGCACTACCTGTTGCTTTTAATTTAATATTTCTTTGAAACCTATCTTCGTCTGCTTTTTCTTTAAGTAAATTTTGAATTGGTTTTTCTCCCGCTGCAATTAAATTAGCAATAGTTCCACCACCTCTATTTTCTACAGCTGCTGCCGGTCCATATGCTAATAAGAAACTTGTTAGTGGATCATAGCCACCTCTGTCTCCAGCTGCTTCTAATAAAGCTTCTGTACTTTCAGCAGTTAAATCTGATAGACTAGGTATAGTTCTTCCTTGATATGGAGTGTTAAATGAGTATTGATCTGTTCCACCTACAAAAGGATCTTCAGCATGATTAGTTCTATCTACAATACCGGTCATAATGCCTTCTCCGACATTACCGCCTTTTCTAAACATTGGTCTTTTAAATACTTTACTCATAATTAATTGTTTTGTGGTCTAAACGCTCTATACAAACCTGCTAGTGTAGCACCTGCGCTTATACCTGTTTGAACATTACTTGGTCCTGAATTTGGTTGAATAGTTTGTGAAGTTCCTCCAGGGTAACCTGCAATTAATCCAGTGATCCCTGAACCCAGAGCCTGTGTAGCTTGGAGTGGTTGGTTTAATTGATTTTGTAATAACTGTTGCTGTGCTGATAACTGTGCTTGTTGTTGAGCTTGGTTGATACCTCCTAGTGTCTGTAAAGCTCCAACATCTTGACCTAAGAAAGCTTGACCAGCTTGACCTAGATTTAATTGATTACCAATATTTTGTTGAGCTAATTGTTGAGCTTGACCAAAACCTTGTTGTAATAATTGTGCTTGTAATGCAGCTCTGTTTCTATCTGAAGCTTGTTGATATTCTGCTCTTTGAACACCTTCACGTCCTCCACCAAATGCACCAGCTCCTATTGCTTGTGCTGCTAATGCCGGTAATCCTTTTTGAGCTTGTACATCAAATTGTTGTAAAGTTGTATCAATTACATCTTGTTGATATGGAGACATAAATTGTTGATAAGCTTGTGGTCCAGCAGAAGCTTGAGCTGCTTGAAGAAAAGGTTTATAGCCACCTATTCCAGCAAGTGCTGTTTGTTGTGCATCTTGTTGTAATTGATCTTGTCCTGCAACAAATTGTGGACCAAATATTTGTGAAAGATCAGCGTCTTTTAAATTACCTGTTACTTGTTGTAATTGAGTTATAAACGGTTTTGCTGCCGCTTCTATAAACTCAGGTGGTTGTGTTATTTGTGTAATTGTTTCAGCCATTATACTCTTCCGCCTTTTTCTAATTTTTTCATCATATCATACATACGTTGTGCGCCTTTATTGACATCTCCTTTACCCATTCCTCTTACAGCATCAGCTGTAAATACAAATTCATTGTTTGCTAACATCGCAGGAATGTCATCTGCCTTTTCTTTTACACCAACTGGAGGAATAAATCCACCTGTTTCTCTAAGGTCTAATTCTGTAACCCCTGCAGGGTTTTGATTTAATGGTAGATCCATAATACCGGCTGCTTGTATAGCATTTTGTTCTGGATCATCTGGTCCTCTTGCAAATCCCATTCTACCACCATAAGCAACATTTGCTCTATTCATATCTTGATTATACTCTGATAAATCTATTTCCACTTGTTGAGCAATAGCTGCATCCTCATTTTCTGCATCAGAAAATGTTTTTTGATTTTTATATGCATTAATTAATTTAGCTTTTAATGCTCCAACATCTCTAGTAATACCTTCAGGATCACCTTCTTCTTCAGCTTTATTTAATAGTCCACCTAATAAAGAACCACCGGCAAATATTTTTGCAGTGTTTGCTAAATCAGATCCTCCAGTGAAAAAATTTTTAACATTACCAAAAAGACCTTTCTTACCTTCTATACCTTGCATAGGATATGCTTTTTGTCCAAATAAAGTGGGTAAACCAA
>VMHT01203391.1_pt1 | contig 10685 bp, 8 predicted proteins | sample 4693611 | NCBI WGS metagenome assembly VMHT01 (sample SAMN12280063, study PRJNA550983) | marine metagenome | isolation source: seawater sampled from same location over 5 years 0.02-0.2 micron viral filtrate | place: USA: collected off the coast of southern California halfway between the port... ...
CATAGAGCGCGATAAACGCGGCAAGGTCAGCAGCGTTAGTGATTGCTGTCTCAATGGTTTCTGAGTCCAGCCTGACGGCGGCGCGGTAGGCTAGGACATCGGCAGGGATGTCGGTGCCGTTCTCGGCAGAGCGCACAACCATCCAATCAGTCGGGGCAAGAAAACCGCCTGCCTGTGCCTTTACAGTCGCAATGGCGTTTGACTTGAGGCCAAGGGTCACGACCTGTTCGCCGTCTTGCATAATGGCGTTGCCATCTTCATCGACAGCGTTTACATCATCCAGTTCTTTAGCCACACCAGCCGACCAGTAGAACCGCCCATCGAAGCTGGCTGGTTCATCTTCCCAGACTAGCCCCTTGGCTGTCTTGGTTGCGTCATCCCACAACATCCAGTTGGCTGGGTGCTGTATTCCGTCATTGTCAGTCCACGCTTTGCCAGCGCGGATAATACGACCTGAGTATTTATATGCCATTGGTATCTCCTATCTGGCGTTAGCGTATTTGAAGGGTGTTTCTGCGAAGGCGAGGTATATCATTGTTTCACCATTAAAGTTAAACTCTGAAGCCCCTGCTCTTAACTTAAAACCGTTGCTTAAAATATCTAATTGGTTCCAAGTAAATTCAGCACCAGAACTGTCAGCTAACAATGTTGCTACTGTAGTATTATAAGTATCTCTTTTGCTATCTCTTATAACCCAAGATTCAGCCCTATTAGCGTTCTTCACCATAATCCAAGCTGGCCTAAACCCTGTGTAGATAAACGGCCCATCTGTGCTGCCGTTCCCGGTGTAGGAACCGACCTTTGAGTAGCCTTCGACTGAGTGGAAACAGTAGGCTATATGGTTTTTAGTGTTAGTGTTAACTTCCCACCCACCGCCATTGACCGTAAACACGGAAGAAGTTGGTGCTGTGTTATTCCAGAAAGCAGCAGCAGCAGCAGCGTTAGTTAAGTTAAGTTTTATTTCGTTTGTAGCGCCAAGCGCAGCGTGGTAAACGTGCCAGTTATAACCCGCTGTATCCCTGTCTTTTATTATTATCATTTCAGGAGCAGAGCTTAATCCGTGTGCGACTGTTGCTCCGGTCGCATTATTTCCAACATACTTTACTATACTGAAACCAGCCTTTGTATTGACCTGACCCTCACTGTCAATCGTACCAACGCTTGTCGCTGAAGCATCGTTGCTAAACGCTGTTCCGGCAAGCCAATTCCAAGCGACATAAGATTGACTACCTTGATTTTCAGAAAATGAGCCAGTTGCCGTAACAAATTGAAGCGAAAATCCATCGGAATCTAAAGAAGTAATGTCTGAAGTTCTTTCAGCGGCAGTTGAACTAGAAGCCAGTGATAAGGTGGCTCCACGCACAGAATCCACCAATGCGTGATTGTACGTTGTTTGTCTATTTTTAATCCATAACCAATCTGGACTAAATCCAACACCAGTAATGCTTTGTGTTGAACCATTGCCAGTATAAAGCACCGTATTGAAATACTCAGTGCCATCAATGATTTCTACGTCTGGCAAATTCTGCGAACAGAGAGCAAGGAACCCACTTGGCGGTGCGTAGGCAAAGCTGCCGTGACCGTTGCCATCTGCGTTACTGTTGGCTGTGGCGTGAAGACCGGCAAAGCTGCTGTCTTGCCCGAAGTTGGCTGTTGCGTTTGTGCTACCACTACCGCTGCCACAGCTAACTGAATAGCCTTCATTGCCTACATCAGTTAAATTTAAAGCACCTTGAGAAGCATTGTTTTTATAAAAGGTAACTGTTTGTGGACTTGCATCAAGGTCAAGAGCAATGCCAATAATATCTCCATTTGAATAAGAAGCACCGTATGAAGTGACTGTGCTGTTTATTCTTTTATTTCCGTTACTTACATAGAAAACAGTTTGCGTTCCAGACACAACTGTAATATCTGCATTTCCACTTACAACGCCGATGTAATCGTTGTTTGACAAAAACTCAACATACCATTTACCCGCAGTCATTACATAAGTAGAACGTGACGCACCATCTGCGGCACCGATAGTCCATTTTAGATTACCTTCACTAAGAGTTGCGCCAGTATTATATGCATCAAGGGGATTCAACGTAGCAAAATTATTCGTTGGCGTATCAGGCACGGAATCCCGATAATCTAAATTAACAGGTGTAAAGTGATTGCCGTTGGTGGTTACATCTTTGAAGAAGGCTGCTTCACGAGTGTCGGCAAAGGCCATATATATGTATGTGTGACCATTTGTGTTTATGTCTGAGCCGTTATGTTTAATCTGAAATCCTGTTGCTGTTACTTCAATTGCGTAAGAAGAAACATCTTCGACATCGGCCAAATTAGGAAAAAGTCTTTTGTCATTAGGATTAGATGGACTTCTGGTAGTATCCCATATTTGCCAGTGACTAGCACCACTAATGCCTTTAATCATAACCCAAGCGGGGGCAAAGCCAGTCGTCACTGTCGGCCCAGTTGTTGACCCATTTCCACTGTATGAACCAAACTTACTGTAGCCAGAAATATCTGTCCACGAATACATAACGTATGAACCACCGCTATCATTTACGTTATCATCCGAACTTGTACCGTCAATCAACTCAACGACACTTGATGTATGATTTGTTCCAATCCTGTTAGCGTAAGCTGAATCTGCTGCCGCATCGTTTAATAGTAAGTTTTGGCCAGATGTTACCCCTGTGTGCCATACTCTCCAATAAGTAGGCTGAGTATCAAGCACCTTAACCATAACCCAAGCGGGTGTCGCCCCAAGGCCGTGTGCAACAGTTTTTGTGCCACCTGTCCCAGTGTAAGTAGTTATACTGAAGCCCTTAGCAGTGTTAGCAGATATTCTAGTCGCAGCTATTGATCCACCCAACGCAGAACCAAGATTGCTGCCATCTATCTTAACAGAACCCGCTGTTGGGGTTGCCCCTACACCAGCACTGTTATCGGCTGTTGGTGTACCGCCAGCTTCCCAACACCAGCCAACCATATTGTCGCCAGAACCATTTACACCAGTGTTAGTGCCAACAGTAAACCCATCGCCATCAAAAGACTTAAATGTTTGAGTTTGACCTGTATACTGTCCATCAGTTGCATTAGAGTATATTTCATTTGTTGCACCACGACAAACATCAGAAAGATAATTATATGTAGTGTCTGTTCTATCTTTTAACCAGACAAATGCAGGACTAAAACCCACCCCAGATATAGAGTTAGATGCACCTGTGCCAGTATAGGTAACAGTATTGAACCCCTCAGAAACCACATCATCCTTGAATGTCAGGTGAAAACCATTAGTCCCAAATGTCAGACCCGATGTATCTTTTGGCGTCCAGATGCCGTCCTTAGTCTCGCCAAAGCTGGCGGCAGTCAAGGCTGTTCCGTCAATCATATTGACTTCAGCTATATAGCCGTCAAAGTAATTGGCTCCATCGTAAAGTCTAGCACCAAGTCCGTGAGCGACAGTATTATTAAATCCAGTGTCGTAGTTTTCATCTGGGTTTGTGTTAGTTCCATCAAAAGAAGTTTGTATTGTCCCATTGACATATATTTTTATGCGGTCTGCTGCTGTTGAGTCTGTAGTATCAAAAGCTACGACATAGTGATACCAAGCGGAAGGGTCACGGTGCAAAGCAGTAAGCATTTTTCTGTAAGTAAAACCACTTGTGTACCCAAAAACATAGAATTGTTGACCAGAGAAAACAATTCCGTGTTGCTCACTGCTGGAACTTGACGCATCAAACAAAGTAATTTGTCCAGTTCCGTGCGACATAGCACCGAACTTAACCCAAGCACTCCAAGTCCAAGTTCTGCGATTGCCAGCAGATGCAGGGGTTCTTTTCAAATGGGAACTATCGTCATCATTTAGCTGTATAGACTGGTCAAGCAGATGCTTGTAAAAGCCTGTGCCAGCCGGATTTCCTGCGCCACCGATTGATAGTAAATTACTCATAATACCGCCTTTAGCTTACGTTTAGGCTGCGACCAATTTCGTACATATTGGTGCCGTCACTGTAAAATACCAAGATATCTTTCGCCGCTGCGGTTGTGGTCAGCGTTGGCGCAGTAGCGGCAGAAAACTTAAAGACAGCGTTGTAGCTCAGTGTGCGTGAGCCTGTGCCGTCTTGTATCGCCATCAGCGTGTATACGCCGCCGTCAACCATATTAGTAGGCGCGGCCAGTGTGCGGTTATCTGTAAGGGTAACGCTAGTCACCTGATTAGCTGAGGCATCCCAGCTAATGCTTGCAGCGTCTGTCAGGGTGGTCGCATTGAAGTTCTGTGTCTTGGTGAACTCCTGTGCAGCCTCAAGACCTGCGATAGTCACATCAGCGTCTGGTGCTGTCAGGACGCGAGTATTGCCAGTGGTAATGCCAACCGCATCAAGGCGCACTCTCTTAGTGTCGTCAGCCGGATCAGACAGCGTAAATGTGTCTTGGATGGCCTGCGTTCCGCCGTTCATATCAGCAAGGTGCGCCATAACTTCGCGCAGAGCGTTGTTAACGTCGCTAGGCACCATCGTGCCTTCACCAAGGTCGATGCTGTCGATGTCCGTGTTACTGGATGCGGTCGCGTCATATTCGCTGATTTTGGTTTTGGCCATTACTTTTCTCCGTTAATCCTTAGATAACTTATAGCACATATTTACCGCACGCGCACCCAACGTCCGTTATCTGTCTTGGCAAACGTCACAGGGTTGCCCTGACGATCCGTCACAGTCTCATAGCCTATGATGTTGCCGCCAGCCGCCATATCTTCGATTGATCCGGCTTGGGCAGAGCTGATGGGTGAAGGCACCTGCTGAGACAGTAGACCACCTGCGGCTGGCGCTCCATATCTGAGAGCCGCGCCCGGTGCCTTAATCATACCTCTTGCCAACTTACGACCCGGCGCGTTTCTGTATAAGCCACTTAATAATATTGACGCTGGCACGCCAATTCCGGTGCCTAGTGGATCGCGTATAAGGTCTGACAAAGCCTGCCTTTCCGCTGTGCCGCTTGATGGCACGCTTGGGCCAATGACCTCACGCGCCTGCCTAGCTGCTGCTTTAATTGGGTCGGTCGGTGCCTTCTTTCTCATTTGCCGCAAAAGCTGTGTCGGCCCAAACATGCCCGATTTTGACAGTGCGCTTTCCTTGGCCTTTTCAATTGGGCGCATTTGGCTAAAGGCTTTGTTGATGTTTTGCAAATCCGGCACGTCTGGGTTTTGGGCAGATATTTCAGCTCTTAGGGCGTCTCTAAACTCTTTTACAGCTCTGCCGATTCTGCCTTCTTTGCCGCCTTTGTTAGCTGTTGAAAACACCTCAGATGTTAAATCTGTCTCAACGTCTTTGAGCGTTCCCTTCGACAGTTTTCCGCCTGCCACGTTTCTTTGCACCAAGTCCTTTATTATGTCGTTAAACTCTTTTGCGTCAGCCGGATTAAGCTGCCTTTTCGCGGCTATTTCTGCCGCCTTATTTGACAGCCCTGAGGCATCAATTGATAGCTTTGGCACAACCTTACTATAAGCTTCGCCGACCGCCTCAGAGGCGGCTTCAACCAAGTCTTCGCCCTCTAGGTTTTTTGGCAATTTAGCGCCAATTGGCGCGACGGCAGTTTCGACCATATCGCGGTTAAACACCTTCATCACGTTTTTCTGCTGGCCTTGGATCATTTCCTGAGCAAACGGCAGGGATATTTTTTCTTCAATAGATTTGGTTACGCCGCCCAAAGCCTGACCGGGTGTCAGGGGATAACCCTTTTTCATCAAGGCGCGTGCGCCCTCTGTTATCTTGGGGCTTATCGCCTGACCGAGAGTCGCAGTCGCCAAACCAAGCGGTGCGCCTATAGCGCCGCCAACAATTCTTTCCTCTGGGGTTTCTCCGGTTGCGGCTCCGTAAATACCGCCGCCGATTGCGCCAGCGGCTTTTGTGCCTAGCTTTGCAGCCGCAGCGCCAGCGCCACCAGTCAACAAAGAGCCTAATATCTCAAAGCCGTATGCTTTAACTGGGTCTGTCTCTTTGAACCTAGCCAAGCCTTCGCGTATCTCATTAGCCGCATCCTCGTATGACTTGTCAGACGTAAATGCCTTATAAGCACCGTATATCTCGTCTGAGAGGCCAAACGTCAGCCCCTGAGCAGCCGCACGGCCAATGTCAGACGCAATGTCCATACCAGTGCGGCCAGTGCCAGACTGAAGTTTCTTTTTAGGTGAGAGCGTGTATTTTGAAGCCATTTAGTCTCTCCCTAGAATCTGGAACTCACCAGCAAGACCATTATAGAAAACATCACCTTCCTTTATGGCTCCGCTTTCAACAAGAGCATCAAGATCGTCTTGAGTTTTTGCTCTTTGGTAAAATGCGCCAAGTTCGGCGTCTGCTGCTTCTTCAAAGCCAAGAAGGTTTTTGTCTTTCTTTAGGGTTTTACCCATCAAGGTCAGGCGCTTTTTGTTGTAATCCATTAGCTGCTTGAACATCTTGGCTATTATCAAGTTGCCCTCTGGTGTGTTAGTCATCATAGGCGCTGCCTGAGCGAAGAAAGCCATATCTCTGTCAGATGACGCACCTGATCCTGTGACACGCATTCTTGGAACCATATAAGACATTGCGCTTCTCAAAACTTCTTGGTCACGCAAATTATTTACTTGCTCATCTGACAAGAATCCCAGCTCCTTACCGAGCTGGCGCAACCCCATCGTGGCACTCTGTATTCTGCCTGTTTCAGCGCCGCCCTCTATCAAGTCAATAATCTGCATGACCCTTGGCGCTAATGTGGAGTCTGTTTTAATGTCTGTCTGCGCTTCTTTAATTGTAGCAAAACCGGCTTTTATGCCTTCTTTTAGAAACTCACCCTCGCCACCTGTCATAATTGTCGTGCCGGGCTTTGTTAGCGCATCCCTTATTATTTTCTGCCCCTCTGGGCTATTTGGGTCAATTCCCGCAGCAGCCAAGTTCTTCAAAAGGCTGGTTGTGTCAGGTCTCTTAGCCTTAGCAAACTGAGCCTCAGCCAATAGGCGATCAATAACTGACTTTTCAGACGCAGCCTTCTGAGCCGCAATGCGATCCTCAGCGGCGGTGTAAGCCTTCATGCCAGCAGTACCCATACGGCCCAAAACCTGACCAAGCGACACCGGACGGTCTTGGTAGCCTGAAGCCTCGAAGCCAGCGGCGGCGGCGCCTAACATTCCCTGAGCGCGTGGCTGCATTAGCTTTTGGCCAAACGTCATCTCAGGCGCAGGCTGCCCAGCCGCTGCGGTTGCGGGGGTAGGCAGGCCAACCTGACCGGCTCTTGGCGTCATGCGAGACGCCTGAGCGCGGCGCACAACTTCCTGCATTAGCGGCGATAGCTGTTGATTTGCCATCATTGGAGACTGAGGCGGGGTAGGTCGAGGCAACGCCATAGGCGCTGGTACTGGCCCGCGAGCGCCTTGAACTTGATATGGACGCATGATGTTTGCCTGCGGCATAGTCGCTCTGCCCTGAAGCAGTCGGTTGAATCTGTCGTAAACGCTCATGCCCTAACCCCTAACCTAAAAGCCCAGCCAAGGCACCAAGTCCAGCACCCATACCACCACCCATACCCGGCACCATTCCAGCAAGCTGCGCCCCGCCTAGTGCGCCACTGAGGACGTTTCCTGCTTGATTACGAAACACCGGCTGCGTGCTTTGCCCGCCAACAGTACCGCCCTGAACGGTTGCCATATAATTCGCCAAAGATGTGAGAGGCTGCTGCTGCTCCATATTGAAGCGTTCAATGTCAGACGCCAGCTCTGCCTGAGACTGAGCCTCGCGCGCACCGCCGACACCGGCAAGGGTGTTAAGATCAGCGAAGCCAAACTCACGCGCTTGCGGAGCCTGTCCAATAGCCGCCTGCTGCGCTTGTAGCGCCATAGGCGCTAACGCCCCAGCCAATGCAGCCTGCTCATACCCTGAGCCATATCGACCAGCCTTAGAGGCTCTGGCGTCCATTTGCTCGATGACAGGGCGGAAGGCGGCGCTCATCAGTGGGTTTGTTCCCATTAGGTTTTGCATCACAACGTCTTGCGTTGCACCGATAAATGGTGATCCATCAATCGCCATCTGGCGGGTTCCTGACAAAGCCATTTCGGATTCAGGAGAAAAACCTATAGTGGTTTGACCGGGATAAAATTGCGGTTGATTTCCGTATAGGTTTTTGGCCTCAGACAAGCCGTACTCTAAAAACGGCTGGGCGTACTCTGGCGCACTGGTCGTCTGCGTGATTTGTCTGGTGTCTCCACCGCCGCCTTTGCTCATCTTACAATTCCTTTGTCAAAACCACCGACGTGGCGGTGTAATCTTTCAGTTGTCTTTGCCAGCCCTTACGGCCATTGATCTCCATTGCGTCGCAGCCCTGAGCCTTAGCCCAAACTGCAATAGACTTCTCAGCCTCGACCAGCTCATCTAAGTCACCGCCTGCAAGCCAGATTCGGCACACGGTTAGGCTGGGGTAGTCAACAACTTCGGTTATAATACACGACTTTTCCAGCGGATGTAACTGTGCCTCGCCTACCGCGCAGGCTTGGTACACATCTTCGATTGAGTGCGTGCCGCCAGAATATTCCAGCGCATCCGAAATGTATTTGCGGTTTTTCTCAAACTTTTCCTTCAGCTTGTCTTCAGCCGATAATAAGGTAGGCAACATCTACATCGTGTCCGTGGTTCTTATGCTCAATTATCATAGACCCATTTGTGCTTGTGCTTTTTACAAATGGATCGCTATGTTCTAGCGTCTCGTTATATCCGGTAAAAAAGACGATACTGTCAACGCCATAACGCGGGTCACTTACTGTCGTCGTTGTGGTTCCACTTGCCAAGACCGCATAGCCAACGCTGTTTAAGCCACCGTTTATTGTGCGGTTCAAAACCTCAGAAACCTCTCTTGTCGTCGCAGTGACAGGGTTTAATGTTCTAAGATTTAATTTGCGCTTTTCTACTGTCATCGACGGCCAACCTCTCTGGCCTCAACGTCAATGCCGTGGGCGAAAGACCAATTGCCACTGAGTAACATCTTGACGCGCTGATATCTATCCGCCGCCCTAAACGGCACAAACCCGCTGGCGTTAGTTGTTCCACCAACAGAAAACGCGACTGTGTCTGTAGGGGTTCCGCGCAGGCCGACAAATAACTCAACCGACCCATCCTCGTGATAAGGATATACGCGCGTCACAATACTATGCTTGCCCATACTGAGTGTAGCCTCGCCAGTAGTGATTGTCGCCTGAAGCGGATCGCCAGTAAATGTAAACAATTTTTCACCAACAGCGCCGCCAAAGAAGAACTCGCCGCCCCTGAATAACTGGCTGTCCAAGACAGTGCTGAGGCCGTCTAGCGTGGCTGAAAGATTGTCCAAGTCCTCAACCGTGTAACCGGCGCTGAAGAACGGCGCGATAAAGTCGGCGTCTACGTTGCCAATAGACCAACGGCCTAGCGCGTAGTTAAAGATCAACAAACGGTCAGGACGGCCAGTCGTGCTGGCGACGCTAGTGTAAGACCAGACTGCAATCTGGTTAAGTGGGTCAACCGCCGCAGTCATCTTGTCTTTGTATGCTGGGTTAAAGTCCTTGGCAAAAAACTTGTCTATCTTTTCATTGCCAATTGGTGTGGACTTTTGCCCATCGAACAAGTGGAAACCATTGTCAGAATAGTAAAACACGTTTGAGCCGTAGTTACACACCGAACCGGGGATGCTACAGCCGCGCTGGCTTTCGACTTTATCAAACTGCCAGATTAGCGGTGGGCCTGTGTATGTGGCTCGGAAGATAGCTTTCTCGCACAAGATCGTGCAATACTCTCCGCCCACCATTCCGGTGATTGCGCCCGCATCCGGCAGCTCTTGAAAATCGCTTTGGTCGGTTCCGGCAGTCCAGCTCGTAATGTCATTGAACCCAGACCACTGACATCGGTATGGTATCCGTCCTGATCCGGCGTCAACATTAGCCGTCCACACAAAATCACGCACAACGGCAAGGAAGTCAGCCTTTGGCGGTGAGCCGCCAAGATTAGAAAATGCAGTGTCCGTTCCTAACTGCCACTTTTGCAGTTCTTCGCCAATGCCGCCCGACGCAATAACATACTCGCCAAATTGAACAAACTTCCACTTCTCTGCGCCAGACAAATCATATGCCGGTGTTCCAGCCTTGCTAACGTCATCAAGGTTGTTTGTTGAGGCGTTAAAAGAGTACAGCTTTGCGTCATCGCCAGCAAACAGCTTGACGTTTCCTGAGTTATCTTTTGCAGCGAAAATGCCTCGTATCGTGCCACTAGCCGCATTACTGAAACTGATAAACTGGTTTAGCGGGCGATAGCCGTTATAGGCCGGTATCACGTTTTCTGCTGTGACAACGCCTGCGTTCATAAATGCTGGCTGGTCTGGCAGCCATTCGCCAAATTTTATCATTGTCCTAACCAGTTCCCAGTTGCGCCTGTGGGGGCGGGTGTCCAAATGCTCGGAGCGCCTGCTGCTGCTGCCGCCCAAGAAGGTGTGGTCGGAGTAACCGCCGACCATTCCTCGCCGAGTATACTCATTTTTACATCACCAGTCACCGTCACTTGCTGGTTGCCAGCGCCAGCAAAGATAGCCGCCACACTTGTCGCCTGCGTCACCGCTATGCTGGCGGTGCCTGCACCTAGCGTCACAAAGTTAGAACTTGAGGTTGCGCTTGCTGAGATGGACGCTGTGGCAGCCATTGGGCGCACGCG
>VMHT01074617.1_pt1 | contig 10683 bp, 13 predicted proteins | sample 4693611 | NCBI WGS metagenome assembly VMHT01 (sample SAMN12280063, study PRJNA550983) | marine metagenome | isolation source: seawater sampled from same location over 5 years 0.02-0.2 micron viral filtrate | place: USA: collected off the coast of southern California halfway between the port... ...
ATGTCTTAAACATGGGTATGGACAGAACTTCACAACAAGCAGCGACCCAAAACCTTGGCGCTGATTCTTCAGCACGACAAGTAGCTATGTCTCAAGGTGAAGCAATCAAAAATATAGAAGGATTTATAAATGGACAGGCAGCTTTAAGCGATGGAACAATAGGTCAACCAACAGCTGCAGAGCTTGAGCAGTTCAATATAAACAAAGCTAGAGAAGGCGAAGTTGTTGCCGCCCAAGACAGAGCAGCCAAAAAAGTCCAAGAACAGGAAGCGGCAATGACCCCAGAACAAAGGGAAAGCATGCGCGAAGCAAGCATACTTAGAGGTCTTCAAAGTCCATTCGCTCAACAATTCTTTGCGCAGCAGCAGCAACAACGTGAAGCTGCAGAAAATCAAAAGCAAGCCTCTCGCGAAGAAAGAGAAAAAAGAATGCAGGAGGCTGAAAAAGAAAAGCAAAGACAACGTGAAAACCCTGGACTTAAAAAGGGCAGAGACTTCACGGATTCGCAACTAAGAGACTTCTTCGGAGGAGGAGACGCACTCAAGGCAGCTAGAGCAAAAGACAAAGCTGGAATTAATCCATTCACGGATAGAAGAAAGGATGATGAACAGTCCGAAAGAGATGTTTTCGCTAGACAAAATGCTTCGGATGCTCAATTCCAGACTGCCCAGGCAAACGCCACATCAAGAGCTACATCAATACCTGGGTTTGATACATTCACCCCAGAACAACAAAATCAAATAATCAATAGTTTGACTGACGCTCAACTAGATATGGGAGCTGAAGATTTAGAACTTCCAAAAGAAGACAAATTTGAATCAGGAGTAAATTCGGATACAAAAATCATACAGGTTCAGTCAGAGCAGGAGTACCGAGACTTATTGAATAGCGGAGAATATGATAATTTAGGAGAAGGATTCAGCGTTCAAATAAAGGGAAATGCAAACGTATTCCCTCACTTCGCAAGATAATATGGCACTAAAAGAATTAGGAACTTCTTCGTTTGATAAACCAGCAGACGAAATAGAAGAAATAGATTCAGAAGCTGTACTCACTACGGATCCACCTGTAGGTGCAGGCAAAGCTATACTTTCTGCTGGTACAGAAATAGCAGGATCGGTAGCAGGCGAAATCGCTTTGCGAAAAATCAAGCCTCTCAAGAAAATATCTAAGGGAGTAAGGTTTGGTGCAGGCGCTCTTTCTAGTATTGTTGCTCAAAAAGGAATAGAAAAGAAACAAGATATATCTCTTGGTAGAATCATTGGTGCTGGTACAGCTAATACATTATTTGCTAATCCTGCAGCCACGGCCTACCGAGGTTTACTTCCTAGCGCTACAAGACCTGTTGCTAGAGCTGCAGCTCAGGGCGCAATAATTGGCGCAACTGACAGAATTATTGCAGAAGCTATTGATGACGGAAAACTAAGCCTAAAGAATGTAGCTATAGCTGCAGGGACAGGCGGTATCCTTGGCAGTGGAATCGGACAGGCTGCCGTAAGATTTGGAGATCAAACAGCAGCCAAGCTCGTAGGTAAGACCGATAAGCAAATCGATACAATGATTGCAAGAGACGAGCTTACTCTTGATGAAGTAAAGGGAATGCTAGAACCTGTACTCGGCCCAGGGGTGACTCAGAAAGAAATTCAAAAAACAAAGCAAAGACTCCTGAGGGAGCATATGGCCAGAAACTTGGCTGATGTAGAAAAGCCCTTATCAAAGGTATGGACTGAGTTTAAAAATAACTTTATACCAGAGCAGCAACTAGGCAAGAACAGTAGAGAAGACTACTACGATTTTGTAGTAAACCTAGAAAGAGGCGCTGCCTTATCAAGTAGAATGAATAAACTACTTGACGAGTTGATTCTTTCTGGAAGCGACGACCTAGCTAGGGACGCACAAGAATACCTAGCTGGCATGCCCATGTCGAACGCCCTATCCAGGGAAGGCATAGCTGGAGATCTAAGAGTCATGCGAGACGTAGAGATCGAGACAATGAAGGAGATGCATGCTATTATAAGAGATAGCGAAGAGTTGCGTTTCTTGCCTAAGGAAGCTCAGGATATTGTTCTGGAAAGAATGCAGCAGGCTATAAGCAAGGGAGTAAGGACTTACGATTCTTCAGCGTACAGAGCTTTCTTTGACCAGAAATGGACTACAGAGAAATCTAAGTTTTCGGAAGAAGAAGTCCTTGAAGAGATTCAGGATACCCTAATTAGAAGCGAAGGCTTAGAGCCTGACGAAGCGCTAAAGAAAGCTGTATCTCATGTAAAGCACTTGAAGTCGATGTTTGCGAAAGAAGGCCAAAGTAGAAATATTTTAGGTTCTCTCCCAGGCAGGCTCGAAGTCAAGATTGACAATCATGCTCCTGGCCCGAAAGAAAGAGATTTTTTAGGTGAAATAACCGACACAACCCAAATAGGAACGATTGCCAAGTTTAAGTACAGTGATCCTATTGAGCATTTAAGTAAAATAAAATCAGATCAAGCAGTTGTTTCTTCTCTTGGTGAGGCTGGATTGATAAGCACGGTAAAGAAACCTGGGTACAAGGAATTAATTCTTCAGACTACTAGCGGAAAAAACAAGGCAGGAGAGCAGATGTACGTTCCTCTGGATACTGACGATGCCCTTCAGAAGCTTTACGCAGTAAACGTAGAAGGAGAACTGAAAGAAGGTATAGCGAAGCAAATAAGAGATTTATATGGAACTGCCATTGGTCTTTCTAAGTCAACAAAGGTTATCCTGAATCCTCCATCCTATATGGTTAACATTCTTAGCTCGAATGTACTTGCTGCTTCAAATGGAGTAATACCTAACTACTTCAAGTCAAGCACTTACAAGGGAGCTAATCTAGCTCTTACTGAGCTTCACAATGGCTACAGATGGGGAGCTAAGGCGTTTGGAAAAGGAGACAAGGTCAACGACCCAGCCTTGAGGGAGAAGCTACTGCAAGACATAAATGAAATGTATAAGTACGGACTGGGTAATGCTACTGTAGCTGCCCAGGAGGTATCTGATGCAATCAATAACGGTAAACTAGGTAGAGGTGTAGGTAAACTCATAGAACCTGCAGGTAAGCTTTATAGTGTTCCTGATACCGCCATGCGTTATGTAGTCTGGGATGCAAACCAGGACATGCTAAAGAAGGTCTTCCTTGATAAAGGTGTCAAGATGGCTGACGATGACGTAAAGAGAATAGCAGCTAGTATAACGAATGACACTTTTCAGAACTACGCCAGAACTAGCAGGCAGGCAAAGTATTTATCAAAGATAGGTCTTCTTCCTCCTTTCATTACTTTCTCTTTAGAAATGACTCGTAACCTTACGAATCAACTAAGGCTACTGAATAAAATGATATTCAGACCAAAGGCATTTGCAGATCAATTTGGAATCCAAGGAATGAATGACGCAGCTATTGATGCACTAAGGGCAGAAGGGTTGAGAAGATCAGCTTACTTGGGTGCTGTACTAGGAATTACTGCTGGCGCTGGTACAATGGCGAGTCAAGTTACAGGCAAGCTAGGGCCAGGCGAAAAGCCTGTTACTTCAGAGCAGATGGATGACTTCAAGTTTGCTACTCCTGAATATGCCAGAAACAAAGACCTGATGGCTACGTACAACCCAGAGACCAAGAAGGGAACCTTTGCGAATACTAGTTACATTATGCCTCACTCAATGTTTACGCAGGCGCTAAAGCTATTTACTCAAGCTCCTATGAATTTGATGCAGGAGGAGCAAGCAGTTGAAAGTATTTTTAGTTTCATGAAGGAGGAGTTCATGGGTGAAGGTAACTTCATTACTCAGAACTTAATGCGAGCTATAGATAATCGCGATCTAAGAGGTAAAACCATAACCAATAGAGAAGGGCTACAGGCCATGCTTGATAAGGTTTGGTTCTTTGGTCGTGAAACATTCAAGCCTGGTATAATCAGAGAGTACGAGCGGTTCAATAAGGCCGTTAACGGAAAAGGTGATTACACCGTTGAAGAAGTACTAGCTAGACAACTAGGACTTAGGTTTACGAAAATGGACGCAAATGAAATGTACAAGTTCCGCGTTCAGGATTTCTCTAAAAGATATTCAGAAGCTAGAGGTTCATACACTACGGACTTGAAATACAGATCCGACCAAATGACCAAGCAACAGCTAGAGCAATCCTATCGTAGCGCAGTTCAAGAAGCCAGCCAAGCTTATGCAAGAATAGAAGAAGCGTACGAAAGAATGGACGGACTTGGCTTTAGCGTTGACGAAAAAATTGAAGTACTCAGGGGCGGAAACGTACGCAGTTCAGATATATTTAGAATCGTTAATGGATTAGAGTTTGAGCCATTCCCGTCCGAGGTCAGCCTTTCCGTTGGAGAGCGCTTCAGCGAGATGTCAGAAGGCAAGGACAGAAAGCAAATCAGAGAAGAGATAAGAAAACTCAAGAGAGGATCCGATACTGACAAACTTCTTGCCACTAGATTTGAATCAGAGTATCAGCGCAGAATTAATGACGAGAAGCGTGGGCGCACTCCTCAGGATAAAATACTCATGAACATGTCTATAATCGAAAGGGTTAACGCCCTGAAAGCATTGAATGCCCACAGAGACCGCAGATTGTTCAAAGAGTACAAGCGCAAGGGTGTTATCACCAAGGATGTAGCAATGCTACTGAAGAGATCCTGAAAAGAAAAAACCCCTTCGCTATGAACAACGAAGGGGAAAAGAATAAACAAGGCGAATACTACCTGCCATGCGTCACCGCTTTGGCTTTCTTTTTTTTTACTTAACGATAACAATAATAATATGAACTAAGACTTCTTAGTCTTATTAAGTAGTAGTTGGTTGGCGTAGTCTGTCAAGACCAAAGGGGCATTTTTGTTTCCTTTTTTCATTTTGAGCATAATTGCATCAACCTTCCTGTCGTGCTTCTGCACAAGCTTTTCAGCGTAGTCGGTCATTACTATAGCGTTTTCATCTGGGGCTAGATGAGCTTTTCGTATTTCGTTACCAACTCTGGATTCGAAATACCTTACACAATTTCGGATTGATTCAGTCATTAGAAGAACCTCCCGAATTGAGCGTAAAACTTAAAGTTACCGATAATGTCTCTTTCACCTTCTCGGTTTTTTCCTATATTATATATCATATTTTTGTATTCTCCTTTTTTATCTATTTGTGAAGCTCTATCCATCGACATCCCCTCTGGGTACATCATCAAGATAATGTCGGCATCATTCTCGATGTCGCCAGAATCTCGCAGATGATAAAGCTGAAGTGAATCAGCCTTTGACCCTTCGCGGTTGACTTGGGATAAGAGCATTACTGCTACGTCAAGCTCGATTGCCATCTGTTTAATCTTATGACTAATTTCAGATATGGCCTCCGTCTTGCCAGATTTGTTTGAATTCCAGGGTATTAACTGCAGGTAGTCAATAACTACCAGCCCGATGCCGTGCTTGCGCTTCATCGTTCTGCTCTGGATAATCAAGTCGTCAATGCTTTTTACGCTATGACTTGTGTAAAGTGGTAGGGATTCAACGTCCTCTATGCTTCTGTCAATCAAGATGCGCTCTTCCTGGCGCACTAAGCGCTCTCTAATGCGTCTTGGGTTGATTCCTGATACTGAGTGTACAATACGCTTGATAACCTGCTTCTGGGGCATTTCAAGCGAAAATATAAGTGTAGGTATCTTCTGCTTCTGCATGCAGCGCGTAGCGATATTCAAAGCGAGCTGGGACTTACCGCATGATGTAGGTGCAGCTACGACCATAACTTCACCCATGCCTATACCGCCTTCGCTCAGTTTGTCGTCTAGGTGGTCGATGTGAGACTTGATGACGTACGGAGTGTAACTGCCGTCCAGCATGCTGTTGAAGTCCTCCTTCAGTTCGTCTATCGAACCCTGCACGGTCTTGTCCTGTGCCGAAGCGTCAGCGCACGAAAGCATAAGGTTCTCCACTTCAATCGATACCTCCTGCGAAGTCTTGGTTTCGGACTGCATGTCCTCGATGTTCTGTTTGAACTTACGAATGTACTTACGGAGATTCGATTTCTCCTTGATTGTGCTTACGCAAAATTTAGTTCTGCAGATTCCAGTATAACCAACAAGGTCGAACATCCCCATCAGTCCGCCAACTTCATCAATCAGTCCGTCCTTTTTGAGTTGTTCCTGCAGGGTTATCTCGTCAATGCAATCGCCTTCTTCAACGATCTTGTGCATAGCCCTGAATATCAATTGATTAGGGTACGAGTAGAAGTCTTCAGACTCCAGTACTGCAGCGGCTTGATCATAATTCGCTGCTCCGTCATCCAGTAAAAAACTGGATAGTAGTTGCCTTTCGGCATCTGTATTATTGGGTATGTTTGTTTCGCTCTGTATCATTTTGTTTGTTGTTAAGATGAAAAAAGGGGAGAGGACGAATCCCCTCCCCTCGATACAAACCCCCTAGAAGGGGTCGGTGTCAATCGCTGCAGCTGGAGTAGCTTCAGGTTGAGCTTTCTTTTCTTCCTTCTCCGTAACGGCAAGCTTGACGAATTTGCCAACCTTTTCGTTTTGGTTAAACCACGCAGAAATCCAGAAGTCTTTACCGCCCACGTTGAGCGTTCCCTTCATGTCTGGGTGTTTATCGTTTTCCTTGCGGTCGTTTTTGAACAGAGCGCCCTTATCTGTGTTGTCGTATTTCTGAGACATATATCTATATATTATACTTGGTTATTGTTGATGAGAAAATAAATGGAGGCCCCTGTAGTAAAAACCATCGCTGACAAAGATTGGCCAGAGACCCCCATTAAATTAGAACAAGTCTTCTGTATTGACAGGATTTGTCAACTCTTTTTTTGACTTTCCGTGATCATTTGTAGCGTCAGCGTCCTTTACATCGTCAATGGCAAATAAGCCATTCAATGCGTACTTGCGAGCATAGCTGGATGCGCTTCCAGTAATCTGGGCATCGTCCATCCCCTTCTTGACTTCAGCTTCACGAGCGAAGCCAGTTGAACTGAGAACAGCATTTGAGTCACTTGAATCAAGTAACTCACAGGTAGCCTTGACGTAGACACGAGCGCCGACCTCAACCATTTCATCGTGGATGATAAGTGAGCATTCCCATTCAGCAAGTAATGGTTTGAGTGCAGTAAGGATGTCTTCGCAGGAGCGGTACTTGTACCCTCCGAACTTATTGGTCTGTCCCTTAGGGGCTTTCAAGGATGCTTGGATCCCTGATAGTTTTTCCCTGATGTTTTTAACTTTTGTTTTTGCAGCTGGCATATTTATTTTTGGTTAGGTTTTTTCTGTACAGCTTAGTTCTTTCTTCGCTGTTCATATTGGTGATACTGTCGAGGTCTAGACCTACGTCAAGTAAAAAGTTTACCTGATCCTGCATTTTTTTTGCGGAGAATCTTTTGGCTAATTGAGTAGCACCAGTAGGGTGCAGAACACCAGTCCTAGCGTTTTCAATGTAGTCAGCCATGTTACGTAGGGCATCAGGTAAAGAAACCGTACTACTACGCTTTGCGTATCGCTTCCATGCATTCTCTATCTTACCAAGAAAGGCGTTGCTCTGCCTATGCAGGACACCTCGTACTTCTCCCGTGTCGTGGCAATGATCCACTACGCTGTCGTCAAGTTCTGATTCATTTATGGGACACACCTTCGGCATATTCTGCATGCGCCAGTCCTTGAGTTTATCTTTAGTTATGTATTTCATTTTAAATTTGGTAGAAGCAGAGGGACTCGAACCCCCGACCCTCGGATTAGAAATCCGATGCTCTATCCAACTGAGCTATGCTTCCTTATAAGTCATTAAGTTCCTCTGGAAGCTTTCCGTTGTCAATCCATTTTTTTGTCTGAATCATGCACATAGCATTCCATAGGATTGCGCCTGCATGATCCTCCGCTTCGCAACCCTCCATGAATTGCCATAGATGCCGTTGCATAGAATCAATGTATCGACTCAAGGGGATACCCTTCTTCCAGTTGTCGCGTCCGTACTTCTCTGCTCCGTCTTCGAAGCGTTTGGACGCTGCCCTGAGGGCTTCTATAGGAAGCAAGCTGGGTATGCCCTTTCCTTGCATTGCATCCCTGCATGCACCTGTCTTGAATTCGCTCCTGGATCCGCTGTCTGGTAGTTTCATTTTTTTGTATTTGTATTTTTAGTTGTGACTTCTTCAACTGACAATATCTTACCTGAACCGCCACGCTTATAGTGAACCGTTCCATCCTTATCTGGATTCCTGCTAAGAAGCAATCGTACAGCCGACTTCGGGTCGTGCGCCCATTTAATAGCGCAACTTGTATTATGCTCTGGCGGAAGTCCATTGTGCGTGAAAGTAATGTAGTATTCCTGCATTAGTAATACATTATTACAAAGCCCTGGCCCGCGTTTGTTCCAACTACGTTGAAGTCAATCCATTCAATGGCTTCATCTTCAGTCATGCCCTGGTCGCGGAACGCGAGAACCATGTCCATGTAGTCGTAGATGAATAAACCGTTATGGTCGATCCCTACGATCGTTGATTCAAGTCCATCAAAGATAACTGCTGAATCAGCAGCCATTTCCATCCAGTGATCTGGTATTTCGTCTCTATATGCAATCATAGTGAATTAGTTGGTTCGTCATTAATTGCTGCAATCGCTTGATGCAGCTGTAGAATCTCTCCTCGGAGTATTTCGTTCTCACGTTTAAGTAGAATAAGTTCTATTTTTATTTGTCGGTACGCTTCTTCGTATTCCTTTACGGAACCGAACTGTGGTACTTTTGTGCTGTCCCCTGATGTAACCATTACTCTGCCCCTCCTTGTAGTTCGATTATTCTGCCCTTAACTTTATGCCAGTACAGCAATGTGCTGTCCTTGTTCCATCCGTCTGGGCCTCCATTGTGAATCCTTGCTATGTCCTCTGCAGTAACTGCACGACCTATACGCTCTTCCGTAGCGTAGCGATCCATATAAGCAGCGAATATGTCAATACTCTTCTGCGGATCGAAAGCGTCATGGTGCTTCCATTCTTCTCCAGCAAACTCTGCAGCGTCAGCTACATAACCTGCATGCATCTGCAGGCAACCAAGGGCTTTACCTTCGTCACCTACGGCCTCTGGCCTGCCTCCTGATTCAATATGAATCATAGCAAGCATTAATGTAATTATTGATATATTCATTTCTTTTTGCTCTTCTTTGTTTGCATTCTTGTTTTCCAATATAACTTTGCGCATAATTTAGCTACTTCGATTCCGTGCAGTATTTCTTCTGGATTCCACACCTTGTGGTAATGCTCAGTCGTATCGCAGTCAATGCATACTGATATGCATCCTGGGATATAGTCAAGCTTTGTTCTGCGCATTAGCATCCAAGCTTCAATCGCAAGCTGCTGGCAGTCCTTGTCGTAGAATTTACCCTTACCCTTGCAGTTGCTTCGGCATTTGTAGTCAGCCAGAAATACTTCTCCTGCCCTGTCCTTACCTATGAAGTCTACGCTCCCGACAATCTTGATTGTATTTTCACCAATCATATGCTCTACAGCTACAGGAGTTACTCCTTCCTTCTTGTACCATTCGATGAAAGGTTCTGCCCAGTCATCCCATACGCTCTTGCCTGATAATTCTTTGCTGAGAAGATCCGCGTTTACATGCTCTTCAATGCATTTGTGAACTGCTGTACCAAATTCAGAAGAAGGCATTTCATCCCCTGTAGTTGGGTGATCCCGAACTCCGTAAGTCAAATCAGCTACCTCTCTCCAGTACAATTCTGGTCTTTCTCTTGCGATTTCGCAAATTTTTCTGGGTTTATATATTGAGTCAAGGAACGGATCTTTAATAACACCTAGAACTGTAGTGACGGAGGGGAATGCTCCATGCACCTTCTTAGCCTGCGCTGGTGTAGTTGCGTCCTCCAGGAAGACAGGAAAGCCTCCATTGTATTTGTAGAAGTGAGCCATTATTTATTTAATACTTTGTTTTTTATTTTATAGAGGTCATCCCTACGTATCATAGAAATAACGTCTCTGCGATTCTTTCTTGAGTATGACTTGTACAGCGCTTCCTTCGGGGACTCTACCTTGTCATCCAAGTTGCAAAGGTCTTCAGCAAGCTCTTGCAAGTCCCCTCTGCGTACTAATAAATAATCTTCTGCACCTTCAAAGGCAAGGTAGTCCTGCTCTCCGTATAGCCACCCTGCGTCTCCGCAATTGTTCTTGAACTCAATCCATATAAACTCTGATTGAACTCCCCTGCAGCGCTCTACAGCCTTCATGGCCTTAACATCAATAGAGCCTAGACTGCATATCCAGTCCATATGCTTGTACTGCTCCTGCAGGGTGGCTGGTCTTACGTCCTTGCAGTGCTTCTTTAGGAAGTCCCCAAACTTGGATTCAACCTCCTGTCCGTGCTTCCATGAGTCTGAACCTATCCAGTCCCAGTAAGTCTGATTCGAAGAACCTCGCACTAAAGTTCGTCCTCCGTCAGTTTATCCATCACGTACTGCGTCATACTACGGAAGTCAGTAAAAACAAAGTCTTCGTCCAACAAGTAGTAAGCTATCACCTTTCCATTCTGGACGAATGAAATCATTCTACCGCTAGGCATATCTTCATTCAGGATCGACACTTCATTCATCAAACAAAACTCCAGGCCATCCTTTACTCGTACGTCCTTGAACTTTCTGCATGCCTGCAACTTGTACAAGTCCCCTGTTACTAATTTATCAACA
>VMHT01145551.1_pt1 | contig 10683 bp, 8 predicted proteins | sample 4693611 | NCBI WGS metagenome assembly VMHT01 (sample SAMN12280063, study PRJNA550983) | marine metagenome | isolation source: seawater sampled from same location over 5 years 0.02-0.2 micron viral filtrate | place: USA: collected off the coast of southern California halfway between the port... ...
CAGTGCCGATCGTGGAGCAACGGCGGCTCGCCGTGGCGATCGGCCAAACGCCGCATAATGGTTTCGACGAGATACGGTATCTCGGCCCGTCGTTCGCGCAAGGGCGGAACCGTGATTGGCACGACGTTGAGCCGGTAAAAAAGATCGGCGCGAAACGAGCCGCGCTCGACAGATGCCGCTAGATCCCGATTGGTCGCCGCGACAAGGCGTATATCCACACGCCGTACGCGATCGTCGCCCAACCGACTGAACTCGCCGGATTGGAGCACGCTAAGCAGCTTGGGCTGCAGGGCCAAAGGCAGTTCGGCGACTTCGTCGAGAAAGAGCGTGCCGCCATCAGCCTGTTCGAGATAGCCCGGCCGGCCGTCGGCCGGCGCCCCCGTGAATGCACCCGCGACACAGCCGAACATCTCCGATTCGAACAACGTGGCCGGAATTGCGCCGCAGCTCACCTCGACGAACGGGCCGTCGGCGCGTGGACTGACGTGATGTACCCGTCGCGCTAGCGACGTCTTGCCGACGCCCGACTCGCCGAGAAGCATTACTGTGGCGACGCTCCCGATCGCCGGCCTGACGCCGCTGATCGCACAGCGATCGCGCCACGGCGCCGTCACCACCGCCGCGCTGAGTCGCGCGATCGGGCTCGAAGACAAACCCGACCTCGCGCCATTCGTACGTTTCTACGACACGATCGACCGTATTCTCCCCGAGGCCATCCTGGTCGGGGATTCCACGGCGCCGGTCTACGCGGGCAACCATTTCGTTCAACGCTCGCGGGTTCGCCGCTGGTTCAACGCCTCTATCGGTTACGGCACGCCCGGCTATGCGCTGCCGGCCGCCGTTGGTGCGCGGCGTGCCTGCCCCGGGCAACCCGTAGTTGCGCTGGTCGGCGACGGTGGCCTGATGTTCACGCTCTCCGAGTTGGCCACCGCGGTGGACGCACAAACGCCCATTATGGTGATCGTCTGGAACAACGTCGGCTTCGAGGAGATACGCGCTGCGATGGATGCCGCAGGCGTCGCTCGTTGCGGGGTCGACCCCGTGCCGCCTGACTTCGAAAGCCTGGCCGACGCATTCGGGTCGGCCTACGCAGCAGTTGGCGATACGGGCGCGTTGGAAGCCGCGCTGCTCGCGTTTGTGGAAACACCGCGTGTCACGCTTATCGAGATCGATGCCGAGGCCTGGATGGCATCCGGGTAACCCGTCTTGTAATGCCCTGGCGCGTCGTGGCGTGAGCCAGCACCAATGGCTCGATCAGGGCGCGCCAACGACTTCAGCCTGAGTCACCACCCTATCCCCGAACTGGCGGTTACTCGGTCGATACGCCGGCGCGGTTCGCGCACGAACAATGCACGCCCCGTGGCATAGTAATGGAAGCCCGCCGGTCGTAACCATCCCTTAACGCAGCGTTAGCGCGGAATCTACCTGGTGAGCCACACCTGTTCGATCGATTGCTTGTTCGGATTCAATGACCGATACCAACGTCATTCTCTTTTTTGTCGGCCTGCTGCTTTTTCTGAGTGTGGTCGCCAGTTCGTTATCGCGCTTCGGGCCGCCGTTGCTGCTGATCTTTCTGATAGTGGGCATGCTGGCGGGCCAGGACGGCCCTGGCCAGATCGATTTCGACAACGTGCCGCTGGCGTTTTTCATCGCCAATCTGGCCCTTGCCATCATTCTGCTCGACGGCGGGTTGCGGACCCACCTGCAGACGTTCCGCGTTGCGCTGTGGCCGGCCTTGTCGCTGGCCACCTTCGGTGTACTGATATCAGCATCGCTGGCGGGCGCATTCATCGCCGTGTGGCTGGACCTCGACTGGCGCTATGGACTGCTGCTGGGCTCGATCGTAGCCAGTACCGACGCGGCAGCCGTGTTCTCGCAGCTGCGCAGTTCGGGCGTCACGCTCAACCAGCGTGTCAGTGCCACACTCGAAATCGAGTCGGGCACGAACGATCCGATGGCCATTTTCATGGTCACTTTCCTGCTGGCCACAATCGATGCGAGCAAGGGCTTCAACGCCTCGAGCATCGCCAGCGAAATCGTATCGCAGTTCGGTATCGGTATCGCGGGCGGCCTGTTGCTGGGCTATGGCCTGTCTTTTCTGGCCTCGCGCATGCGCTTGGTGGAAGGTCTCTATGCACTGCTGGTCGCCTCCGGCGGTCTGATGGCGTTCACGGCGATCAATCAACTCGGCGGCAGCGGCTTCCTGGGCATCTATCTGGTGGGCCTCATCGTCGGCAACCGGCGCAACCACGCGTCGGAGCATGTCTTCCGCGTGATGGACGGCCTGGCATGGCTCGCGCAGGCCGGCATGTTTCTGGTGCTCGGGTTGCTGGTCAATCCGCACCAACTCTGGGCGCACGCCGGATCGGCGATCCTGGTGGCCGCCTTTCTGATGTTCGTCGCCCGTCCGCTGGCCGTCTGGTTAAGCCTTCTGCCCTTTAATTTCCCGTCCCGTGAACAGGGTTTCATTGCCTGGGTCGGCTTGCGCGGTGCCGTGCCAATTGTGCTGTCGCTGTTCCCGCTCATGGCAGAACTCGAGGGCGCCCAGTTTCTGTTCGATATTACCTTCGCGGTGGTACTGGTATCGCTTATCGTCCAGGGCAGCTCGCTGGCCTGGACCGCGCGCCAACTCAAGCTACAGGTGCCCCGAGAACCGGGCCCGACCGCCAGTTTCGGCTTTCTAGGCCAACGCGGGCACAGTTATGTATTGCTGGCTTTTCGTATCCAGACCGCATCGAGTCTCGCGGCTACCCAGGGCGACGCGCTACACCGCTTTGAGGGCTTGCGCTGCATCGCCGTAACACGAGCGGCGCACCTGCTTTTCCCCAAAGAGCATTTCGTATACGCGGTGGGTGATCTGCTGTATCTGATCACACCGGCGCATCATAGCGATGAACTCGGCAAACTATTTCGCGGTGATACGAAACATGCGCCGCAAGCGCGCCGCTTTTTCGGCAGCTTCACCTTGCGTGGGGGTGCGCCGATATCCGAGCTGGCCGGCATTTACGACCTTGGCTTGGCCGAGCAGGATTGGGATCTTTCGATTGCGGATTACATGCGCCGCCGTCTCAAGCGCCGCCCGGTCGAGGGTGATGTGGTCGATATCGACAGCCTGCGCCTGACCGTACGTTCGCTACATGCCGGCATCATCGAAACGGTCGGCCTGCAGCTGCGAGAACCCGAGGAGGCCGAGGGCGACCACAAGTCGCACAAGCGCCGGAACCGGCGTCATTAATGACCGGCTAGCGTGGCTGGCGCGGGCGATGGGCGCCGCCGAAGCCGTGCCCCTGGGCCAGGCAATAAGCCAACCACTTGTTGAGCAGCAGATTGCGCGGCCATTGGCTTTTGAGCACTTCGTCGTCGATCTCGGGCACGCCAGCGAGCGCGACATAACGCGAGCGCGCATCGCATGAAATCGCTTCGGCAAGCTGCGCATCCTGATAGATACGCAGCAACAGGTCCGGGTCGGCGTGCGGGTTTTCGTCCGCCCCGAACCAATAGGTCAGATGCACGGTCGTGGTGTAGCGACAACGCTCGACCACGCGCAGGTACAGCGTTGCATCCGCGCCATGCGATTCGGCCGCGTCGAAGGGCAGATCCAGTTCTGGCACCAACCGTTCGAAGCGCCGATAGTTGCTCTCGTAGAGCCCCATCAGGCCCGTAAAGCTGCGGGGCTGCGCCGCGGCCAGCCAGTGATTGCGTTGTAGTGTGGGCATCTGTCGGACTATACGGCAGGGCCGGCGCTTTTCAAGTCGACCGGACCAGCGCCCAACGCGCTTAGAATGAGCGACGCCGGATGTTCTTGTCCTGCATGATCATCGTCGCGATCTCTTCGATCGACTTGTTGGTCGTCTCCGAATAAGACAGCCCGTGACGCTTGTACAGGCTTTCCGCCTGGCGCAGCTCATAGGACACCTGGGGCAGCGCGGCATACTGGCTGCCCTTGCGGCGCTCGCTACGAATCTGGTGCAGGCGCTCGGCATCGATCCACAAGCCGTAAAGCTTGTCCTTATGCTCGGCGAGCGCCGGCGGCAACGTGCGTCGCTCGAGATCCTCTTCGGTCAGCGGATAATTCGCGGCATACACGCCATGCTGCATGGCCAGATAGATACACACCGGTGTCTTGCCGCAACGTGACGGCGCAACCAGAATGACCTGCGCCTTGCGATACCCGTTTTCGCCGACACCATCATCGTGGGTCAGCGCAAAGTTCATTGCATCGATACGCGATTCGTAGATGTCCTCGTCGGCGATGCCGTGCGCGCGCCCCTCGCGATGGGTCGACTTGGTGTCGAGCGCGCCTTCGAGCGCGGGCACGAACTGATCGAACAGATCCAGAAACACCACGTTGCCCTCACGCAGGATTTCGCGCACTTCCTCGCTGACCGTGGTCGAGAACACGATGGGTTTCATGCCGCTCGCAGCACCCGTGTGCTCCATGTATGCGAGCGTCGAACGCGCCTTGTCGGGCGTATTGACAAAGGGCAACGTCGACTGGCGAAACGAGCCTTCGTCAAACTGCGTCAACAGCGTGGCGCCGAGCGTTTCGGCCGTGATGCCGGTCCGATCGGACAGGAAGAATATGGAGCGTTTGGGACTGTCGTTCGTCGTCATGGTCGCTATCGTGCACCAGCGCTTGGCGCTCGACCAGTGATGCGCAATACGTTTTTCGACCCGGCCAGACGCTCGAATGTGTAAAATCGCGCTTTCGAACGTTTACCTGCGAGGACGGAATCTTGCAAAGCGAGCACGTGGCCTGGTTCAGCCAGTTGGGAATGAACGACGTCGAGACCGTCGGCGGCAAGAACGCATCTCTTGGCGAAATGATCAGCCATCTGGCCGATGCGGGCGTGAATGTGCCCGACGGTTTCGCCACCACCGCCGATGCCTATCGCCAGTTTCTCGCCCACGATGGTCTGGCCGATCGCATCAACGCCGCGCTCGATGCGCTGGACGTCGATGATGTCGATGCCTTGGCCGAAACCGGCGAAAAGATCCGTACGTGGGTGATCGACCACCCGTTCCCGCCCGAGCTCGAAGACGCAATCCGCGAGTCGTTCGAAACGCTGGCCGGCGACAACCACGATATTTCCGTCGCCGTGCGTTCATCGGCCACAGCGGAAGATCTGCCCGACGCCTCGTTCGCCGGCCAGCAGGAAACCTTCCTGAACGTGCGCGGGCTCGACAACGTCATGCTCGCGATCAAGGACGTGTTCGCCTCGCTGTTCAACGACCGTGCGATCTCCTATCGCGTACACAAGGGCTTTGAACATAGCCAGGTCGCGCTATCGGCCGGCATTCAGCGCATGGTGCGTTCGGATACCGGCTCTTCCGGCGTGATGTTCACCATCGATACCGAATCCGGGTTCGATCAGGTGGTATTCATCACCAGTTCCTGGGGCCTCGGCGAAGCCGTGGTTCAGGGTGCGGTGAACCCCGACGAATTCTATGTCTACAAACCCAACGTCGATGCCAAGCGTCCGGCAATCCTGCGTCGTGTAAACGGCGGCAAGGCGGTCAAGATGGTCTATACGGCCGACCGCAGCCATGGCAAGACCACCGAATTCGTGGACGTGGACGCGGCCGACCAGAGCCAGTTCTCGATCAGTGATGCCGACGCCGAAGCGCTGGCCGCCCAGGCACTAATCATCGAGCGCCACTACGGTCGCCCGATGGATATCGAATGGGGCAAGGACGGTGAGACCGGCGAGCTATATATCCTGCAGGCCCGCCCGGAGACGGTGAAATCCAACAGCGGCGGCACGCTGGAGCGCTACCAGCTCAACTCCGCCGGCCGCGATATTCTGGTGGAAGGCCGTTCGATCGGTCAGCGCGTGGGTGCCGGCAAGGTACGCAACGTCAAGTCCATCAAGGAAATGAACAAAGTCCAGGCCGGCGATATCCTGGTCACCGACATGACCGATCCGGACTGGGAACCCGTCATGAAGCGGGCTTCGGCCATCGTCACGAACCGTGGCGGGCGTACCTGCCATGCGGCGATCATCGCGCGTGAACTGGGCATTCCGGCCGTTGTCGGCTCGGGTGACGCGACCGAAAAGCTCACCGACGGGATGGCGGTCACCGTGTCCTGTGCTGAGGGCGACACGGGTTATGTCTACGACGGCGAGATCGACTTCAACGTCGACGAGGTCTCGCTCGACAAGATGCCCGAGATCGCGACCAAGATCATGATGAACGTAGGTAACCCCGAGCGTGCCTTCGACTTCGCCATGACCCCGAATGCGGGTGTGGGCCTGGCGCGGCTGGAATTCATCATCAACCGTCAGATCGGCGTGCATCCGCGTGCGCTGCTCGAATACGCCGATCAGCCGGATGATCTGAAGAAAACCATCGACGCCCATATCGCCGGTTATTCGAGCCCGGTCGAGTTCTATATCGATCGCCTGGTCGAAGGCATTGCCACCATCGCGGCCGCTTTCGCGCCCAAGCCGGTGATCGTGCGCCTGTCCGACTTCAAGTCCAACGAATACGCCAACCTCATCGGTGGCGAACGTTTCGAGCCGGACGAAGAAAATCCGATGATCGGCTGGCGCGGCGCTTCGCGCTATCTGGCCGAGGATTTCACCCCCTGCTTCGAGCTGGAGCTGGCCGCGGTCAAGCGTGTACGCGACGACATGGGCCTGAAGAATGTCCAGATCATGATTCCGTTCGTACGCACGCTCGGCGAAGCCAAGGGTGTATCCGACCTGCTCGCCGCGCACGGACTCGAACGTGGCAAAGACGATCTCAAGATCATCATGATGTGCGAGCTGCCGTCGAACGCCATTCTCGCAGACCAGTTTCTCGAGTACTTCGACGGCTTCTCGATCGGGTCGAACGACATGACCCAGCTCTCGCTCGGTCTGGATCGTGACTCGGGGCTGATCTCGCACCTGTTCGACGAACGCGACCCGGCCGTCAAGGTCATGTTGGAAAAAGCGATCTCCGCCTGCAAGCGCAACAATAAGTACGTGGGCATCTGTGGCCAGGGCCCGTCCGACTATCCGGATCTGGCGAAATGGCTGCTCGAGCAGGAAATCGAGAGCATGTCGCTGAACCCCGATACCGTGGTCAGCACCTGGCTCTATTTGGCCGGCGAAAGCGTTTAGTTCTGCGTCGTCGGGAGAGCGTATGTCCGCCAAGTTGCCTGTATTCGTCGATGCCGACAGTCTGAACGCCGTGATCGGCGACCCGGATGTTCAGATTGTCGCCGTCGATAGCCCGCGTGATTATGCGCAGGTGCATATCCCCGGTGCGCTGCAGATCGCGATGACCGATTTCACCACCAGCGCACCGCCGGTTGCCGGGTTATTGCCGGATACAGAACGGCTCGCCGAGGCCTTTTCCGATGCCGGGCTTCGTAACGACGCGCATATCGTGGCCTACGACCGCGCCGGTGACTCTCAGGCGGCACGCCTGTTGTATACGCTCGATGTCATGGGCCACAGCGCGATCTCGCTGCTCGACGGCGGGCTCGCCGCCTGGCACCAGGCCGGTCTGACGCTGGAAAACGGCCCGCCGCAGCACGGTGCAAGCTCGTTCAAGGTCGAACGTCAGGCCGACGGTATCGCCGACCGTGAATGGATTCGGGCCCATCTGAACGACGACGACGTCGCGTTTCTCGATGTGCGCAGCGCGCCCGAATACGCGGGTACCGACGTACGCAGCGCCCGCGGCGGCCATATCCCCGGCGCAATCAATCTCGACTGGAACCTGCTCAAAGGCGACGATGGCCGCCTGCGTCCGCGCAGCGAATTGCTCAAGATCGTCGCGGATCACGATATCGAAAGCGAGCGGGATATCGTCAATTACTGCCAGAGTCATATGCGCTCTTCGTATACCTATCTTGTGCTCAAGCATCTCGGCTTCGACAAGGTGCGCGGCTACCCGGGCGCTTGGTCCGACTGGGGCAATGCAACCGATACGCCGGTCAGCGACACGCGCGACGCAAGCTGAACATGCCCGGCGGCGAAACGCGGGGTGTAAATAACGACAGCGCCTGCCTCGTTTCCACGGACCGCCGCTATGATGAACCTGTTCTAGTCACCCTCGGCACGCTCGGGCCAAGGCAAACGCCAGCCAGAATGCCCAATGTGATCGATCAATGCGCGCTGTGACCGGCGCTGTGACTAACCTGCGCCGCGGCGCTTTATTGGCCGTTTCGGGCGCGGCGGCTTTCGCCATGGTCAGCGCCTGCGTAAAGCTGGTCGGCAGCGACCTGCCCAACCCCGTGGTCGTATTCTTTCGCAATCTGTTCGCCCTGGCGGTACTTCTGCCCTGGCTCGCCAAACGCGGACCGGCGGCTGTATCGATGCGTACCGCACGGCCCGGCATGCATCTGCTGCGCGCGGCGACTGGGCTTGGCGCCATGTATTGCTTTTTTTACGCGATATCGCAGATGCAATTGGCAAGCGCGGTCTTGTTGAATTACAGCCAACCGCTGTTTCTGCCGTTCATCGCCTGGATCTGGCTCGGCGAACGCCCGGCAGCCCGCATTTTTCCGGCCGTGATCATCGGTTTTTTAGGCGTACTGCTTATTCTCAAACCCGGCTTGGGTTGGCAGGGCCAAGCCGGATGGGCCGGGTTGGCCGGTTTGGCGGCCGGCATACTCGCGGCGACCTCGATGGCTGCGATTCGCCGCATGTCGGATACTGAACCGACCGTGCGAATCGTGATGTACTTCAGCGTGCTCGGCACGCTCGTGTCGGCGTTGCCGGCGATCGCGGTATGGCAAACGCCGACGCCGGCCCAGTGGTGGGCTCTGTTTGGCGCAGGCAGTATCGCCACCGCAGGCCAGCTGCTGCTGACAAGAGCCTACAGTCTGGCCCCCGCGGCGCATATCGGTGCCCTGATCTATACCACCGTGCTCTTCGCTGCATTGATTGGCTGGATCGTATGGCAGGAAACGCCAGATTTATTGAGTGCGATCGGTGCCGCCGCGGTAATCTGCGCGGCGCTGATCGTGGTCATGACTCGTCGCCAACGCACCTAACCACAGCCCATGAAACAGACGGCCCGCACCTTCGTTGACAGCCTCTTCGGGAACTTGGCTGCCGGCACGCGCCGCATTTTCAGCTCAGGCGGCTATCGGGGCCCGGTCAGCGATCATTTCGATGGCACGCGTTTTCATAATGCCCGCCCGATCGAACACAAGCTGGGCGACGTGGTGCGCTGGTGGCGCACCCGCGACAATCAGCCATGGCAACGGGTGGAACACTTCGACCCGCCGCCACCGCCGCCGGAGCGGGTCGACTACGGTCTGCGAATCACCTGGATCAATCATGCCACGGTACTCATTCAGACCGCAGGCCTGAACATACTCACCGACCCGATCTTTGCAGAGCGTGCCAGCCCTGTCCCGTGGGCGGGTCCGCGGCGTTACCACCCGCCGGGTGTCGCGTTCGACGATCTGCCGACGATCGATATCGTTTTGATCAGCCATGCCCACTACGATCATCTCGACCGGCAATCGGTCAAACGTCTTGTCGCGGGTTTCGATCCACTGTTTGTTGTACCGCTGGGCCTCGATGAGCGGCTCCAGCGCATTGGCGTTCAGCGAGTGGAGAGTCGCGACTGGTGGCAAAGCATGGCGTTGAGCGACAACGTACGGCTGACCCTGACGCCGGCCCAGCACTGGTCCCGGCGCGGCGTATTCGATCACGACACAACGCTGTGGGCCGGCTACTGGCTGGACACCCCCGGGGGCGCCGTCTATTTCGCCGGTGATACCGGTATGGCAACCCATTTCAACGACATACGCCAAAGACTGGGCGCGCCCCGTGTCGCCTTATTGCCGATCGGCGCCTATGAGCCTCGCTGGTTCATGGCACAACAACATATGAATCCTGCCGATGCGGTCGACGCCCATCAGATTATGGACGCTCAACAGAGCATCGGCATTCACTTCGCCACCTTCAAGCTGACCGACGAGGGACAACATGCGCCGGCTGAAGCACTGGCAGTCGCGCGTGCTGCCGCCGGCCTGGATCCAAAACGATTTATCGTGCCGGAGTTCGGCGAAGCTGTGGACGTTGCCTCGGAGATGAACGGCTATCTGCCGCCAGAGGCGTCTTAGCGGCAACGACAGATCAATCGCCGCCGGCTCGTCTAATGACGGCCGCCGGCCTCGGCGACGGCAACCACACGTGCCTGATGGTGCAACTGCCATTCCGCGAGCCATTCGCGCAGCTTGTCGAACGGCATCGGCCGGCCCATGTAGTAGCCCTGAATGATATCGCAGCCCAGTTCACGCAACCGTATGCTCTGGTTTTCGTACTCGATACCTTCCGCGACAGCGCGCAACCCGAGTGCATGCCCGAGTTCGATGGTGCCCTTGACGATCGCGAGGTCGGTATCGGATTCGAGCATATCGGTCACGAACGAGCGATCGATCTTGATCTCGCTCGCCGGTAAGCGTTTGAGATAAGTAAGCTGCGAATAGCCGGTACCGAAATCGTCGATCGAGATATGAATGCCCATATTCGATACCCGCGTCACCACGTCCATGGTGCGCCGCTGGTCAGACATCAGGGTGTCCTCGGTGATCTCGATGGTCAGCACTTCGGAGGGCACGTCATACTCGGCCAGCAGGGCAGCCAGTAGATCGGGAAATTCCGGGTCGAGAAGCGAACGCGCAGAGAGATTCACCGATACACCGATCGACCATCCTTCCTTGCGCAATGC
>VMHT01154254.1_pt1 | contig 10683 bp, 9 predicted proteins | sample 4693611 | NCBI WGS metagenome assembly VMHT01 (sample SAMN12280063, study PRJNA550983) | marine metagenome | isolation source: seawater sampled from same location over 5 years 0.02-0.2 micron viral filtrate | place: USA: collected off the coast of southern California halfway between the port... ...
GGGTTCAAACTTCACCAGCGGGAGTAGTGGTTCTTGTTCTCGGTATTTTTGCTTCGATCTTCGCAACTGTCTACATTACACGAGCCTCTAAGGCTGCTTTGAGTGGTGCTTTGAGTTCGGAAAGCGAATGATACACTCAAGAGTGAGTCAGTTTTTTTGGCCGCTGGTTTTGTATTCGTGTGTCGATTGGCCAAACCATGAGCCAAGGCGAGTTACCGGCGATTCATGGTTCAGAATGGAGGGCAAAGGCGCCGCTAACCTTCACCCAGCCGCTGCTTTCTGACGCTGCCAGAACCGAAGTGCTTCGTTTTGTGGCTCAGCGTCATGACGGGCATTTATTCCTTGTCGCCAACGTATGGGATGTGTTGGTTGAAAATGAACCTGCTCAGTTTGAAGGCGAATCATGGCACACATTTACGACTCGCTTCATCGAAGCGGTGCATCGAGGTCTGCAAGCCCAAATCAAGGCGAAGATGAGCCGTGATGAAGGGGTTGAGGTGATTCCACGTCGCACTATGGATGAGTTTCTTGACAGGCGCGCTCAACACTTCCTTGTCGATTTACGTCTCACCTTCCGTCGTTTGGCCCATTACATGGCGGTTGGCATTGGCCAACGGCTTGAGTGGCAACGCATGATGACACGAACTCGGAAACTCGATGCCCATCTCAAAACCATCTACACTGAGGGAATGCCCACACCAGACGGAGGAATGTTTGGTGGTAAGGGCTTCCGCTCGACTTGGCAAGAAGGTGTTGTAGCCGTTGCTACAGCTCTTCAGCGCCAACCTGATGCCCCTCGAGATGCTTTACCTGGAAAAGGGTATGATGGAGATTTAATTGCGCCAATGATCAGGGATATCGGACTTGGTCTGGCGATGGGTGATACGCCACTCGACGTCATGGCCGCAAATTTAGGAAAGGCAGGTTCGAACCAAAACGGAGGCTGGGACAATGCTGGAGGCCGAGATTTACACGTTGGCGCCTGGCATGTTGGCGTGCTTCCACCAACTGCTCCTCTGCCAATCGCTAGCGTAACTATGACTGGTCTTGCTTTTGCTGCGTGGCGACAGAACCTCGACCGTTTCCATGTGGCTTGCATCGGTGAAGGTGCATCATCTTCTGGAGAATTTTGGGAAGCAATGAACCTTGCAGGAGCCCGTGGTTTACCGATTTGCTATATTCTTCAAAACAATCAAATTGCTCTAGACACACCTCCTGCAAAGCAATCTGGTGTTGAGGTTTGGGCGGACAAAGCCGTCGCAATGGGCTTCCCAGCGTGGACCATCGACGGTTCAGATCCCGCTGCATGGCATGCAAGTGCCGCTGTGGCTCGAGAATTTGCTATGGAGGGAGGCGGGCCAACGCTGATTCATGTCGAGACCATGCGGGGTTGCGGACATGCCCACCACCATGACGACCTTTACCTTGGCAATGCTTCAGGGACTCCACCGGGGTATGTCGAACGAGAACTCCTTTCGTACTGGGAAGCCAAAGATCCGATACCGACACACAGGCAACTGCTGCTCGACCTCGGTGTCGATGAAGTTGCCTTAATGAACATGGAAGATGAGGAACAAGCTCTCGTCGATCAAGCCCTTAACGACGTGACAGAAATGCCCTGGCCGGAGCCAGAAACGGTGACAAAAGGTGTGACGACCCTCAATGATGCTGAAACACATCAACAACGGTTTGAACGCCTTCAAAACCCCTTCGAAGGCTCAGATTCACCCGCTCCGATGGGTCTAGGTGAGACCAGCCTAGAGTATGTCGAGTCCGGTGGTTGGACCTATGCAAGGGCGATTCAACAAGCGATGGCAGACATTGCCACACGACATGGAGATCGATGCGTTTTCATCGGTGAAGATATGGAAGTTGCTGGTGCTTTCGGAATGAACATGGCCCTCAAAAATGCGGGCCATGAAGATAAGTTGGTCGATATGCCACTGTGTGAAGCCGTCATTGTTCACACTGGTACTGGGGCGGCCCTATCCGGTATGCGGCCTATGGTCGAAATCCAATTCGGAGGGTTTGCTGCTCTTGGATACAACGCTCTCATCAACAATGCAGCAATGCTCCGCTGGCGCTGGGGAGCCGATTGTCCAATGACCATTCGAGTGCCACTAGGTGCAAAAACTCGCTCTGGTCCATTCCATGCCAACATGATCGAATCTTGGTTTGCTAACGATCCGGGAATGGTTGTCATCGCTCCTGGTTGCCCTCAAGACGCCTATGATCTCTTGATGGAGGCAGCGGAACTGAACGATCCAGTGATTATGCTCGAGCACATCGGTCTGTACGGCCTTGGTGGCGGCATAACTGGTTGGGGCCAAAACATCAACCAAAAGGTAGACACCGTTCCTGTCAAGAAAGCGATTGAGGATGGACAACGGTACAAAATTGGCAAAGCTGCAGTCATTCGTGGCGGCCGCGACCTTACCTTGGTAACATGGGGTTCAATGATCCACGTTGCAAAGCAAGCCGCAGATGTTCTTTCAGATGAGGACATTGAAGTTGAAATCATTGATTTACGCACGTTGCTACCATTTGACGCTCAAACCTGCATCGATTCAGTCACTCGAACTGGGCGACTCGTAATTCTCCAAGAAGGCCAGTGGAATGGTGGTCTTGGGCACACCCTTCAGAGCAGAATTCTCGAATCAAGTTTCTACTCGCTTGAAGCAGCACCAGTGGTTATTGGTGCGATTGATACGCCGGTCCCGTTCTCGCCTCCATTGGAAGATTTCACTGTCCCCTCGCTTGACCACGTTATCGAAGTGGTGCGATTTAGTGCTCAATCTTGAGGCTGCTTTTTCCCATAGATGCGGATATACACTTCTGATGCAAGGAGTGCACCAATGATGGTAGTAATACTATAGAACGGTATGCTGGTGGCAAAACCACCGATAACATTTGGTCCGAATGTACGAGCAGGATTCATCGATGCACCCGTCATTGGACCGAAGAAATAGGCAAGAATTCCTACAGCACCTCCGACAAAAAAGGCGATCGAGACATGAGTTTCTGATTTGACGACAATCCAATAGATCGAAGCCATGAGTGAAAAGGTGATGAAGATTTCAACTGCCGTACCCTGGAGAATGCTCACATCGTTTGCAAGTTGTGTTTCCCCCGCCCCGCTAAGCATCCATGCTGCGGTCAATGCACCTGCAAGTTGAGCTGCAATGTAAGGTGCTAAGGCTTCTTTCTCAAGGTGACCTGAACGCATGAATGCAATACTAACTGCTGGATTGATATGGGCGCCACTGATTGGCTGTAGTGCCAAGATTGCAAGCGTCACAGCGGCACCAAAAGAGGCGGAAATGAGCCAGCCAGGAGCGCCCATTGCTATGCTTCCGCAACCAACGCCAACCATGAACCAAGTGCCGATAAATTCGGCAAAGGCGCGCTTCAGCATGTGGGTCTGTGACCGACTGAGGATTAAGTGCCTTTTGAATTGAGAATATTTAGTTGAATCGCAAGACAAGGGTGAAGAAGGAGGGCGTTCAGCGCAGACCATGGAGTCTGACCAGAAGGTGATGGGGATTCCTCAGTTGGTTCATTTTCAGACACTCATCACCACTGGCGCCCTTTTCCTTGGCTTAATGGGCTTGAAGGTAATCTCTGCGGAGTTAAGTGCGAACAATATTGCCGTGACGTTGAGTATTGCCATACTTGCACTTTTTCTCCTCATCTTTTCTGCTGACTTCTTTATTGAAGGGGCCAAAGGATTAGCCCGGCGCGGCGGTTTACCAGAGGTCGTGATTGGCTTGACCATCGTTTCAATTGGGACCTCATTACCTGAAATCTTGGTCACCAGTTCGGCGGCAAGCACCATTGGTTCTGATCCTGCCTTAGCCGATTTTGCAATCGGAGGCATTCTTGGTTCTGTCTTTGTTCAAATCACACTCATCATGGGAATCGTGGTGGTGAACAGAGGTCTCAAAATCAGAGAATCTTGGCTGAAAAGAGATGGCCAAATCATGCTGCTCTCAGTTCTTATTCTGAGTTTCTTCCTCATCACCGAAGGTACCCTCCAGCAATGGGAGGCAGGAATTCTAGTCACACTGTATGTCATCTACATCACATGGTTACTCACCAATCGAAAAGAGATCCAAGCAGAAGAAATGGAGTACGTTGAACCTACTGAAACCCATGGCTCTTCATGGAGCACAACGGCCTACATTGTGATGGTCATTGTTGGTTTATCCTTTGCTGTATTTGCAGCAGAACAACTCGTCAACTATGCTCAGTTAATTGCTAGCGATTTAGGTGTGCCAGAGGCAGTCGTTGGGACAACGGTCTCAGGGATTGGTACGTCATTACCTGAATTGACCATCGCACTCATGGCCGCAAAACGCAGTCAAGGTGTGGCTATTGGAACGCTGATTGGCTCCAACATCACCGACCCTTTGCTGTCGATCGGTATTGCGGGTCTTGTTCATCCATTGGCTATCACTGCTGGTGGTTATGATCTCATCATCTACATCATCATGCCATTCACAATTATTGGCTGCCTATCGGCGTTGCTGATGATGAGAACTGCTTATGAATTTAGGAAATGGGAAGGCTGGATAATGATTAGTATTTACATTGCCTTCTTGCTCTCGCTTGAACTCTACCGCCGAGGTATCATTGCATTTGGTTGAAACAATGGAGACATAAAGGGCGGCCTCCTCCCGTAAGCATGGTCAACTTCCAACTTGATGAAATGCAGGAAATGCTAAAGGAACTTGCTCATGAATTTGCAGTGGATGAAATTCGCCCACATGCGGAGCACTGGGACGCTACCTCGACCTATCCTAAGGAAACCATTCAAGCAGCCCATGAAATGGGTTTGCTCAATCTTCACATCCCTGAGGCATATGGTGGACCAGGCCTTGGTTCAATGGAGGAAGTGCTTGTCAATGAGGAACTCGCTTGGGGGGATCCGGGGTTTGCAACAGCAGCATATGCGACCGCTCTCGCTTGTGCACCCATCATCACCGGTGCGACCGATGCCCAGAAGGATGTTTGGCTCCGAAAAGTCGCTGAAGAGGGCGCTCTTGCTTCATACGCTGTGACCGAACCCGGGGCTGGATCTGACGTTGCAGCATGCAAAACCACTGCTGTTCGGGATGGCGATGAATACGTCATCAATGGATCGAAAATGTGGATCACTGGTGCAGGCCATGCAGATTTCTTCTTTGTTCTTGCAAAGACAGATGTTGACGCAGGATACAAAGGCATGTCAGGATTCATCGTCGAAAAGGATACACCGGGGTTCAGTCTTGGCAAGAAAGAAATGAACATGGGGCAACGTTGCTCTGATACTCGGTCCATCACCTTCGACGATGTCAGGGTGCCTGCAGACCATCTCATTGGTGGTTCGGAATCAGGTGGATGGATGAACGCTATGATCGCCTTCGATATGTCGAGGCCAAACATTGCTGCGCACGCTACCGGACTTGCACGCGCATCTTACGAACATGCACTTCGCTATTCAGGTGAACGCAAAACCTTCGGAAAGTACCTTCACCAGCATCAGGCCATCCAATTCATGCTTGCAGATATGAAGACAAAAATTGAGGCATCAAGAATGCTGACATGGAAATCGGCAGCTGAATCTGATGCAGGTATTCGCAACACTGAGTCTGCAGCACATGCAAAGCGATTTGCTTCGGATATTGCCATGGAAGTCTCCACAGATGCCGTTCAGGTCTTTGGTGGGTATGGCTATTCAGAGGAATACCCGGTAGCGCAATTGATGCGGGCAGCGAAGGTCATGCAGATTTACGAAGGCTCTTCTCAAGTCCAACGGATGATTATCGGTCGAGAAATCACTAAGGATTTGTGAACTAGCGGTCTTCCTCTCGCCTTCGACCCCATTCTTCTTGCCGAGCAAGGTCCTCCATATGTTGTTCAAAGGCATTCCACATTTGCATCTCTGCAATTTCTTCTTCCGTCAACGGTGATGGCTCATCTTGGATTTGTGGTTCTGGTTCATCTGGCGGGAACGCGTTCGCTTCGTGGTTGTGAAAGTCAGCGTCATCCCAATAGGGGTACGGTTCCTCGTGTTGATCTTCCGTTGCTTCCTGATAAGGCGGGTTTCCAAAACCCTCTTGTGGACCACCAAACATTTCTTTGTAAATCACCATCTCATCTTGAAAAACCATGATTTTCTCCAGTTCATCTCTTGGACAAACGATAAATTGAGCCAGCAAAGGAATGGTCATCGCCGTCGTGATATCGTTGTGTAGGGAGAGGCATAGCGCTGCAATTTTATCCCCAAATGGTAATTTGCCAGTGGAATGTGTGCTGAGGCACAAATTTACGCAATAGCGGTTTTTGTGGATAATGTCACGTTTTCGAGCACCACCCATCACAATGGTGCGCCATCCTCGGAAGTCAAAACGAAGACGGGGATCGCTCCCATTGTTCAACCGAGCTTCGATCAGGTACCAACGGCTCGAGCGGCCCTTGACCCGAATCGTGATGAGGCGATGCTTCTGAACAACATATTCTGCCCATTCATTCGCCTCAACAATGCTCCCAAGAAGCTCAAGTGAACGCTGTTCGGGTTCAGATAACTTGGGCTTGTTTTTCGACATGTGCTTGCAGTCACTCGAGTGTATTTGAACAACAAAGCAAACTACATGACTGAAGGTCTCAACCCAAATCCATGGCCAGTGGATGCCCCGCCCTTGTTTTAGCAGCTGGTGCAAGTCGGCGATTGGGCCAACCTAAGGCCCTTGTTGAAGTGGGATCGACAACCTTAGTTGGTCTTGCAGTAAGGCGTTTACTTGACGCTGGTTGCACACCAGTCATCGTCGTGACTCGTCAAGAGCTTCAGTTTGATGTCATGACTCAATCCATAGACGCAACTGTTGTTGTGAATGCAGACCCTGACGCAGGCAGGACAGGTACAGTTCAACGAGGTTTACTTGCGCTCATGGGCGACAAGGGGCGCGTTCCAAGAAAGGTCATCATCGCTCCAGTCGACCGACCTGGTTGGTCGAAAGACCATGTTGTACGCCTCATGGAACAAGAGCAAACTTCGAATTTATCCAGTAGCGGAAAGAGAGGCCATCCACTTCTCATCCATTCGAACGACATCGAACAGATTTTGGCATCAGCTCCAGAGACTCCATTGCGCAGTCTCATTCATGCTCAACCATGTGATGTCGATGCGCCTTACCTAGCTCTCAACATCGACACTCCAGAGGATTTACGCCTCTTGGAAGAAGCAAAAAATGCCTTGGCTTGCTGACCATACTTGTGTTGCGCAAATGGTATGTGTGAGCGCCACGAGGGGTGGTCATGACAGCCGCAGTGCTTGCTTGGGTGTTGACTCAACTTGAGAACGGTCACCGTGTCGTTCTCGCCAGTGTTGTTGACACGTCGGGTAGTGTTCCTGGAAAAGCAGGAGCTCGTTTGGCAATGCGTTCAAATGATCAGCATTGGACTGGCACAGTTGGTGGCGCAGGCCTTGAGATGATGGTGCTCAAAGAGAGCTCATCCATGTTAGAAACGCATCGCCTTGCGGCTGGAAAAGTACTCACCTACGGTCTCAACAAAGGGGCGAAGGGCTATGAAGTAACACCGCTGGATTCTCTTTGCGGGGGACGTGTGACCCTAAGTTTGGAGGTTCTGATTCCAATGCCACATGTGTTGTTGATTGGAGGAGGTCACTGTGCCAAGGCTATTGCTCCAGCGCTGAGTGCTTTGGGATGGGACCACTCAATCCATGATACACGAGTCGAATTCTGTGACCACAACGCCTTCCCTGAAGCGAAGCATCATCTCCACATGGATGCTCAATCCTTTGTTCAAGCGAATGATCATTCAACGCTATCAATGTATTCCGATGTTCTCTTTTTGGGTCATGATTGGGCTGAAGATCAACTCCGTTTACTCGGTATTCTTGAGACGCTTCAGTCCTCCAATTCAAAGCTCGACGGTGAGCATGCCCCTCGGATTGGCGTGATTGGTAGCCGTTCAAAATGGCAAGCGTTTGAGCAGGCAGCGCTTGAACAAGGTATTCCACAAGCGCTATTGGACCAAGTTGTATGCCCAATTGGAATTCAAATTGGGGCTGAGTCTCCAGAAGAGATTGCTGTTGCAGTTGTGGCTCAAATCATGGCAGCACACAAAGGTGTGAATCCATCTGATGGCTCATGGCGATGATTGGGTGGCTTGAAACACGTGCTTTCTGAAGTACTTGAGTTCCTCAATTGATTCAAGGATGTCATCAAGAGCAAGGTGTGCTCCTTTCTTTTGATACCTGCCAACATCGGGGTACCACCGACGGGCTAATTCTTTGATTGTAGAGACATCAATCATTCTATAGTGTAAATAATCAACGAGTTGAGGCATTTCCTTTTCCATAAATTTCTGATCATTCCAGACACTGTTTCCACACAATGGTGCCTTTCCTTCAGGCACCCATTTCTTTAGGAATTCCAAGGTTCGTTCCTCTGCCTCTTGAACAGAGACACCTTCTTCTCTTACCCGCTGAACAAGTCCACTGCTCGTGTGATGGCTGGTGTTCCATTCATCCATTCCAGCCAATAATTCATCCGATACGTGAACTGCAAGGTTGGGGCCTTGGGCGAGGATGTTGAGTTCACCATCGGTCACCACGGTTGCAATCTCAATGATCGATTCCTTTGTGACATCAAGACCTGTCATCTCCAAGTCAATCCATACCATTCGGTCCTTTCCCTCGGCCATGTGAAAGGCATGTTGCCTCAGTTCTTCAATACGGCGTAGGGTTCATCAGCAACTGGTTGCGACCCACATCCATGGCGGATGTGGCTGATGCGCTTCTTATTGGACAAGATATCTCCAGTCGAATGACGTGGAGGCAACTGATTGCTTTGTCCCTCGTGACCCTCTTAATCGTATCACTCGTGGCAGGAATGTCATTTTTTAGAGACGCCCCTGAGTCGAGCCAAAGCATCGACATTTTTACTGGAGAGGACGGTTGGCGGGCCCACTCAGTCATCGCTCCAATCGATACTGGAATCAACGTTTATCACGATCACTTTCGAACCAATGAAACCTATCCACAGTGGTTGTTGGATGGTTTAGGTGTTACCAAAGTGTGTGAATTGACATTTGAAGGGTCCTGGCAGGAGCGCTATGATGCAGACAGAGAAGCCTGTTGGGACACGTTGACTGCGAGTGATATCGTCTACTTCCCTGGCACAAAAATCATCGGTAGTTCACCAGATGGTAATAGTGACATCTTGATTCTTGATGACCCCTCAGACGGTCATGGCTCTGCTGTAACTGGAGCGGTTTTAGATGCCAATCCAAATGCGGTGATTTACTTCGTTGAAGGCTTTTCGTCAGAAGCGGTCCAATCCGCAGCTGATCAGCCTCTCGTTGATGTCATTACCACCTCGTTCGGCGCTCCTGGCTCAGTTCCTGCGCCCGGCATCGAAAGAGCAACAGAGTCAGCAGTTGTTGAATTTGGTAAAATCCACACCGGTGCTGCCGACAACAGCCCCTCTCCAGCGGTTCAAGATTCAACAGCAGGTCCCCCCTGGTCGATCGGCATTGCGGGTTATGCTGAGGAGGGTGATGATCAGAAAGAAATCATGTCAGGCTCCTATCCAGATATTTCTGCTGATTGGACTCAAATCTTGCCGAATCATGACGACATCGATGGCTATCACGAGACTTCTGGTACTTCATTCGCAACGCCACGAACGGCAGGAATCCTTTCATTTGTGCTTGATTCACTGCGTCATGAGTTCCAAGATCCATCCTCTGGCGCCTCACCAGATCTTCGTTCAAAGCAATTGGTCAACGGAATTCAATCTGATGGCACTCCATTCATGATTGACAACGCCAACATTAGGGAAGCACTCAATCTTTCAGCATGGTATCCTGACCTTGGTTGGGATCCAACCTCGGGAACCATGCCGATTTCTCCAGTGGAACCCTGTACTCAAACAGGATGGGGCCTTGTCAACCTCTCGAATATACAACCAATCATCAAGCATCTCAACGCATCGGAACCTCTAGGGGAGCGTCCAGGCGATGTTGTAGCCTGTATGGACCTCAATCAAGCTGCTCGAGAAGCATACTGGAGTGCCTACCCTTCAATGCCTCTTTCTCCAACCGGAACTGGTGACGAAGGCGTCCGAGCACGTGACTGATTAAATTGCTTCAAAATTAAGCATGATCTCGCCTCTTGGACCAAACGAAACCACTGGCTTGTATCCTTCATGAGGCGTCATTTCAATCGAAGAAACAATGTTTTCAAACATGCTCGGCGGCAGTTCAATTTCAAATCCATGCTGTGTCTTTACCCTGGGCTCACTTGATTTGAGCACTGGTTCTGGAATGTCCAATACAGGTTTGGACTCCGCCTTTGGAGCAGTGTAGGCGTTTGAGGAGGCCTTAGTGGTCACTTCCTCTTCGATGGTAGCATCATTGATTTCAACAGCATCATCAGATGTCTTGTCGACAACAGTTTGTTGATGTTCCACATGTTCTGAGTTTCCTTCAGTCTGGTAAATCTGGCTCTCATCTCCGAGCATGCTGCTGGTCATGAAGATCCAACCCATGGTGACAATAGCACCAAGCATGTATCCTATATTTACCATGATACCACTCAATGTCGATGCCGTCACAAACGTCATGATAATGGAACCATAGCCTCCAATGACCCTTCGCCATCGTGCTTCAAACTCA
>VMHT01144168.1_pt1 | contig 10682 bp, 12 predicted proteins | sample 4693611 | NCBI WGS metagenome assembly VMHT01 (sample SAMN12280063, study PRJNA550983) | marine metagenome | isolation source: seawater sampled from same location over 5 years 0.02-0.2 micron viral filtrate | place: USA: collected off the coast of southern California halfway between the port... ...
TAGAATGATCGTTGGAGATATCAAAACCTTGCCAAGGTTAGTGAACTTCTACTTCAATAGTCTCAATAAGATGTATACTGATTGGCTAAAACAACAATAAGGAAGAAAGGATAATTATAATGAATGACATAAAGATTCAACCATGTCAAAGGTCAGGAACAGGATTATCTTCATGGGAGGTTAAGGATAAAAAAGATAAACTTGTAGGAATATTTGATGCTAAAGACAAGACAACAGATAGGTATGACAAGCTTGTTGCGATTGCTACAATTATGAACCTTGCACATGATCTTTTTGATGTAAGGCAACGCATCAAAGATTTAATACACAAAGACAACGAATGGCAAATATTTGACCGAGCCTTACAAGCTTGTGATCAAACCAAAGATGCGATTGCAGAACTAGATTTGATTATAGATCACCTTAAGAATGAAATATAAGATCCGAGAAGTCACTCGACTAGATGTTACTCCATTTGTGATCGACATCCACTATGCTCATCGTTTCCCATCGGCATCCCATTATTTTGGGATGTTTGATGGGGATGAGTTGATCGGAGTCATTCTATATGGATCACCCCCAAGTCACTCACTGACCATTGGAGTATGTGGTAAGGAGTACAAGCATCAGGTAATAGAGTTGCAAAGATTGGTCTTGAAATACAATCGCAAGAATGAGGCAAGCTATTTGATAGGTGGATCATTCAAGTTACTTCCAAGACCCAAGATAATTATTAGCTACGCAGATACTAGTCAGGATCACTTAGGCAAAGTATATCAGGCAACCAATTTCATTTACACAGGATTGAGTGACAAAAGAACCGAGTGGCAGATGGTTGAGGAGACAATCAAATCTGATGATATGTTCATGGATTATGAAACGACTAAGCCTCTTCATTCTAAGACCATCACAGAGAGATATACCTTGGAATATCGACAGGCAAACCCTGATAAATTCAAGGTTGTAGATCGGCCGCAGAAGCACAGATACATTTATTTTCTTGGTAGTAAAACCGAGAGAAAAAACTACATGAATAAACTAAATTACAAAATACAAGATTACCCAAAGAAAGGATAAAACATTATGCCATATGTTAGTAGAAGTATAGATAAGAAAACAGTGAATGGAATTGTAAGAGATTTCATGGATAAGCGAATGTCTTATCAACATTTAAGTATCAAATATGAGTTACCAATCAGGGACATTAAGTTCCATTTGAGTACAAAACTAGAAGTACCACAATCTAGTTTGATTGCCACTAGAAGCTTAAAGCACAGGGCAAACAGTATACTAAGTAAACCTCCATCAAAGGTTGTTCGTATGACTATTGATGTATTGGCTCATCGATTGGATCTCTTGGATAGTTCTGAACCATTGGAGAATAAGACCCTTCAACAGATAGGCGACTATCATGGGACAAGTAAGCAAAGGATTGAACAGATTGAGCAACAGGTAAAGAAGTATTTGCTCATTAAAGAATTAGAAAGGACTGATGACCAATGAGTATTATAACATACTTCACTATACTAATTATATTTATAATATTGATTAGTCTTTTATATTCTGACTGATGAGTAAACAAAGTGATAATGATGATCTGTTACCAAAAATACTACTTAGCCTATCATTCTTTTTTCTGATTAGGATAGCAAAATGGATGTTTAACAAAGGTTGGTTTAACAGGTTTTTATAAACAGATGAATAGTGAAGATGAAGTATTTCCTTGGAGTTCACAAGTCACTGATACAATCGAGAATTTACACGCTCAACTAAAAGCGAATGATAATAATATATCTTTACAGAAGTTACGAGAAATACAATTAAAGATTATCGAATCGACAAATGGTATTAAAAAAGAAGATCTCCTGAAACTTCTCACAGAAAAGGAATAATAGAACACCAACCCCGTACCCCCTCTTAAAAGCGTCTTATTTCGCAACATGAGTCTTTACCCTCGTGAGCGATTAAGACGCTTTTTTGATGCCTTCTTGGGCTTAATTCAGCCTATTGGGAAGGTTAACGCTGAACAATCCGTGAGCCTTATCAAAGTCCAACAATTCATCCAACCCATTTTGTCCACCTCTGTTCTTGGCAATGTGGCACTTGATTACCTCGGTTGGTTCATCAAGGGATTCCTCTTCATCCTCTTTGTGAACGGAGAGAAGCATAGCAGTATCACAATCCTGTTCGATTGCCCCTGACTCACGGAGATCGGATAACATGGGATCTCGGTTTGCCGTTTCCAAGTTTCTGTTCAATTGGCTCAAGGCTAAGATGGGAACATCAAGTTCCATTGCCAATTGCTTTAATGACCTCGATATAAAATCGACCTCTTGAGTCCGTGACTTGAATCCGTGTGCTGACAGAAGTTGAAGGTAATCGATCACTGCGAGCCCCAAGTCACCCTTTGCTCTCTCTTGGAAGAGGAATGCTCGGAAGGAATCCAATGTCGCTTTGTTGTCATCCTTGAATGTCAAGGGAAGACTACTCATACGATTAACACTTTCCTGAATCTTTTGTCGTTTGGATTCAGTCAGGTCACCTTTCTTTCTTGGACGATAGACCATTGAGTCACGGACAAGCATCCGACCTGCGCACTCAGTTGCCGACATCTCTAGGGAAGCATAGGCGACCCTGTAGCCTTTGGAAGCAACCTGATGGGAGAACTGAATGGCAAGTGCTGACTTACCAATCCCCGGCCTTGCCCCCAATGCATACAACCTACCTCTTTGGAAACCACCACCGAATGCAAAGTCTAAAGTTTTAAATCCTGTGGATACTGCTGTTGAGTTACCATCATCAATGGCAAAGAACTCATCCCTAGCTTTCTTCACTGCACTACTCACCTTGCTTTGCCCACTACCTGACGATAGTGCCTTAGCTACCTTGCTGTTGAATTGACCTGCAATATTCTCAACTGAAGTCCCTTGATTAAGGGCATCCATTGCTTCCTTGAGAGCCAAGTCAGTTATCCTCTGATTCCTTGAGGAAACCAATTGCTCAACATAACGATCAACCTTTCCCCCACCATAGCGCTCACCAAGAGCTAAAGCCTCTTCAGAGCATTCAGGTAGTTCGATGGCAACATCGACCTCATTGATATCATGCTTCTGATTGATGAGGTTAAATATTTTCTGATGAGCCTCTGATGAGAAATCAGCTTCAGTGAGTAACTCGCAAGCCTTGGCACTTGCTAGACCACTCTCATCTCGTAAGCAAGCCGCTAGGACTGCCTGTTCCGATATCCCGTAATCCATCAGTCTAAGGAAATACGATTAACCTTTGTGGATTTGCTAGCAGAAGGAACTTTATCCTTCAACCAATTCCTACAGGCATTCCTGAAGCAAGCAATCCAATCGACATACTTCTTATCACCTGATTCAGCCCAATTGCGAAAATACTCAACTGCTCTCTTGTGATCAAGGTTCTCATCGCTTGCGATGGTTACCGGGGGATTGAAGTCTTTAGGGATAGAACAAGCACGTTTTTTGGGAGTTACCTTTTTTTTCTTTTTTTCTATATAATTATTAGTAACTTCCGAAGGAAGTGTCGCGCGTACGTGAGGGATATGTCCCAAAATGTCCGCATTTTGTCCGCATTTTGTCCGCAAAATGTCCGCAAAAAGGGAGCGAATTGCAGAGGTGAATGTAGAGTATCTATCCCTATTATTATTATAATACTCCTGTAATTTATCATGTAATTCATTATCAATTCTTATCCTAATCTCTTTTTTCATATCATTTTTTCCAACTCATTTCGTTTAATAGTTTAATAAAATCATCCAATTTACAGGTAAAAAGTATGTCTGCATGATTCTTTTTATGTATTACACAAGGTGCTTTTTCACCTGCATCTTTGATCGATTGTAGCATGGCATTATCCAAGTTTAACTTCTCTACTGCCTTGCATTCTATGTGAAAAGGAAAGTCGCTACTGACCACATCAGGTGAGTCAGGACTCCCTGCGAATTGCTGTCCACGCCTCGCAGGGAATCCATTGTCACTCAGTTTGTGTGCAACTTTACGCTCAAACGCTTTTCCTTTTCGATTTGCGTTTATTTTTTTTGCCATTCTTTATTGCGTTAGCTACCTCGTTTAGGTCATACAGACTTTCTCTTCCTACTATCTGTCTCTCTAATCCTGAGATATATTTTGTTATTGTATTCCTCGATAGTTGGAAGTGCTTTGCCAATTTTGAAATCGACATCTTTCCATTAGAGATCTTGTTATTCATGTCAAGAATCTGTACACCATCGGGGTAACCTTCCCACACTCCTGTCTCCACACATTTTGCCCATTTAGTACAGGCTTGCTCAACCATAGGTATGTGTTTCTCAACATCATAGTTAGCAATCTCATATATTGCCGTTGCATATGGTTCAGTCTTTTCAACCGCAAAGAATAGGAATCTCTTTGGTTTCTCACCACATAACTTTAATCCATGCAGATACCAAGCGGCCTGAAAAGCATATCCATATTTGTGTACACTTTTCTTAAAGTCCTTGGGACTAGCATTAGTTGTGGATTTAAGATCAATGATTGTTCCATCCGATGGGCAGTAGTAGTCAGGTCTGACCTTGCAGTTTGCACCCATTAGCTCGAAAAATCCTGTACCTTCAATTATTTTATCAGGCTCGGATAAGTAGCTATCTAGGAAAGGATGCTCTTTGGCAACCTCTGACATTTCTATTACTTTATCCCAATCAGATGGAGTTAACCATCGCTTTTGTGGTTGTAGTTTTTTTATATTCTCAAACTCATCCTTATAATAATTTGTCCGAGAAGATTGACCATCAATTTCGCTTGGCTTTACGGCATACTCTTCATCGAGCTTATGTGGCTCAAGTGTAGCAGTATGAAACGCTCCACCAATAACGAAATGAGGGGCATCAGCTTTTGTTGTTTGTTGTTTGTGTCGCACAAGCTTTGGGCAAGAAGTAAGCATATCAAATGCTGTACTCCTACCCAATTCAGGTCTTGCGTGATACTCGCTGTTGCTTATATCAACCTGTAGCATTGTCCTTGATCTGTTTCAGGGTTATGTCGAAGCTAGACCTCTGTACCTCCTCTTGCTGAGAAGATAAAGCCTTTGTAGATACATTATTGCGATTGCTCCTTTTTAACCCATCAATTTTTGTATGAGCAATTCTTGGATCGTGACCATCCAATAGATACCTGTGTAATGTATCCATCGTTTCAATGATATCCGCTACCGATCCCTCAAACTCATATTTTGATGGATTGTTATGTATCTCAATACTAAACTTTCCACTCATGACTCAGGCAATGGATCACCGCCATCAAATAATGCTTTTGTGTCAATAGTTGTGGACTCAAGAATTTTCTTAACCTCATCGGTTAATTCCTTCTCCTTGCACGGAGTAACCTCATATTTAGTAAGCATCTGCTCACCTTCCTTCTTTACCTTGATATCGTAGTTACGAGGATCGCCCCACTCAGGATCATTTGCCAACTCACGAATCTTTGTCCGTATAGTTGCCTGAGTAATATTCCAAATCTGAATTGCTTCCACTTGGTAATTCCAAACAGGAACTGCCATGAACACTTTTGGATCATCATTGAAATCCAATTTAGGTGCTTCTGATTTAAGATCCCAACGATGAACTTTCTTACTATCATCTCCACCTGTCCATCCTTCTTTACCAAAGATGAGTAATCCATCATCACCTCCACCAAGTAAACGAAGACGATTGTCACCATCTTGTAATCTTACATACTTACCTGCCTTAACAGGCTCTTCACTAATGTTGTCTAAGAATCCCATAATATTATTTTTGTTTTATGTTTTAGTTATGTCCTAATGGACGAGAGATTTGAACATAAACAGGTATTGCACAAATATGTCAACACATAAAAAAGCTACCCCCTCTCAGAGGTAGCTACATAATAAGGATAATATTATGATAATGAATGTAAATTTACTCTACTTATAATGGGAAATGTGTCAAGGGTTAGTTGGTTGCTCTTCTTGATTTGGTTTATCTATCAAGTAGTCAACTACCTCACGACTTTTTTCTATAAATTCCATATTCTGTGATATAAACTCCTCACTATCTAATAATGCATTTGAAAGTAAATAAGCTTTGATTCTAGCATCAGTTTTCTTATCAACAAACCTTGGCTTTTTACGTAGCAAGTATGCCATAAATTGTGGGTCTTGTATTGCTTTTGTAATGACACTTTGTAATTTCAATGCAGGTACTTTTTCTAAAACTTTTTGTGCGTATTTTGAAAAAGCAGATTGTATGACAAGATTACTTCCACCTACAATATTTGAGAGTGGTGAGTTCTGACCTACTTTAGATCCTGCAATCCTAGCAAGTAAGTTAGTTAAACCTTCACCTGTCTTAATTACAGTATTAAGTTTTCTTGGATCATTAGCAGAGTCTTCAAGGATTCTAGCTTTTCTCGATACTTGTGCAAGTTGTGTTAATTGATCAGGGGTAATTAGCTTAGAGCTAAGTAAATTTTGCCTGAGAGTTTTTCCTTGAAATACAGTATTCAATGCATCTTCTAATGCCCTACCACTAATGAACCCTTTCAACTCACCTGTCTTAATTTTTGCATCATTTAATAGCTTATCAAACACAGCATGACGCAATCCCTCAATAGCATCAGGATTTTTTGAGCGCTGAACCATTCTAAATAAATCACGAAATGCATCTGCCTGATACCTAGATGTAAAGGCTCTGTTTAAAACTGAAGCAAGACCACCTTTTGTCTCATTTTTATCAAGTATCATACCTACTAAGCTTCTTTTCTTTGCAAAACCCTTGCCTAGTTTGGCGGTCTTCTCAAGACCTCGGACTAACTGTGCTTGTTGATTTAAGTCATTGACATCATCGATCAACCCAACTTCTTTGAATGTCTGCGGATTATCTCGTATTAGTCTTGCTAAGTCGTTAGGATTAACACGTCCTGTTTGCGGATCAATCACCTTTGCCATTGTGGCTTGAATAAAATCTTTTTGTGCCATATGCAAAGCTTTAGTGGCCTCATCACTCTCAGTCGCTAACTTCATAAGACGCATATTTACTGCCCTTAAATTATCTGAACCTTGTCCTAGACCTGTACCTATGCCCTTTTGAAGTGCAAGATCAGGCTCAACTTCACGAATACCTATAATCTGTTTTGTCTTGAATCTATCATTTAGACTACTACTGAAATTACGTGCTAAGTTGGCAGACTCATCAACAACTGTTTCCAAGTCTTGCCACATTGCTTCGGCAATTTCATTATATTTTTTAGCCTCACCAAATAACTTTTGCCCTGTTTTGTCTCTTGCAATTTCGAGAGCGCGATTTCTTGCTCTAAATAATTCTTTTGCAGACAGAGGTGTTGGCTTAGGTACTGCCCTTTTTGTTGGTTTTAGATCAGAAGGTCTTTGAAAGTAGGGTTCTACATCTTTACCCACACCTTGATTTATTCTTAATCTATTTACAAATGCCTCAATAGGTTTGAGTAAATTTTCTTCAGGTAGCAAATTTTCTTTAATACTATCTACAGTCTTTACTGTGTTTTTACCAAGGTTTGGTACTTCTATATCCTTATCAATTTCGCCCCAAAGCTTAGACTCCATGTCACGTGCTTTAGCCAATTCATTATCTATTATTTCTCTAGCTCTAATTGAGGCAGTTACGGCATCATCAGGGTTTTTATTAAGAACTTTTGCTACTGCTTCACCCATGAGTTTTTCTGCATCAGTAACCCGTTTATCTACATTTTTAGTAAACATCTCTAAGCGTAAGCGAGCCGCCTCTTTTACCATTTCAGGGTCACCACTGTTTTGAAGCTTGCGAATCTTTTTATCGAAATCAGACATAGCTTTTTTAGTCTGTTCGGCAACTGCTGTTTTTAGTTCTTCTCTACCCTCAGAAACCAATTTGTTTTGCAGGGCAGTAAATATCTGTCTAGCTTGCGGATCTTGCGTGACTTGTGCTGTTGTACCAAGACCTTCTTCAGCTTCCAATTGTTTGGCTAAGGTTTCTATTTTAGCATCATCACTAAGAACATCTTTAGTAAGAAATTTATTGTCTTCTAAAATCTGTAAAATTTTACGACTTGCTTCAGCTTCTCTTCCTGACTTTGTTAGACCTTGAGTCATTCCACCAACTAATTCTCCACCCCTGTCTATTAATTTTGATGCTACTGTTGTTGGATTTGCGAATCCTGCTACAACTTCAGAAATTGTGCCTTGAATTTCTCTTGCAGTGTCTTCACCTACTGCATCAACTAAAAAGTCAGCCGGTCCTACTTTTTCTGATATTGCTCTTCCATAACTTGCTGAAGCTAATGCACCACCTTCAAGTGTGGCCATTTTAAGTGGATCACGTGCTGTAGTTTTAACTATCTCCCTAGCGGCTGTTCCGATGGCAGAACCTGTCATAATTGTAGGTGCTAGTGCTTGAGCCGCAGATAGTCGCTTTGAAGCGGCAAAAAAAGGAACTAGTGTACCAAGACCTTGACCAAATGTTCTAGCACCTCTAGCTAAAGCTCTTTGATCTTCAGGTAAATCGGACTCATCCATATAGCCCATTCCACCTGCCGCTAAAGTTCTTCTGAGGTTCTTACTGCCACCACGGGGTTCTTCTTGGCCTAAACCAACAGCAGATAGTAGCGTGTTTGCAAAATCTATAGGCGTACCAAGCATATCTGCTAAGAAACCTGTGTTTACAGCTTTCGCCATTGCATTAGCTTTCTCTAAACCACTTGAAGTTTCTAAGGCTCTAGCCGCAACGGGAGAAAGACGAGGTTTTGGTTTTGATGCACTAGAATGCTTTGCAAATATTTCATCTATTGTACTTTTCTGATCAGCTTCTGATAATTGTAAAAAAGAATCATCAAGCTCAACAACGCCAACTCCATCTATCTCTACTGTAGCCATTTTAATTTGTCCTCCGAACCCTATATCTTACACCTGTATTGGTTGTACCCATATTTGTATCGTCTACAGTTGGCTGAGTTTCAGTGTCACCTTCAAAAAAAGCACTAAACGCAGACCTTCTTTCATTACGATCATCAATCAAAGCTATCTCTAAACCTTTGATAATATTAGGTAGTTCAGTTGCCAACTTTTCAGCATCCTGAATGTATGATTTTTCGCTTTCTTCTGTACTTAGAAGTGTGCGCTTTGCAGTTTCTAATTGACTCCTCAATGCAGGTAGTAAACTCTCTCTGATTTTCTTTTTTCCATCAGGTGGATTATCACCTTTTTTAGGCAAAATCTCATCAACTTTTTCATTGGTTAAGTTGGTTGGTCTAGAAGAAATTCTTTTTAGTAAGGGTTCTCTTAAAAGAAAATCTATTGTACCCATTTTTTGCCCTTCTGCTTCAGTTGCTTCTGCAAGAGTACCACCAAACAAAAACTTTTGACCTCCTGAAACAACTCTCATAGTCAAACCGCCAAGGTCACCTTGTAGGGCAGTATCTAAATCCATCGTTGCCAATAATTGGAAAATTTCATTATTGGGGTCAGGAACGACTTCATCTGACAAATTAAATCTAGTATCGAGACCTGAGATTCTATCAAATTGTCTACGTGCAGTATTTAGCTGAATGTCAGACAACTCAAGATCTCTTTCTGCTTTTTCAAGCTCAACTTCTTTTGTTGCACGATCCAAATCTTTATTATCTTCTAACTGTCGAAGTCTAGCCTCAGCATTTGCTCGATTAAGTTGAGCTGCTCTGTGATTTTCTATCTGAGCATTAATTTTGTTTTGCCTCTCTTGTATATCCATAGCAATTCGCTCCTCTTCAGGAAAAAGGTCATCTCTTGTGATTTCATCACCAAGTTTAATTTTATCGCGCATATTAGCTACTAACATTGCATCACTACGTAGGGTATTTAACTCTTCTGCCATAGCAAGCTCTCTACCTCGTTGTGCTTCTAACTGCCTTTGACCACGAACTTTTTCAGTAACACCAAGATTCTGCATAAAGCTTAATGCTTCTGCTCTTCTTTGTGATAATGGAATCTCAGGATCATTTATTCTTGCATCTTGTGCTTCATAGAAATCAGCAAATTGTTTATCAGCTTGTGCAAGTGTTTTAAGAGCACTTGATACACCTTTTATCTGCCCCTCATCCTCTTGCCTACGCTTCTTAGTATCCACGTAAGTACCAACCAATCCACTCACAGTCTGCCCCATTGTTTCACCGACTCTCGCCTGTGCTTCGCCTGCTCTTAATATTGCCGAGGGATCAATCCTCATCAATCCCGCCTGTACTGTGTCTCCTATTGCCATGATATTAAAATAGTTTGTAGCCTCCTGAAATCATAGTGTTACCACCACCACCTCGATATGTGCTAATTCCTTGTCCAAAGTTTTGATTTTGTTTTACTCCTTGTCCTAGCTAACCGCCTCCTGTCATGGCTGCAGCCCCGATACTACCTACAGCTTTCATAAGACCACTCGCCATTCCTGCGGCCGCTTGCTCGCGAGCCGCATAGATAGTAGCATTGTAATTAGCCCGATTAGCCAACTCTTGCATACCGATATTCACACCCGCATCAGGATTAATCCGAGTCACCTGTTCCTGTGGCATTCCAAACAAAGCCGCCCTTGCTCCATATCCCTGTTGAGTAAAATTACCTCCACCTCTTGCCAACATCAATGGATCTACTGAAGTAGCACGATTCATTGCACTTGCCATACCTCCTAA
>VMHT01010535.1_pt1 | contig 10680 bp, 11 predicted proteins | sample 4693611 | NCBI WGS metagenome assembly VMHT01 (sample SAMN12280063, study PRJNA550983) | marine metagenome | isolation source: seawater sampled from same location over 5 years 0.02-0.2 micron viral filtrate | place: USA: collected off the coast of southern California halfway between the port... ...
CACGTCTCTTGTCCAGTCCGAGACGTGCAGATCGCAGAAGCTCTAATCGACGAAGAGCAATTCTCATACAGCCTTAACAACTTGTCTAAAAAGTACTTAGACAGAACTAAGTTCGAAGACGCACTTAAAGACGCAGCACAAACCTACGGCATCGACCCAAAGGCTGAGATGTGGAAACTGCCTGCACGTTACGTAGGCGAGTACGCAGAGATTGACGCCCGTAACACCTGGGACATCTATCAGCATCAAAAGCCTGTGCTAAGAGAACAGGGGCTATGGGAAGTGTGGGAGCTTGAATGTAAGCTTACACCCGTACTTGTTCACATGACTATGAAAGGTGTGCCCGTAGACTTGGACAAAGCAGAACAACTAAACAATCAACTTATAATCAAAGAAAAAGAATTAAAAAAGCACTTCAAGCACGTTGATATATGGTCAGGTGCTCAACTTGCTAGGCACATCGAGGGACTTGGACTCGTCGTGCCCAAGACAGAGAAAGGCAACCCATCTATATCTAAAGACTTCCTAGTTAACTGCGACCATCCAGAAGTTAAGCTCATACACGAGGCACGAAGTATCAACCGACTAAGAAAAGTATTTATTGAAGACACCATCCTTAAACAAAACTACAAAGGACGCATACACGCTGACTTCAAACAAACTGCATCAGACTCTGGCGGTACTCGCTCAGGACGATTGTCCTCAGCAAACCCCAACATGCAGCAAGTACCTAAACGAAGCGACATCGGTAAAGCTATCAGAAGCTTGTACATCGCAGAACCTGACAAGCTTTGGTGCAAAGCAGACTACTCGTCACAAGAACCACGCTTACAGGTACACTACGCTCTTATTGGCGAATTTAACCGACCATTGCCAAAAGCTCAAGAAGCTTTAGAAGCATTCCAAAGAGGTGAAAAGTTATACACATTCTTTGAGAAAACTACTGGGCTACCGTACGACACATGCAAGATGTTGTGTCTTGGTATTAGTTACGGCATGGGCATGAAGAAAATGGCTAAGACGCTGGGCATATCTGAAGAGATGTGCACATCAACAATGCGTAAGTTTAATTCAGAAGCACCATTCCTTAAGATCCTCTATGATAACGTAATGAACCTTGCAAGTTCAAGAGGCTACATCAAAACAATCATGGGACGTCGTGCACGATTTGACTTCTGGGTCAAAGAGTTTGGCGACACCCCAGTTAAAACCTTAGACAAAGCAAAACAGAAACATCCCAACTCAGCACTCTTTCGAGCATTCACCAGTAAGGCATTAAACAGACTTATACAAGGATCAGCAGCAGACCAAGCTAAAAAAGCTATGGTGGATGCGTATGATGCTGGTTTCGATATGCGATTACCAGTGCATGACGAAATCAATTGTATGGTTAATTCAGAAAAAGAGAGTTTAGACTTGAAATTAATTATGGAAAATGCTATACAGCTCAAAGTACCAGTTATTGCCGATATAGATTTAGGTAAGACTTGGTGTTAACAACAATAAACAACAATATGGATGAATTATTAGAAGAAAGCGACTTTATACCCGTCGCAGAAGTAGAGGGTATTGACACTAGCAGAGTCCAAGCAGATGACTTGGCTGAACTTAAAAGATTAGGCGATACACTTGCCCAGTTAAACAGCCAAGTAATAGAAGCCGAAGAAAGACTAAGCGGAGTCAAAGATACACGTAAACAAGTAGCAGAGGTACTCATACCTAATCTTATGGAGCAAGTTGGTCTTAGACTTGTACAGCTTGAAGACGGAACTAAAATCAAAGTGGATGAGTTTGTTGATGCTCGTATCAACAACGCAAACATAGCATTTGATTGGTTACGTGAAACAAACAACGAGTCTATTATCAAGAATCAAATCTCAGTATCTCTGGGACGTGGTGATGATGCTAGAGCTCAAGAGATAATTGAACTTTTAAAAGAGAATGATGTAGAAGCTGATCTTAAGATCACCGTACACAATCAAACACTCAAAGCTTTCTGTCGCGACGCACTGGATAACCCAGAGCTGGCAGAATCCCTACCTCGTGAAGCCTTTGGTATCTACCAAGGTAAGCGGGCGAAAATAACCCAATAAATAGAAAGAAGAAATATAGAATCATGGCATTCGATATCACAACAGTAGCAGGTCAAGGCACAGAGAACCTAGATTCAGGTTCATCAGCCCTGCCCTTCATCCGCATCCTGCAAGACTTGAGCCCACAGCTCAAATCACAAAAAGAAGAATACGTAGAAGGCTCAAAGTCTGGCGATCTATTCTTTGCTAAAACGCAAAGCATCATAGATCAGCCTGCAGAGATCATCCCTTGTTACACTAAGTCCATCTATACCGAATGGGTTCCCCGTTCTAAAGGTGGCGGTTTCAAAGGCAACCACCCACTAACCATCGTAAGTAACCCCGCTTACGAAAAGGGACGTGAGCGTCAGTATGACGAATGGCTGGGCGAAAACGAACTTAAGTTTACAACTTACTGGTTCGTCATGCTCAAAGTAAACGATACCTGGGAACAAGCTGTTATCCCGTTCACATCGTCACAACTGCGTGTCTCACGCAAACTAACAAGCGATATCAATCGTTTCCGTTATGACGGTATGGACGTACAGCCCCCGCTATATGCTCAAGCTTGGCAACTCAAGTCAGTGCTCGAGACTAGCAAAAATGGCGATGACTACTTCAACTTTGAGTTCATAGAGCCTCGTGTTCTAGACTTCGAAGCTGACGAAGAAACGCTAACCATTGCGTCCGATACGTATAAAAACGCATCAGATACACCACTACTGCAGACAGAAGATACACCTAAACTTGTATCCTCTGACGCACTGCCGTACTAGTTATTATCAGGTTACCCTAGCCTCTCACGAGGGGCTAGGGTTTTTTTGCTCTTATGATTCCAATCGCAGATTTAGCTTTCCGTTTCAACGACTTGTTCGTATGTAACCCAGAAGTGCATGGTCAAACCGCACTGACTGGCAAAACCCGTGACCGTGACGGCAAGGCAGACTCTAAGTCGTTCCTTGTCAAAGCTCCGCTCACTACAGACATATGGGAACAACACCTTAAAGGTGATAAGATTATCGGATGCACCCCGCTTGTCAACGAAGACCGTGTTCGTTGGGGCGTACTTGACGTAGACGTATATCAAGAATCAAACACGATTGAAGATATACTTAAGAGCGTTAAAGAACACAACCTACCATTTGTTGTCTGTCGATCAAAGTCGGGCGGTGCTCATGTGTACTTGTTCTTCTCAGAGGAAGTATCTGCAGCAAACGTAATCGACAAACTAAAATCATTCTCAGCTTTCTTTGGTCAGGGTGCTTGTGAAATATACCCAAAGCAACCAAAGATCAGCAGTCGCAAAGACGACAGTAAGTACGGTAACTGGATCAACATGCCGTACTCGGGCAACCCCACATTACAATACGCCTTTGACATAGAAGGCAAAGCACTCAACCCAGAAGAGTTTCTAACTTACGCACAATCTAAAACCTTATCTGTAGATGAGTTTAAAGACCTAGTAGTCCCCACGTTAGACGTTGAAGAGCTACCTGAGGGACCACCCTGCCTTAACTACATTTTTCAGAATAGAACGCAACACAGTGAGTCACGTAACATCACACTATCCAACGTTGCTGTATACCTAAAGAAAGCCCAACCAACAGATTGGAAACAGCTACTGCCCAAGTTTAACCGCAAGTTCTCTGAGCCTTTAGAAGACAGGGAGGTTGAAGCTATTATCAGTTCCTACAGTAAAAAAGATTACAAGTACCAATGCTCCAACCAACCACTCTGTAAATACTGTGACGCTAGCCTATGTGGGCAACGCAAGTTTGGTATTGGTGGTGAAGAGTTCCTGCCAAACAACCGTTCGCTTATGCAACTCAAAAGCGACCCACCGCTGTGGTTTCTAACACTAGACGACTCTGAAATACAACTTACTACTGAGCAGTTTGACAGCTTCAACCAGTTCAACCAAAAAGTCATGGAGAAGTTGCTGTTTAAGTACCCACCCATCAAGCAAGATGACTGGGTCAAACAACAAAACTTACTACTAAAGAACTGCACACAAATTGACATACCCTTTGAGATGACACCCGTTGGTCAGTTCGTGGAGTATGTGTCTATGTTTTGTGCTAGTGCAAGTGACAATCCAAATGCACTTAAGAGTGGACCAATCAAAGTAAACGGCAACTACTTGTTTCGAATGATTGACCTTAAAGATTACCTGAACCAACAACGATTTAAAGAACTACCTGACAACAAGATACTATCATCTTTGAAGCAAGTCCTCAAAGCTGATGCAACAATGCACACAATGAAAGAACCAATACGGCTGAAAGTAAGATGTTGGCGTGTACGTGATGAAAACTTACGTCTTGACCCATCGGCGCCAATGCCTGATATCAATGAACAATCCCCATACTAATGAAACAATATTCGTAGCCAGTGCAGGTACTGGTAAGACATCCACTCTGATGGATTTACTTACACAAGTACTTGATAAAGAAACACCTCCAAAAGATATTTGCTTCACTACATTCTCAAAGACTGGTGCTCAAGAAGCCATTGACCGAGCCCTGACCAAAAACCCAGACTATAACATATCTGACTTCACTGGGTTCAGTACGTTGCACGCACTATGCTACAGACGTATACCACGCAAGCAAATGCTTAGCTACCAAGACTACAGGTTACTGGGTGAGCTATCAGGCTATCATATCTCAGGTAGTGCAGGCTACTCCAACAAAGACGGAATGTCTTACAACAATAACGCTGGTGATGTTGTACTAACCTACGACAGTCTTAAGCGTAACCTTAAAGCCAGTAGCGAGGATGTGCTAAGCACGCAACTCAACGCACGCATTACGCCAGATGAACTTGACAAATTCAGCGAGTTCTACAAGCAGTTCCGTGACCAGAAAGGCAAGTACGACTTTACAGACCAACTTGAAAAGTATTTAGAGCAAGCCATACGTCCGTACTTTAAGTATGTATTTGTTGATGAAGCTCAAGACTTGTCACCCCTGCAGTGGGACGTCATCGACTTTATCAGCAAAGATGCGGAAGAAGTGTTTGTAGCTGGTGATGACAAACAAAGTATCTTTAAATTTGCTGGTGGCGATCCATCATCGCTAATCAACAGACAAGGTAACCGTGTTGTACTAGGTACATCTTACCGATTACCGCAGCCCGTACTCAACTACGCAGAACGTGTAGCTGACCAGATTAAAGAAAAACAAAGTTACACAGTACAAAGCCGTAAAGAAGTAGGTAGTGTGCAACAGATACACAGCATTGACGACGTAGACTTTAGCCAGGGCACGTGGTTCCTGTTGTGTCGTAACAAAGCTATGATTGAGATACTTGAGTGTGAGCTCATGCGCATTAAGCAACTCTTTGTATCCAACAGCCCCAACTCACTATTCAACGAGAAGCAGATTGAAAACATACTTATGTGGGAACAACTGCGGAAAGGTTACAAATACAAAGCACACAAACTTAAAGTATTGTATAACGACTTCTTACCTACTGGGACTGCCCTAGCTCGTGGTGCCAAGAAACTTATGAACTCTATGCCCGACGCAGAACTATTTGACAAAGATGATTTGAAGAATACTTTCGGACTCCGAACAACAGACAAGTGGGACAAAGTATTTAAGCTCCCCGACATAACAAAAGAAGTCTTGCTCAAAGCAGAAGCTGATGGCAAGCTTGACAAAAGTAAAGACATTGAGATTAGCACAATACACGCTACCAAGGGTCGTGAGGCTGACAATGTAATTATCCTACCGGACATGACATACACCACCTACAAAGGAATGCTAAAAGACCCAGACAATGAGCATCGTGTGTTTTATGTAGCTTGTACTCGTGCTAAGCAAAACCTCTATATTCACACTCCAGTAACTGACAAATTCTACCAACTCCCAAGATGATATACAAAACTAAACCATTCCAACACCAAAAGGATGCCGTCGAACGTTTTGTAAACGAGCCTTACGGTGCTTTGTTCTGCGAAATGGGCACAGGTAAGACTAAGATTGTCCTAGACATTATACAGAACGCCAAAGACAAAGTTGACGTAGTTGTTATTGCCCCCAACGGACTGCATCACAACTGGGCAATCAACGAGATACCAACCCACTTTGCTGACAACGTTGAAGTCTTCTGCTGGAACGGACCAATCAAGACTAAAAAAAGAAAGCAGGAGTTTGCACGATTTGTTAACAACACAACAGAAACTCGTATATTTCTAGTTAATGTCGAAGCCCTCCGCACAGCGGCAGGATACGAGACCTGCGACAAGTTTCTTAATTCGTCCGTGTCTCAGCGTCACATGATTGTTGATGAATCAACCTGCATCAAGAATCCAAAAGCAATGCAGACCAAACGAGTAATTACACTTTCAGATAAAGCAGATTGCAAGTGGATACTAAACGGCACTCCAATCACCCAAAGTCCGTTAGACTTATTCACACAGTGTCGATTCCTAAGCAAAGACGCCATACCTTTCAATACTTACACGGCATTCAAACACTCGTTTGCTATTGAGACAGTAGTCACAATGGGTAGCCGAGCGTTCCGTAAAGTAATTGGATACCAGAACCTAGAACAATTAACCAAGTTACTAGAACCGTTTACACTGAGAATAGAGAAGAAAGACTGTCTCGACCTCCCCAGCAAAACATTCATGCAGCACGCAATTGAGCTCACCCCAAAGCAACAACGCGTGTACGATAGTATGAAGAATGACTGCCTAGCACTGCTGGACAGCGGAGACCTCGTCACCTCCACCTTAGCTCTGACTAAGATTGTAAAGTTACACCAGATACTTACTGGGTTTATAACTGATGACGAAGGCACAGAACACGCCATCGAAAACAACAGAATAGCTGCTCTCATGCAAATTGCTGAGACTACCCAGCCTTTGGTTGTGTTCTGCGCCTATAAATTTAATATCAAGCAGATTAAAGCAGAGCTAACTAAACGATTCCCTGACAAAAAGATTGCCGAGTACCACGGTGACGTGTCAGATCGTGTGCGAAACCAAGCTGTACAAGATTTTCAAAATGGAAATGCAGACTTTTTTCTAGCTACGTCAGCTGGTGCTAAAGGGTTGACATTGCACCGTGCATCAACAATGGTATATTACTCAAACAACTACAGCCTTGAGACACGATTACAAAGTCAAGACCGCATCCACCGTATTGGTCAGGACAAGAAATGCACATACATTGACCTTGTTGTGCCTCAAACAGTTGACGATGCCATTCTAAAACGTCTTGAAGAAAAAAAAGAACTTTCTAGCATGGTGCTAGACGATTTAATTGAAATTATAAAATGAACATACCCGCAACAAACCGATCACTGTTTAACCAATCCGATAAGAAAATACTTGAAAGGGCATTACATTCAATGACATTAGCCTCTGATGCTTTAACTAAGGAAAACAAACAACTTCGTGAGCAAGTCGCTAGCTTGACAGCAGAAGTAAATAGACTTAAAGAAACCGTAGTTCTAAACCCATAACAATTATGAAAAAAGCAGATGTAGTAAGAAAATACGTAGAGAAGTTTCCAGAACACGGCAATAGAACTATTGCTTTGTTAGTAATTAAAGAAAATCCTAATTTATTTAGCTCGCTAGATTCTGCTAGATCTTGTGTTAGATATGTTCGTGGTAACAATGGTAAAAAAGATCGAGCTAAAAGAAAGAATAAGTCTGAAATGTTTAAGCCTAATGGCAAAGCAGGTGAATATAAAATACCTAAGTCATTAACCCCCAAAAAGCGCATTGTCCGAATACCAGACGGTAAGACCCTACTACTGTCAGACATACACCTACCTTACCACGACGTTGAAGCTTTAGAATGCGCATTAGATCACGGACATGACGCTGACAACGTTATACTTAACGGAGACACCGTAGACTTCTACGCCACTAGTCGTTGGGACACCGACCCCAACCACCGTGACTTAGCGGGAGAACTTCAAGCTGCTAGGCAGTTTCTTATGCACCTGCGTGAAAGATTTCCCGTAGCCAATATATACTTTAAGATTGGCAACCACGAGGAACGTTGGGAAAAGTTTTTATGGCGTAAAGCTCCTGAACTTTGTGGTGTGCCTGACTTTAAAATGGAAAAGCTGTTAAGGTTTGAAGACCTAGACATCCAAGAGATTGGCGGTCGTCAACTAACCAAAGCAGGTGGTCTATGGGTACTACACGGACACGAGTTCTTTAACACTTTTGACCCAGTAAACTTTGCACGAACGTTGCAAGTAAAAACTGGAGTGTGCACCATCGCAGGACATAAGCACAAGAGTAGTCAACACTCTGTTAAATCAATGGACAGCAACACTGTAGCTTGCTGGACAGTAGGTTGCCTATGCGACCTTGAACCTGACTACATGCCCGTAAACCAGTGGAACTTGGGCTTTGCTGAGATTACCCACAAGGGTAAAAAGTTTGAAGTTAATAACTACCGTATTATTGACGGTGAAGCTTACCGTTAACCAAAAGTTTTATATTTAAGCGAAACGTTCTGATTAGTAAGTAGGTTGTCATTAAAACTAAATTTATAAACTTCACCTTTAGCTACAGGCATATACATAGACGCATCAGTAACAGAATCAGTACCATTAGATTTGCTAGTTGCAGACACTCTAAACTGTAAAACATTATTAATGTAATAATAAACATTTGCCTGATTTGTTGTAGTTGGTCTCTGCCTTGCTATAAAAAACATATCTGTAGGTGCTGTTCCAGTAACTTCTCCGTTGCTGGGAATAGAAACTTCAGTCCACCCTGTGCTATATTTTCTAGCATCTACGGCTTCTTTAACAACTTTACTGGTTGGAATAGCAGTGTCCGATAATGTAAGTCCATCATTAGAGTCTTCTAACGTTGCTTGTGTGAACGAAGCTGTAGTAAGAGTCCCTGATGTAGCCAAACCATTTAACGCTAGTTTAACACCACTACTAGTGACCATGTTTAATGATCCATCGGTTGGCGTAGTATCGGCTCCAACAACAGCCTGTATAGCCGTGTTTACATCACTCGCTGTATTTGTAAGATTAAATGTTGTACTCATAGTTTTAAATTAAGCAAGTTTAATAATTGTTATTACCACGTTTCTATGTTTAATACCAGTCCTAATCGTACCACTATATCCAGCCTTCACCCCTACAGAAAATGCTGAGCTGTGAGCTACAGTGATTGAATGTCCTCCATAATTATTAAAGCTTCCATCAGTAACTCCAAAAGTAGAGTAAGGATATACATAAATTCCTTCAGGTGCAGTGGTCCGATAAGTGGGAAAATCTACATCTACCCATACTAATGTTTTAAAGTTAGAGCTGCCGCTGCCTCCCTGGGTCGCAAACTCACCAACTGCGGATATTATATATGTTCCTCCTTGTAAACTAACAAGATCTTGATATCCGCTAGAAGTTTCAGATATAGACCCTATGTTATTGGGGTCTGAAACCACAGAAATACCTGTTAACCAGTTATTTAAATAATTTATGTGACTTGAAGTAGCAGCTGGTGAATAAGTAGCAACACCAACAGCATTACTAATAGCACCGCTAACAGCAGCATTAGTTGGAACGCTAGTGTCATCATTAGTAGCAGCTATGCCTGCAGCTTCTGTAGTTAAAGTCTTACCCTTAAAAGGACCAAGCTCCGTGTTAACGTGATTAAATATACCCTGGCTAGTCACCATATTAGCTGATGCAGCGTCTGGCGTACTATCAGCTCCAACAACAGCCTGTATAGCCGTGTTTACATCAGCCGCTGTATTTGTAAGATTAAACGTTGTACTCATAACTTTATATTAACATTTCCATTTACGAAGTGATAAAGATAGTCTGTCTTTACCAGTGTTGTTGCCAGGCTTTTGCCTTTTTCTCATACCTTTCATGCGAGCACAAAAAGACTTACGTCGCTTAGCAGACTTGGAGCCACGTTTAACCTTACCAGTTACAGGAGCCTTAAGGTTAGATCCTGTCTTAGCTTTGAAGTAACGACGACCAGCGGCGGTTAAGCCACCAGTTTTACTTTTGTGTTCTTTGCGCATTATCTATACGAGCTTTAAATTTTTTATATTTTTTATAAAATATGCTATCCTTAGCATCGTCTGCAAGGACCTTACCTACTTTCTTTTTATATTTTTTGGCTGTCTTTGTAAGGTTCCCCATAACAGACTTCCTGTTAGGTTTTTGATCTTTAATAAACTTTTGCGTTGATTTTTTACCTTTTTTGGCTGCTTTTATAAGTTTCCCAACTACACGCTTTCTTCTAGGGCTTTCATCAATAATAAGCTTCTGCGCTGCGTTACTAATTACTGCTTTTACTTTTTCAGCATGAGCTCTATTTTTTTCGTAATTACTAGACATTATGTGCTACGTTCTTTTCTTATTATTTTTTCTTGAACTTATCTGCTACTTTTTTAAGTACTGCTTTTACTTTTTTAACACGTTTTTTATTCTTAGCTTTGCGGTTAGCTTCTAAGTCATTAGCAAAGTCACGAGTGTTCTTACGCTCCTCGTCAGTTCCACGCCCAATAAATGGCGTAAACTTTTTACCTTTGTACTTCTTTTTCATATCTACGAGTGGTCGCCCTTTCTGGCTACCGTATGTTCCTTCTCCTTGTGGCATAATA
>VMHT01146764.1_pt1 | contig 10680 bp, 9 predicted proteins | sample 4693611 | NCBI WGS metagenome assembly VMHT01 (sample SAMN12280063, study PRJNA550983) | marine metagenome | isolation source: seawater sampled from same location over 5 years 0.02-0.2 micron viral filtrate | place: USA: collected off the coast of southern California halfway between the port... ...
CAAGAAGATTGATAAACTAATCAAAGAAATCTTTCCAGATAAAAAGATTCGGCAAGAATATACCCATTACTTAGCTACCGCATTGTATGGGATTCCAATTGAGAAGTTCATCTTCGCAAGTGGAGGAGGTGGTAATGGTAAGGGTGTTATCAACGAACTGATGCTCGAATTGTGTGGTAACTTTGGATATGCGGCAAACAATGCGGTGTTGTTGAATCCGCTCAAAGACGGTGGTAATCCAGCCATCGCTAATATGGGTTCTAAACGATTCATCAACTATCGAGAACCAGAAGAAAAGAAATCACTCAATCTATCAGCAATCAAAGAACTGACTGGCGGCAAAGGTATCTGTGCTCGGAAGTTGTATTCTAATGAAGATAAAGTAGAATTAGTCGGAACTCACATCTTGGAACTCAATAAGAAGTGTGCGATGAACGGCGACCTCGGTGATAGTATTCTCAGAAGACTTCGGGATATTCCATTCGTATCAACCTACACAACAGACTCGGAACTGTTGAAGAAACGACACGAACTAACCAATGTATTCAAAGCCAATCCATATTACAAAACTCTAGATTTTCAAGATGAATTCAAATATGCTTTGTTCATCTATCTGATTCGATATTGTAAGAGATGGGAGCACGAGAATCCATCATTCAATGTGTGTAGTCGATTGTATGTGTCTGACGCGATTACTGAACGAACTAAGAAATATATTGAAGACAACGACCACATATTTATGGTGTTGAAGCAAAACTATGTTAAAGATGTTTGTGATAGTTCGTATGTAAAGTTCCAAGAGTTTTGGATGTATTTCAAGAACAGCGAATTCTACCGAACTCTTTCTAAACACGAACAAAACAAAACCTATTCTGAGAAGCAAGTTATTGAACATCTGAAGACATCAACTTCGACTAGAATCTTTTTCAAAGAAACAATGAGTTTTAAGAAGTCAAACGGAGATGTTATTACTTACCGAAATGTTTTGAAGTATTGGCGACTAAAAACATCTGATGAGACAATGAAGGAGCAACTCGAACAAGGCAAATTGGATAATGATGATGAACTTGTATTTGAAGATTAAGTATTCGGATAATCAGTTTTAATAATATCTTTGTTTTTTATATATGAAATATAAACTTAGACCCCACTATATTGAATCATCTGATGGTATTTTGGAAGTCCCACAAGAAGATGACACGCCACCGCCAACTCCAAGTCCAGAGCCTGAACCCCTATCTGAAGCTGAAGTGAAACGAGAGAAAAGAAAGAAGAAACTATCTGAAGCCCAACTCCAAGCGTTGGCTAAAGGTAGAGCTAAGGTTCAAGAAAACAAACGAAAGAGAGAGTTGGAATCAATAAAGAAAAGAAATCAAAAGAAGAAGGAAGAGTCGGAATTCGCAGAACAAGGAATGAAGATGAAAGTCGAGGCAAAAGCAGCCAAGTCGGAAAAAAAGAAAGAACTAACTAAGAATCAACAAATGAGACAGAGATTACTAGAAAAAAAGAAGAAGTCGGAATTCGAACAAGCCCAACGAGACAACTGGGAACATATGAAAGACTCTGCCTTGGCTCAATGTGAGAATGTTGAAGATTTTGATGAGTTACTTGGTCATCTCAACACTATTACTGATGAAGATGTGTTGGATGACGCGAAGTTAAAATCCAAGTTAAATAATATCTTTGTTTTATATAAGAACGATGAAAAAGAACAAGTCGAAACAGACTGAATATGACCCTAAGAATTTTCAGATTCTACCTTTAAAAAAACTTGATAAAGAAGAAGTCGGCGAAGTTGATTTTGATATATTGCCCAACGCTCCATTCTTAGCCTACGTGATAGGAGCTGTCAAAAGTGGTAAATCATTATTTATGGCTAATCTTTTTTTTAATCCAAACTTTCCATACAAAGAACTATTCGATGTTAAGATACTCATATCGAATACAGCATACAATGATAAAATTATGAAACCTATTTTAGAACAATTCGATTTTGTTTTCACAGATTACAATGACTCATTGTTGGAAGAAATAATTCAAATGGTTGAAGATGATGATTCAAACGCCAAGTATTTATTAGTGTTAGAAGATATCATCGGAAATGTGAATGTTAAACGGGCAGGTTCCAGCATTGACGCATTAACTGGACTTACCACAAAATACCGACATATTGGGAACGAAGACCAAGAAGGCAAGATATCAATTTGTATTATATCTCAGTATTTCAAATATTTAAATGCTATCCAACGAATCAATGCTTCAGCGTATTTCCTAATGGGAAATTCGCCCGAAATAGAACTAAAGAAAATGTCGCAAGAATTATCAGTCTTTGGCGGAAGTGAAAAGGAATTCATTAATATATACAAAGAATCGAAAAAAGAGCCATTTGACTTTTGCTTTTTAAACATCCAAGATTTAACTGCTCGTCGGAACTTTGAAGAAGAAACATTGTGGGATACCGAAAAAAAGAAGAAAGCAGAAAATCCCGAATCAGAATCAGAATCAGAATCAGAATCAGAATCGGAAGAATCAACAAAAAATAAAATATAATCAATATATATATACAATGGCCTATTTTAATCAGTTACAGGGATATATGTCCAATCTTAATGAAAGTCTTAATCACGAAAATGACGTTAATGCCGCAGAAGGAGACAAGAAAGCATCCACCATCGAAGATAAATTTAATTCAATAACTCAACAAGCAAGTGGTTGGGGCGGTGCCCTCGGAACTGCTGGGATTATTTGGAAGCACGGTCGGAAGGTTGTTCGTGGTCTTCAAGAAACTTCTCAAGCCGCCACAGATGCTACCACAACTGCGGGGACAGCCGCTGGTGGTGGTGCTGATGCTGCCGCCGCCGCCGCCGCCGCCGCTGCTCAAGCTAATTCGGCTATAGGCTCTGCCGCTGCTCAATTCACGGCTGGTCTTAATTCAATTTCAGCCACATCATCTGCCGCAGCGGGCGCAGCCACCGCATCTCTCACGCCCGCTGCCTCCGCCGCAGCTACCGCAGCTACCGCAGCCCTCACGCCCGCTGCCTCCACCGCAGCTACCGCAGCCACCGCAGCCCTCACGCCCGCTGCCTCCACCGTAGCATCTACCGCAGCTACCGCCACAACCGCTACAGTAAATGCCGCCGCTGCCTCCGCTGCTGGAGGTGCTATCCGAGTTGCTGGTCTTCCTGCTATCCAGGCTTCTGCTATAACTGGAACTGGTGGTGGGGCAGTCGCAACTCCATTGGCTAGCCTTGCTCCTAACATTGGAGCGCCGCTAACCAACGCAGCAGCATCTTCAGTTAGTGCTACTAGCACAGTAGCAAGTCAAGCAAGTAATGTAGCAAGTAATGTAGCAAGTCAAGCAAGTAATGTAGCAAGTCAAGCATCTTCAGCAGCTAGTAATGTAGCAAGTCAAGCTAGTAATGTAGCTGCGGGCGCAAGGACGGCAGCCCAAACAGTAACAGATAATTTAACTGATAATGTAGTAACTCAAACTGCTGGTAAAATCGCAGCCAAAGTCGGAATGGATTCAGTTTTAGATTCTATTCCAATTATTGGAGAAGTTATCGGAGTCGGAACTTTGATTGGTGGATTAATTCACGGATTAGATAAAAAGGGTGCCGATGCTCGAGAGTCTGCTGCTAGACAAGGTGGAGGTGTAGCGGCTGCTGGTGGTATAGATACATCAGTTTTCAAGGGTAACACCCTCGGCGGAACTGGCGGCGGCTACACAGTGTGAGTGTTTAATACTCTTCAAATGATATCTTTTAGACGTCCAAGACAGTAATTGATTACAATCAACGCACATCCAAGTGTCTCCAGTTTTTCTTATCCTATAACTTTTGTTTCTCGCCAATTCCTTTTTTTGGTTTTGATAGTAATAAAGTTTTTGCTTAGCCGCAAACATCTTAGGATTTTTATGATATCTCTTTTTATGATATTCAGATTCAGTCTGAGTCGGAACATTTCTATTCAAACACAATAATCCACTTTCTTCTTCATTATGATTTTCGATATATTCTTTTTCTTTTAATTTCAAATCATACCGACTTATGTTATATAATTTTTCTATCACAGTTACTCTTTTATAACCATATATAAATTGAGTCATACACGCATTAAATATTGAGTTGTGAGACCATTCTCTTTGTTTAACATCTTTAGACGAACCATAATATATTTTGTCATCTTCATTGGAAGTTATTTTATATATGTATCCAATATCTAACATTGTAGTTGGAGCATTAGAATTCTTCATATAAATCTAAAATAAATAAAATCTTAAGTAAAAAACGCACCCACTTTTATATAGATACAGCAGAAAAATTAGCAGATATATGATTAGTTCCGACGACCGTTTCTAAGTTAGTAATTGTAGCATACAATGCTTTTTGATTACCGACTTTGTGATTCAAAGGTCGAGTAATATCCGAGTGTATGTTCCCCACAAATAGTTTATCAACTAATATCTTCAAACCATTATCAATATCTTGTTCGAAAATTTCAATCGTAGCGGCTGTAGCCATAGAACTAGAAATATGGATTTGTTTTAATAGTAATTGTTCTTTTGAACCAGTAACATAGAACATCGATTTGGATGAATAATGCCCTGGCTGAAGAATATTAAAAACAGATGACGTTCCCGTTGCTTTAGCAGTAATAGTTCCGACATTACACAATGATGAGCCAGCAGTAACTACCTCAATTTTAGTAACAGCGCAGAACAAATTAGTTCCAGAAACAACTCCAGAACCAGTATTTACTATGGTAGTTCCATTCATTTTAAAAACGCAATCTCGTGGTTTTCTGAAATTAGAGTCGGAAGCATCATAGAATAAACCAGAAACTCGGACAGTTCGAACTCCATTACCAGTATCTCTAGTATCCAATGCCGAAGTTGACACTATATCTAAGGCGGTATTTGCTCCAGCCGAGTCTCCTATCTTAAAAGCAAGTAAGTTCCCCGCAGCTCCAAGAGTGTTAGTTCCAGCTGTAGCAACATCATCAATTCCTTTTATCACAACATTAGTTATTCGAGCACTTCTATTATCAATTTGAGTATAAATCGGTTCAACTATTTCTTTCAAAGACATTATATTAATTAGAGATATTTTAATTTAGAAAAATAAAATATATTAGTTATATATAAAATGTCTGTCGCTGAAAATTCAAAATTTATAGCTCTTGTTGCTGATAATGGAACCGAATTCACCTCGGAACAAAAAGCCATTTTCACAATCCATCCTGATATCGGATTTGTTAAAGGAAAAGATTCTTACCTTTCGTTCGATATTCTTAATACTTGTCCAGAAAGCCGAGTCTGTAATTTCCCAGCAACGGCTGGCGCTTCATCGGTCATCGACCGAATGGATATATTCAGTTTAGCAAACGGTCAGCTGCTCGAATCACTTACTAACTATTCCTTGTGGAGTTCTATTGAAAACCAATATATGGAAGAAGACAATGCCCACTCTCAACTTAAAAACGGCACTGACCCAGAATGCCGAGCTTACTCTTGTGTCCAAACACCAGCCAACAAAAGAAATGCTTTGGCTGAGCGTGGCTCTTCGGCAACAGATGCTCGAAGCACATTAGATTTAGGTTCTATGCTTTTCAGTCAAATCTCATCGGGCAGCGGTGTAGTGTCTGGTGCTGACCAAAATGCCGATGTTGACCCTGAAATGTGTGCTAAGAAATTTACTGCTCGGAAGTATTGTGTTCCACTTAAGTCGGGAATCTTCTCTCATTTCGGTGTCTCGGAAAAACTCACTCCGATTCTTCTCTTCGGAGGTCTTAGGGTTGAAATCACTTTTGCGGAGGATAAACGTGTTATGACTCGAATGCGAGTTGCCGATGGAGCTTCGCAGACATCCACAGTTACTGCCGAGAGTCTCGCTGATGGTATTGCTGTTGAAGATTTAGCTGATAATGTTACAGCCACTGGTGGTAAAGGCGCTCGAGACTTAAGAAATGTTTTGATTAGCGGCGCTCAAGTCAACGACCCAGCTGTTCTCGGAATTGTTCGAGGTTCTAAGATGGTTGCCCAAGGAACCGGCGGAACAACAACCGCTCAGAATTTCACAGTCGATTCCGTTCATCGTGAATTTTCTCAAACAGATGGAACTCCATCAACGACTGGAGCAGTTATTCTCACAGTTACTGCCGACGCAACTGCTGGAGGAACCAAGAAACTAGCAGCTTCAACTACTGTGAAGATTTTCTTCCAAAACCCAGACACTCAATCAACCTACAAACTCAAGAATGTTGAGCTCAAGGTTCTCCAAGTTATTCCGCCACAAGGAATGATGAAAGGCATCATCAAGGAATCTCAGTTCGATTACATCTCTTGGGATTGTTTCTTAGACAATCTCCCTCAGTCATCACTCAGCCATCAATCTGATATCACATCGGTAGCATCAGCTGCTAAGTCTATCTTCACACACTACATCTCAGTCGCAAAAGAAAATGATAAATATTCTCCAAATTACTTCAATGGTCAGCCACCGCATCAAACTATGCTTAATTCAGTCCAATATTTCATCAACAACAAACTCTATCCACTCAAAGCATACAACCCAGACGCAAAGGAAGACAAGGTAGTCAATATGAATGAATTAGTCAAAGCATTCAAATCAATCGGAAAAGACGTGAAAAGACTTGGAGAGTGCCGAGCAGGTAATATCTGTGATTACACAAACACTTACCTCCACGCACGAGAACTCGCTCGAGGCGAACAATTTGTATACAATCTCAAAGATGCCGAACCACAAATCCGACTTACATTCAGCAATTCACGAGACCAACAAACTGCTAAAGATGGCGGAACTATTGCCTATGCTGTAGGAAATTGCCGAATGATTCACTTCGTATTTTCAGTAAAAACTATAATGATTAATAAAGATAATCTTCAACTTATTTTGTAAGTCTAGTAACTTGGATTTTTAATCCGTAAAAAGTAATTTTTTTCTATAATTAAAATATTTTAGTAATATATAAAATGCCTATTGAAAAGAATTATTTTCAGATATCACCACTTAACGACAATCCACTTCAGAGTTCCAATGCTAACGGTGTTGCTGGTGGTTTTTCATTCAAAGAAAGTAATCCAATTATTAAGTTCTCTTTTCCAGCAGTCGAGAAACTCTTAGAAACTAAGTCGCTAGTTTTAACTGGTCAATTTATATTGAAACAACAAGATACAGACAATGCTTTCCGAGCAAAAAAAGCAGATGAAACAGATAACTATGCCGCATTAGAAAATGAAAATGGAGCAACTATAGCAAAAGAAACCGCTTGTAATATTCCAAATCACGGTGGAGTTCATAATCTTATTGATAAAGTTGTGGTTCAGACAAAAAAGACAAACACTGAATTAATTAACATCCACAACTACCCAGCATACGCATCTCTCCGTGAAGCATACACTAACTGTGATGAAGATTATTTGTGGGGTGTAGCCGCGAATCGGTCATTAGCCCAAGGTGCCCACGCACACGAAACCAACCGAAGAATTCAAATTTGTGCCGACAAGAAAGCTCAAGATTTAAAAACAAACAACAACAAAGAAATCGGTGTTCCATTCTCACTCAAGTTGGATATTGATTTGTTCCAGTCTGGTAACATTCATTTGGGTCAGGCTTACACCAACGGTCTTATGCTTACTCTCCACCTTGCTCCTGACAGTTCAGTTTTGTTCCAGCGATTCAGAAACAAAGCCACTGACGCTACCGCCAGCGCCGCTATGGACTTATCCAATACTATGTATGTTCTTAGAAACTTGAAACTCGAAGGTCGTTACGTTGTTCCGACTCCGCAAGAATTAAAGGCATACCAAGCACAGATTCCACTCAACTCTCAGCTCAACTTACTTAACGATATCCACGCAGACCAAGATAATATCTCTTACACTCCGCAACTCAACTCGGTAAAAGCGATGTGTAATTTGTATTTGGATAAAGACCAAACCAACAACTTAGCATACCAGCAACCAAACTTCCGACTTCCAGTGGGAATGAAACAAATCGAACACAAGAAAGATAACCTCAGATATCCATTCACTTTCCCACTTAAGGTTCAACCTAACTATGAGTCATTGGTTGAGCTTGGCGATGGTTCTATCAATCCAGCCCAGATGCTTAAGAGAGAAAACATTATGGGTGATTTAGAAATCCGAAAACACTTTGAAAGAGCATTGCTCGGCGGAATGGAATCAATACGTTCTAGTGCTAATATGGCTAGAACAAAAGAAAACTTGGAAATGGATTACCGAGATAGAAGTGCTGGTATCTACACAGCAGGTAATGATGGTCGTATCGAAGGCGCTGCGGTCGCAACAACAGACGGTGTCGGAAATCAATTGTTTCCAGAACTCTTGGGACTCGGTGTGGATTACACATACGGTGTCGGTAATTCACTTAATTACATCAACCGAGATTATTCTAACACTGTTCATTCAGGAGTTAATACTGCTTCAACTTTGCTTCCAATTGATAGACGAAATAAGTCGGAACTTGTCCAGACTTTTGTCAAATACAATGCGGCTCTCAACCTTCAGACTCTTGTGAAAACGATGTAAGCACTATGAGTCATCTTCAAAACTCGTAGCTGGTTTGTGATAACTGTCCCAACAAATAATACAATATAAAGTTAATCCAATACAAAAAAAACATACTACAGTCCCAACCGTCTCCAACTCTTCTTCATTCATTATAATATTTCTATTATTTTCTTCTTAAATAATATGTTTTCATTGCTTAAAAGATTCGTGTGTAAGATGTCGATTTGTTGTAAATCCAAGTGTAGCATAGAGCCAGATATACATAGTCAATTAGTTAGACAACAATTAGAAAAATAAAACATTATATTACTATGGACTTGAAAATATTTAAAATCAACAATGGTTACAAAATCGGTCGAAAAGACTGTGAAAGATTAGGAGCAAACTATGGACGAAGGTATTATATAACAAAAAGACCTATGCGTCGAGACCCAGCTAAAAAACTCTTAATGAAACTTCAACTCGCCGAACAAGGAATCAGAATGAAAGTCAAGTCCCTAAAGAAACCAAGATATGATGGTTTTGTTAAAATAGACCCAAAATTAAGTAAGAAGAAAAATCACTTTAAAGACGAACCCGATGAAGAGTTCCAACATTTGATAATTTATTTATAATCCATTTTTATTTTGTATGTTTATATATATAAATATGACTTCAGTAAATTTAGTCTCGCCCGATGGAAATGGACACACTTACTCTGTTAGATTCAGAGAACCACTAGTAATAGAGGCAAATTCCAAAGTATATTTGAACTTCGCCAAATTCAAGAGAAATTCATCCATATATTTTACAACTGACCAGACAATCGAGGTTGTTTTGAAAGATGTTCTGCCTTCAGTTATCCCTTCAGATACACTTACCTCCAACACTGTTATGACAGTCAATTCCATAACAATTCCGACTATTAATCCACTTACAAACAAAACGGGATACACTCCAAAACAGTTGGAACAAGTCATTTCTGAACGATTCGGCGGAGACCCCGATGTTGATTCAGATTATGGAATTAGAGCAGTCGCGGGAGTTCCAAAGCAGATGATGCTCTACAATCCAGTATATGAACGACACAATGCTTCAGCAATAGCTATAGGTTGGTATAAAGATTATGATGTATTACAATTAACGGACTGGGTTGGACTTTCTAGCGAACACGTTCTTGGAATGGACGAGAATGCTGCTGGAGATGATTGTGTTAAAACTTCAGCTACAAATGCGACCGACCCATTCTATGATTGTTATGGAATGGCGAAACAAACGTATGATTTTTCATATACCTCGGAACTTGTTAATAATTCCGAGAATCATAATTTAATCACTTTCAGTCAAAATATGACTGTTGATAGTCAAGTCGGAAATGTTTTCCTTGGACTAGGTTCTTTTGAGATAGCTAGTGCTGTTGGGAGCAATCAAGATGATTGGACTAGTTATAAGACGAATGCTGGTTCAGTTAATTCATTCACTCACGGAACTACAGCATCTGAAACCACCGAGTCTGGGACAAGTGTTCACATTCCAGTCTTATATCAACCTAATGCTACAAATGCTGTTACATCAGCCACTTCGGGTTCAGCCTTATCTACAGCAGTTCCTCAAGCTTACTTAGGAATTGAGATAACTGGGTCTGGCCCTCACATAGCCGCTGGGGAAAAGAAAAGACTTAACATCTGGAAAGGTGTAAATTATCAAGGAACTAAGGGTCTTGCCTTAGAACTTCCTTCAAACGAAATAAACAGAATGGAAAAAATATGGAGCACACCGCTTTCTTCTCTTCTCGGTGGAGCAGATGAATCAATCTCATCGGTTTATCTTGGACTTCAAACCTATTGGGGTGAAGGTTTTTCTGCTAGCGATAAAGACAAATTAGAGTTCAGAATATATAACCTCACGCAATCAAATTTCATAGATAAATCCAATGTAGTCTACGACAGTGCTAACCATACATCTTGGCTTACATACAGTTTTTTCAAACAACCAGTAGATGCTTCCAAGAATGATTCTCAAAAAGCTCAGCAAGCAAACAGTCAGATTCCATTCAGTCCAATATTTTCAGCACAAGTTAACGATGAAGGCTGGGAAAATTTGGTAGTAACTGGCTTTGAGAAAACTGGAGTAAATTCACCTATAGG
>VMHT01056324.1_pt1 | contig 10677 bp, 20 predicted proteins | sample 4693611 | NCBI WGS metagenome assembly VMHT01 (sample SAMN12280063, study PRJNA550983) | marine metagenome | isolation source: seawater sampled from same location over 5 years 0.02-0.2 micron viral filtrate | place: USA: collected off the coast of southern California halfway between the port... ...
GGGGGCGGGGTGTAGGGGGGGTGGTGTTTGAAAAAAAACGGCATAATGTTTAGTCGTTATATCCTCTAGTGATTTCATACCAATTTGGCCATATATTAACCGGATGCGTACCTAATTTAATAGCGTAAATGTCGGCGTGTGTCCATGAAATGTGCGGCCTGCATAACATTTTACCGTAGCTTTTAGTTTCCATTCCGATTAAATGCGCTATGGTTTCGCGTTCTGCATTTTGGTAGTTCAATTTAATGTAAGCGCGTAGCGCTTGTGTTGGCAATGTTCTACGTTTCATGTGCAAACCCAGTGTTGCCAACTGTTTGGACTGTGGTAGATGATGTAAGCGCTAGCGTAAATGTTAGCTATCGGATCGAACGGTGAAGCGCCTGGATATCCTGCTGATCGTGTGCGTGCTTCCCAGTATGGTGGGTTCAAGTGTTGCATTAAGCCACTAGCGCCACTTGATTCGTTGTAGGCGTTTGGGTCGCCGTTGCTTTCGCATTGCATTATTCGTAGGAAGCGTGGCACGTCGCTGACTGGTCCGCCGAAGTGTTGTATTGCCTGCGTTGCGGTTTCCCGCCATTGTTCTACGCCTGGGCCGAAATCCCTATCTGCTACGTGAATGTCATATAAGGGTAGGGTGTGACCGTTTTGCATGGCGTGTTGGCGGTGCGCTCGGTGTGTGTTCGTGCCGTAAACGTTATCAATATCAACATTAAGCCAATATTGCAGGAAGCCTACTAGCCCCGTGTTTTCATGCCATTCATATTCGTGTTCGTAGAGTGTGTAGTTTTCTACTGCTGCCCAGTCAATATAATTTTGTTGCGGTGTTATGAGCGTGCAGCATAGTAGCGCGGTAATCATTAGAATAGATCATAAACGCATTGTGTACAGCGCCAACGAACGCCTTTCATACGTTCATAATACTCTTTACTAGTTGGGTAATCATCTCCGCATTTCATGCACATGATGAACCATTCACCGTTTTCTTGTTCACCGTTTCGTATCACGTCATTAGAATCTGTCATTTTTCAACATCCTTCTTGCTTCTGCTATGTGTTCTTTTGCTGTTTTAGATGGTTCTTGTTCTTTTGTTATTGTTATGTTGTCCACTGGTGAATACCCCCCCTGTTCATCTGTGGATACGGGGTTGTTCTCTGTGGAACTCACGGTTTTATCATTCACAGACTTTTCCACACTTGTGGATAGTTTAAAAGTGACTGTATATAGGTTAGAAGTTTGGCCTTCTCCTTCAGGTCGAAACCGTTGTTTCACATGTAACGCACCTACTTTAACCAATTCATCCAAATGCCTGCGTACGCTAGAAACGCTCATATTAGTTTTAGCTGCCAAAGTACGATGCGACGGCCATGCTGGGCGGTCCCTGCCTGCCATGTCCGCTAGGCAGCAATAGACGCGTACAGCGCCACTAGTAAGTTCTTTATGTTGAATGATCCAACGGGGGACCATAGCGAACGGTGGCAGGTCGCTTTTAAGGTCGTGTTCACTCATTGCCGACTACTTCTAAAGCTGCGTACACGCCAGCGCTAACCGCTAGAAACGCTGTTACCAGGACAAAATCCATGACCCTGTTCTGTTCGTACATTCTTAAAAAGGTGATGACCATAACGTAACCGGTCATGGCTAGTAGTAGTAGTTCAGACTTCTTCATATTCGCCTGCTTTCTCCGCTAGTACCCTATCTAGTATGTAATGGTCGTCATCCTCACACCAAAGTTGTAGGCCTTTGCCTACTCGCATAGCGCAGCGTTTAATTGCGTCTGAGATAGCGTTTTTCATGTTCGCCCCGTTATTGTCGGGTTTCGGCCTGTCACAGTCACCGGCTTCGGTGATTTCGACTGTTTCGCCGTCTATGGTAAAAGTCATGGTGAGTAGAACGCCGGTTACTATCCCATCGTTGTAGATAATCTGGTCCACTCGTTGCGGTGTCGGTCCCAGTGTCGCCAGTATCATTTGTTGTATAGCTGCGTGGCTGCAATACCTAGCCCCGTAACCGGTGGGTAGTGTTGATATCCACTTCGGCGGTATCTTCTTCGCCAGTGCTGCTAATTGTTTACCCATATTTGTAGCCTTTCTCTTTAATTGTATTTTATCCGTCGCCGCCGTTATATATGCGAACGATAGGCCAGCAAAAATCCCTGGCTTCGTATTCTTCGACTAGCTGCATAAATCTTTCAAAATCTTCATCTCTTACGCTGTCGTGGTTCTCACAATACACCGGCGAACAAAACCCTTTCTCTATCCCCATAGCTAGCCATTTCTCCAAGTTCATTTAATAACTTTTCTTTGTTGGTACATTCTGTTCTGATGCTCGGCCCATACGAGGCGACACGCCGTACACAGCGGTTCGCCCGCCCTTTGGTGGCGGCGTGCAGCCCCGATAGTACCGCAAGGTTTAAGCTGGCGTGGCATTCTCGCCCCTTTCTGTTAAAAGATTGATAGCTAACGCGGCCTGCTGTGGCACGACCCCATTGCCTAAAATTCGTAATTCTGCTGTGCGTGATAAACCTAAACCGGTTACATGCCCTTCCGGTAGGCCCATCATCCATTCGACAAAAACGGGTTCTACGCCTTTGTCATCTGTTGGAGTAGGGCTTAAACAATTTCTAATTAGTTCCCATCGTCTGATCGCAGGTTCATAAGGACCGAAGAAACCGCTGCTGCATGTTTCGCTAACCTCTTCTCCCAATCCAACCCCGGCCCAAAGTTCTTGCAATCCCAGGCTTGTGGTGTTGGCAACAAATGGCTTATCGCTCTCGGAAGTAACGATTTGTCGTTTGGAAACATCAACGCTAACCCTTGCGGACCGTCTTTTGTCATGTCCTTGTGATCTCTCGCTTTGGGAGTCGGTAGCCTCTGCCCAGATAAAGACTCTCGCACGTTTGTGAGGCGCTCCGGCATCGGAAGCCCTAACAACTCCCCATTTGCTGTTGTACCCCAGTCGGGTAAGCGCTCCAATGACTCCGGCTCCTCCGAGAGTAAGGTGGCCTGCGACATTCTCCAACAAAATGTATCGGGGTCGTAAAACGCTAATACCGTCTGCGATGTAACTGAAAATTGCCCTTTCATCTTCTTCTCCTTTTCTTTCCCCTGCTACGCTGAATGGTTGACATGGGTAACCGGCGCACAGCAAATCAATTTGGTTGACGGTTTCCCAATCAACTGTTGTTAAATCCCCTAAATTAGGGATGTTCGGGTGATGATGTTCTAATAATGTTTTTACGTCTTTGTCAATGTCACTAACAAAACGTAAATCTATTTCACCGTAAACGGTTTCTAGCCCCATTTCTAAACCGCCGTAGCCGGTGCATAAACTACCCACTGATAACATTCTGAACACCCCAGTACGTTATTTTCTGAACTTGGCCCGTGTTGTTTGGTGTGGTTTCACGTTCAAGGATTAACCCCGTTATGTCATGCCTAGCGTATTCGGTCATGCCTGCTTCTCGTAGTTCTAGTAGGCGTGTAGCTATCTGGTTTGTGCTTATCGGGTCGCCTGCACCGTTTAGAATGCGTTTACGCATGTCGTAGGCGGTTAAGCCATCTTTGTAGGCGTGTAATAGGCGTAGTATTTGGTGTTTTTGTGTTCCGCTGCGTACTTTTCTCGCTGCTTCGTAACTTGTTTCTGGGTGGTCGTTGCCGGTTTTGCCACCTGTTTCACCCCATAACGTTGGCTGGTTCATTGTTCGCCCCCGTATTCTGTGCGGTACTGATCCTGCATGAGTTGAATAGCGTCGTAGATAGGTTTCATAGCCCTATCGACACGGGTCATATCTTCCAAATAGTTGATTAATTCCTGCCGTATCCAGTCAGACAGTTGCGTATTAATAACGTTTAGTAAATGATCGTCGGCGTATTCGCCCAGATCTAGTTTCATCATCGCTACTTCAGCAGGGTTCGCATCCAAGATGCTTATTTCTATTACTTGTTCGGTTTCGTTTACGGTGCAGACCACTAGTTTGCGTGTTGGTTCATCCGAAACGGGCAATAGCTTTAAATATATTATCCCTCGTTTACTCATTAGTTTCAGCCTTAGCGGTTAGCTGCATTTCCTGTTCAGTAGACCCTAAGCATTGCGCGTCGGAGTGTACGTCTATGTAGTCCATGCCTGACGGTTCGTATTTACCGCCGTAGTCCGGGACTGCTATGTCTAGCGTTACCCTTATTATTGTGTAATCCATGTGTAGCCTTTCGTTTAATTAACTATTTGTTAATCGTGAGCTGGTGGGAATCGAACCCACCTAAAACCATTAGCCCTGTTTACTGTTTTTTAATTGTTTATTATTAAATTTCCCTCTTAGGTTCATCCAAAAATAACTATCATTTTTGTGTTTTTCATCTTCTAAATGTTTTTCAATTAGATTCTGAATCACATTTAATTCTGATCCTGATAATGTTATTCTGACTTTTTTGTTTGGGTCAGCTAATACTTTTACTGTTTGCATTTGTAGCCTTTCGTTTAATTAACTATTTGTTAATCGTGAACTGGTGGGAATCGAACCCACCTAAAACCATTAGCCCTGCTTTGTCTGTGTTGCCCATTCGCTACGGTAATGGATGCCTGCAATAATTTCTTTCATCTCATGCTGTTTGTCGTTGTTTGCCATTTCTTCCACCATCGTGTAAAGGTAATCCACAAGTTCTTCCAGGTTTACTTTCATTTTGTTTTATCTAACGCTTTAACTGTTGCCCGTGCGCTGCTGAGTACGCCGGTATTAATTCCGATTTCGTCACCGAATACGGTTGCCTGATATTCTGCTTGAGAGTAGAAATCTTTGAACAATTCGCAATCCCAAGCAATCGAAATTTCGTAGTGCTTGGATGTTTCCTTCAGAATATCCAAGTGCATATCTTCATGCTTCATTCCGCATTCGCAATTCTGGATCTCATCATAAGGTTCTTGAAAGCCAAACATTTCATACCTAAATTCATAGAATCGTTTCGGTATTTTAACCGTTTCCATTTTGTAGCCTTTCGTTGTCATGTGACTATTCTAAACACATTCAACACCAATAATCAACACCAAACTAAAAAAGTTTATTTATCGGTTTTAGTGGACCCTACAAAAGCAGCGTTAATTTCGGCAGCGTCTAATTTGCCGTCATCTAAAAAGGCGCTAGCCAAACGCTGCAATACGGTAGCTACTGAACTTAAACCAGCTAGTAGCGCTGCCGTTGCTGGGCTTATCGATGGATCAATAATTGAAGCGCCGCCCACGACGGTAAGGGCGTTCACTATAAAAACGCAAACGACCCGTGCGAACGTGTTTAAAGCTATCTCATATTTCATTGTTTTTCATCCTCATAATAATCAATGGCTACGCCAGCCATGTGCATAAATAAACTAGCGACACTGATATAAATAGCCCACCGTAAAACCTGATCCGTCAATGTTATTAAAACAAGGCCCACGCCAGATAATGTGAATGCGGCATATAACAATTCTTTGGCTAGTCTTTTAATCACGGCGTACCCTCCTGCCTGGTGTTGTTGGTCCTGCGCTGGTGGTAGCCGTTGGTCTTATTGTAGTAGACATTGCGCTAGCTGCTACGGTTACCGCTATCACGGTTTTCCTATCTTCTGTGCTGATTCGGCTGCCTACTGCCACATAGTTGGCGTAGTCGTCTGAATCAAAGTAATTAACGTTTTGCTCAAACGCTTCCTTAACTTCTACGGGTGCTTCGTTTATTACTTCCACTATTTGCTGTCGGGCTGCTGCCGGTAGATCCTCGTATTGTTGGTTTTCTGTGATGGCGGTTATTTCTTCTTCTGTTATTTCTTCTTCGTCTAGGATGTCTTCTAGTTCTTCTACAATGGCATCGTCTAAATCTGGGTCATCTAATAATTCTTCTAAAATTTCTATTTCTTCCTCGTCTAGTTCTTCTAATTCTTCTTCTGTGAATAAGTCTTCTATCGTTTCGGCTGGTTCTGGTTCTTCTGGTTCTTCTGGTTCTTCCAATTCTTCATCATTAATAACTGGTTCTTCTTCGATTTCTTCCACTTCTTCCGGTTCTTCCTCAAATTCTAAAACCTCCGGTAAATCGTCAATGGTTGGCAGGTCGTCTAAATCCTCTATTTCTTCTATTTCTTCGTCGTCTATATTGTCAAAATCAAAACCCCAATCTATGCCCCCGTCAGTTATGGAGTCGTCTAGGATTTCGTCTATTGTTGGCGGTTCAATAATCACTACTGGCGGTGGCGGTTCAGGTGTTGGAATCGGAGTTGGAATCGGAGTTGGAATCGGAGTTGGAATCGGAGTCGGAATCGGAGTCGGTTCAGGCGTAGGTTCAGGCGTAGGCTCGGGTGTTGGCTCGGGTGTTGGCTCGGGTGTTGGCTCGGGTGTTGGCTCGGGTGTTGGCTGTGGTTGTTCTTCTTCTGGTTCCTGAACCGTTACGCCTTCAACATCTAACGTATACACGCCGTAATAATTTTCGTAAGTGTTTGCGTTCAGCCTGTAATCACCGGCCTGCAACGTGACCGACAAATACGAATCCCAGCAAAAATTATTTACCCCATCGTTAAAAGGGGCGCTGTCGTCATCTTCAAACAAAACGTTGTCCTGGTCATCAAAAATGTACAGGTATGGGTCTGCGTAAATGCTTTCTGGTGCGTGCGTGGGACATGTCAAACTGGTGTGCGTCGTAAAAGTGACTGTGGTTTCCTCAACTATCGTAAAGGTTAAATCAACGCCGTTTCCGTCTGTTACATCAATGTTGCAAACTAGTAGACCGTTTTCGTTTACATTACAGTTGGCGGTGTTGGCGTGTGCTGGTGTGATCCATGCCAGTAATAGTGTGGCTACTAGTCCGCATTTCGCTAGCGTGTAGAACGGTTTAGATTTCTTCACCGCTGATAGTAGCCGATAATGAAGTGGTTTTGTCTCGTACTAGGCTGCATGTGTCGTTGCCTGTGAATCGTGCCGCAAAGTAACCCTTTAGCATACTGAGTACTGCTGCGCCGCCAGCGCCTAACACTAGTTTCCATTCGCTTACGCCCATGTCTACTAGCTGGTCTACGCCTATCATGCCTGCGGTAGCCTGTATAAAAGTGCTGATAACTCTTTCTAATAAATCTTTGTAATCAATTTGCATATAATTTACTCCATGTTTGTTTGCCGCATAGCCCATCTACTACAAGGCCTTTGCTTTTCTGGAACTTTTTAAGTGCGCCTATGGTCTGCGGTCCTGCGATGCCGTCTACCGATAACTTAAAACCTTTTTTATTTAACTGTGTTTGCATCATTTTAACATGAGCGCCCCTGCTGCCCTGCTTCACTAGTCGCGTTGTTTTCGCTGGCTTCTTCGCTGCTGGTTTCGCTTTTGGCTGAACTTTCGTTATGCCATTGCGATGGTTTTGGACCCAATCAAATAACACATTGCCAGGGCATGTTGTGCTGGCTAGTTCTCTGTGTCCTTTTACCCATAGTTTAACTGTGTAGCGTTTTTGTATGTCAGCTATTAGCCATGTAAGACTTTTTTGTGTTTTTGCTGGTATGGCTTTATTGCCGTCGCCGGTGTAACAAATGCTTTCTGTTCGACTGTTGTACGGGCGTGTCGCTGCTGAAATAACGCCTGCGCCCCTGCCTTCGTAGATTACGCCTTGTTCGTCTATTAAAAAGTTGTAAGCGATGGCGTTCCACCCGTTGGCATCCATGTGGTGGCGTTCAAATGCTTTAACGGCTGTAACCCCTTTAGGCCCGTTTTTAACTCCTGAATGATGCACGGCGATACCTACAACACGTTTTTTGTTTAAGGGCGTTAAACGGCTTTTTGGCCCCCGGCTGCCCCATTCACGGCGTGTAAGTATTTTGCTCATGTTGGCTCGTCTGGGAAGTCTACGGTTTCGGCTGGTGTCCATGACGCTGGGAAGTCTCGAAGTTGTTGTCGCCACGTTGCGTATGCTGCCTTATTACTAATCGGATTATCTGGCGTTTGTGTCCAGTCGCTACTAGTTAATAAACGGTTTCGGTGTTTACGCATACGGCTAATGAGTGAAGCGTTAGAAATAGCGCCTGATTCATCCCATTGTTTGTTCCTTAAGTTAATTGCCATTAGTCCGCCTGATAAATCATTAGAAACCTGAACTGGTCATCTGCTGCCCATGTAAAAGGGTGTGATGCGCTAACGTCTTCTTGTGGGTCACGGTCTGCGGTCATCATTTTAATACTAGTTCCAGAAATATAACCGGCCACCGCGTAGCTTTCATCATCTGATTCATCCCAGACATAACCGCCGTTAATCGTGCCGGTTACTGATTCGCCTGATTCTTCAACTACTGGCTGGCTGATTGTTAAGTCGCCGGATGGGGTAGCGTCCAGAATGAATTTCATTTTGCAAAATACTAAACCGTTGACTTGGCAGTATTTGGCTTTTGTTGTTGCGCCTGACCAGTTCACGGTTGGGGTCCATGTTTCCCATGCGCCGATACTGTTTAATTGAGCTGCTGTTAAGACTGCGCCAGCGCTGAAATCAAAAGGGTTTGCCATAATACTATCCTAACCTATTCGTGCCAAGTACACCGATATTAGCATTATCTAACGTTAAACTCTGATTATCGTTAGCGGTAGCCAGTCTTAAAGTGATTGTGCTACTAGTAGGCGTGACATGTATTTGCCTGCCGGTGATGACACTTTGGTAGGTGCTAGCTGAGCTAGCGCCGGTGGGTGTGAATGTGACGCTAGCGACTGACCATAAACAAGTACTGACGCTTAAAAAATCGGCGTAGTTTTGTCGGCTGCTGCTATCCATTTGTTCGTTTACTGCTTCTAATGTTACGGTGGCGGTTTGCGCCGTGAATTTCACATCTGCGAAGCGTTTAATCCAAAAATTGCCGATAACGCTTTTTTCAGTATCTGTAGCGCCGCCTAAAACAACGGGAATAGTTTTACTATACGTAACGCTTCTAATCCCTAACGTGTCCTGGCTGGTCGTGTCATTAACGAACGTGGCTGCTGAACCGCTAGCCGGTATGTTCGCTTGTATTTGTGCCTGGTTTACGGTGTCTACCGTGTTGTATTGGGTTGAAACGTTGCGTACGGGGAATTTGTCAGCTGTTTTGTCGCCGGTTAATTCAAATAAGCGGTAGTAATTGGTGCTTGAAACTGTTTCTTTTGTTAGTAAACGATTTAAATACGCTGCGTTTAGGGTCCATTTGGCTGCGCTGCCGTCATACGTGGCCGTAGTTGGGAATAACACCGCCGGTCCGCTGGGTAACACTTGGTTGCTGATGTAGTCGCGTGCTGTTCCATCGTCAAATGTGTCTATGATCCCTGAATAGCCTATTGGGTAGGTGGCGGTTTCTGCTGGGTCCACGTTGTTCTGTTTACTTACTGCGCATACGGTGGCGTTTGTTGCACCGAATTTAGGGAATGGTACCGCGTCTATGCCTGATGGCACGCCGTTAATAATATCTTGGGAGATTGCGTCTAGTGTGCCGTAACTGGCGCTGGTTTCATCTACTGCGGTTACTGCGTCCCTACCGGCGAACGTGAACGGGTCTGCGAGTGTTAGCATTAGCGTGGCGTTGCTGCCATCGTCTGTGAAGTCCATGTCTATGACGACCATGTATGCTACGTCAGCGGTGGTAGTTGTTGAACCGTCATTAATGTCACACGTTACGCGTATGATTTTATTAAACCAGGTGAAGTTTTGATATGTTCCGCCACCTGACGGCGTGAATAGGTTCCCTGTGTTGTCTAGGTGCATGTAACCGCCAAACGTTGCCATTCGGCCTATGTCGGCGTTTTGGTGGATGCTGAACCCTAGTACGCTGCTAGTTAAATCAGTGGTTGTGGAAGCGTCTAAGAATTCGATTTGCCAAGTGTGGGTGCAGGTCATTTTCTTACTAGGTTGTTGGTGGCTAGTGGTATGCTGCCGTTTCTTCTTACGTATGCTTCTAGGGCTGCTACGATGTCGTTTCCGTCTGCGCCTGCTGGCATGTTTATATTAATTGTGGTTGTTCCCATACCGCCCATACCGCCCATTTTGGATAAAGGAACTATTGCTTCTGGGCCATTTTCTGCGACCATTGCTAGGCCTTTATTCATTATTATCCCACCGTCAGCCCTATTGAATAAACCGCTTACTAAACCGACCCCTTGGGTAGCGCCTCTCCAGATTTGCCCTAATGGGGAAGCGCTCACCGCGCCTTTTGCTGCTTCACTTGTTTTAGAGTCGCCAGTAAAGAAATCTTTAACATTTCCGCTTACATCTATTAATGTTTTTACTAAATCAATTACGAACTGTACCGCGGTTTTTACTTCTTCTACTTTTTCCAAGAATACATCCCATATAGCGCCCATAACTGCCCTAGCTTTTGGTGAAACTATCATTAAATAAGATATGCCCCCTACTACGGCGACTATGGCAGCAGCTAAAAGGGTTGCTGGCGCTAACGCTATCCCGATAGCACCGCTAAAGGCTTTCATGGCTGTCGTTACGACCATGACTGTTTTTAGTACTTTAAAGGCTGCTATGGCTGCGCCTATCCCTATAGCTAACGATATGTAAAGTTCTTTATGTTCTATTATGTGTTTTTTTGTTTTTGTAAAAGCTGAACGTAAGTTATCAAAAGCAGTTATTAACGCCGGTATCACCGTGTCTGCTATAACGTCTTTTAACCAGTTCGCTACTATCGGTAGCCATCGTTGCACCGTTTCTTTTACC
>VMHT01064057.1_pt1 | contig 10677 bp, 7 predicted proteins | sample 4693611 | NCBI WGS metagenome assembly VMHT01 (sample SAMN12280063, study PRJNA550983) | marine metagenome | isolation source: seawater sampled from same location over 5 years 0.02-0.2 micron viral filtrate | place: USA: collected off the coast of southern California halfway between the port... ...
GAATAGCCGTCTTTCAAATCGCATTTCTCTGCTTCTGAAGCTTCGGCAATACCAATCCAAACGCCTGATTGTACCCAAGACACGGACACATCGACGTTCAATGCGTCAATGGCTTTTGGAAGTGAGAGAATCTCCTGTGACATGCCCCAATAACACGTTATTTGCTCCTCTTGAATGAAGGGGATACCGTCTTCCACATCACATGGGGGGAGCATCGCTTGCTCTGTTGCACCGTCCTCAACCGTTGGAGGTGGCAGTAATGTCGGAACAGCCAGCAACAGTAGACAGATGAATCCAGCAACCCATCGAAAGACCGTATCACGCATGTCCTTTCCTCACATGTCGTCCCATTCAGCCCAATCCTTCGAATTGGTACTGTTATCCTGTTGAACTGCTGTTGGTTCGTTCAAAACGTTCGATGCTGGCCGCTGAGTCGGACCAGACTCCCTTGGTGCATCTCCACCCATATCCCACAGTGAAATCTGTTCGGTATTGGCTTGCTTAGGCTCCACTCGTTTTGATTGAGTCTTTGGTATAGAATCGGCAAATGGGTCTTCAACCGAGCGAGACATTTCCTCAACATCGCCACGCATCAAAGCATAGATCTGCTCGGTAGTCAGAAGTTGCCCTTGCATAACGGCTTTTGAGCCGTCAACATAGGAATCATCTTTCTGGTCTTGTTCACCTTCAGTTTCAGCCATTTGTTGCCGTTCCAATTCTTCCTTGAGTTTTTGCAGCATTGGGTGTTGTGCGACCATCGACTGGTCTTGTTCCTGTAAAGTTCGTAGGAATTCATCGTCTCTTCCAATGACATTGAGTGTTCCACGAACGGCTTTACTTCGATTCGAATAGGCGATTATGGCAGCAATTGGTAGAATAACTATTCCAAAGCAACAGAAACTGAAGCCCAGTGTTAGGCCTGCAGAGTCAAAAATTTCCATTTGCCAATCTTCGACGTTTACAATCCAAACAACTTGACCGTCGCAGTCGCTCTCTTCGCACGAAGCGCTTACCATCAATTCACCCGATTCCTCGGTAACCCAGTCCTCGATAATTTCGAACGTTGCTCCATCAGAGGCCATAGGCGTCCAATCTGTGAAACACTTGACAGGTTCAATGACTTCATTTGCGGCCGCTGACCCAACTATTTTTTTGATTTCGATTTCACTGTCGGAGGCGTTTGAAAACGCCACCGCCATGTAACATTCGTCCTTGTTGACTTCAATTATTGCCGAATCTCCGTAGTCAATTTCAACGGTGGCTCGTTCTCGGGGATCATAAATTGAATCTATGGCACTGGTTTGCAAGGTAAGAGCAACGCCACCGGCAAGGAGCAACAAAGTTCCGAGAATCCCGAGCCGTAACGCCCATGGCGAACGCTTGGAGGATTTCCCGGCCATAGTGAACCCTCAGCCTTCATCCTCAATGAATGCTTGCGCGGCTCAAGCCAAGCCTAGTTCAGCCAATTTTTCTGGCAGATAAGTCTCGGTAACGAAGTCAAGACCGTACTTTGCAAGGGATTGTTGTTCAGCTTTCTTTCCGAGTTCCAACATCATGTTGATTTGGTCTTGCCACCAACTGTCAGCAAACCTCGGGTCTGAAAGTTCTGCATTGAGCGCCTCTATGTCCTTCTTTGAGAGGTCATCACTCGGCAAATCATAGGCAACAATGTCATCTGCAGTGATTCCTAGATAGGTTGCTGATGGCGTTGCTAAGTATTCGGAAATATGTGCAGTCTTGATTGCACCATAAGCGATGGATGCAAAGATTCTGAAAGACCATGGATCGCCGTCAAGGAAGACAACGACTGGTAAATCCCATTCTTCGCTCATTCGCTTCATGATTCGTCGAGTGGAACGCGCAGGTTGGCCCTTGAGGTGTAAGAGGCCACAGCGATAGTCCTCATCAAATCCGTTTTCAATAAGTCGGTCAAACATACCACCTGTCTCGATGGCCATAATGAAATCGATATCGTGCTCAAGAAGTTCAATCTTTTCGAGTTCAACGTTGTACGGCACTCCATAGCCAGAATCTCCGACATCGTCGCGAGCGTTAATTCTCATCCATTCACCTCGACGGTTTCTCTCACGCAATGTGAGGTTTCCAATCATTCGAGCACCGTCTTCTTCCGGACGTAATTTGAAATCTTCACGCAAGCACTTTGTTACAATTTCCAAATCTTCTGCTAGGTTATTCGAATCGTTTTGACTTCCAAACTTACCCATGCCCCAACTTTCAGAAATATAGTACATTTCTCTCAGGGTGGAGGATTTTCCAGCATCCAGCATTTCCTCAATAAATTCGACGACGTGAAGAGCACGCAACAATTGCTTGGCTGAGCCCAGACTCGTTGCGTCGCGAATCGATTGCTTCTTTCCATATTTGTAAACGCCGAGCTTCTTGTCAAATCCAATGTTGTTCTTCGTTCGAACGGGCAGCGTCATTGTAGGGGGTTCGCCTTTGACAATACGGTCATACATTTCTGCGACGACTTCATGCATGGCCGCTTTCGTTTCTTCGGGTGTGTGCATTCTTGACATCAAACATCACCTCCAAACAAAGTGCGTTGGCCTTCTGGGGGCGCAACGGCAGGCTCAACAATTTCAGCAGCAACAGGTGGTGCTTCTGCAATTGGGGCTACTTTGGGAGTTGGTTCGTGTGAAGATTCCTTTGTGGATGGTTCGGATTGAGCATTTCCGCCTTCATCTTCAAGCAACAACTGCTCTTGTCGACGAATTTCTTGCAAGAACTTTTCATCCATTTTTGTCGCCCCAATTACATCTTGCGCTCCTCTGAACAGAATCTCAGTATCTGTCCAATCTCCACGCTCAAGCCCACTTAGGCTGTACGTGATGTTTTTCCGTTCTCCAGGCTGCAAGGCTTCGAGTTTCCAAGCCCATACTCCGAGGGCTTCTTTCCGCCCTCCAGTATCGTTGTTTTCCATCTTAGCACCAGCCTTCTCAGGCCATGTTGCTAGGATGGTGTAGGCACGCGGCCGAGTGGTATAGTTGAACAGAACAATATCAACATCGGTCTGCTTTGTTTCTTTATTCCATACGGTTGTGGATTCACTGATAACGGCTGACATGATTTTGGTTATCGAGCCAGATAGTTCAGGGACTGGACGGTTCAGCAGTTGAGCAGATTTCTCTGCGATCGCTGGCAAGATGTCGTTAATGAGTTCGAACTTTTCCTTCGTCTTTGCCATCTTCTTTTTCTTTTCCAAATGCTTTCTCAAGCCTCTTCCCATTTCCAGCATAGCTTTGCGGGCTTCCTCCATGACTTCGCCGTTGTCAGCAAGCGCTTCTTTCGCTTCAGATGTGAATTGGACGTTCGTACTCGCAAGGTGAACGAGAATCGCAGCAGGACCCTTCGGCACGCCTTTACCGCCGGCCTGGTCTAATCCGTATTGCCGCCAGTCCACACTCTCGATTGCTTTGGTGAGTAAACATCCACCTTGTTGGTACATGAGCGGAACTCGGTTGGCAAATCTCAGAATCTCCACAGGTTTGTCACCTGCCATTGAACCACCGAAAATTAACCCCACTTCGACTTGGAAAGGATTACCTTGCGTTACATTGGGGACCCGTGTTAGAGTTGTTACGAAACGGGAGTCAATGGTTTTCGATAATCCCTTTTTGATGAGGATTTCTTCGATTGGCGATAGACAATTGGTTGGTGGTTTGAGCAATTTTGCCGGTTGTCCTTTGAACAACCGTTCTCCTTGGAACGCTTCCAAAAGATGCCGTATGTCATCGCCCTTGAGGGTTTTCATTTTCCTTGTTCCTTCCAATTCTGCTGCTTGACATAATTCCTTGCGAGCACGGTTTGTTACACCGGAGAAATTATTCAAGAGGAAATGGTTCAAATTCAAATCGTTGGATTCTGCTACCATTCTCTGTAACTGGCCCAGTTCAATGCCGTGTGGGTGTGGCTTGATGCTCTCGACCTTGGTTGGTAAGCGCTCAGTCACTCGAGTCCAATGATGCTTCTCGCCATCAGGGTCGATAAAGATAATTTCTGCGTGGGGGTTGACGATACTTGTCATGCGAAGGTATTGCCAAACGCTTTGACGGCCTTTTTGGTATTTCGCTTTCATTTGTGCGGTAACTTCGGTGCCATGTTCCTTGGAACTGCCGTCTTCATTGTACCACATTTCACGTCCTGCGTTTGCTTTCGTGGCCTTATTTTTTCGAGTATCGAGGCCGATATCTACGACGGCAGCAGTTGGTTCAGTGGCAATTTTTGAGCGAACGTGGGTCGTTCGGCCGGTGGTGAGTTGACAATACATGACGACACCGGTAATTCCGATACCTTGCTGTCCTCGGGATTGACGTATGGCGTGGAAACGAGAACCGAACAGTAACTGTCCGAACACTTTCTCAATGCTTTTTTGTGGGATTCCAGGACCGTTGTCTTCGACAATGAGTTTGATGATGTCTTTCTTTGGATCTAACTTTGTAATTTGAATGCGAATGGTTGGTAAGATTCGAGCTTCTTCACATGCGTCAAGGGCGTTATCTACGGCTTCTTTCACTGCAGTGATGAGTGAACGAGCGAGCGAATCAAAACCGAGAAAGTGTTTGTTTTTCTCAAAAAACTCAGAAATGGCGACTTGCTTTTGGTTTGACGCGAGTTTTTGTGCTATGCCAGACATGGGTCTTCCTCCAACCAGGTCCTCCTTCGTCCGAATGACGTCGGGCCTATGTGGTAAACAACCTTGCTTACCGACGGTTCTTAATGTCTAAGACTCCGCTTCATCAACGATTACGATTTGAGAACTGATAAGAAGCACTGAGGTTTCCTAAGATGAGATACGACTCGAAAGACGATATTAAGCTCAATTAAACATGTTTTCATCCCATGATGTGATGATTCCTGTGAAAGCAGATGCAGCGACAGTTAGCGGGCTAGCAAGATAGAGCTTTCCAGGCCCAGAACGCCCTTGGAAGTTACGATTTATTGCTGAAACCGTCACTTGTTCAGGAGTGATGGATACACCAGGGCCAGCACCAATACATGCACCACAGCCGGGGTCGATGAGTTTGACACCAACTCGACCGAACAAATCATGCCATCCTTCTCGAACTGCCAGGTCCTTGACAATGCCTGAGCCGTATTGGATGTAGAAATCTACGCCGTCTTTGACGACAAGTCCAGCCTCTTCTGCCGCTTTGCAAACTTGAGCATAGTAGGCAACATCGTCCGCTTTACCAGCAGTACATGAGCCTCCATAGGCGATGTCGATTGAGACGCTGCCGATATCGGCCACATCTGCTCCGTTCGTTGGGTCACTCGGGATTCCTTCGTCCGGGTTGCCCGGATGTGCAACCATCGGTTGAATTTCTGACATGTTGATGATGTGAACGCCGCCATCGTAGTGTGCGCCTTGGTCAGGGTGAACAGCGAGCCCCTTCTGAGTTTCAATGTCAAGGTGCGGTTGAGCAGCAACCATCCAGTCGTAGAGCAAGTCGTCAGCTTCGCAAATGCCAGTTCGGCCAGAACATTCAGTTGCCATGTTGCACAAGGTAGCCCTCTCGTCAACCGACAATCCAGCAAGCCCCGGGCCGCCGAATTCCATGCTGCGGTTCAGGGTGAGCTCCTTGCGCGCATGGTCGGCGAGAATGTAGAGAATGACGTCTTTTGCAGTACACCCCGGTGCAAGCGTACCTTGAAGATCAAATCGAATCGATTCTGGAACTTTCACAAAAGTGAATCCAGCGCTGATGAGGTTGGCGTATTCTGTTGCACCTACACCCCATGTCAGGGCGTTTGAAGCCCCGCCCATGCAGGTGTGGGAATCTGTTGCTTGGATGAAATCCCCAACTTCGATGAACTCTTCACGTGCAACTTGGTGACAAATGCCAGGTGAAACACCATCTTTCGCAGAGTAATCACGTACCTCAGTGTGCTGCTGGAACGCAATTTGCAAATCCCTTAATGTCTGTACTTTATCCATGAATGGGACAAATTTAGGGTTGTGATGTGCATAAAGCAGGTGATCTTCGAACACAGCAAACTTACCAGGGTTCGGCAAGGAGTATTCACTGCCGTATTCTTCCTGCAAGAAGGTATGGACTTGAGCGGTTGTAAACTCGTGAGAATAGCCACCTTGAACTTGGGCAATGACAGGGTCTTCGGGTTTGACGCATTGTCCAGCATCTTGACCGACAAGGTTTCGAGCGATAATTTTCTCAGCCATGGTCATTGCGCGTGGCGGTGTTTCAATTGCAGGAAGTTGGATTTCTCCGGCTTTGAGTGATTTGGCGAAAGGAAACAGACCGCCTTTTTCGAGAATTATCTGAGTGACTTCATCGTATTGGCTGGTAAATTCTGACAAGTCAATTTCTTCACCCTCTTGTAGTCTTTCGAGCATAGCATGATCGCCCATTATTTGTCCAAGATTGATGTTGTTTCGTTCATGGATTGGAGCGAATGATGCAGCGATAACGATATTGATTCCTGCCCAGCGTTCACATTGAGCAGCAGTCTCTCGTGAAGACCCAGTCCCTTTGCGTTGACCAGACACAATCACTTCGAAATTTCCGTTCTTGAGAGCGTTTTCATTGAAGACTCTCAAGCCGTTGTGCATTAGTCCAGCGTAAGCGTTCTTTGCAATTTCAGCAGGATCATGGTCGAAACATACCCAAGCAGGTGTCATCACGTCGGTGTTGATATCGTCAAGTAAATCGTCGATGGTGAGGTCTTTCATCTTGAGATTGAGGCCGTCGTACAGTTGCCGTCTGATGAGGTCGAGGTCTTTTGTGAGGAAAAGAACCCTTTTTTCAGCGTTTAGAGCAACTTTTGCTGGCGGCCACTGTCCTCTCATCTTCCGCCCTCAAACCCTTTCAAGCGCTCAGTGTTCATAACCGGTTCGGGAAGAATATTTGGTTTTCTACAGTGAAGAAGCGATTCTCTTCTCTTTTCTGTGTGCTTAACTTTATACTACAACCCGCATGACTTTATATACCATTACTTGTCGGAATATAATAAGGTTCCCTAATGAGTTGAGCGTTGATGCTCGGCAAGGGAGTAAAATGAGGAATACACATGGATGAGCAACAAGTAGAAGATATCGTAAAATGCAGCGACTGCGCAAGTCGAAATTTAACCCGCGACGAAACACGCGGTGAAGTCATTTGTGACGACTGTGGTTTGGTTTTAGAAGACAATGTTATCGACCAAGGCGCTGAATGGCGTGTTTTCTCTCCTGAACAAGGAGATCAACGTGCCCGTACAGGTGCTCCAATGACGGTTATGCTTCACGACAAAGGACTGTCGACCGATATCGACTGGCAAAACAAAGACTATTCTGGTAAAACCATCAATTCACGCTACCGTTCGCAATTCTACCGAATGCGTAAGTGGCAAAAGAGAAGCCGAGTTTCGAACGCAACAGAACGCAATCTTGCAATGGCTTTGGCTGAACTCGACAGAATGGCAAGCCGACTCGAACTACCAAAATCAGTTCGTTAAGCAGCAGCAGTCAATTACAAGAAAGCGGTCGACAAGCGTTTGATTCGTGGTCGTTCCATTGAAGGTGTTGCTGCAGCATCTCTGTATGCCGCTTGCCGCCAATGTGGTGTGCCTCGTACGCTCGATGAAATCGGACAAGCCTCCAGAACTGGGCGTAAGGAAATCGGACGAACCTACCGTTTCATGGTTCGGGAACTGAAGATGAAAATCATGCCAACAGGCCCTGAAGACTACATCTCCCGATTCTGTTCTGGACTTGGATTGGATGCTGAAGTTGAAGCAAAAGCATACGAATTAATCAAAGCAGCTCAAGAAAAGGAACTGACCAGCGGCCGTGGCCCAACCGGTATCGCAGCATCGATTATCTACATCGCATCCGTACTCTGCGGTAAGCGAAGAACTCAACGTGAAGTTGCTGAAGTTGCTGGCGTTACGGAAGTTACCATCCGTAACCGTTACAAGGAATTGATTCAGAACTTGAACATTGAACTTGATATCTGATTGCTCTGCTTGATTCCTTGAGGTTTCACCATGGGTAGAGAACGTATGAAGTTGTCAGACCGCGTCTTTGAAGCGGTCGAAAGTGGACTTCTTCAAGCAATGGAAAGAGGAACAGTGGCTTGGCCACTTCCACAACCGCCAGTGACCGACCCCGACTTCCCGCCAATCGAACCTCGTTCACCAGCCAAGATCACCGAGCAAGCCCTCGGAATATTGCAAATGGACAGAGCAATGTTTGAGGCGAACCTCAACACCGTTGTCGACCTTATTGTACCTCACCGAATGAATCTCAGCGATGACCCGTTTGAAGTGCATCAAAAGTGGCTTCATCGCCGTGTTGACAAAGTTGCTGAACGCCTTTTGTTTACGGTCGCCACCGATTGGCTTTCTCAGGCATTTGACCACACAGCGCCCAATACAGATCGCTGGTGGTTGGCAATTGCGCTCATCAACGGTTTGTCTACCGTTCCGCATGGCCAACCGGTTCACCAAGGGTATCACTTGATTGAATCCATTGCACTCGCTGAGCGCCCAGGCACCTGGCACACTCAACCAGACATTGGACCGCATCAACTTGAATGGAATCCTCACGCAGTGATACCTCGTAACACTGGAGTTGTTGCTCACGATGCTGGAGTCGAGGCTGCAAAATGGCTCATGGAGAAACTTGAGAACGGTTCGGTTGAACGCCGTCTTCTGCTTATGGAATGGGTTCGGTTACTCCTTCAACGCCCGAACCTTGTCGAACCATTGAATCTCACTGCTTTGCTTCTACGCCGGGCATCAGATACTGAATCCGAGGTTGCTGCACGCGTCACATTGTGTCTTGCCAAAGCGATTGAATTCAACCGGGATACTGGCCTTGAACTTGCTCAACGCCTCCACCAGCGCAAGGAAAAATTACTTCGAAGAGGAATGGCAGACGTTCTCACACGGATGTTCCGCCGACTCGAATGGGATGCAGTTCCATTTCTCAATGACATGTTGAAAGATGAAGATGAAGGAGTTTTAGCAGCTGCAAGTGCAACTGTTGGCGACCTCCGTTTTCTTGATTCTGAACTTTGGGCCGATACAATGGCCGAACTCGCAGTCCATCCGTTGCCAATTGTACGGCGAAACTTGGTTCCGTTTTTACGCGATTACATTGAACAATACCCCGAAGACGAACGTCGTCTTCTCCCACTCTTGTGGCAAGACGGCGATGAAGTTGTTCGAACTCGAATGCGTGAATTATTGATGCGGATGGAAGAAGTTTCACCGGACCACTTTGCAGCACGGCTCAATGATTTCCGGGAACAAGGATGTGAATTGGAAGCACTTTGGGAGCCACTTACACGCCGCAGACCGGAACGCAGTAGCCTTTGGCAAGCATGGTTTGCTGGTGAGGGCGATCAACCGACTTCCCCACCACCTACGCCAGCGCCACTCAGCGATATGGATGATTCGGGTGAACTCCCTTCCCTCGAAGATGCATACGAACTTCTCGATCAAGAACTTGGTTTTATCGACGATTAGATTATTCTTCTTCATCCGGTTGAGCGAGTGGTCCGACTGTTATCAGCCCAACGTAAATTGCGTTGAGCGTTACCATACTGCCCGCTAAGGTGAGTATCATACCCGTTGGTTCAGGCGTATATGCATCGCTTCCAGTCCAAACAAGAACCTTAACCGATACCATCATTGAAAGGCCGACTAAGAGAACATTCTGCCATGTTTCACTGGGGTTCTTCCACAGATTAACAGTCGGTGCAACACCCTTTTTGTCGAAAGCCCATCGAAACCAACTCAAATAGATTAGAAGAAGTCCGACAAGGCCAACGATGCCTCGTGAAAAAGAGCGTGAGTTCCAAGGACCTTCAGGAGTGATGTCCACAAAGGATTGAGCAACAAGAATGATTCCTGCGATGGCGAACCATCGCCACTCAACAGTTCTGCCCATGGGCGACCGTAGGAGGGCTACGCTTGAAAGCCTACGCCACACAGCAGCCATCATGACGGCAGTTCGGGATGCATTACTTGTTGCCGGTGGATTGGGAACGCGAATGCTGCCAACGAGCGCATCTGTACCCAAAGAAGCACTCCCCTTAGTCGATGTTCCTGCCCTCGTTCACTTGGCCCGAGAAGCCGTTACCGCAGGTGTTGAACGGTTGCACATTATTTCCTCTCCTAGCAAAGACATGAACGCTCTACTTGGTGACCATGCGTGGCTTCTGGACCGCCGACCAGATCTCGACCCGCAGCTTCTTTCACCGTTTACGGATGTCGAAGTTCACGTTCATATCCAGCACGAACCACTTGGCCTTGGAAATGCAATCGAGTGCGCCCTTGCTTCAATTGACGGTCCATTTTTGGTCCTCCTTGGAGATAATATTCTGTTGGATCAACACACGCCACCTCATGCTTTCACTCCCTCAAATGCAAGTCTGCAACTGGTCGAACACTTCCAATCCAATGGTTTGCCCTGCGTAGGTCTTCTTCCAGTTTCTCTCTCTGAGGTTTCCAACTACGGGGTGGTACGTCTCGATGGCCAACGGATATTGGAAATATGTGAGAAGCCCAATCCTGAAGATGCCCCTTCGAATCTGGTGATTTGTGGTCGTTATCTGTTCACTTCTGATGCTAAATCACTGCTGGAAAAATACGATGTCCAAACTCACGGGGAAATTCAGTCCATCGATCTCCAACAGCATTGGAGGAGCC
>VMHT01215418.1_pt1 | contig 10676 bp, 8 predicted proteins | sample 4693611 | NCBI WGS metagenome assembly VMHT01 (sample SAMN12280063, study PRJNA550983) | marine metagenome | isolation source: seawater sampled from same location over 5 years 0.02-0.2 micron viral filtrate | place: USA: collected off the coast of southern California halfway between the port... ...
GAAGAAGCACTCTTCCGCTTTGGTACGGGGCGTACCCGTGGGTATGGTGCGGAAGTAGAAATCAATGTAACCGCTGGCAGACCAAGCTTTAGACATGTGAGCCTGGAAGCAATAGGCGTAGGAGCAAATGCAAGACGTGAGGTGGCATAATGGCAATTACCTGTACAGTAACTCGTGGCTTTACATACGCGACCGGGGTAGATATTTCGGCTGCAAATTTAAATCAATTGGGCGAGCCAACAGTCACAGTACCAAGCGTAACAGATACCACAGTAGTGCTGAAGAGTTTTGCAGTTGCGGATTTACCTTCTGCTGGAACTGCGGGAAAAGTAGTTTATTGTACAAACGGGGATGGAGGAAGTCCATGTTTGGCGTTGGACAATGGTACAGCATGGTTAAGAATAAACTTAGGGGCAACCGTAAGTGCAAGTAGTGCAGAGGAGTATATAATGGCAGAATGAATATACTAACTCAAGCAAAGGAATTTTACGAGCAACTTGGCATGGATATGTTTAAAGACATTACCATGTATATGAGTTACGGGTATGTATTTAAAACACCTGACTCATTGCTTATGGGCAAAGCTGTAAGGACTGATATAAATCAACATCCGCAAGATCAGTGGCAGACAAAAAATCCAAATGCTTGGTACGTCCACATGGCAATTGGTGAGGTAGGTATAAGTGAATTTATAAACTGCATTCCATATGAATTACCATTCGTTGGATGGATGAGGCATTTTAAAAACCAGCCTGTAAAGTTTTACGATTTTAATAAAATTATTCGGAGGAAATAACAATGGGAAGTAGTCCAGACATTAATTATCCAGCCCAGCCAAGTTATGGCGAAGGCATGGCAGACGCACTAAAAGCACAGGTACAATTACTTACAGGCACAGGTGACTTTGCAGAGACAGGTTCGCTAGAATCCTTGCTTCCTCTAGAAAAGGCAATCCGTTTAAAAACGGCACAGACAGAAACTGATGTACTTAGGCAGACAATGCTTGGAAGTGGTAGCAATGAGAAGTACGCGCCTGACGGACGTATCATAACCGGGTATGAAGATCCACCTGCTGATGCTGGTGGTGGAGGTGGTGGTAATTATAAAATTCAATTAGGGTCTTCCACTACAAAGGGTAGTTATGGATTGGGAGGAGGTGGAATTCAACTTGGTAAATATACTGTGCAAGCTCAAATTATCGACACGCAAACAGGAAAATTAATTGATGAAATTACAACTACTGGTACTACAGGGCCAGGTCAACCCACCCAAAAGAATATAGATAAAGCAAACAAACAAGCTGAAGAATTTTTGAGAAATTCAGGATACTTTACACCTGACCAAATCGATACTTATTATGCAGCAGATTACCCTGATGCACTAGTATTTGGAGACGCAAAAAAAGGTGGAGGTGTAACAGAAGCAAAACCAATCTACAAGAAAGACGCATCTGGTAAAGACATAGTAACACCAGCAGGGCAATTCACACCTGGTCAATCTGTTGGGCGTGCAGGTGATGGTATGATCGACCTGCTTGGTGACACACGAAACATCACACAATACGAAACCAAAACTGCAAACCAAGCAGATGTGGATGCTGGACTTGCAGATGAAGTGGGCAAGCAATTTGTACAAAAGGTTGAGACCACAGACCAAGCAGGCTTTCGGGATGGTGAGTTTAAAGGTGCAGCCGCAATGGCAGAAGATATTCAACGTGGTAACTTGTCACGCCAACGTGAAGCAGATTTACAAGATGTAGCTCGTTTAGAACCACTCTTTGGACAAATCATGGAGGATTATAAACCTGCCACTTCGTCCGCAATTACAGGGGCAAAAGATTTAATCGAGGAACAGAAAGATAACTTGCTTGGAGAAGTAGGAATTTCCGATCCGACAAAAGTACAATCACAAGGCGTACAAGCAGATGCCCTTCGGCAAGGCTTGATGACAGATGCAGAAGAAGCACTCGGACAAGGACTAACAGATCGCGAAGAGCGACAAATTGCAGAGGCTTCCCGTGCGCGCTCCACTATGATGGGCAGAACATTTGACCAATCTGGCGCAATCGCAGAGGCAGAAGCAAGGGTTGCTGAAGACAACCAACGCAAGATGCAGAACCGAGGATTTGCACAATCTGTACTAGGACAGGAAGCAGGTATTCAGACAAGCGATAACACTCGCTCCATGCAAGCAGACCAATTTAACGTGGCATCACAAATGGATGCCGAGAAGTTGCGTGAATCCTTAAGGCAACAAGGATTGCTTGGATATTTAGACGCAGCCTCAAGAGTGTCACAACTTGAGAACCAAGGACAACTTGATCCATTCCAAGCAATACTTGGACGCTCTGGTGGTGGAAGCTTACAAGCTGGGCAATCTGTATTCGGACAAGCAGGTTATGGCTTAAATGCACAACCAAGTTACCTCAACCCAGAGAGTGGGCTTGGATACATACAGAACCAAGCAACCAATGCAGCCAATATGTATGGCGCTCAAGTAGCAGCAGATGCAACAAAGACTGCTGGTATATATAGTGGTATTGGAAGCGCGCTTGGTGGTGTTGGAAGCGCGATTGGTGGACTCTGCTGGGTAGCAAGAGAAGTATATGGCGAGCATAATCCAGCATGGAAAATGTTTCGCATGTGGATGCTCAATGAATCACCATCATGGTTTAGAAAAGCCTACATAAAATACGGAGAACGCTTTGCAAACTTCATCGCAAATAAACCACGCTTGAAAGCAAGAATCCGTATGTGGATGGATACTAAAATAAGGAGATAAATATTATGGCAAGAAAACCATTCTTTAGCGGAAATTACGGATCAGCGCTGGCACGGGTCGATACTCGACCCATCATGGAAGCCGGGCGTGCGCAAGGCCAGATGTATGCCAATATGGGTAAGCAGATTGGTGGCATGATTCAGCAGTATGGATTGAATAAGGAGAAGCGTGCAGAACTTACAGGTGAGATTGAGGCAATGCTTCCACAATACATGGATTCATTTACTAGCACAGGTAATGAGGTGGATGATAAAAAGAATTTTCAAAGACTAGAGAAGTTTAGCAAGGGAGACATGAGTATGGCAGACCTTAAAGGTCTAGCTGGCGAGCTTGCTATGAAGGATAAGGTGCAATCTAAGCAATTAGTACGTGACTTATCTACCGCACAATTAAAATCTGCGGAGTTCCTAAATCAACAAAGACAGGAGTCAGCTACTAACTTAGATAATGCATTCAAAGCATTAGATAGTACACGAGAAGAAATACAGAGTTTAATTGATGATGGTACTGTACAATTAGAAAATCTGAATCCGGCAGCAAGGAGACTTCTTGATAATCCAAGTATGTTAGCGTCAAAAGACCCACAAGCATTAAAGTTTTTTGCAAGCGATCCAACAAAAGATGCTGAATCTAAATTAAGATTATCGAATTTAGAGAGAGGGCAACAAGTACAAAAGGGACTCGATGATAGTTTAGGAGGTGCTGGTAATGTTGGTGCGATGCAAGGTGAATCCATGAAGGAAACTTTAGCTGGGCAGAAGGCATCAAGAGAAAGAACAGAGTCTTTGACTGATGCTACTAGATTGCAAATGGAGTTACTAAAAAGACCTGTAAATACCTCCATACCTGGTAATCAAAATATTGCAAAGGAAATTAAATCTGTTGATCAAGAAATATCTAGATTAAGAAAAATTGAAACATTAGATCAAGATGAAGATGGAAAGTATATTACGCTTGAGCAATATCTTGAATTTAATCCTGAAACACAAGAGTATGTAGTAAAAGAAGAACTATTACCTAATATAAATCAACGTGACTTAAATAATATAGACGCATTAAAGTTGGCTTTTAATAAAGTGACTCAACTTAGAAATGATGAGTTAGTAGAAACTGTTATTAATAAAAATGATAAACAGGAAATTATATTTATTCCAAGACGAGAGTATCTAGAGAAAGAAAGACAACAAAAAGAAGCACAAGAAAAAGCACGTGTTGAGAACATAAATAAAGAAGTAGACGAAAGTCGGACATTTATGAATCAAGGTCTGTACTCACAAGGAATTTTGTAAGGATCTTGCTATGGAAGAAATTGATTTTGAGGCAAGCAATAGGCTACAAAATGCTAATACTTATGGTGATATAAGTTTTAGAGATATTGATTTTGAAGCATCTAATTCACTTAGGAATGACGCATTCAGAAAGTTGTACCCTCGTGAAGCAGACGCAGTAGACATGGGTGTAATAATAGGTACAGAACTACTAGGTACTGTATTAGGTGGGGTTTTTACAGGAGGCTCTCCGTTAGGTTTTGCTGGTGGATCTGCATTAGGTAATTATTTATCTCAGCAATATAGAATTAATCAAGGACTACAAAGCGATATTGGACTAGGAGAACTTGGAGCAGCAACTGTGCTTGGTGGTGTAGGTGTAGGCAAGCTTGCTGGCATGGGTGCAGCAGGTAGAACCGCAACACGGGCAGCACAAGGTGCAGGTTTAGCAGGGGCAGAGTTAACTGCACGCACATTCATTGATGAAGACCGCGCACCAACACAAGAAGAGATAGCAACCACACTCCTGTTTGGTGGTGTGTTTGGTGGTGGATTAGGTGCAGTGGAAGCAAAGTTCTTAAAGGATTTAGGTCTACCTGCGGAAGAAGGGCAAAAGCGTTTAGAGTTTAAAGAAGCAGTACAAGAGCAAGTTAAAGAAGCAGGTGGTGCAAGTAATTACGAGGTAGGCAGACCTGTAGGCTTTTTTACATTTCGTGACCCACAAGGTAACTTTACATTTAGAGACCCAGACACAACAGAATTAACAACAGCAACAGCACTTGATCCTAATACAGGTCTTGGGCCAAGAAGACTTAGACAACTAGACCAGCCACAACTGCCTGGCCCACGTGGATTAGGTAGCCCGCAACAAGCAAGGATTGGGCAATCAAGAACCTTAACTGATGATGGAATCATTGAGGTAGATGCAATACCTGTAGAAGACTATGCAGAAGGTTTACTTAGTGGTATAGAGAATAAGCTATTACTTGAATCAGAGGACATGATTAAGGGAATATCCTCCGGGCAAGAGTTAACTCCAGAGATGCAAGATTTGCGAAAAGCTTTTGAAGCTAAACTAGCATCCGACAATGAAATCTTTACAAATCCTATTGTTGCAAAAGGTAATATTGGTGACACACGTAGGTTAAGGGAGATTGATACGGAGATTGCAAAACTAGATCACCGAGGTAAATCTACCAAACAACGCAAGCAACTAGAGAAAGAAAAGCGCGCCCTAGAACGGAAGCATAATATTGTACAAAATGTATTGCTTGGTGGCGCAGGGGTTTCCGCTGCTGCTTCCATGTTTACAGAGGAGGAAGAGAACGAGTTAAGTCGTGCAGGTTTTGGTGGAGATGTTACAAAACTTATTGCAGTGGGTTTAGCTGCTGCTGGACTCAAGGGTAAATTAAAAAGTAAAAATCTTGTGGATGCAGCAAAAGGCGCTAGAAAGGGCCAAGCTAAAAACGCAAGCGATGAAGCAATTCGTGCGAAGGGTGGCATACCTTCACCTGACCCTGCTCCAATTGGGAGAGCAGCAGTAGAAGCAGAAATAATACAAGTGTCGAGTAATAAAACACCAGCAAGAAGGTTGAATTCTGCGGACGATATAAAAAGGTTTTACTCTGATGAGTTGTTGGATTTCTTGAAGAAGGAAACAAACCCCAATATACAAACTATTTTTTTAGAAGAACTTCTTGAGCGTGCAAGCAGGGATACACCAAGAGGTAGAAGGTTACTGAAAAAACTTACAGAATTATCAAACACTGGTGAATTCGATAGCACGGCAGGTGGCCAAGTCAGCGTAGGATTAAACCAACCAAAAACAAATCCAGATGTACAAGGATTAAATCAAGCCAATAAATTTCAATTGGCAGAGTTAGCACGAAATGGTGACGATAAAGCAATTCAAGAAATTCGTAAACGTGCTGCAAAGAATCCAAGAACTAAAACGTTTTTCGAGAGGGAAGGTTTAATCACAGGCTTGCTCACCACAGGAACAGGTGCAATTGCACTTCTTGAAATGATGGAGGATGATGATGATAGTGTATCTCGTGCGTCCTTGGGTGGGTTTGAGCTTCTTATTGCTTTGGCAGCAGGCACGTTTGGATACAGAGGAGCAAAGAAATTTATCAAGAGTGCAGAGTTTAAGAAAGCGAAGGCACAAATAAAAGCTAATCCATCTGCTGCTGAACCAGATATTATTAAGCAAGCTCGCATAGATCAAACTTTAGAAAGAAACGCTTTTGCACCCCCAGGTGAAATAAAGGAGGCAATGAAGTCTGCACAGGACTTTGTGCGTAACGCGCTCGTACCAATGAGTCGTACTCTAAAAAATATTAACAAAGCACTACCTGCTGTATTTCGTAGACACGAGGGAGAGATAGCAACCAAGACACGTGAATACATGGACAAGGTTTCACCTTTCATTGTATCCATGACTAAGCGTTTAAAAGATAATCCGAATAAACAAAGATTATTTAAACAGTATTTACTTAATGGAGAGTACACAAAAATCTCTGATGAAATTTTAACTCCTAATGCACCACAAGTTCTTTTTGATCAGATGGCCGAAATGCGCAAGTCATTAGATGATTTGCGGAGCTATGCACGTCAACGAGGAGGTATTGATGTGGGATACATTGAAGCATATTTTCCACGCAAAATTAAAAACTACAGCCACTTCCGCAAGGCACTAGATGAGGAAGAGGGACTAAGTGGAATACGGACAGAGTTAGATAAAGCGCTTGATGATTACGCAGCTAAGAATAACTTTGGTAGCAAAGATGCAATATCAACCGATGAAGCTGCGGAGGTAGTAAGCAGAACACTACGTACACCTCCATCTGGTGGCATGACTCCCGGTAATGTAAAAATGCGTAGTATTGAAAGTGTATCACCAAAAATACTAGATGCCTATGCAGATCCAGCAGAAGCACTAGGTGACTATGTTCAACGCATGGTGCAAGCCACAGAGCGTAGAAACTTTTTACTGCGCAAGCCAGATGCAAGCGGATCAAAAGTTGGATTTCAAGGCAGTCAAGATACGATCAATGCAGACCTTGGTATGCGTATGGAAGTATCTGAAGATATGGTAGGTGCATTAGCTGACAGACTGCGCAGAGAAAATAAGTTATCACAAGAAGATGTGGACAAACTTAAAGAAGTTATCCGGGCAAGATTTAATAGTAAGACTGTCAGTCCATTTTTCCAAGGTGTGAAGAATGCAAATTACATTGCAGTCATGGGTAACTTTGGATCTGCAATAACCCAGCTTGGTGACCTTGCTTACTCAATGCATTTTAATGGCTTTGATAATACCTTTAAGACTTTGTTTAACCGCAAAGATAACTTCGATTTTGTGAAACACTTTGGGCTAAGTGATAGTTCAATTGATGCTGCAACGAGTACCCAAGGGCTAAGTAAAGTACTTGATAACGTATTCACTTTCACGCAACTTAAAAGGTTAGACCAACTTGGTAAGAATACCACCATGAATGCATCATGGAAAAAGTTTAAGGCACAGGCACAAAAAGATGCCCCTGGATTGCGTGACGAACTTGCACCTGTCTTTGGAAGAGAGCGTGCCGGAGATATGGTTAAACAATTACAACAAAGTAATCCAGCCAGTAAGAACTTACCTAAAGCAGTTGAGGAATTAATATGGTATAAGTTCCTTGATCTTAGCCCGGCAACTCTTGGAGAGATGCCATTGTATTACAATACGAGTGGTAACATGCGTATCGCTTACATGCTTAAATCTTTTACGCTAAAACAATTTGATGTGTTTCGTGAAGCAGGTAGTCGAGATATAGAAAAAGCAAAGTTATTGTACAAAGAAGGCAAGACAAGAGAGGCAGTAAAATCTGCAACAAAAGGAATGAATAAAGTTCTTGGTCTTGCAGTTGTTTTTGCAGCAGCTAATGCATCCACGGATGTCATCAAAGATTTAATGTATGGCCGACCAATAAAGAAAGATGAATTGCTTGCTGACAATATATTAAAACTTGCTGGCATAAACAGATACCTTTCCTTCAAAGCAAAACGAGAGGGTATTGGTAAAGCAGTACTAGAAACTATGCTTCCACCAATGACTTTATTTGATCGGGGAGGAAAAGACCTAGATGACTTTGTAAGCGGAAAAGAATACAAGGGTAATTTATTCCAAGGTACACCATTAGACATTATTTATTGGCGCTACCTTGGAGGAGTTGACAAAGTAAAAAATATGCAATAGAAATTTTGGAACATTCATATCATGGATGTTGTTATGCTGGTGGGGACATCAGCTAAAGTCACTCGAAAGGGTGACTTTTTTTTGGCCTGTAATCCTAGCGTTGCCTAATATATTTAAAAAAAATACACAATGTGTTTGACATAAAAACATTATTTGATTTTGGTGATTGCTCAGTAGGGATTTTATAGAACTAACATTACCGCGACCTTTGCATTTCTTGGAAGAAATCGCATGTATTTCCAAAACGGAAATGCAAGGGTCGCAAAACATAACCACTAGCGACTACCAAAAAGATGATCATAACAAATAATAACGCAAATGCTTTACAACATAGTTCAGTAGATATAGACAATTTAACACCCCCAACAAATATGAGTGATATTCTTTTGAATTATGAGCGTCCCCCCATGAGGACAGTTTTAATAAGCGAACTTATTTACGCATACAAAGACTGTAGGTCTGATACATTTCAAGTTCCTAATTACAAGACCATGCAACAGCGCGTAAATGCGTTTAAGTGGGTGCTTGGTCACTTAGACATGAATATCTCAATGGACACGAGATACCTTGGAGGCAGGCATCCCAAGAGTGGACTTACTTTACCGAAGCATTTTATGAGGTTCGTGGAAAAAGGAGCAGACAGAATGAAACTTGCCAAAAGTTTATTTTCAAGGGGCATGATAGAATGGTACGAGGAAGAAGGCATTGAAACTAGTTACTTTATTAATTGGAGCAGCTTAGTGGTTAAGCAGAAACCTGTGCAGGCTTTTATCCCAAGCAATGAAATCAGCACCATGATAAAAGTCTGCGAAGCGCAGAAAGCAAAAAATCCAATTTACTACAAAGCGTACTTACTTGCTTATGGCTTGGGGTTGCGAAACTCTGAGATGAGGCGAGCGAAGTGGAGTGACCTATATGAAGACCTAGAGGGGAACAAGTGCATACGCATTTGGAAACCTAAAAGTATTGCTGGAGCAAAGGATACTGATTTTCAAGACAGGCCCTGCGATCCTACCTTTTGGGACAAGGTCATGGAGATGCGTGATTTTAATGACAAGATATTGGAGTGCAGTGAGGTTCACATTCGTGAACGCTTTGCACAATTCTTGAAGGAGGAGTGTGGCATTAAGGAAAAGCGTGCTGTACACCTACTCAGAAAGTATTGCGGACACAGACTGATGCGAAGCAACGGTATTTATCCGGCAAGCAAAGCGCTTGGACACAGCGATACTAAAATTACAGACCAGATTTATAGTGGGTTACCTACATTGTCTGCGAGTAAAATTGCATAAGTAAAAAACTACAAAATTTAAACAATGCAAAAAAACAACAAGGCAAACTACAATCCGTTACATTCTACTATATTTTTCAATGGCATAGAAATAAGAGCTATGGAAAACGGAGCAGTCGAAATATTTGCTGACCGCCCATGTGTTGTAAAGATTGAAGACTTGGAAGAAGTACTTACTTCTTTTTTGAAAACTCAAACTTCAACGGAAGTTCAAAACAATAATCATTATCTCGAATCGTCTTACAAGCTGCACGAAGAACCATATCGTAAAGCTGGGCTTGGAGGAGACCTGTATCCTCACTAACTGTTTTAATCGTTTTACGTACATCTGAGTGTAAGCGTAGGGATAAGGGTTTGGTTAGATTTTCACGTGTTTTGCTCATGCACTTCTAAAAGCATGACAAAATACAATAAGCAACAACAAAATACAAAAACAATAAAATATATAATATTATGGCATTCTTACCTAGTAATATAAAAGCACCTTCAGAAGGTGGTGGTGGCGCTGGAAACTATATGAGGTTTCAGCAAGGGGATAATAAGTTCCGAATAATCGGAAGTAGTGACGATAAGCCTACTCCTGGCTTTATATGTGGAACGTTAGGCTGGGCAGTTGTGGATGGCAAGAAGCGTCCGATCCGTTGGGCAGAAGGTGCAGAAGCACCACAGGCATTTGAGGACAAGCCACGCAGTTTTTATGCTTTTGTGGTTTACAATTATGCAGAGAGTAAAGTGCAGATATTGGAGATGACGCAGACAAAACTACAATCAGAGTTATTGCAGCTTGCTAACGATGAGGATTGGGGTGACTGCCGTAAGTACGACATTAGCGTGGTACGAAATGGTGAAGGATTGGAGACAACTTATGCGATGAATCCGAAGCCAATCAAAAAGTTGGATGATGATCTGCGATCTATTGCTAAAGCAGAGTTAAAGGCAATCAATCTTCCGGCATTATTTGATGGTGAAGATCCATTTGCAGCATTTGAACCACCTGTTGAGGAGGACGAGGACGAAGTCCCTTATTGATATGTTACGTCCCAACATTAGTAACGAAGACTATCATGCGGACACTGCGTTGGGTTCGAGTCGAGCAAGA
>VMHT01099971.1_pt1 | contig 10675 bp, 9 predicted proteins | sample 4693611 | NCBI WGS metagenome assembly VMHT01 (sample SAMN12280063, study PRJNA550983) | marine metagenome | isolation source: seawater sampled from same location over 5 years 0.02-0.2 micron viral filtrate | place: USA: collected off the coast of southern California halfway between the port... ...
ATCTGCGTTGGCCAGCGTCTGTAGCGAGCCGGCGCGGGCCACGAGCAGCCCGCGGCGTGCCAGCGAGGCCGTGCCGGCAACAAACGCGGTCGGTGTGGCAAGCGACAAGGCGCAAGGGCACGTCACGACAAGCACGGCGAGTACGATCGGCAGAGTTTGTTCCGGCGCGACCTGCCACCAATAGAAGCCGGTTACGGTGGCCAGTACGAGTACCGCCGAGACGAATATGCCAGCGATCCGGTCGGCGAGCAGGGCCAAACGCGGGCGTTCGCTCTGGGCTCGTTCGAGCAAACGGACGATGCCGGCGACCAGGGTGTTCTGGCCGACACGCTCGATTTCGATGTCGACGCTCGACGTCAGGTTGAGGCTGCCTGCGATCGCGTTTTCGGCGGTACCGTGGGCCGCCGGCATGAATTCGCCGGACAGAAGCGATTCGTCGAATGTGCTTTCGCCGGCGATGATTCGGCCGTCGCCGGGTACGATCGTGCCTGCAGGTACGCGCACGTGATCGCCGGCACTCAATTCTGCAAGAGCGACCGTTTCGGTCTCGCCGTGCATGGTGATACGGCGGGCGGTGGCTGGCAGGGCGCGTGCGCTATCGCCGGTCGCCAGCGCGGCGCGATGACGCGAACTCATTTCGAGAAAACGTGCCGTGGTGAGGAAGAACACGAACATCGTGACCGAGTCGAAATAGATCTCGCCGCCGGTAAAGAAGTGGTAGACGCTCGCGACATAGGCACCGCCGATCGCCAGACTCACCGGCACATCCATCCCAGGCCGACGTGCGCGCAGGTCGCGCCAGGCACCGCGTAGAAAGGGAGTGCCCGAATACAACAATACGGGGGTGGCCACGAGCAAACTCACGCCGCGCAGGAACAGCGCGATGTCGGCATCCATATCGTCGTAGATCGCCCCGGCATAGAGGGCAACCGCATACATCATCACCTGCATCATGCCGAGGCCGGCGACGATCAAACGCTTGAGAGCGGCACGCCGCTCGCGGGTGAACATCGGGACGGCTTGATCGGCGCCGAGCAGATGTGGCCGGTAGCCCAGATGGGCGATACGACGCAGGAGGGTGGACAGGGCGGTTTCGTCTGCACGCCAGCGCAGGATCGCGCGGCCGGTTGCGGGGTTGACCTGAATATGGTCAACGCCGTCGTCATCTATGAGTACGCGCTCGATTAACCAGCTGCAGGCCGCGCAGGTGATGTTTTCCAGCAGGAGAACGGCTTCGTACGTGGCGTCGCTCACCTCGCGTACGTAGCTTTCGAGAACGCTGTCGCGATCGTAGGCGTTCCATTCATCGTCGTGCGCGGCTAGCTGGGCGTCGGGCGTGGGCGCGTATTCGCTACGAAAACGATAAAACTCGCCCAACCCGCCTTCATCGATCAGACGGGCGACCGCTTCACAGCCGGCACAACACATGGGTTGTTCGACGCCGGCGATCATCACGCGTCGTACCGGCCCCTTTGGCAACGCTTCGCCACAGTGATAGCACTGGCCAGCCGCGTCGCTCATGGGTTATTTGTTCCGTGCGCGGGGCGCGAGCGCGACGCTCGCCTGTGGGCCGATCAGGCGCCCGGTGATAGTCCACGAGCCATCGGCGGGAGACAACCGCAATTCACGTGCGCCGACGATGCGCGTTGGGGTGCTGCCGCGATAGATCCCGGCGCTGTTGCGCTTTAGCTCGATGACATGATCAGCGGTGGCCTGCGTGGCGTGCACCAGGGCCAGCCTAAGCGTTTCAGGCGCCGAGTCGAAGCCGTCCACGCGAACGCTGACAGCGCCCGTATCGCGATCGACATGCGCATTTGCGCTGATGCCCAGGCGTTCGGCGGCGTGGCGTGCGCTCTGATCTTCGGTGTAGGTCAGGCCTACCTTGGCATAGTCTTCTACCACCAAATCCGGCGGGCCGGCCATGGTGGTGATGATGACCGCCCAGAACACCACCGACGCGGCCGGGGGCGCCATCAGGGCCCAGGGCCAGACGTGGCGATACCAGGGGCGAACGGTTTGCGTCATCGACATGGTATTCACCGGTTGATCGGCATATGAAAGCGGGTTGTCTCGGTCACCGATGTGCTGCCATCGACACTGTAGGCGCGCAGCACGATGTCGTGGCCGCCGCCTTGGACTTTGCGGCTGTCGACGCTAACACGCGCCGGCAGGTTGCGGACTTCGCCGGGCGCGACACGGACGCGTTCCGGGTCGGTCTCGATGGAATATGCGTTATTGTTGGCGACTTCCACACGGAATACACGAGGCTCCTGGCTCATGTTCATGAGCTTGATTCCGTAGACGTTTTCGACATGGGTATCGTCGATTACCCGATACAGCGCGTTACGGTCGGGCAGGATATCCATACGCAGCGAGCTGCGCATTCCGATGCCGAGCACGAACGCTGCGGCCAGCACGACCAGCAGGGCGGCATAGATGAGCACGCGCGGGCGAAGCAGCGAGGAGCGCTTGCCTTCGAGTGCGTTTTCGCTGGTATAGCGAATGAGTCCGCGCGGATAGTTCATGCGATCCATAACGGTATCGCAGGCGTCGGCACAAGCACCGCAGTTGATGCACTCGTATTGCAGGCCGTCGCGGATATCGATACCGGTGGGGCAGACTTGGACGCACATCGTGCAGTCGATACAGTCGCCCATGCCGAGCGCGCTCGGGTCGGCGCCGCGCTTGCGCGGGCCACGCGGTTCCCCGCGGTTCGGATCGTAGGCCACCGTATAGGTATCCCGATCGAACATCGCGCTCTGAAAGCGCGCATACGGGCACATGTAGAGACAGACGTTTTCACGCAGAAAGCCGGCATTGCCCCAGGTCGCGAAACCGTAGAACAGCGTCCAGAACACTTCCCAGCCGCCGACGTCCAAGGTTAGAAAACGCGCGCCTAGATCGGTAATGGGCGTGAAAAAACCGACAAAGGTGAAGCCCGTCCATAGCCCGAGCAGGACCCAAATCGTGTGCTTCGCGCTCTTGCGCCATATCTTGTTGGCGTTCCAGGGACCGCGATCGAGCTTGATACGGCGCATGCGGTCGCCTTCGATCTTGCTTTCGACCCAGAGGAACACTTCGGTCCAGACGGTCTGGGGGCAGGCATAGCCGCACCACACGCGGCCGACCACGGCGGTCACGAAGAATAGACCCAACGCGCAGATTACGAGCAGCAGGGTCAGGTAAATGAAATCCTGGGGCCAGAACGTCAGGCCAAGGATATGGAACTGGCGTGCTGGCAGATCGAACAGGACGGCTTGGCGTCCGTTCCAAGAGATCCACGGCAACAGATAGAACAGGCCCAGCAGTAGGAAGACCGCAATCGTGCGCAGACGCTGGTAGAAGCCGTTGATTTCGCGCGGATAGGTCTTCGCACGCGACTGGTACATGCTGATGGGCTGTACCGGCGCGGCTTCGGCCGATGCGCCTTTACGGTGGCTGCGATGCGTCTGCTGGCGACTAGTCATTTCGTATCACGTGGGGTGGGGTCGGGGCGTGGCGTCCTGGGGCGACGCAGCAGCAGTGTGGTCAGCGCACTGGAGGCTACGCCAATAGCCCAGAACATAAGAAAGCCGATCGCATAACCGGCTTCACGGTTGAGCTGAATATCCGGCAACGTCTGCATGCGCAGCGTTGCCGGATCGATGTTGGCGAAGAACACGATCGAACCGATGCCGGCCACAAGAAACGCTGGCCAGAGTGTCGCCCCCCACACATGTATACGGCGGCGGGTGTCACGTTTGTAGTACGTCGTATTCTTCATGGCATCCCTATTGGCTTTCGTTGGCGCCAGGCGTAGCCGCAGCGCCGTCCGGGTGCGATAGGCTGTAGACATAAGCCGCAAGCACATGCACTCGATCCTCTCCCAGCAGGTCGGCGTGCGCCGGCATCTGGTTGGTTCGACCGTTGGCGACGATGTCGCGGATATTCTCTATCGAACCACCGTGCAGCCAGGTCTCGTCAGTGAGATTGGGTGCGCCGATCGCCTGATTGCCGGTACCATCCATGCCATGACAGCCGACGCAGGTTGCTGCAAAGCGTTCCTTGCCGGCTTCGACGAGGTCCGGGTTCGGCGACGTGCGGCCGTTGAGCTGATAGACGTAGGCAGCAACTTCCTTGACACCGTCTTCGCCGAGTACCGGTTTCCAGCCCGGCATCATGCCGTTACGACCAGCCATGATGGTGCGCTCGATGTTTTCGGGTTCCCCTCCGTAAAGCCAGTCGTTGTCGGCCAGGTTCGGATAACCGGTGGCACCACGCGCATCCGAGCCGTGACAGACCGCGCAGTTATTCGCGAACAGGCGGCGGCCGGTGTCCATCGCGTCGCTGTTCTCGGCGAGTTGCGGGATGGGCGTCGCTGCATAATCGGCGAACAATGGCGCGACCCGTTCTTCGGCCGCGGCGACCTCTTGCTCGTAGGCATCGTACTGGCTCCAACCGAGCACACCGGCGAACTTGCCCAGACCCGGGTAGAGCACCAGATAGCCCAGCGCGAAGATGATGGTCAGGTAGAACAGCCACAGCCACCAGCGCGGCATGGGCTTGTTGTACTCGGTCAGGTCACCGTCCCAGACATGGCCGGTCGTTTCCTCGGCTGACGCCTCGCCGGGCCGCGGTTTGGCGGTCCAGCGAATCAGCAGCCAGCAACCGGCGATATTCGCCAGCGCCAGAACGATGATGAACAGACTCCAGAAATTATTCATGACCGACGCTCCCCGTGCTGGCGGTCATCGCCAATATCGTTAAGAGGTAGACGCGAGGCTTCATCGAAGTCCGCACGACGGCGGCTGCTGTAAGCCCACACGACGATTCCCAGGAACATCACGAAAAAGACCAGCGTGACGATTCCCATCAATGTGCCGACGGTCATGCTATTTCTCCTGCGCCGAGAAATCGGTGCCCAGGTGCTGCAGATAGGCGATGACGGCCTGCATTTCGGTCTTGCCCTCTAGCTTCGCCGCGGCTTCGTCGAGCTGGGCGTCGGTATAGGGCACGTTCAGCCAGTCCTTCTGCACCCGCATGCGGGTCACCACGGTCTCCGGGTCGACTTCATTATCCGCAAGCCACGGAAAAGCTGGCATATTCGATTGCGGTACCACGTCACGCGGGTTCATCAAATGGGCCCGATGCCATTCGTCGCTATAGCGGCCACCAATACGGGCAAGGTCCGGCCCGGTACGCTTGGAACCCCACTGGAACGGGCGGTCGTAGACGAACTCGCCGGCCACGGAGTAGTGGCCATAACGCTCGGTTTCGGCCCGGAAGGGGCGGATCATCTGCGAGTGGCAGTTGTAGCAACCTTCACGCACGTAGATATCGCGGCCGGCGAGTTCGAGCGCGCCGTAGGGCTCAATGCCTTCGGCGGGTTCGGTTGTCGATGCAGAGAAGAATAGCGGCACGATTTCCACCAGCCCGCCGATACTCACGACGATGACGATGAGAATGGCCATCAGACCGATGTTCTTCTCGACTACTTCATGCGATGCCATGAACGGATCTCCCTGAATTAAGCCGTGGCCGCTGCGGTCTGTGCGACCGGTCGCGGGCCAGAAATCGTGCGCCAGGTGTTCCAGGCCATGATCACCATGCCGGCCAGGAACAAAATGCCGCCCAGCAGGCGCACTGCGTAGTAGGGGTAGGTCGCCTGCAGCGCCTGAATGAAGCTGTAGGTCAGCGTCCCGTCCGGGTTGCTGGCACGCCACATCAAGCCCTGCATCACGCCCGAGATCCACATCGCGGCGATATAGAGCACGACGCCGATTGTTGCGACCCAGAAGTGCAGGCTGATGGCCTTGACGCTATACATCTGCGTCTTGCCATAAAGACGCGGGATCAACGCATACAGCGAGCCGATCGTGATGAAGGCAACCCAGCCGAGCGCGCCGGCGTGGACGTGGCCGATCGTCCAGTCGGTGTAATGCGAGAGTGCATTCACCGTCTTGATCGACATCATCGGGCCTTCGAAGGTCGCCATGCCGTAGAACGACAGGGAGACGATCAGGAAACGGATGATCGGATCGTCGCGCAGCTTATGCCAGGCGCCCGAGAGCGTCATGACCCCGTTGATCATGCCGCCCCAGGACGGTGCCAGCAGGATCAGCGAGAACGCCATGCCCAGCGACTGTGCCCATTCCGGCAGCGACGTGTAGTGCAGGTGATGCGGGCCCGCCCACATATAGATCGAGATCAGCGCCCAAAAGTGCACCACCGACAGACGGTAGGAATAGATCGGGCGCTCGGCCTGCTTGGGCACGAAGTAATACATCATGCCCAGGAAGCCCGCCGTCAGGAAAAAGCCGACGGCGTTATGCCCGTACCACCACTGCACCATCGCATCGACCGCGCCCGAATAGACCGGGTAGGAATGCGTCCATGACGTCGGGATCTGGATGCTGTTGATAATGTGCAGGAGGGCGACAGTCAGTACATAGGCGCCAAAGAACCAGTTGGCGACATAAATGTGCTTGGCCTTGCGCTTGACGATCGTGCCGAAGAACACGATTGCGTAGACCACCCAGACCACTGCGATCAGGATATCGAGCGGCCAGATCAGCTCCGCGTATTCCTTGCTCTGGGTCAGACCCATCGGGAGCGTAATTACCGCACCAACGATGACGGCCTGCCAGCCCCAGAAAGTGAATGCGGCGAGCTTGAAGCGGTCGCCGAATAGGCCGGTATGACAGGTTCGTTGTACGACGTAATAAGACGTCGCAAACAGTCCCGAACCGCCAAACGCAAAGATCACCGCATTGGTATGCAGTGGGCGTAGACGGCTGTATGTCAGCCAGGGGACATCAAAATTAAGGGAAGGGAAGAGCAGTTGGGCGGCGATCAACACCCCCACAGCCATCCCGATAATCCCCCAAAATACGGTGACCAGCGTGAACTGGCGCACCACCTTTTCGTTATAGCGCGGGGTAGCGTCCATCGATCGTTCCAGCGGTTGCAAGACCAGACAACCCCCGGTTTTCGCTGTGATTTCGAATAATACTCTCAGCGAGCCGGGGTACGGCGACGCGCAGATGCTAGACCCCGGGCCGGGCAAGCGAATTGATCTAAATCAAATTTGGCGGCGCACCGGAAAACGACGCCCGTATCGACGGGCGCGACGGTCCATCGGGGCGACTCGGGTCGCTGCGAGAAACGGCAGAAACGCATCGGCGCTGCGCGCTGCCGACCGGATCGCGCAGAAACGAGCCGCGGCGTAACGAGGGCCGCGACGACGGTTTGTGTGTGGGGAAGGGTGAGCGGAAGAAAACGTCGCCCACAAAAAAGCCGGCATACGCCGGCCTGCATGGACTATCCGAATGGGGATGGCTCCCCGGGACGGGCTCGAACCGCCGACCTAGTGATTAACAGTCACCCGCTCTACCAACTGAGCTACCGGGGATCGGATATCCGCTTGTGTTCGCCCTGTGGCGAAGGCCGCGTATGCTAGGGGACTGGCATGGATTTGGCAAGCATGAATCCGGATTTTTTATACGGTGCTCGGCTGTCGACCTTACAGAGTGATTTGCGTCTCGGCCGAGGGTTCATGCGTAGGCATTCGAAACGCAATCGAGATCGTCTCGCACGGCGCTTGTTTTCAAGCCGATCGTGCCAATCGTGGGTGTCATGAGCGAAAGCAGCTTCAAACTCAAAGCAGACTGGGCGCCGGCCGGCGACCAGCCGACGGCGATCACAGGGTTGGTCGAGGGCCTGGACGACGGCTTGGCGCACCAGGTGTTGCTCGGTGTGACCGGTTCCGGCAAGACTTTCACCATGGCCAATGTGGCAATGCAGGCTGGCCGGCCCATGCTGGTCATGGCGCCCAACAAGACGCTGGCGGCCCAGCTTTACGGCGAAATGCGGGAGTTCTTTCCCGACAACGCGGTCGAGTACTTCGTATCGTACTACGACTACTATCAGCCGGAGGCTTATGTGCCGGCGTCCGATACCTTTATCGAGAAGGACTCCTCGGTCAACGAACATATCGAGCAGATGCGTCTGTCGGCGACCAAGGCGTTGATGGAGCGCCGCGATACGATCATCGTGGCGTCGGTATCCGCGATCTATGGTCTGGGTGACCCGGCCGCGTATTTCTCGATGGTGCTGCATCTGGACGAGGGCGATCGTATCGGCCAGCGCGATATCGTCACCCGGCTGACCGAATTGCAGTACAAGCGTAACGATGTCGCGCTCGAGCGCGGTTGTTACCGGGTGCGGGGCGAGATCATCGATGTGTTCCCCGCCGAAGCCGACGACGAAGCGGTCCGTATCGAGTTGTTCGACGACGAGGTCGAGCGCCTGTCGTATTTCGACCCGCTCACTGGGACCGTCAATCGGAAGGTTCCGCGGTTGACCATCTACCCGAAAACACATTATGTGACGCCACGCGAGCGCATGGTCGGGGCGATGGACTCGATCAAGGCCGAGATGAAGGAGCGGGTCAAGCAGTTCGAGTCGCAGGGCAAACTGCTCGAAGCCCAGCGTATCGAACAGCGCACATTGTTCGATCTCGAGATGATTAACGAGATCGGCTTCTGTTCGGGTATCGAAAACTATTCGCGCTATCTGTCGGGCCGCGCGCCGGGCGAGCCGCCGCCGTGTCTGCTCGATTATCTGCCCGATGACGCCATCATGGTGCTCGACGAGTCGCATGTGACCGTTCCGCAGATCGGTGGCATGTACAAGGGCGATCGCGCTCGTAAGGAGACGCTTGTCGAATACGGGTTCCGCCTGCCGTCGGCATTGGACAATCGCCCACTCAAGTTTGAAGAGTTCGAGCGGGTCGCGCCGCAGATGATCTATGTCTCGGCCACGCCGGGCACTTACGAGACCGAACACGCAGACAACACGGTCGAGCAGGTGGTACGCCCGACTGGTCTCGTCGATCCGGCGATCGAGATTCGGCCGGCAGAAAACCAGGTCGACGATCTGCTTTCCGAAATCAAGGAAGTGACGGTCAAGAACCAGAGGGTCTTGGTGACCACGCTGACCAAGCGCATGGCCGAAGACCTGACCGAATATCTGCACGAGGCCGGGGTGTCGGTGCGGTATCTGCATTCGGATATCGATACGGTTGAGCGCAGCGAGATCATTCGTGATCTGCGCCTGGGCGAGTTCGACGTACTCGTGGGGATCAACCTGCTACGCGAGGGGCTGGATATTCCCGAGGTCGCGCTGGTGGGCATCCTCGACGCGGACAAGGAAGGCTTCCTGCGCGCCGAGCGCTCTCTCATTCAGACCATTGGTCGTGCAGCGCGTAACGTCGACGGCCGCGCGATTCTGTATGCCGATCAGATCACCGGCTCGATGCGGCGTGCGATTGACGAAACCGAGCGTCGCCGCGCCAAGCAGATCGCGTTCAATGAAGAACACGGTATTACGCCGAAGACGATCCAGAAGGCGGTGGCCGATGTCATGCGTCACGGCTACGAAGAGTACAGCGAGGTGAAGGAGCGTAAGAAGGTGGCCGAAGTGGGCGCCGACTATGCCCGCATGACGCCGAATCAGCTGGCCAAGGAAATCGAGAAGCTCGAAAAGCAGATGTTCAAGCACGCCGAGAATCTGGAGTTCGAGCAGGCCGGGGAGATTCGCGACCGGATCGGCAAACTGCGTGAGCATGCCTTCGATCTGCCAGCGAAAGCGGGCTGAACGTCGCGCTTGTCTATTTAGAGATGGTGCATGTTCTAGTGACCGGTGGCCCGGGTTCGGGTACGAGCACGCTTGCTGAAGTGCTCGCGCATCGCCTGAGCGCGGTTTGGATCGAGGCGGATGATTACTACTGGAAACCCAGCGATCCGCCGTTCCAGTACAAATACGAGGCGTCAGAGCGTGCCGAGCGGCTGCTTCAGGCATTGGGTAATACTCAGCGGGCCGTGGTGGCCGGCTCGGTCATGGGGTGGGGCGATGCGATCGAAACGGCCTTCGACCGCATCATTTTCCTCTATACCGATACGGCACCCCGTATGACGCGTCTGCGAGCGCGGACAATATCGCTACGGTCGAGCGAGGCCGGGTTTCCTTGAATGGGCGGCCGGCTACGATGCGGGCGAGCGTCCGGGACGCTCGCTGCCCCGGCATCAGGCCTGGCTCGCGCAACGCACGGTACCGGTGCTGCGCCCCGACGGCGCCACCGAACTCGGCGAGATGACGGCGCAGGCGATATCGTTCTGTGATCCGCGTACGAAGTAAGCGAACGTACGGGAACACAAAAATGTTTCGGTAAAGGGTTGCCTCGGTCCGCCCACGCCGGTATTGTTTCGCACCTCGACAGGCGCGTAGCTCAGTTGGTTAGAGCGCTACCTTGACATGGTAGAGGTCGGTGGTTCGAATCCACTCGCGCCTACCAGACTTGTTTGTTCTGGTTTTCATGTCGTGCTTCGATATCGATGGCGATCGACGGCATTTTCGCCACTGACCCTGCGGGTCGGGGTGTCAGCTTCCAGGCGAAGCCGATTTTGCGAGCTTGCTTTGGTCGCGTCCTCGTGGTGTGAGGTTGTCGAATGCGCGCGCGTTGCCGGAACAGATCGTTAAAGCCGCAGCCGGGTTCTCCCGCCCGCGGCTTTTTTGTTTACGGCATTCGCCGAGCGGCGAATGACACGCACGCGGCCTCTGGTATGGGCCGCCACTGACAAAAGGAATGCCATGCCTGCCATTACTCTTCCCGACGGTTCCGTCAAGCAGTTCGACC
>VMHT01124523.1_pt1 | contig 10675 bp, 11 predicted proteins | sample 4693611 | NCBI WGS metagenome assembly VMHT01 (sample SAMN12280063, study PRJNA550983) | marine metagenome | isolation source: seawater sampled from same location over 5 years 0.02-0.2 micron viral filtrate | place: USA: collected off the coast of southern California halfway between the port... ...
CAAGGGCAGAAATAGTGTCTGAAAATATAAGATTAGAACAGGAAGTAAAAAACCTCAGAGCTTTAGAAATAGAAATTAGCTCCCTAAAGGAAAAAATAGAATCTTTTGAAAATATTTCATTAATAAAAAATTTTAATAATTTAAATTTTATTGAAACTTCATTAATCATTAAAAATTCATCAAATGAATTTTTAATTTCAGGAGGTACAAATCAAAACTTTCAAAACGGAGATTTAGTCATAGATGATAGAGGCTATGTTGTTGGTTATTTAAGAGAAGTTCTATATTCTTACTCAATATTAGAAACATTTCTATCACCAAACTTTAAGATACAACTACTTGATACGAACAATAATGAATATTTATTAACGTCTGATGGAAGTCAACTTTATCTTTCATCAATTAATATCCGGGCATTTAATAGCGATATTGATTTTTTGTTTACAGATATTTCATACAACCACTCTGGTAAGTTTCCAGTTGTGGATATTAGAACTATAAATTTTGAATTAGTTAATAATCAGATAAACTCCTCATTTAATTTTTCTAATATCTTTACTTTTAATACACAATTATATATCCCAAAGCCAAAATGAAAATTGCAAATTCATTAGCAAATCTCATAATTTTTTCAATTATTTTAGTTGCTGAAAACTTTATCAATTTTATTATTTTTAATAAGTACATATCGTTATCTCCTTTTTACCTGCTGTTGTTTATATTTTCAACAATCAGATTTGATAATAAAAATATTTTTCCAATTATGGGAACTGGTCTTCTTTATGATATTTTCCTGAGTGAAAATTATTTAGGGGTTTATGCAATAGTTTATTTGTTTGTTGCTATGTCCATAAATTATATGAACGAAAATTTTACTAATTTTAATTTTAAATTATTTACTATTTTTGCTCTTAATTTTATAATTTACAATATTCCAAATATTCTTGGTATAAATATTTTCCCAACCATTATTATTTCAATATTAATAAATTATTTGTTATTTTTATTTTTAAAAAGTATAACGAGGCTAAGTGTTTAAAAACTATCGATTAAATTTAGTTTTTTTATTATTTTCTGTCCTTTCAGTTGTAATAATTAGTGAACTTTTTGTATTACAGATTTTAGATAATGATGAAAATGCTCAACAAATCGAAAATCAAAACTTTGAGGTATTTTATATACCAGCTTCTAGAGGGGAAATTTTTGATATTAACGGCAATAAGTTGGCTTCTAGTAATCTTGAACCATATCTGTTTTTAAATCTTAGAAAAATTAATGATGAAAATAAAAATACTTATATCCAAATTATTAAATTTAATTTTCAAGAAATTACTACAACTGAGATTGAAGAATTTTTTAATACTAAAAATGTATTTACTAAAATAATTAATTTATCTGAATACGATCCTGACATTAGGTTGAGTCTTTTAGAATATGAAGCATTTGAAGTATTTAATTTACCGACAAGGGCATATCCATACAATGAGCTTTTTTCACATGTAATTGGATATGTAGGAAATCCAAATAAGGATGAGCAAAATAATTTCCCCAACTCTATAAATAATCAACTTGTGGGTAAAACAGGTCTAGAAAGATATTATGAAAATATTATAAGTGGTGTGGCTTCCGAAATAATTGTTCAAAATGGAAATATTGTAAAAATAAAACCATCTGTATCTGGAAAAGACATTCAACTTGTATTAAATACTGAAACTCAAAATGTTGTAAAAGAATCTCTACAACAAGGTATTGCTTTAGCGAATAAAAATTTTGAAACCAGCAATTTGATAGAGAGAGGAGCTGTTGTTGTTCAAAAAATTGATACTGGCGAAATAGTTTCGATGGTATCTATTCCTGACTTTGATCCAAATCAATTTGTACTTGGAATATCTGAATTTGACTTTAAGCAACTCAATAGAACTCAAGCATTTAATAATTTTGCAATTCAAGGATTATATCCTCCAGGATCGGTATTTAAAGTAGTAGCCTACTGGCTTGCTGTGAATGAAGGTATTTTTCCTGAAACAGCAATAAATGCTCAAGATTATATTGATTGCGAAGGAAGCCTCTCTTTTGGGTTTGATGATGGTTCTAAGCAGGTCTATCAAGATTGGAAAGCTGATGGTCATGGAAAAGTTAATTTAAGTCAGGCAATTAAACAGTCTTGCAATGTTTATTTTTGGGATATTGCATTAAAAATATGGAGAACTTTTGGTAATACTGACTCAGAGGCATTACTTCAAGAGTACTCTAAACAGTTAGGATTTAGCTCTCTATCTAATATAGATTTACCATTCGAGAAAGAGGGAGTAATACCTGATCGTGATTTATTTGAAGAATGGACCATTTCAAGGCCAGAATTGGTTAGACCAGAAGGTTGGCTAGGTGGAGATCTAATGAATTTGATTATAGGTCAAGGGGCAATAACCACAACTCCTGTCCAAGTTTCAAATGCGTATAGAGCTTTGTTAACAGGAGAGAAGTCAGCACCTTTTATATCATTAGAAAGTTCTGATAATAATATTGAAAAAATAAATATTAGTAATGAATTCGTTCAATTTTTATTGGATGATCTGAATTTAGTTACAAATCCAGGTGGTACTGCGTATAGATCTTTTCAAATTATGGGTGATCAAGTATTTGATATTGGTGGAAAAACTGGAACTGCGCAAAACGCAGGCGAGCTAAACAATACTTCATGGTTTGTGGGAGTTGACTCAATTTCAAACCCTATGTATATCGTTGTTACCGTGGTTGAAGAGGGAGGATCTGGCAGTGCTGTTGCTGCTCCAATATCTAGAAGAATAATTCAGCATCTAAGAGAATCTGGAATAACACCTGTAGAGTTTGGAGAAATTACAGAATGATAAATAGGAAAATAACTTTATTAGGCCCAGAGGGTACAAATATTTATGTAATATTTCAATTTCTCCTTTTTAACGTTATTTCTTGGTTTACCTTGTTTAATATAACATCCGAACTTTCATTTAATCTTGAAAATATTCTTGTAAGGCAAATTATTTTTACGATTTTAGGATTGTTTGTATTTTTCTTTTTTACATACATACCAATAAGTAACATAGTTTCTTTAAGTAATGTTTTAATGATTTCCTCTACCTTTTTGTTACTTGGCGTACTATTCACTGAAGAAAGCTTGGGTGCCAGAAGAAGATACGACTTAGGCATTTTTGACTTTCAGCCATCAGAATTTACAAAAGTTATATTTGTAATATTTCTTGCAAACACACTGGCAAGCAAGAGTAATAATATTTTTAAATTAGGTTTGATAGTTACTAATCTTCTTTTAATTTATATACAGCCAGATTTAGGTACAACAGTAATTTTGGTATTGCTTGTATTCTTACTTTTCTTTCTTACAGATGTAAAGTTTAAAAGTCTCACAGCATTATTACTATTTACATTTTTTACATTTTTTGTACTTTTAGAATTTAATTTAGTAAATACTTTTCAAATAGATAGAATTACAGATTTTTACTCGAATGAAATTAAAGATTTCTCACAGCAACAAAGCCGATTACAAATTTCTTTAGGTGGATTTTTAGGAGAAAACCTTTCAAATACAAGCAGTATTGATATATTTGTTCCCGTTCAAACAACTGATTTTATTTTTTCATCTTTTTCAAAGTCATTTGGCTTTTTTGGATGCATATTACTTTTAGGTTTTTGGGCAATATTCGGATTAAGGGTTTATTTACTTATAATTAAAACTGATTCAGACTTTGAGAAGTTTCTGCTTTCAGGATTCATAATTCTTATATATCTTCAAATTTTTATAAATATAGCAACAGTTTTGGGATTAATTCCTTTAACAGGGGACCCATTTCCGTTACTGAGTCTTGGAGGGTCATCAATAATTGCAATATCTTCTATTTTTGGAATAATTAATAGAATTTTTATTGAGAATAACCTTGTGATTTAACTTTTTAACACTACTACTCTTTGAATATGTTAAGTTTTAATAATTGTCTTCACGGAGGTTTTAATGTTTGGTCTATTCAAGAAATCAAAAATAGTCAGAAAAAGTAATAATTTAGACGACACAACTACCAAATGGTTTAATGGTCAAAAAGTAAAGATTAAATCTGGTACTACTTCTGTTTCAAATCGCAGAAATCAAAATAGAAAATCAAAAAATCCTACATGGTTTAGAGAGACACCTCTACCAGTACCATCTGTAGAAAAAAAACAGATGCTAATAAGCTCATCAAATGGGGTTTCAAAAGTTGCAATTCTAGAAGGACCGACATTGGTTCAATACTATTCATCAGAGAATACAGGAAAATCAAAAGTAGGAAATATTTATCTTGGAAAAGTTAAAAATGTTTTACCTGGAATGGAAGCAGCATTTGTTTCTTTTGGAGAAGAAAAAAACGGTGTTCTTTATGTTGCAGACATTGAAGGTTCTACAAAAAGTTCTAAAATTGAAAACTTATTGAAGCCCGATAAAGAAATTTTAGTTCAAGTTGTCAAAGATGCAATGGGAGAAAAGGGAGCACGTTTAACGGGTCAAATTTCTCTACCAGGTAGATACCTTGTACTTATTCCTAATTCAAAAACTAAAGGCATCTCAAGAAGATTGTCAGATAACGAACGTGATAGATTAGATAGAATTATAAGAAAAATTAAGCCTAACAATTTTGGTGTCATAGTAAGGACAGCTGCAGAAGGTGTAAGCGAAGAGTCCCTAAAAGTCGATGTAGATAAGCTTGTTTCAGAATGGGAAAATGTTAGCAATTATAAAAGTGGTGATGCACCAAAAATTATACATCAAGAACCAGATGTTTTTCTAAAGGTTATTAGAGAACACTTAAATACTACTTTCAAGAAGTTATAGATAGATGAAAAATCTCAGTTTGAAGAAATTAAAGACTATGTCGAACAAACATCTCCTGAAATAGTAGGAATAATTGACCATTATCAGGATGAATTAAATTTATTTGAAAGGTATCACATCGAAGATCAAGTTAAAAAAGCTCTTGATAGAAAGGTATGGCTACCTTCTGGCGGTCATTTGATTATTGACCCAACAGAGGCATTAACTGTTATAGACGTTAATACAGGTAAATTTGTTGGTAAAAATAGTCTTGAAGAAACAGTTTATGAAAATAATATTGAAGCTGCGGAAGAAATTGCTAGGCAGCTTAGATTAAGAGACATTGGAGGAATAATTGTAATTGATTTTATTGATATGGAATCAATGAAAAAACAGCAAAGTTTATTAACTAAATTCAAACAGGAATTAGCAAAAGACAAGACGCGTACACAAGTATTTGACATTTCAAGACTTGGTCTAGTTGAAATGACAAGAAAAAATGTAGCTGCTGGATTAATTGAAAGCTTTTCAGATCAATGTGAAAAGTGTAATGGTCGAGGATTGATTATCAATGATATATTTTCTAACAAATCAATAGAAGATGGTTTGCTTGAGTCTGAAGCTGTAGTAGAGTAATTGAGTTATGAGTAAATACGCTGTTATAAAAATTGGTTCTTCACAGGAGAGAGTTAGTATTGGTGATAAATTAGTTGTTTCCAATAGTTTTTCTGAAACTTCTTTAACTCCAATTTTAGTTAGCCCAAGTAAAGGGCAGATAGTCACTGAAGAAAAAGAACTTAAAAATTTTAAAGTTGAAATTGAGCTTTTAGATAAGACTAAGTCAAAAAAGATTCGTATTTTTCAATATAAAAATAAAACTGGAAACAGAAGACGTTTGGGATACAGAGAAGATAACAAAATTATTGAAATAAAAAATATCGCAGGACTTGAAGGCAGTGAGGAGGAGTAATGTCAAAAACTAAAGCGGGTGGCTCAACTAGGAACGGAAGAGATTCAGAGTCCAAACGATTAGGTACGAAAGTTTATGATGGCGAAAAAATTACTGCTGGATCTATAGTTGTACGTCAAAGAGGTACCAAAATTCATCCAGGTGAAAATGTATCTAAAGGTGGTGATGACACTTTATTTGCCAAGGCAGATGGTGTTATTAAGTTTTCAACAAGAAATGGCCGAAAATTAATCAATGTAATTCCGCAATGAACTCATGTTCGTTGATGAAATCAATCTAACAGTTCTCTCTGGAGCTGGTGGGTCAGGATCGGTAAGTTTTAAAAATTCTTCATCAAAGTCCTCACCAAATGGTGGTTCTGGTGGTAAAGGCGGATCAGTAAAAATAAAAGTAAATTCTAATCTTCATGATCTTTCTCATATAATTTCGGAAAGTTCACTCAAATCAGAAAATGGAACTGATGGTAATAAAAATTTTCAAAATGGAAAAAATGGTGAAGATCTAGAAATAGAAGTACCAAGTGGTACACAAGTTTTTGTTAAAAATAAACTCTATGCAGATTTACATGAGTTTGGCTCAATATATACCGTCATTGACGGTTCAAAGTCTGGAAGAGGTAATTTTGAGCTAATTTCTAAAAGAAATCCAAATCCACAAATTTGTGAACAAGGTCAGAAAAGACAAAAGTTAGATATAAAACTTGTTTACTCTATATATTCTGATTTAGCAATAATTGGCCTACCTAATGCTGGTAAAAGCACACTTATATCTCAATTAACAAATTCAAAAGCAAAAATTGGTGATTATGAATTTACTACGATTACACCAAACCTAGGCATACTAAACAATTCTGACTTTAAATTAAAAATTTGCGATCTACCCGGACTAATAAAAGGCGCATCTGAAGGTGTAGGGATGGGTAAAAAAGTTCTCAAACATTTAAGAAATACAAAAATTATAGTTTATTTGTTAGATCCGCTAAATAATAAATATTCGTTGGATGAGCAAATTAATTTATTATTTCATGAAATTGAGGTGTTTGATAAAAATCTCTGTAAAATCCCAGTTGTTAAAGTTGTAAATAAATCAGATTCTATAAACCAAGATAATGAAAATTATATATATATTTCTGCACTTGAAGGTGAGGGATTGAATAATCTTATAAAAAATATTGAAGAAGTATACAATGAAGGGTCTGAAAGAATTTTCGAAGATTTTCAAAAAATAACAATAAAATCTGATGATTTGAATATATCTTTTGAAGAAAATAAGTTTATATGTACTGGTTCAGTTGTTGAATATATAATTGGCTTATCGGGAAGTGAAGAGGAAGTAAATAATGAAATTTTTTATAGGTATGAAAAATCAATTCTTCCTCAAAAGCTTCAAGACCAAGGTATACAAAATAGTGATACGGTAGTGCTAGGAAATTTAGAGTTTGAATATAAAAAATAAAAGAACAGTTGTTGTAAAGATAGGAACTACTTCCTTAATTAAAGAAGGAAAACTTATGGAAAATATTCTTGTCTCTTTGGCTCAAAAAATTAAAGACCTTCGAGAATCTCATAATTTCGTTATTGTTACTTCTGGCGCCGTTAGCTTAGGAGCACATGAGTTAGGTTATCAGTCTAGACCCACCTCTATGAAGAAACTTCAAGTTGCATCGTCTGTTGGACAGATAAGGTTGATTAATGAATATCAAGCAATATTTTCTAAATATAAATTAAAGATTGCACAAGTTCTGATTACAAAAAATCTAATTGACGACAGGGAGCAATTCATCAACACCACGCAAGCTTTAAATGAGTTATTGTCTCAAAATATAATTCCAGTTATCAATGAAAACGATATTGTTGCAACCGAGGAATTAAAATTCGGTGATAATGATCGTTTGTCAGCTATAGTGTCAATTATTGTAAATGCATCAAAGCTTTTGATTGTTACTAATAAAGAAGGCTTGTATGATTTTAATCCAGATAAAAACTCTGAAGCAAAAGTAATAGATTTTATTCAGTATGACTCATCACAACTTACTGATCTTATTCCAATGTCTGAACACGGAGAAGGTCAAGGAGGTTTTTCAACAAAAATAATGGCAGCTCAAATGGCTGGATTTTCTGGAATCCCGACCCAAATTATTTCTTGGTCTGAAAAAAATATTTCAAAAGCTATAAACGGGGAACAAGTGGGAACATTAATTCTAGAATCGGAAAATAAAATAAGATTAAAAAAATTGTGGATTGCTTATGGAATGCGACCAATTGCAAGAGTGGTTATAGACGAAGGGGCGTATTTAGCACTGAAAAATGATGCTTCGCTCCTCTTTTCAGGCGTTATCGACATAGACAAAAAATTTAACATTAATGATGGTTTAGAAATAGTTTTTGACGAAAATGTAGTTGCAAAGGGATTAGCTAAAACAGCTTCAGATGATAAAACTAAAAAGGGGATTTTAATTCACAAAGACGACTTAATTATTTTGTAAATAATTTTACTAATAAGAAATCTTAATTAACCTTTACATATGTTTAATGAAATTGGAGTTAATGCTCAAAAAGCTTCTAAAATAATTGCAAGATTGAGCACAGAAGAAAAAAACACAGTTCTTCATGATATGTCCCAGGAGTTGATAAAGAACAAAGACGGTATAATCGCCTCTAACAAATTAGATTTAGAAAATTCAAAACACTTGGAGCTTTCGACTGCATTAATTGATCGCTTAACTCTAAATGAAGATCGAATATTAGGAATGTCTAATGGATTAAAGAAAATCATTCCTCTTCCCGATCCAGTGGGAGAGATTACGAAGGAGTGGACATCAGATGAGGGTTTATTTATCAGTAAAGTAAGAAATCCATTCGGTGTTATTGGCGTTATTTACGAGGCAAGGCCAAATGTAACTTCTGATGTATCTGGACTTTGTTTGAAATCTGGTAATGCGGTTATTCTTCGCGGGTCTAGTTATTGTTTAGACTCAAATAAAGCAATATTGCAAACCCTTCAAAGTGCGCTCCAAAAAAATAATTTAGATAAGAATATAGTTCAACTGATAGATAGTAAAGATCGTGAAGACACACTAAAGTTTATGCAGATGACAGACTATATAGATCTTATCGTTCCAAGAGGAGGAAGAAGTCTAATTGATGCCTTAGTTGAGAATGCTAAAGTCCCCTTTATCCTTGATGGAGATGGAAATGTTCATCTTTATATACACTCTGATGCAAAAAGAAGTGATATTTTAAATATAGTACTTAATTCAAAAGTGCAAAGACCTGGAGTCTGTAATGCCTTAGAAACTTTAATTATTCATGATGATATTTATAAAGAAATGGGAGATGAAATTATTCAAGCATTACTCGAGGAAGATGTAGAGCTATATCTTGATAAGAAGATTGTTAATAATCACAGAAATATTGAGGAGGCGACTGATATACATTATGAAACTGAATTTCATGATTTAAAATTAGCAATCAAAGTTGTAAATAATTTAAATGAGGCTATTAATCATATAAATCTATTTTCTACAGGTCACACTGAATCTATACTTACAGAATCAGATGAAGCTGCTGAAATATTTACAAGCTCAATTGACTCATCTGTGCTATTTATTAATGCTTCGACAAGATTTACAGATGGAGAAATGTTTGGATTTGGTGCTGAAATTGGAATTAGTACTCAAAAATTGCACGTAAGGGGCCCAATGGGACTTGAAGCACTCACATCAGAAAAATATGTTGTTAAGGGAAATGGAACTATTAGAAAATGAACTTATCAAAAATTGATATTAAAGAATTTGAAAAACATAATTATTTTGCAACCAAAGATCTTGTAGATGTAGTTAACGCTGCAATCTTTTTAAATAAGCCGCTATTAATAGAAGGTCCTGCTGGAACTGGAAAAACATACTTAGCAAAAACATTATCTAAATTACTTCAAAAAGAATTAATCAGGCTTCAGTGCCATGAAGGCATAGATGAAGATAAAGCTATTTACGAATGGAATTACAAGAAACAACTTTTATCAATCCAAAATGACAAGAAGGAAAAAGATTTATTCACAGAGGATTATTTGATAGAAAGACCAATATTGCAGTCAATAAAAAATGATAATTGCCTTTTTCTAGTTGATGAAATTGATAGATCTGATGAAGAGTTTGAAGCCTTACTTTTGGAGGTTTTAGCAGAAAATCAAGTAACTATTCCTGAACTCGGAACTATTGTTGGTAAAGAAAATAATTTAACAGTTTTAACTTCAAATGGGACAAGAGAACTGTCTGAAGCTTTAAGAAGAAGATGTATTTATTTCTATCTAGACTACCCATCTGTTGAGATTGAAACAAAGGTTATATTAAGTAATGTAGATTCAATTTCTGAAGATAAAGCTAAGAAGTATTCACTTTTTAGTGCATTTCTTAGAAAATTGAATTTAAATAAACCCCCATCTCTGATAGAAACAGTTGAATGGGTGAAATATAATCATGAAAATAATTATGATAAGTTAGATTCTAATATTGGGATTTTAATCAAAGACAAAGACGACCAAACTATATATACAGAAAAAATACAACAAAATAATGAATTTACAAACTGATGAAGTAATAAATTTTTCAACAATTTGTAAACAAAATAATTTACAATTTCCATCTGAAAGATTTAGTGATTTAATAAACTATTTAAACATACATGACTTTGAAAAAGATAGTGATGAATTAGAAATGATGTATCACTTGCTACCAACTAATAAAATTGAAAAAGATAAGTTAAAAGACTTGATTTCAAAGTACTTTGGACATGTTATAAAGCAGGAAAACCATGAATTTATAAACTTAGATGAATACATGGACAAAAATTATTTCGATAAGAATATAGATG
>VMHT01092229.1_pt1 | contig 10674 bp, 10 predicted proteins | sample 4693611 | NCBI WGS metagenome assembly VMHT01 (sample SAMN12280063, study PRJNA550983) | marine metagenome | isolation source: seawater sampled from same location over 5 years 0.02-0.2 micron viral filtrate | place: USA: collected off the coast of southern California halfway between the port... ...
AGAGGTTTTAAATCTTTTTTTTCATCAACAATACTATCATAATAATTCATAGCTAATAGATAGTTAGCATAATCTAAATTTTTACTTTTTGGATACAAACCAATGAATCTCTGAAGTTCTTTGATTGAGTCGTTATAATAGCCTTGGCTCCAATAAGCATACGATGCCATTAAAGATGATTTTGGTGCCCATTCTGATTGGGGGTATAATAATTCTGCCTCATTAAATTTTTTTGCAGCATATAATACATCGCCTTTTTCTAAGGACCGAACACCTTCGTTATAAGCTTCAATCATTTGCTCTTCTATAGTCCCTCCTTTAATTTCTGTAATGGTTTCTTCTTTTATGGAGCATGCACTTAACATGCTTAAAATAAGCATTACGAATAGAAATTTTTTCATTTATGAATTAATTTATCAGTTTTTTTATTGAAACTAAACTATTAAGCTATAGATCTTAAATGCTGTTTATTTATTACAGTGCTAGGAACGATTTTTTCTTTTACTTCAATTATTGAAAAATTACTATTATCACTAAATAACTTTCTTAATAATTGATTAGTTAACATATGTCCACCTTGGGAACAAATTATACTACCTATAATTTTATACCCCGATAAATATAAATCTCCCATACAATCTAAAATTTTATGGTTAACAAATTCTTTTTCATTTCTTAATTTTTCATCGTTTAGAACTTCGTCACCTTTAACAACAATTGCATTTTCTAGTGATCCACCAAGAGCTAAATTATTTGATCTTAAATTTTCTATATCTTCGTATAAACAAAATGTTCTTGAATTGAAAACATTTCTTAAATCTGTCTTATACATATCAATTTTGTTTCTTTGAGAACCAATAAATTGATTTTCATATTTTATTTCAAAATCTATATCTAAACTGAGTTTGCTTGGTTTAATAACTATATTCTTTTCTTTATTTGAAAACTCTACTTCTTTTTCAATTCTAATAATCTTTATTGGAACTTCACTTACTTTCAATCCAACTTCTAAAATTTTTTCTACAAAAATTTTTGCAGATCCATCTAGTATTGGAACTTCTTGATTATCAATTTCAATAAGTGCATTGTCAACTCCTGTTCCATATAAAGCACCCATTAAATGCTCTATAGTTGACACTGTAGCTCCACTTTCATTTGATATAGTTGTACAAAAAGATGCGTTACTTACATTATAGACATTTGGGAAAATTATATTTTCATTTTTTAAATCGATCCTTTTGAAAATTATCCCCGAGTTTGGTTCTGCAGGCTTTATAGTTAAAGTTGCAGCTTTACCTGTATGAAGTCCAATTCCCTCAATTTTGATATTTGAATTTATAGTCTTTTGATTTAATTCTGACATGCACCAGATTTGTAATACGAAAAGATTAATTGTTAAAAACAACAAATATTACTGTAAAATACAGACTAACTAAATAAATGGAAGAATTTTTCAAAAAGACCTGATTTTCTTAAATTTTTTGGTCTTAATACTACCTCATTTTTACTGGTACCTTCTTGCAACCTATCAATAAATTTAGTGATATTTTGATTATCATCCGGATACAGGCTGTAAATATAGTCAGAGCTTATTATCTTAGTCGAAAAAATTTGGTATTTTTTAAGCACTCTTTCAAACTCTTTAATAATATGATTTGGAACACCAATAAAACAAACATCTAAAGAAAAGTTATTGCTTTTATAGTTCTCAGGAAAAAAATTATAATTATTTTTATCTATTTGATAATTTTCTATAAACATATGAGAAACTCTCATATCCTCTAATGATTTTTTAGTTTGAGATTTTGCCTCATTAAGCAAATAATTCAAATCATTATTGCTTATCTTGTTTCCATAATTATTTTTTTTAACAGAAATTTGTAATTTGAAAAAAATATTATTTTCGATAACTAAAATAATATCCTTTAGTAAAAAATTAAGTTCGTTTTCTATCTTAAAAACATTATTCTCTAAAAAATTATCTAATTTAATATAATCAATTTGATCATTGGGATAATCGAGTAAAATTTTTATATCATATGCAATCTTTTTTGTTGAATCATGAAAAATACAAATTCTAAAATATTTTGGGCTTATAATTAAATAACTCTTAAAATTAAAATTGCTTTCCATTTATAATTACTTGATTTTTTTGACGTAAGTCAATTATTTTTATTTTTTCAAATTTAGGGTTCTGTAATATTAAAAATGATAAATCTAACGACTCTCTTAATTCATTGATTGGTAACTTAATAAATATTCCTTTATTTGTCTCTATATCTATTCGACCAGATGGAAAGAAAAAAAAATTTTTGATTTCACTAAAATTAAATTTAGATTCCTTAATAATTTTTTTTAAATCCAAAAAATTTTTAATTTCAAAAGTTCCGAAAATAAATGGAATTTTGTCATTTTTGTTTTGAGTTTCAATAAGTTTTGAATTTGAACCTAAATAAAAAATTTTATTATCTTTTTTAACATAAGCTAAAAATTTTGTTTTTTTCGTTTTGACTTTTAATGTTGATGGATATTTTTTAAAAACCTGATAAGTTTCAACAGAATTATTATCATTGAATACTTCCTCTATTCTTGATCGATCTAAAAAAAATAAATTTTTGAAATAAAAAAAATTTAATTTTTTTGAAAGTTCTTTTTTTTCTGAAGCTTCAAGACCTGAGATGTTAATTTCACTAATTTGGAATAAATTAATTTCTTTCAGATTTCTATTGTTGATTGTGCCAAGCAAAATCAGTAAAAAAATATAAATTAAAAATCTTTTATTTGTTAGTTGAAGCATCTTTCAATATTAATTCTAATAGTTTGATAAAGTTAATACCATAATATTTTGCTATTTCTGGTACCAATGAAAGACTCGTCATGCCAGGTTGGGTATTTATTTCTAGAAGATAAAATTTTCCTTTAAAAAATTTAAAATCAGCACGGGTTACCCCCCTACACCCAATTAATGTATGTGCTTTTTTAGCAATATTCATAATTCTATTATAATTATTCTTGGATAAATCGACTGGGATAATATGTTGAGTTTTTGCTTTTGAATTATATTTAGCTTGATAATCATAAAATTGTCTTTTTGGCTTTAACTCAATCGCACCAAGTTTTTTTGAACCAATTATAGCAGCTTGTATTTCTCTTCCTGGAATAAACTTTTCAATGATAATTTTTTTGTAATTTTCTAATAATTTAATTTTTTTTATCAAATTTGATTTTGTACAAATGAAAACATTGACACTTGAGCCTTCATTAAGTGGTTTTACTACAACTGGAAATTTAAGTTTATTTTCTATTACCTTTAATAAATTTTTTTTAGTTTTATCGAAAGAATATAAAATATATTTTGGGGTCAAAATGCTATTTTTAATAAAAATTTTTTTTGATAATTCTTTATCCATTGCTAACGCTGATGAAATAACCCCTGAGTGTGTATATGGAATTCCGGTAGTTTCCAAAATAGATTGGATATACCCATCTTCACCAAATTGACCGTGTAAAGCATTAAATATAATATTTGGCTTAAATGATTTGACTAATTCAAGTAACTGAAAATTTGGTTCAGTAATTTTTACAATATAATTGTTTTTTAAAAGTTCTTTAGCAACTTGTTTTCCTGTATCAAGGCTTATAATTCTTTCTTTAGAAATACCGCCTGAAATTATTAATATTTTTTTTTCAAATTATTCCAAAATTTTGATCTCTTTTTCTAAACTAATTCCAGTTTTTTCCAAAACATTTTTAGCAACAAAATTAATTAAATTATTCATATCTTTGAATGATGCTTCTCCTTTATTGACAAAAAAATTACAATGTTTTTCCGAAATACACGCATCTCCAAAACTTTTATTTAATGGCACAGATTCTTTTATAAGTTCCCAAACCTTTTTCTTTGTTTGTGATGTGGGGTTCTTAAAAGTACTGCCACTTGTTTTAATTTTAGTTGGTTGATTTTTATCTTTTTCAGTTTTAAGTTTGATTATTTCATCATTTATCTTTAATGAATCACTTTTAACACCCTTAAATGATGCACTTAAAAAAATAAGGTCTTCAGGTAAATTATTTTTTCTATATTCAAATTTGATATCCTTTGATGGAATTGTTATTATGTTTCCAAAATAATCTATTGCTTGAATTGATAATAAAATATCTCTGAATTCTCTTCCAAAACAACCAGCATTCATTGTTATTCCACCACCAACAGATCCTGGAATACATGATAAAAATTCAAAACCACTCAAATTATTTTTCATTGCAAAATCTGATAATGACTTATCAAGAACTGCACTTCCGGCAATAATTGTATTCTCACTATGTAAAGAAATATTATTAAAATTTTTACTTAATTTGATAACGACACCATCAAACAAATTATCAGATACTAAAGTATTTGACCCAGCGCCGAGTATAAAAATTTTTTCTTTACATTCTAACTTTTTTAAAAAGTTAACTAATTCTCTTAAATTTTCTGCTTTGTAAAAAACCTTGGATTTTCCCCCGATATTAAACCAATTTTTTTTTTTAAGATCATGTTCGAATTTTACATTGGAACCAAATTCTTCTAATAAATTTTTTAGTTTATCAATTTTCATTATATCAATTTTGGAAGCTGTCTCATCCAGTTGGAAATAGAACCAGCTCCCATTCCAATCACAATTTTTTTTCCATACATATTTTTTTTAAGAAACTTAGCGAGTTGATTTTTGTCGTTTACTAAGAATAATCTTACCTTTGAATTTTTAATAATTTCCTTTGCAAAGTTGTGATAATTAAAACCTAATTTAATTTTTTCCCCTGCAGTGAAAATTGGACATAAAATAATGGTATCAGCATTTTTAAAAGCGAAAGAAAATTCTTTCTTTAAATCTTTTAATCTTGAAATTCTATGTGGTTGAAATATACAAACTTTTTCAAACCCTTGATAAACTTTATTAACCCCTTCTAGTACTACTTTAATTTCTGTTGGGTGATGAGCATAATCGTCATAAAAATCTATACCATTATAAGAAAAAACTTTATTAAATCTTCTTTGTACTCCTTTAAAATTTATTAACCCTTTTTTTATATCTGAAATAGATATTCCAATTGTTAATGATATAGCTGATGCAGCAACAGAATTTCTTATGTTATGAACTCCAAGTAAAGGAATTTTAATTTTTTTGATGGTCATTTTTTTTTTATTTGGAACATTAACTTGTAAATCAAACTCAGAAAATTTCATATTTTGTTTGATATTTTTAATAATAAAATTTGCATTAATATTTGTCCCATAAGTATAAAAATTTCGATTTTTTAATTTCTTAACTAATTCATTATTTATTTTATCATCTATACATATGAATGATTTCCCGAATGAAGGAACTTTTTCTATGAATTGTTTGAAATAATCTTTTAAATCGTCCATAGATTTATAAAAATCCATATGTTCCCTATCTATATTGGTAACGATTGAATATGTAGGCGTAATATGCATAAAGCTTCCATCAGACTCATCAGCTTCTAAAATTGACCAGTCGCTCTTTCCAAGTTTTGCTGTGTTCTTTATTGAATTAATAATTCCACCATTTATTATAGTTGGATCTAATTTAGTTTTTTGAAAAATAGAAGTAACTAAGGAAGTTGTTGTAGTTTTTCCATGTGAACCGACCACAACAATATTCTTCATTAAGGAAACGATATGAGCAAGCATTTCACCTCTTCTAATAATTGGTAATTTTTTCCTTTTTGCTTCTAATATCTCTGGATTATTTTTTTTTATAGCTGAAGAAATAACAACTATAGTTGCATTTTTAAGATTTTGTTTTTTTTGTCCAATAAAAATTTTTATTTTTTCTTTACGAAGTCTCTCTATATTCTTATTCAAAGTGGAATCACTGCCTTGAACTTTAAAACCTTTGCCTTTCATGATCAAAGAAAGTCCACTCATTCCAATGCCACCTATTCCAACAAAATGGACAACTTCTGTTTTTGCTAATTCAATTTTCATTTATAATTTTTAATATTTTTTGATTAACATTAATCCATGTATTTTGATAATTTAATTTTTTTAAATTTTCCTTTTTTTTTAAATAATCACTTTTATCAGTTAAAATTTCTTTCAAAAGAACCTCAATTTTTTCATCAAAATATTTTTGTTCAATAATCCAGCAACAATTATTATCTTTATAAAAATTAGCATTTTCTAATTGATGATTATCTTTAGAGCTAGGTAATGGAACTGCTATAAAGGGAGTATTAGTAACAGATAATTCTGCCAATGTTGAAGCACCTGCCCTAGTAATACAAACATCTGTTTGTTGAATACTGCTAGTTAAATTTTTATCAAAACTGAAAATTTTATTTTCAACATTATTATTAGAATAAAAATTGCTTAAAGAAGAAACATTTTTTTCATTAGTTTGTTGTATTATCTTAATTGGAATTTTTTTTGAAATATTTACGATTATTTTTTTTAAACTTTTATCAAAAATACTAGCTCCTTGACTTCCTCCAACTATTAAAAAAATGAACTTATCATTTGTTGAGGAAGATTCTCCAATTTTATAGTTTTTTTCCCTCACTAAAGGATTAACAATTGCGATTTTATTTTTCAACTTTTCAGGAAAATTAATTACTTGATCTGTATAACAAAGAATTTTTTTACAAGATTTTAAGAAGAACTTATTAGCTCGACCTAAAACCTGATTGGGTTCTAATAAATATATATTCAATTTTAATAATCTAGCAGCTAAAATTACTGGTAAAGACATATACCCACCTGTAGAAAATATTTTTTCTATCTTTTTTTCTCTCAATAAGAAAAAGGACTTAAACGTCAAAAATAGAATAATTAAAATATTTAATGGTAAAGAAAAAAAATTATTAAGTTTTGGTGTATCAATGATTTCAAACTGATATAAATCTTTATCTAAATATTTTAGTCCTCTCTTATCTGTCGAAATGATTACATTTGTATCTTTTAGTAAATGATCGTAAAGAATCATGGCTGGAACAACATGACCACCCGAGCCACCAGTGGAAATTAAAATATTTGTTTTCATTTCAAAAGATTTTTCTTTTTGTTAAATTTAAAATTATTCCTGATAAAATTGAAATACTTATTATTGAAGATCCTCCATAACTTATAAAAGGAAGTGTCATTCCAGTAGTTGGAAACAATCTAATATTAACTCCAATATGTATCATTGCTTGCATCAAAATAAGGCTTACACAACCCACTAAAATTAATTTAATTTTTTCATCATTTTCATAATAAACTTTTTTGAATACTGAATAGATAAATATTAAAAACAATAATAAGATTAAAATTATGGCAATAACACCGAACTCTTCGGAAATAACAGAAATAATATAATCAGTATGCGCTTCTGGCACTCTATTTTTTAAAGTTCCTTCTCCTATGCCTTTTCCAAAAAAACCTCCACTTATAATCGACTCTATTGCTTTATCTGATTGAAAATTATGAGTACCAGTTTCAGAGTCAAAAAAAGATACTAATCTGTTTTTAATATATTCAAATTTCGATACAAAAAAAACTAAATATAAAAATATAAAAATTAAAGATAAAAATAAAATTGTTAAGAAGATAATATTTATACCTGAAGTAAAAATTAAAATTGACCAACTAAAAAAGACTAAAAGAGTTTGCCCTATATCTGGCTGAACAGCTAGCAATAAAGCTACACATAACGTAATCAAAAAAGAAAATAAATATTTTATATAAATATTGATATATTTTTGACTACTTAAAATTATACTCACAAAAATTATCAAAAAGGGTTTTACTAACTCAATGGGTTGAAATCTAGGTAGTAGATAAATGTCAATCCATCTTTTTGATCCTTTCACCTCAACACCCATGACTGGCACTAACATTAAAAAAATAATTGAAATTAAAAAAATAAAAGATGAAAATTTATAAAGCTTTTCATGATTAATTGAAGAAAAAATGAAAATTACAATTATACCTAAAAAAATAAAAACTAAATGCTTGAAAAAAAATGAATAATCGTTGGTATTTAATTTATCTGAAACTATTAAAGAAGTAGAAACTAACGAAAAAAATAGTCCAATTAAAAAAAGTAAAATAATTAGAGAAAAAATAAATTTATCTATATTTTTCCACCATTCATAGTATAGATTATAAATTGGTATTTTGTATTTCATTTAAATGCTTTTTAATTAAATTATTAAAATAATTACCTCTATCCTCAAAATTTTTAAAACTGTCGAAAGAAGCTGCGCATGGGCTAAATAATATTGTTTGATGTTTAAATTTCTTATTCTTAACTATTATGAGAATTTTTTTCAGCGCATCTTTTAAATTATTAAAATTTCTATATTCAATCTTTTTATGAAGTTTTTTATTAAAAAATTTTTTATCCTTCCCAAATATAAAAGCTTTAATATTTTTAAAATATCTTTTTGATAAATCAAATTTATCACCCTTTTTATGAACGCCCCCAAGTAACCAAAAAATATTTGGGTTTACTTTTAAAAGACTAATTGAAGATGAAAAACTGGTGGATTTCGAGTCATTTATAATTGTTAAATATTCATTTTTAAAAATAATTTGTTGTCGATATTTAAGTCCCTTGAAATTTCTTATTGTGTCTATTAGCACATCTTTTTTAAGATTTAATTTTTTTGATATCTCAACTACAAAAGACAAATTTTCTTGATTTGCTTCAGACGAAAAATACTCATTATCAATATTTTTAATGAATTTATCAATTTTTTTTGTGTTAACTTTTATAATTTTACATTTAAACTTTTTCGATTTAATTTTTTTTTCGATATATTCATTCCCTTTTTTAACAAATGAGAAACATCCTTTAATTTGAAAATCTAATAATTTAAATTTTGCATTAATATAATTTTTTAAAGTTTTATGTCTTTCAATGTGATCTGCGCTTATATTCAAAATTGCTGAATATTTTGAGGTAAATAATCTACTATAATCTAACTGGTAAGATGAAGCTTCTATTACAAAAATAGTTTTTTTTTTTATATTTTTCTCCGATAATATTGGATTTCCAATATTGCCGACAAGTCTAACATCTTTTTTTTGATCAAACAAAACATCGTATAAAATTTTAGCTGTTGTAGATTTTCCATTTGTACCCGTAATAGTAATACACATGTTCTTTTTGTAAAAAGAATAAAATACATCTAAATCTGTATAAATCTTTAAAAAATTTTTTTTTAAAAATTTTGATAACTTGCAATTTGAAATGTCAATACCAGGACTAATTATGATAAAATCAAATTCTTTTTTCTCTATTTTTTGAATATTAATTAATTTTAAATTAATTTTCGAATTATCATCAAACAAATAAACTTTGGCTTTATCTTTTAAAAATTTAAAAGTCGAAATTCCACTTTTGCCAAGACCATAAATTAATATTTTTTTTTTTAAAAAAATATTTTTTGCTTTTACCATTATCTCAATTTTAAAGTAGCTAGACCTATCATGGCTAAGATTATTGAAATAATCCAAAACCTGATCACAATAGTTGACTCGGGCCATCCTTTTTTTTCAAAATGATGGTGAATTGGGGCCATCTTAAAAATTCTCTTTCCAGTAAGTTTATAAGATATCACTTGTACCATTACTGAGACGGCTTCTAAAACAAAAAGTCCACCTGTTATTGCTAACACTATTTCATGCTTGGTAATTATTCCCACTGCACCCAAAGATCCTCCAAGAGATAAAGAGCCTGTATCACCCATAAAAATTTTTGCTGGTGGTGCGTTAAACCACAAAAAACCTAAACAAGAACCTATTATTGCTCCACAGAAAATTGAAACCTCTCCTGTTCCTTCAACATAAGGTATTTGTAAATAATTCGAAAATACAATATTTCCAGTGACATAACTTATAAAAGCAAAACATATTGCAACAAGTATGACTGGAACTGTTGCTAAACCATCTAAGCCATCTGTTAGATTAACGGCATTTGATGAACCAATAATTACAAATACTGCAAAAGGAATAAAAAACCATCCAAGATTTACGATTAAATTTTTAAAAAATGGAAAGTACAAATTATTTATATCTTGATGATCTGTAAGATAAACAAAAAAACCTACCCCAATTATTGCTAATAGAATCTGTGATATTAATTTTAATTTTGACGAAATTCCTGAGGAGTTACTTTGTTTAATTTTTTTATAATCATCAAAAGCTCCAAGGATTCCAAAAGAGATTGCCACATATATACAGAATAAAATATTTATATTTGATAAATCCGCCCAAAATAAAACAGATATTAACAAGCCCAAAAGAATGATCACCCCACCCATGGTTGGTGTTCCAATTTTTTTTACAATATGATCTTCGGGCCCATCATCACGTATTGGGTTAAAAATTTTTTTATTTGAAAAAAGTTTTATAAAAGGCCCACCAATAAATAAAACTATTGTTAAAGAAGTAAAAAATGACAAACCAGTCCTAAAAGTCAAATATTTAAATACATTTAAAAATCCAAAAGTATCAACAAAATTTAATAAAAATTGATATAGCATCTAATTTATTCCTTTTAGATTTTTTGTTATTTTATTTAAGCCTGTAGCATTTGAAGCTTTGATCATTAAATAATCATTATTATTTAAATCATTTTTAATCAATTCAATAATTTGAGAATTATTATATAAAATTCCTCC
>VMHT01055013.1_pt1 | contig 10673 bp, 11 predicted proteins | sample 4693611 | NCBI WGS metagenome assembly VMHT01 (sample SAMN12280063, study PRJNA550983) | marine metagenome | isolation source: seawater sampled from same location over 5 years 0.02-0.2 micron viral filtrate | place: USA: collected off the coast of southern California halfway between the port... ...
GGTAAACTTCATCCTATGCGTGCCGATAGCTGACATTTCGACGCCCGCCACGTTACGCATTCCTGCACGATGACAAGGCGGCCATCGCCAACCACATAGCCCGACGCCAGCTCGCACGCTCTCGCCTGGACTCATGACCACTTATTCGGACCACGCCCTGCACGCCCACGAGCCGAACTCGTCTACCTGCGATCCGGCCTTTGCCGCTTATCTCGCTGCACAGTTCATCGCCCGCAAAGGCTTTTCCCCGCACTTGAGCGTGCCCGAACTCGAACCGGCACGTGATGCCTGTAACTACCTGTTGGTCAAGCATGACGGCATGCAGCTCAGCGCCGTGTGCATCGTCAATTGCGAAACGGATACGCAGCGGGCATTCGGCCTATCCGCCGAACGGCTACGCGAGCTTGCTGACAGCTGTCGCCAGTACGCGGGGCGGATCGGCTTTTCGAAAATGCCGGTCAGCGTGCAGGTTATCGAAGTGCGTGCACGAGCGCTGGACGCACTGGCACGCAAACGTCTGGCCGCATACAAACGGCGCTCGCCGTTGTCGAAAAGCTTCATCACCGCATGGGCACTCGATACCACAAACGCCACGGTCTGGACCAACGCACCCATCGCCGCGCGTTGGAGCCAGGGCCGTTGGCTCAAGCATCTGCTCACCGCACCCCGCACGCCGGTGAGCGCGGATGATAACGGCCGACGATTGCTGCAGGTCAAACCCGGCTGGCCATGGCTTACGTTCGTGATCGCAGCCACACTGGTGGCGATGTATGGCGTCGAAATCGCCTTCGCCGTACCGCCCGGTGCCGGCTGGTTCTCGTTCGATACCCAGACCCTGTTCGCACTGGGCGGCCTGAACCCCGTTTCCGTCTTTCAGGACGGTGAATGGTATCGCATGGCGACAGCGGCCCTGCTGCATGGCGGCATAGCCCATCTGCTATTCAATCTGGTCGCGCTGTTGCTGGCCGGTTTCTCTGCTGAACGGCTGATGGGCTCGGCGTGGTTTGCCGCCACCTTCGTGCTTGGTGCGGCGGCCGGGGCGGCGCTATCGTTAAGCTTCGGCGCCGCGGGCATGGTCGCTGTTGGCGCATCCGGGGCGATCATGGCATTGCTTGCCGCCGGTTTGATCTGCAGTCTTCGGCTGGTGGACAACGCAGAACGGCTGCAGATTCAGATGCGGCTGATGTTCATGCTGATCCCGTCGCTTATTCCGAGCGCAACCAGTCACGATATCGGCGGCGCTACCGATTATGCCGCCCACTTCGGCGGCGCGCTCGTAGGTACCGTTATCGGCGTACTGCTGCGCATATCGTGGCGGCGCCATGCGGCGACGCCACCCGCCCAGCCGTTGGCGGCTATCATCGCCGGTATAGGCATCTTGCTGGCCGCCTGGTCGCTGACCGCGGTCGCCGCGCACTATCCACGCTACGCCGAGGTGGTCGAATATATTCCCGACGCTCGCATACCGGGGCAGTGGTCGGATCTGTCGGCGGCAGACGCAGCCGATCTGGCCCATGAGTTCCCGGACGACCCACGCGGCCATTACACTCTGGGGCGTACCCTGCTTCTGAAAGCGCGCTACCCCGAGGCCGAACAGGCGTTTCGAGACGCTCTAGCCGCCTACGAAGCACACAGCGACGATTTTCTCGACGCGTTCGAATCCGAAGCGCGTATTTTCATCGCGCTGAGCTTGGCGCTGCAAGACCGTGGCGCCGAAGCACGCCAAGAAGCCGCTCCGCTTTGCGACGAATTCGATACCGGCGATAGACACGAGGCGCTGACCGCCTATGACCTATGCACGCCGCCCCGCTCGTAACGCCAAGGTGTTGTTCTCGCCGCAGTCGGGGCGTGCGCCTTGATCGCTTCTAGTGGGCCCATTGGCCGCCGTTGACGTCTCGCTTGTATTAGACACGGCCCGACTCATGTCAAACGGCCGAACCAGACCACCCGCCTAATCGAAGCGCCAGACCTCGATATTGTTTTCCCTCGCCACCCGATAGTCACGCCCGGCGGGTACCGCGCGCTCCAGCCCCAGACGCTTGAGCTCTGCCCATACACGTTGGGCGGCCTCTTCATTGAGGATGGCCATCGTATCCGCCGCCCGCTGAAGCACATAGAGCAGATACGGCTCGGCACCGACTTCGATCGGTACGCCGCGATAATGAGTCTGTACCACGCCAAGCCGGCGACGATGCGGTTTATCGGTGACCGGCGCGCCGTCGCCCGGGGCCTGTTCGGTGATCCATTGATCAAAGAAGGCGAGCTTGTCGTCGAGCTCGGGAAAAATGTCCTCGGCGATACAGGAAAGAAACGGTTCCAGCGATGCCGGGATCGCATCGCCGGCGACAAATGCCGGTTCGCTGGCCGGATATTCGACCGTATCCAGACCCGGCGCATTCATGCGCTCTACCCAGCGATACACGCGCGGCGCACGTATTTTCATAATTGCAGCGGGGACCGGATCGCGCCCGAGATGAGCAAACAGCGGCGCGATCAAACCATAATCGGCGATCGACGGACGCGCCCCGAACAGATACGGCATGACCGCGAAATGCGCATCGAGCGTATCGAGCACGGTTTCGAAAGCGCGCTCGATCAACGGGACGGTATCGTTCGTCACCCCGAGCATGGGCAGATACGACTGCATCCGCGCCATCACCTTGTCAGCGACCGCATTACCTGACCCGCTGACAAACGCATGCCGGAGAAAATCCTGCTGCTCGGCCAGATATGACCAGCGATAATGCATGGCGTGCTTAAGCATCGCCTGACCGCCAAAGTATTCGATGATCACAGCGACCACACACTGTAACGGCGTGCCCGGATAGGCCGGGCGGGTCGAGCCCTTACGCTCGAAATGATCGATGATGTCGATCGTATCCTGGACGATCTCGCCCTCGGGCGTTTCGAGCACCGGAATAATCGCCCGGCCCAGCGCCGGCGCGATACGCGAAACGAAATCCGGATGCGACGTCGGACGCTCGATATAGGCGATGCCCTGGTTACGCAGATAGCAGCGAGCCTTGCCCGTATAGAGCGAATGCGGCGCACCGTAAAGCACATGCGGTGTGGCTTGAACGGGCATCGGTCCCTGCCGGTCGTTGTTATTCGTGTGCGCTACTTTGCCACAGTGAAATAGCGTTTCGTACATTCATGTTGACAATCGAATGCGGTACCACACGGGGCGAAGGACAGCAGTTGACGGCAATCGGCGCCCGGATCGCCCCGTAGGTTTCAGTATTCCTTCCAGGATCGGCGATTACTGCGCTATCACCGCACGTACGTCCTCGGGCAGGGCCTCGGAAACCTTGGCAACGATACCGTCGTCCAGCTCCCATTTGAGCAGCCCGAAAACCGCGCGCGAGGCGCGTTCGACATCTTCGCCCTCGAGATTGTCACCTGCCGACACCACGGCAGCATTCCAGTCCGTCGCTCGGCGATACTTGGTCGGTGTTTCTGCGGGCACGTAACCATCGTAGTAAACACCGCGTACGAGCAGCGGCAGTTGCGCGCCCAGATTCGCTGCCAGATCCATCGGCAGCCGATCGCGTAGCGTGGTCAGAACCGAACGCAGGGCCTGGAAAGCAAACTGCTTATCGTGGGTGTCCATATCCGCCATGATCGCGCCCAACCAGCGATTGGTTTGCTGAACCGAGGTGTCGATCGTGGCCAGCCCCAACTCCGGCATACATACTCCATTTTTCGTTGATCACATGAGCGGCGCCGGGCAGACGCCGTTCGCGAGACCGACCCTGGCGCGATATCGGCGCGGGATCAATCCGCATTCCAACGTAGTCGGTTGCGGGCCCCGCTCGCACAACGCAGATCAAATCGGCGCTGGCTGTTGTATGCCAGTGGCGGGCTACGCACGGATGACGCTTGTACGGCCGATGCTGTCGAACGCGTTCAGCCAGGCCCACTGCGGCGATGGCGAGTTCCCGCTCGTCACCCACCGGGTGCTCGCCGGCTATCTTTTAGCCATGGTGCCGGCCGCGACGGGAACACGACCATGACCCGGCCGGTATCGCCTTTTCGAAGATTCTCTACTGCGGACGCGCCTGAACCCAGACCGGGCTTGTGTAGGCTAGCGATTCGCCGTCGGCGTTGGCCACACGCACGAAATACCAGTGCTCGCTATCAACCAATACGGGCAATGCATGGCTGAGCTGATTCCCGGTGGCCGTCGCCACGGGCCTGCCAAGACCGGTGTCGTCACTGGCCGCACGGGCGACTGGACCGCTGTAGAGTTCCAACGTGCCGTTGAAAGGCAGACCGTTGGCCGGCACGACTTCTACCGTCAGCGGCACTGTCATATCGGCCATACACCGTAGCCGCGACCCCATGGGATGTCCTTCGGCGCGCATGAGGATACGCAGATCGCCTGTATCGTCGCTGCTTGCCAGCGCATACATGCGACGCGCTTGCATTGCGCTCTTCAAGTCGGCTCTGTCGAGCGATGGAGCCAAGATGACGGTCTTGCCGTACGTCGGCTCGCCCCAACTTCTGTCGTGGACATCTTCGCCGCCGACGGCACCCACATGCCAACCGGCATCGAGCGCGGCGCCATAGTAGCGCGCATAGCGATCGTCGCCGCTGTCATCGTTATAGAGCTCCATACCGACCATCTGATCGTCGACAGAGGCTTCATAGGCGAAGTCGTTCCAATTGCAGGCCGAATCGCTATCGCCCAAGCATTTGTCGCCAGGGTGATTGAATATGCCCAGTCCATCTGCCCCGCCGCCCAAAGGCGTTGTTCCCGGTATTTCCTCCGACCCAGGCGCACGTACCAGCCAACGCCAGAACGGATCCATGGTCAGCAGGTAACCGCCATCGAACTTGGCGTTGGTAAAGTTCGAAGAGAAGAAAACGTTGATATGGCCGAACCGATCGGACGTCCATTCGAAACCGCGCACCGCAATGAAATCTTCGCGGGTATCGGCGGCCGCCATCTCGCCGGTAATCTGCCATTTGCTGAATCCATCCGGCGCAGGCACAAAACACTGCAGCACGCCGGATAACGATTCAAAGCATTCGCTGCCGATCGAGAAATACAGCAGGCGATTGATCGTATCCGAGTGGTCGCTGACCATCATAAAGTCCAGGCCGTGTTCGGCGCCGGCCTTGAACGCATCGTGCGGCGTGGCATCGATAGCCCCATCCGAATAGCTCGTATGCTCGTGCACCGCGCCGCGCCATGGTTTGAGATCGGCAACCGCGGAGCCTTCGTACGGATCACAGACCAGCGATGCCTCATCGCCTTGCGAATCGTCGCCGTTGCTGCCGCCCGTGCCCGGCGTGCCTTCGCCTTCGGGCGTTTCGCTATCCCCGTTGGAGACAAGCGAAACCGTTGAATCTTCATGACATCCGACAAGTGCCGCGCATAGCGCCAGCACCCCGATGAGTCCCGATATTCGCCGCATCGCTCCCCCGCAATGAACGCGTCAAAGGCACAAGCCTAGCCAACGCTGATGGCGGTTTCGTGACGTAGCCTTGGACGCGCCCGGCAGGGCCGGATTAGCGCGCTCGACGCTGAGCATGGCCTATTGCATGCGCCCCTTGAATCGCTACGCCCGCAAAAGTGTGTATATCAAGCCGCACCGGTAGCCACAGGGCGCGCGGGGTCGCTGCTCCAGGCACTCCAGGAGCCCGGGTACAACCGCGGCAACGGGCGGCCCGCCACCGCACTCGCCAGAATCAGCTGACAGGCACTGATACCGGAACCGCAATAACTGATCGTGTTGTCGCCGGCGGGCAACGCCTGCGACAGCGCATCGGGCGAGAGAAAATGCGAGCCGGTATCCAACATCGAGGCAGCCGGCACGTTGCGTGCACCGGGAATATGCCCGGCGGCGGGATCGATCGGCTCATGCTCGCCGCGAAAACGCTCGCCGGCGCGCGCATCGAGTAATACCGCGTCGCCGCGCTCGACGTCTTCCGCGGTCGCGATGAGATCGTCGTTGAAACGCGGCGTCCACGCGCTCGGTGTCGGTCGTGGCATATCAGTTGCGACCATTTGATCGCTATCGCGCCAGGCCGGCCAGCCACCGTCGAGCACGTGGACCGATGGGTGCCCGGCCCAGATCAACATCCACCATGCGCGGGCGCCCGCCAGCGCGCCGCCCTGATCGTCGTAGATCACCACCGGCACCTCCGGCGTGACGCCCCAGCGACGCAGCTGCGCGGTGAATGTAGCCGTGTCCGGCAGCGGGTGCCGACCCCCCTCTCGAGTCGGCGGTGCCGACAGTTCCCGGTCCATATCGGCATGTAACGCACCCGGCACATGACCGTGTTGCCAAAGCGCACGGCCGGCGTCGGCATCGTCGAGGCGTGCTCGTGCATCGAGCACGACAACATCACGACCCTCAGCCATCCAGGCTGCCAGCGTTTCGACATCGATAAGCACGTTTTCCATAGCCAGTTCCTACAATCAAACGGCTCGCCGCCGCGTATCAATCGGACCACGCCAAGGTAGCATCGGCGTACATGGCGCAGAATGGAACGCAGGCCCTGCGACGCACCGTCCGGTACCTGGAAACACCAATCGCGCGCACCAGTTCGGTAGCGGCGATGGCGCTAACTTGCCTCGGCTTCGGCAAAGCGTTTACCACGACAGGCCGGAAACCGCGTACAACCCCAGAACGGCCGCTGTGTCTTCTTGGCAGTTCGCAGCGTCATCTGCGCGTCGCACAACGGGCACAACGAAGCGCGATCGGCAGCGATCTCGTGCTGGGGCGGCATCGCCTGCGGATCGACAAACGCCGGCAATCGGCTCGCGTCGAGCCAGTAGATCGAATTCTCCCGGCAAAAATCCCGTGCAGCCTGGGTGAGCTCTCCTTGCCCCAAGCCAAGACTCTAGACCGGGTCAGGGGCTGCAATACGCCGGCCGAGCAGCGTTCGCAGCTTATTGGCGCCCCTGTTCGCTGCCCCATGGCGCCAGCTGTCGTGCGGCGCCGCAGCGCAATAGAACACTCTTAGCTGCGCCCTGTCTTCTGCTGAGGCACGACGCGCAGGTGCGCGGGGTTATAACCGATCCGGGCGACTCGCTCGACGAGACGATTGTAGTCGTTGCTTTCGATGCTCGGTTCGCTGGACATGATCCAGACGAAATCAAGACGTTCGCGCGCAACAATGGTATGGCGGTAGTCGTCGGATACGTAAGCGATGACGAACTGCATCTTGATCGGCCAGATGAACTGCATCGCCCATACCGCGTTGCCGGTTTCGGGTACGACAAAGCCGGTCGGACGCATCGTCTTGAGCTTGCCACCGAAACCGTCTTTCCGGAACGTGAAAGTGACGTCGATCCGACGATCACCGCCACGCCGATAGCGTTCGACCGAATTGTGGGCCGTGCGCGTGATCGAAGGGGGTTTATGCGCGATGACATACCAGTCGCGCATATAGCGATCGAGGTCGACCAATTGAGCGCGCGGGAAATCATCGCGCGGCACGATACTCTTGGCACTGAACCCGAACGATCGTTTCATGAACGACATGAGGCCGCTCCTTATGGCGCTATCGGGGCTGCTATCGGCCGACAGCGTAAATGGATAGCCCCACTATTGGCGGTTCACGACGACGCTTCAATCAGTTGAATTGCCGAGTCTGTTGACCTGCACGACGGATCGCCGGGCTCCGTATGGCTTCGCCCGGCCTCAGCAACGCTTGATACTGCGCTACGGTTTTTCTTCGTTCCCGCTTTCCGACTCGGCGGGCTGTGCTTTCACACAATCGGCGATGGCGTCGAAATCGAAACCACGATCGAAACGGTTTGCACAGAACTGCCAGCGTGCACTCGCCAACTCGCCACTCTGGCGTGCGAAGTCTTCGAGTGCCGCGTACTGCTTTGCCATCTCCTGTTCGAATCTATCGAGCGTCGAACGGCCGCTCTCCGGCGCTTTCGTATCGCCATCGTCTTCACGCGCGAACATGTCCGAGTATTCGCCGAACTTACCGCGCAAGGCGTCGCTGAGCTGCTGGGCCTTGAGTTTCAGGCGCGTGAGCGTATCGCCGTTATGATCGGCCGCATACTGAGCGCTCAGCGGGCAATCGGCGCGTAGCTGGGGCACCTCGTTTTGCTTGAGCAGGGCCATTCGGTCATCGATCAAACGGGACTGGCCGGTGTCGGCCGGGCTCGTGCTGGTCGGAAACGCATCCCCAGCAAGAAAATCGATACGGTCTTTCGTTTTTGCCGCCCATACGGCCTCTTCGTAGCCACAGCCGAAATGCGCGAGATAACCACGGACATAGCCAGCAGCGATGCCGTCGTTGAGTGCCGCAAACGCCAGATCGCGGTAAGCCGCTTCGTAGCTCTTACCCTGCTGGATTTGGGCCATGGCCACCGCTGCCGCAAGACCGGGGTTGTCACTCACAGCATCCGGGTCGTCACGATAGGTTCGTAGAATCGCTTTCTGGGCCGCCGGAGTCTGGTGCAGCGCCAGTGCCGAGGCCATGCGCGCCGGGCCGTCATAGAGCAGCGCCACATAACGGTCGGTCTGTTCGTCGTCCAATGTCTCGAAACTGGCACAGCCTGAACGCTCGGCTTGCGATTGCGGATCGGCTGCGTCGGCGCCGACGCGAATATCATTCAACCAGCGCGTGACGGCTTCGTCGCTGCTGCCATTCTGCAGCGCCTGCACGCGCGCAATCAGCGCATCGCCACTTGGGCAGCGCGCATTATCGCTGGCCGCGGCGCTCGGCGCTTCAGCATCGGCTGCCGCGGTTGTTTTCTCGTCGTCGTCGCCCGCGCCACATGCAGCGAGTGCGTAGATACAGGCTATGGCGATTAATGCACGGGCGATGGTTCGTAAAGTATGGGGAAAGCGCGGGTTCAAATCCGGCATGGCAGTGGACTCGAGCGGTTGATGCGACGAATGACAATGCATCATCGCATGCGCGCGCCGTGCGTCATTCCCATTTCGCAACGACGCGCCCAACGCTGACGATCTTCATATCCATACGACCCGAGCGCCGAAACGGCTGCAGCCATACCGACAGCATTCTGTGCTGCGCATGGCCCGGTTCACGATATTCAGCCTACCCGCCGGCCTGCCACTGGTTGATCGCCTCGAGCGGGTAGATGAGCTGAATGATATTGAGCGTGAGATTGTCGCGAATCGCGAAAAGCAGCATGCATTCCAGGGCCACGACCAACAGAATTGAAACGCGTACCGGCGCGATTCGCGCAATCGCTAGTCCAAGCGCCATAGAGAGCGTATCGCCTATCGAATTCACAATGCTGTCGCCGAAATAACCGGCAGCAAGCGCGGTTTGACGATAGCGATCCATGATCAACGGCGTGTTTTCAACCAGTTCCCACACCGCTTCGACCCCGAACGCGATGAGTACCACCGTACGAAACGGCGCGCCTGCGAGCAGCAGCGTGATCAGCGCATAGAACAACAGCCCGTGCTCGACGTGGGTGAAGCTGTACCAATCGGTCAGATGCTGCGACGTTTGCGGTCCGGATGCGGCCCCGTGCCATAGCGCCACATAGCCGCATTCGCAGATCAGTGGATGCCCCATGGCCAGCAGCGCGAGCGCCTGGGCACAAAGAATAGCCAGCACGACGGCCACGCAGCGCGGCGTAGCGGGCGTGCGCATATGTCGCGCATCGAACAAACCGGATCGCATCACGTGGGCCCTGCTCCTATGTGCAATCGCCACACGACAACGACTGCAACCTTCCTATTTCGGGTCTATTGTGCTTGAACATGCACCTTGTAGCGGTTTATACGTGCGGGCCGTGCAATGACTGCGCAGAACTACGGACTGACCAGGCCGGCGAAGTCTGTTTGGCTGACGCTGTCGATTTTTTTCGAAGGAGTTCCCATGAGCAACGATCCCATCAATCTCGCCGCCTATCTCGAAGGTGCGGACTTCCCTGCGACCGGCGGCGAACTTGCCGGCGTTGCAGCCAGTAACGGCGCGCCCGACGATCTGCTCGAGCAGCTGCGTTCGTTCGAAGGCGACCATTTCGACAACGCCAATGCGGTGGTCGAGGCGCTGGGCCAGAACGCGTCCTGATCGCGGTACGGCCTTGCGCGCCTGTCGAGACACGCAGCAGTCCCTATCTTGGAAGCGGCGCGGGCCGCGCTAGTTGAACAACTGGCCCATGCCGCTTGCGTTCATCACGTGCGAAACGATCATTTCTCGGGCGATCGAATCGTCGGTCAAGGCCCAGCGGTCGCCACGGCGTACCAGTGGCAACTGCCCTTCGAAGCGCGTATCGGGCAGTCCGCTGGCCTCGCCGAGGGGATCGCGATTCATCCGCATCGTGATCGAAACCGGACAATCGTAGGTCGTCTCGCCGGACGCTTCCGGGTCGGTTTGTTTGCGTGCCGAGTTCTGACCCGCCTGCCGCTGCAAATAGGGCCGTTGCGGCCAGGTGACCATTTACCACCCAGGTGATTCGCTATGACCCTGCACCTTTACGCCCACCGTCTGTCGCAACCCAGTCGCGCCGTCGAGATCCTGTTGCGCGAGCTGGATATGTCCTATACCTGGCACGAAGTGGATTTCGCCAACGGCGAAACACGCGAGCCGTGGTTTGCGAAAGACATCAACGCCTTGCAGACCATCCCGGCCCTCGTCGTATCAGCCACCGACGATAAAACCGAGGCCGGTATCGGCGAAAGCCACGCGATCATGCGCTACCTCTGCCGTGTCGCACC
>VMHT01099395.1_pt1 | contig 10673 bp, 9 predicted proteins | sample 4693611 | NCBI WGS metagenome assembly VMHT01 (sample SAMN12280063, study PRJNA550983) | marine metagenome | isolation source: seawater sampled from same location over 5 years 0.02-0.2 micron viral filtrate | place: USA: collected off the coast of southern California halfway between the port... ...
GATTCGAACCAACGACACATGGATTAACAGTCCACCGCTCTAACCAACTGAGCTACTGGGGAACAACGTTCAACGGCTGCGAATATTAAAGCTACTGCCTGAGACTGTCAACTGTTCCATTAAGGTTTTTTAGGGAAACATGACCGTCTGCTGAAAAACTCAACAATTTAGGAAAACAGGGTACTTTTTGTGAAAATTTCGTCTATACCTCACGGAAAACAATGTCAAGCTTTGGTCATAATCTCTGCTATAACATAAGTGATAAGTTGATCGCTGAAGTGATTATCCACAGATCACTGAGTTGCCCAGTAGATAACGGCTACAGGATCTTATCCACGGAATCTGTGGATAACCCTGTGCTTAACTCTGTTAAATAATACGGTTTATGCGGTGTCGAGCGCAATTTCAGCGATGGTTAAAAATTACCTAGATAAATATATATCCTTTAAAATTAATGACTTATATAAATTCGGTGAACAACTGTTCAGTTTGGTGGTTTGTTCATCAGGCAATGCTTGCAGAATCAGCAACTTGTGTATTTCTTGGTTAAATTGATTGAAATTTGGTCCCGTTTAACATCAAATTTCTGCGTTTTTTCTCTTGACTTCTTGTAAGTCATTTAACTAAAAGGCACACAAAGGATCGCAGTAAATTTTGTTAATTTGTAATAAAAGCGTCAAACGAAAAGAAGTAGGAAATTGAGGAGATACGTATTACTGGGCGGAAAAAGCAAAAGGGTTTTGGCGCTTACATTGCTGTTTAGCACCAAAACCCTATTTTTTATAAGTTTTCTGCAAAAGATTTAATGCGTTTGACCGCTTCTTTTAGCGTGTTGAGGTCAGTTGCAAAAGACAGACGGCAATAGCCTTCAGCGCCAAAGGCCGAGCCTGGCACTAACGCGACATTAGCATCAGAGAGTAATTTCTCACAAAACGAGACGTCGTCCTTCGTTCCTGCTTTTTCCATCAGTTTTTCAATGTGTGCAAACGCATAGAAAGTACCATCTCCGGGCACACAGTTTATGCCATCAATTGCATTTAAGGCGTCGACTAAATAATCGTGACGTTCTTTGAATGCCGTTACCATTGTCTTTATACAGCTTTGATCGCCATCGAGAGCCGCAGCGGCAGCATATTGGCTGATACTGGCCGGGTTAGATGTGCTTTGCGACTGCATTTTTTTCATGGCGGCAATAATAGGTGCAGGACCAGCAGCATATCCAATTCGCCAGCCTGTCATCGCATAGGCTTTGGAAACGCCGGTAAGAATAACCGTGCGATCTTTTAGATCGGGAGCAACCATAGGCAGGTTAGCAAATGGCGAATCGGACCATAAAATGTGCTCGTACATATCGTCTGTGGCAATTAGCACATTCGGATAGTCTCTTAATACGTCTGCTAACGCTTTCAATTCTTCCGCAGTGTAGGCAGTCCCCGCCGGGTTTGACGGACTATTAATGAACATTAAGCGAGTTTTATCGGTTAATGCACCACGCAGCTGCTCTGCGGTAATTTTAAAACGTTGATCAATACCGGCTTGTACGATAACCGGGGTGGCACCTACCAGTTTTGTCATATCTGGATACGATACCCAGTAAGGCGCAGGAATAACGACTTCGTCGCCTGGGTTTAGCCACGCACTGAGTAGGTTATAGATGCTGTGCTTTCCGCCTGCTGAAACAATAATTTCGTTACGCTCGTAGCTTAAGTTATTGTCTCGCTTTAACTTTCTGATGACGGCATCTTTTAGCTCAACAATACCATCGACCGCGGTATATTTTGTCTTACCTTCTTTAATGGCTTGAATAGCTGCTTCTTTAACAAATTCTGGCGTATCAAAATCAGGTTCACCCACACCCAGACCAATAACGTCTTTGCCCTGTTGACGAAGCTCGTTGGCTTTTTGAGTTACCGCTAATGTGGGGGATGGTTGAATCGAATTAATACGATCGGAGAGTTGATAATCCACGTTCAGATCCTGTTTTTCAGATAGAGGAGAATTGCCCAATACTATACGGATTAGGGCGGTTAAAGTCTATTCTCCGTAGCCACAAACAGCGGTCTGAGTTACACTACTGGGCTACTTAACTAAGGAGGATTAGAATGGCAGCTGCCGACGCATCACGAAGTCTTATCAGCGCGCCGGTAGGACAGAAGCTTTGGGAAATGACCTGGCCTGTTATTTTCGGTGTGGCCACCCTTATCAGCTTCAATGTTGTCGACACCTTCTTCATTAGTTTATTAGGCACAGACCCTTTAGCGGCTGTTAGTTTTACCTTTCCCGTTACCTTTACAGTCGTCAGCCTGGCCATTGGCCTGGGGATAGGCACTTCCGCTGTCATTGCCAGAAAGTACGGCTCTGACAGACCCGATGAAGCCCACTTTGACGGTTTCTCTGCATTGTCTGTATCAGCCATACTCGTTGCTGTATTAGCCGTTATTGGCTATGTCCTCATGGAACCTATTTTTAGCCTGTTGCAAGCCCAGCCGAGGCTGATGCCTTTAATTCGCGAATATATGAGCCTGTGGTTCTTTGGCTGTGTCATGCTGGTGACACCAATGGTGGGAAACGCGGTTTTACGGGCGGCAGGAGATACCCGGACACCCTCATTAATAATGGCGTCCGGCGGCCTTGCGAATGCTATTTTTGATCCGATTTTAATCTTCGGTTGGGGACCTATACCGGCCATGGGTGTTGAAGGCGCGGCCTTAGCTAGCGTTATTTCATGGTTTAGCGGTGTGTTACTGGTGTTTTGGCTACTCAGTCGAAATAAGCTGGTGTCTTTTACGCCTGCCAACGGGCTGAACTTTTTGGCGGCTTGGGTGAAATCCGCAAGAGAGGTTTTAAAAATTGGTATGCCTGCAGCCGGTGCGAATATGCTGACTCCCTTGGCAATGTCAGTGATGACCGCCATAGTTGCGGCTTATGGCGCCCCTGCCGTTGCTGCGTTTGGAGTTGGGTCGCGTTTAGAGTCATTGGCAAGCGTTATTATATTGGCTTTATCGATGTCACTGCCGCCGTTAATCAGCCAAAACTATGGAGCCGACAGAATTGATCGTGTTCAGCAGGCGTATCGTACTGCATTGAAATCAGTGCTGATTATCCAGGCTGTCATTTACCTGCTGATGTTGGCGACAGCGCATTGGATAGCGATGGCTTTTGCCGAAGAAAAGGCGGTGGCCGACATTGTTAAGCTCTTTATTTATATTATGCCGTTGGGTTATGGGCTACAGGGTGTAATTATTCTGACAAACTCAAGCTTTAATGCGGTGCATAAACCGATGAACGCATTATGGCTGAGCATTGTCCGTTTATTTATATTGTTCGTGCCCTTGTCGTACTTAGGCAGTTTACTGGCGGATTTAACCGGTCTCTTTATTGGTGGTGTTGTGGCAAATCTGCTAACGGCGACCATTGCCTACGTGTGGTTTTCAAAAGAACTCAGGAGGGAGCATGGCTAAGTCATTTCAGTTGGTTTCAAAATACAAGCCAGCCGGCGACCAGCCGAAAGCCATTGAAAGTTTGCTCGACAATTTGGATGCAGGCTTAGCTCATCAAGTCTTACTGGGGGTTACTGGCTCAGGTAAAACCTTCACTATGGCCAATGTCATTGAGCGTTCGCAGCGCCCAACATTAATATTGGCGCACAACAAAACGCTCGCCGCACAGCTTTATGGTGAAATGAAAGAATACTTCCCGAACAACGCGGTGGAGTATTTTGTTTCTTACTATGACTATTATCAGCCAGAAGCTTATGTGCCAACGACCGATACCTTTATTGAGAAAGATGCTTCCATTAATGACCATATAGAACAGATGCGTTTGTCGGCGACGAAAGCACTGATGGAGCGTCGGGATGTTGTGCTGGTGGCGTCAGTGTCGGCGATTTATGGTTTGGGTGACCCTGAGTCGTACATGAAAATGATGCTGCATTTACGTCGCGGTGACATTATTGACCAGCGCGATATTTTGCGTCGTTTAGCCCAACTGCAATACAAACGTAACGACGCCGCTTTTGAGCGTGGCACGTATCGCGTTCGTGGTGAGGTCATTGATATTTTTCCGGCAGAGTCGGAGGAAATGGCGGTACGCGTTGAGTTGTTTGACAACGAAGTTGATAGAATCAGTTTCTTCGAGCCACTGACAGGCCAGGTCACAGAAAAAGACGTTGCCCGCGCAACGATTTACCCGAAAACGCACTATGTGACGCCTCGGGAAGTATTGGTCAAAGCCATTGATAAAATTAAAGACGAGCTGAAAGACCGTCGCGATATATTACTGAAGCAAAATAAGCTGATAGAAGAGCAGCGCATCAACCAACGCACTCAGTTCGATATTGAAATGATGTTAGAGCTTGGTTACTGCTCGGGCATTGAAAACTACTCCCGTTACTTGTCCGGGCGCGCGCCGGGCGAGCCACCCCCGACATTGATGGATTATCTGCCGGACAATGCCTTACTTATTATTGACGAGTCTCACGTAACAGTGTCGCAAGTTGGCGCTATGTACAAAGGCGACCGTTCACGTAAAGAAAATCTGGTGGAATATGGGTTCCGGTTACCGTCTGCGCTGGATAACCGTCCGTTAAAGTTTGACGAGTTTGAGGCCATAGCGCCTCAGACCATCTACGTATCCGCAACGCCCGGTAAATACGAGCTCGAGCGAAGCAGTAACGAGGTGGTTGAGCAGGTTGTTAGACCGACTGGTTTGATCGATCCAACCATTGAAGTGCGCCCGGTCGCGACGCAGGTTGACGACTTGATGTCGGAAATTCGTTTGCGCACAGAGCAGGGCGAGCGCGTATTAGCGACAACCTTAACCAAAAAAATGGCGGAAGATTTATCCGATTACTTGGATGAGCATGGAATCAAGGTTCGTTATTTACACTCGGATATCGATACTGTTGAGCGCATGGAAATTATTCGTGACTTACGATTAGGCGAGTTTGATGTTCTGGTCGGCATTAACTTGTTGCGTGAAGGTTTGGATATGCCGGAAGTGTCGTTGGTGGCTATTTTAGACGCAGACAAAGAAGGTTTCTTGCGTTCAGATCGCTCATTAATTCAAACCATAGGCCGGGCGGCGCGTAACGTGAATGGTAAGGCCATTTTATATGGCGATCGCATTACCGGATCTATGCAACGTGCTATTGAAGAGACCGAGCGCCGCCGTGAAAAGCAGATTGCGTTTAACAAAGAGCATGGCATAACGCCGAAAGGCTTGAATAAGAAAATTACCGATGTCATGGATTTGGGGCAGGGCAGTGCGCCTGCTCGTAAGAGTAAAGCGGACAAAGCTCTGGCGGAAGTCGCCTCAGGCTATGATGCCCGCACGGTGGTGATTAAAGACACTAAGTCGTTATTAAAAGAAATTGAGAACAAAGAGAAGCAAATGTATCAAGCAGCGCAGGATCTCGAGTTTGAGAAAGCCGGTCAGTTGCGAGATGACATTGCACAGTTGCGAGAACAGCTAAAACGCGCCGTATAATTTGCCCGTAAGCGCATTGATGGTAGCGAACAGCTTTATCGGTTTTATCTGTTAGATATAAACCTCCCAATCGATCAGAATAAAATAAAGGTCATGCGGGAGGAATCTATGAAAGACGCAGCGAAAACCGTTTCATTTGGTATTATGCATTTTACCATCGCGTTTAGCGTTGTATGGTTAATGACAGGTGACGTGGTTCTTGGGGGCGCAGTGGCGCTGATAGAACCGTTAGTAAATACAGTAGGTTATTATTTCCATGAAAAAATCTGGCAGCGCACAGACAAGCGCCGGACAACAACTGTACGAGAAAGCACGTTACTTGGATAAAGAGGGCAGAGCGAGCTTTCCGCTCTCGCTCCTGCTTGTCATTTTGTTTCAAATGCGCGGTTATGTGGCTGGCATTATTTCCATCACTTTCACGGAAGACCGCACTCGACTTCTCAAACTCTTCTATACCAACACCGAGCAGTTTGGTGTCATGTTATTGGTGGGCTTACCCGCTTTAGTTGTGCTTTTAGCAACCGCTTTTGCGGCTGAAGATGACCGCAACTGGGCAAATGCTGTCATGCGATTTGCCCAGCCGTTATTGATGCTTTCTTTACTGGTTGATGCGGTACTCATAGGCTGGCTTTTTGTCGAGAGCTATGGGGCGTTCTCGTTTGGACGTGCCGCCATTGTCTTTGGTTGGTTTATTTGTATTTGGTATTTATTAAACTCTCGCCGCTGGCGCTTTTACCGTATGCATTTGGCCAACAGAGAGCCAGCTGACCCAACAGCAGAAAAGAGTTAGACTTTCTGACTCGGTGTTTTCGAACGAGAGTTCATTGTGGTTAGTACTGTTAATGGCACCACAATCAACATCGAGCCGATGTAAAAGCGCATATCGGGTTGCTCCGCAAAGAAAACAACGCCGAAGAATACCGCTCCAAGTAGCCCTGTATATTCCGCGCTGGTTACCTGGTTACTGTCCGCTGCGCGGTAGGCATAAACGCAGGTTGCTGCATAAATCATTGAGAATAAACTCGAGCCCACCGCAATGAGCAGAACATTCCAGTCGAACGGGGCAAACTCAATCAGCGCCAGTATGAGGGCGGTTGGAATACCCAGCAAGTTTGTCAGGTATAAGGTGTCAATAATGCCGTGTTGCGTTGGTAGCTTCTTAATAAGCAGGTTGTTAAGAGCCAGCGTCGTCGCTACCACCAGCGCCGCTAACGCAAAGATATTGGCGCCGGTCGGGTTCAAGATAACCATAACACCCACCATGCCTAACGCCGCTGTGACTAATGAGATAATGGTTACTCTTTCTTTAAATAGCAGGCGTGCAAAAACGACCGTAATTAATGGTGCTGCATAGAAAATAGCGTTAGCGGTTGCCAGCGGCAGCGTCGTTAAAGATACCACCATAAAGACTGTACCAATTAAAAATATGTGCGCTCGGGTTGCGTGCCAGCGCAGGTTTTTAGGCAATAGGGGTCTGCGGAAGTAAAGAATGACCGGCAATAACAGAAGCGTTGCGCTGAGCTGACGGAACAGCACAAATTGAAATGGCGCTTCAAAACCGTCAAGCAGCTTAATCAGAGAGTCAGACAGAATGACCACGTTATTGCCAAGAACCAACAACAATACCGCTAATATTAGGGAACGATCCATACCAACACCTCCGTTAAACTGTTTGAAAGTGTGAGTATTGTACGAAAAGCCTTTTATAAAATATAATGATATTAAATAATCAATTCATGAGAAATATAGATAATGAGTGTTCCGTTCCGAGCGATACATTACTTTGTGGAAGTGGCCCGCTTGCAGAGCTTTTCTCGTGCGGCCGAGCAGTTACATGTCTCTCAAAGTGCGGTCAGTCATCAGGTTAAATTATTAGAGTCTTATCTAGATAAACCACTATTTGTCCGCAAAGGCCGCACAGTCATGCTTACCGCGGTTGGGCAGAGCTATTTTCAGGAAGTGGTTGGAGCGTTAGAGCTGGTTGAAAGCGCAACGCGCAATGTTAAAGAAAATGACACGCGTCAGGTACGTTTGGCCATTCACGGCTCATTGGCAGTTAAGTGGTTAATCCCTGCACTTGATGACTTCAGAGAGCGGTATCCAAATATTGATTTAACCTTGCAAATGCTGACTCAGGACGGTCAGTTTGACAGTCAGTGGGCGGACTGTTTCATTACGACACAACCGCCGGGTACTGGGTATCAGCGCTATCATTTGTATGATGAAACATTGAAGCCTTATTGTTCAAAAGCGGTTTGGGCGGAAGCGCATCGCATTACTGACCCTGCTGAGTTGGCTCGTTTTCCTTTGCTTTCAGCAATTTCTGCTTTCGCAAACGGAAAGCCGGGTACCGACTGGCAACGTTGGTTCGAAAAGGTGTCATTACGACTCCCTAAAAATGCGAAAGTGCATCACTTCAGTCATTTATTGTTAGCGGCAGAGGCGGCTAAATACGGTCAGGGCATTGCGCTTTTAAATGAATTTATGACCACCGAAGAAGAACGGAAGAATAGTCTCTTTGAATTGCCTTTTCACAGTATTCGTACAGACGACAGCTTCTATTTTGTTTATCCGTCATCAACCGCAAAAAGTCCGGGTTTAGAGGCATTGGGCGACTGGTTAGTGACGCTGTGCAGAAACCGGTAAGAAGAGAAGCGTGCGCGGGGCACGCTTTATGTCGGCTTTATGGCTTATTGTTTAACCAAGCGACCTTGCTTATCGCGGAAGCCACCAACCAGAATAACGATAAAATCGATAAGCGTCCAAAGACCAAGGAAACCCAGGGTTAGAAGCATTAAAATGCCAGTGCCTACCTTGCCAACGACAAAGCGGTGAATACCTAAACTACCCAGGAAAAAGCAAACAATCGCCAAAACAACGCGACTATGCGGACTGACTTCTGCAGGATCCATAAAAAGCTCCAATTGTTGTTATATCCTAAGGTGTTAATTAACGAGGAATTAACACCTTAATAATATGCAGGTAAGGGCTCTTTGATTCAAGGTCTTTAATTTAGCATCCAATCAGCTATGGCTTGGCAGTGAACTTCAGTGGTGTCAAACAGTGGCAGTTCAGAGTGCTCTTGCTGTACGAGCAAGCCGATTTCTGTGCAGCCCAAAATAACGCCTTGTGCGCCGATGTTAGCTAAACTTTTAATAATCGAAAGATATTGCTCACGAGCCTCGGCAGAAAATTTGCCACGGCAGAGTTCTTTAAAAATGATGCTGTCTATTGCTTTGCTGTCACTTTCATTGGGTATCAGGACTTGAATACCTTGCTGCTCAAGGCGCTCTTTATAAAAAGGTTGTTGCATAGTGAAACGAGTGCCTAAAAGCCCTGCACGTTCAACCCCGTTCTTTTTAAGATGGTTGGCCAGAGCATCAACAATATGGATAAGCGGAATGGAAACGGCGGCCTCAATTTCAGAGGCGACTTTATGCATTGTATTGGTTGCGATAACAATACATTCGGCCCCGGCCTTGTCCAGTTGTCTGGCTTTAGTCACAAGGGCACTTGCGGCGGTATTCCAGTCGCCCCTGCTCTGCATTTCTTCAATAGGCGCAAAGTCGACACTGGCAAGTATGAGCTCAGCGCTGTGTAGGCCGCCTAAGCGCTCATTAATCAATTGATTTAAACGCCGATAATAAGTACTGGTGGACTCCCAGCTCATACCGCCAATAATGCCGACTGTTTTCATCACCGCCTCCGCTAATGTGCATTAAAAGTAGCTTACAGTAGCTAAGGTGTGAAGTTAATGCGCGATTTAGACAGAATTTATCTAGGTTATATTCAATCCCCAGTCGTCATAAGCCGCTTTTGCAAGCTCCTCTCGGAATTTCGGGTCGGCAATATGAATCAGCTCGCGCGCTCGTTCGCTCATACTTTTAGCGCGTAAGTTAGCGACGCCGTGTTCGGTGACAATGTAATGCACATGGGCGCGAGTTGTGACTACGCCAGCGCCAGGAGCAAGCAGAGAGCTAATGCGCGACACTGTTCCGCCACAGGCCGTTGAAGGCAGAGCAATAACCGAACGACCACCTTCCGACAAACTGGCACCGCGCACAAAGTCCATTTGACCGCCAACGCCCGAGTATATTTTAGTGCCAATAGAGTCTGCGCAAACCTGACCGCTCAGGTCGACCTGAAGGGCGCTATTTATCGACATAACCTGTTTATTCTGGCGAATAACCGAGGTGTCATTGGTGTACTCAACATCAAGGAAGAAAACTTCCTGGTTGTCATCAACAAAGTCATAAAGTGCCTGAGAGCCCATGGCAAAAGTGGTGACAATGCGGCCACGGTGCTTACGTTTGCGGCTGTTATTTATGACGCCACGCTCAACCAGCGGTAATACGCCGTCAGAGAACATTTCGGTGTGAATGCCTAAGTCTTTGTGGTGATGCAGGCAAGCCAATGTTGCATCTGGTATTGCGCCAATACCCATTTGCAAACAGTCACCGTCATCAATAAGACCCGCAACACGCTCTCCAATTTTTTGTGTAATGGGGTTTTGTGCTGGTTGCTGGTGCAATGGAATAGGGGCAGCTTCTTCAAAGTAGCGATCAAATCGTTTTAAGGAAACTAGCGCGTCGCCGTGCGTCCGTGGCATGTTGGGGTTTATCCAGGCAACCACTTTTTTCGCAACTTGTAGTGCGGCCCGGGTTGCTTCAACCGAGATACCTAAACTGCAATTACCGTGTTTATCCGGCGGTGATACTTGAACGATAGCCGCATCCAGAGGTTGCTCGCCTGAGCGAAATAACTTGGGAATTTCAGAGAGAAAAATGGGCACATAGTCGGCGAGTCCTTGATTAACGGCCTGCCGGGTTGAGGCGCCGACAAAGAAAGCACGTTGGCGAAGATGTCCTTTAAGCTCAGGGTCACAGAGTATTTCACTGTATTCTGTGTGCAGCTGCAGTAATGTCAGGTCTTTTCGTTGCTTTGCGACCTCTTTCAGGCCTTCCAGCAGTTTGTATGGCGTTGCCGCCATTGACTGACACCAAATAACATCACCATCGTTAATAATAGAGAGCGCCTCTGCAGCTGAATTAACTTTCATTACGGCTTCCTTTTTAAGCGAGAAGTATTGAGCGAGATCAGAAGTATAACCGCTTTACGTGTGAGGGTATTTACCCAGTAAGTGATACTTATTTTGCAAGTCATGCGATGGTAATAAAAGGTTCATA
>VMHT01016579.1_pt1 | contig 10672 bp, 17 predicted proteins | sample 4693611 | NCBI WGS metagenome assembly VMHT01 (sample SAMN12280063, study PRJNA550983) | marine metagenome | isolation source: seawater sampled from same location over 5 years 0.02-0.2 micron viral filtrate | place: USA: collected off the coast of southern California halfway between the port... ...
AAAAACAGCCGTGACCGGTAAAGTGAAAAAAGGGTCAAAAGCTGCAAAACGTAGAAAGTCATATTGTGCAAGATCACTTGGACAACTTAAACGAGCGTCAGCTAAAACACGAAACGATCCTAATTCACGTATCCGTCAGGCACGAAGAAGATGGAAATGTTAAATGGACCCAAAAAAAGGAACAGGAAAAAAGCCTAAAGGCTCAGGAAGGAGATTGTATACAGATGAAAATCCAAGGGATACGGTATCAATTAAATTTGCTACGCCGACGGATGCTCGCAAAACCGTGGCGAAGGTTAAGAAAGTTAATAAACCATTTGCTAGAAAAATACAAATCCTCACAGTAGGAGAGCAAAGAGCTAAGGTTATGGGCAAGTCAAAAGTGGCTTCCATATTTAAAAAAGGAAAAGAATCAATTAGGAAAGAGAGGAAAGCGTGAGTAGAAAAGGAATAATATCTGCACTTCATACTAAATATGAAGCAGACATAGCTACAGCTGATGCTACTGTGAATATCTATCTAGATAATCCTGTTGCCATTGGTGAACATCCACAACACCTAGAAGAAATAGATAAGCTACTAGGTAAAATAGCTGAAGCAAAAGATAAGAAACAAGCTTTGGAGGATTTTGAAAATGAATGATTTAGAATTGATCGTAAAAATCCAACGTCAACTAAGAGACCTGTATCAGAATGTTGGAGAAAGTATGTTATCAGGAAACGTTGACAACATGGAAAAATACAAGTATATGCTAGGACAGGCACATGCCTACCAGTATATTATTCAGGAAATCTCTAACCTGCTAGAAAAGAAGGAGCAAAAAAATGACGAAGGAACAATTATTGACCTCGAAAAACGAGGTCCCAAAGCATAAAAACGCTTTGGAAGAAAAGTATAAAGAACAAAAAGTCGAGTCGGTAGAAGAAGTAAAAAGAGTTGATGAGACTAATGTATCAGATATTAAAAGTGAATTACCACAACCATCTGGTTGGAGGCTTTTAGTTTTACCTTTTACACCAAAAGAAAAAACTAAAGGTGGTATTATCATTGCACAAGAATCTTTAGACAAAGCACGAATTGCTACGAATTGTGGTTATGTTGTAAAGATGGGACCAATGGCATACGGAGATAAAGAAAAATTTCCAACTGGCCCTTGGTGTAAAGAAGGAGATTGGGTGATTTTTGCAAGATATGCAGGATCACGATTACCAATAGAAGGTGGAGAAGTCCGTCTTCTTAACGACGACGAGGTTTTGGGTACAATAGGAGATCCAGAATCTGTGTTGCATTACATTTAACATAGGAGGAGACTATGCAAGAAGAAGAAAATAAAAAAGACGTACCTATGGTTGATATAGATACCTCTGGTCCTGGAGCTGACGTTGAGCTTGAAGAACAGAAATCAGAAGTTGAAGTAGAAACTAAGGAAGACTCTAGCCCCGCGCCACAAGTGGAGGAGACTAGAGAAGAGAAAGCAGAAGGCAGCGACGCGCAGCCAGAAGCTAAACAGGAAGAGAAGCCTGAAGAAAAGAAAGAAGAAAAGCCAGAATTAGAAACGTATTCAAAAGACGTTCAGAGAAGAATATCTAAACTTACGAAGAAATGGAGAGAAGCACAAAGACAAGCGGATGAAGCTTTAGCTTTTGCTAAAAACCAAAAAGAACAAAAAGAAAAACTTCAAAAGAAATATTCTCAAGTTGAACAAGTTGGTGTTAAAGACAGAGAAGAGAGAATCAAATCTGGTCTACAAGCATCAGCAGCTAAATTAGCAGCAGCCAAAGAAGCAGGAGATCTTGCAGCTGAAGTTGAAGCTAATAAAGAGATTGCTAGACTTGGATACGAAGAAGCAAGACTAAACGAACTAAAAGCAGCATACGAAGAGACTAAATCAGAGGTTAAAACGGATGAAATACCGAAAGCGCCTCAACCAAGACAAGCTACACCCGATCCAAGAGCGGAAGAATGGGGAGCTAAAAACAAGTGGTTTGGTACTGATACAGCTATGACGTATACTGCCTTTGATCTACACAAAAAACTAGTGGATGAAGAGGGTTACGACCCTGCTAGCGACGAATATTATTCGGAAATAGATAAGAGAATAAGACTTGAATTTCCAAATAAATTTGATACAACTGATGGTAAGGTTCAAGAAAATACGACCAAGCCTACACAAATAGTAGCTTCAGCGAAGCGAAGTGTAAACAAATCAGGTCGCAAAACCGTGAGACTCACCCCTTCTCAGGTTGCTATCGCTAAAAAATTAGGAGTGCCATTAGAAGAATATGCGAAACAAATAAAAATCACGAAGGAGGTATAGCATATGGAAAACGATAAAATGAAAACCCCGCGTGCGAGCCAGTCTAGAGCTAAAGATAAAAGACCTACGACTTGGACTCCACCATCATCTTTAGATGCACCACCTGCGCCAGACGGATTCAGGCACAGATGGATACGAACTGAAGTTTTAGGATTTGACGATACTAAAAACATGTCAGGTAAAATGAGATCCGGATGGGAATTGGTTAGAGCCGATGAATATCCAGACTCACAGTATCCACAGCTGAAAGACGGTAAATACGCAGGAGTGATTGGAGTTGGTGGCCTAGTGCTTGCTAGGATACCGGAAGAGGTTGCCAAATCTCGAGAAGCTTATTTTGCTAAGCAAACTAAGGATCGAGACGATGCAGTTAACAACGACCTTATGAAGGAAGAGCACTCTAGCATGCCGATTAATGCTGAGAGACAAAGTCGTGTAACTTTTGGTGGTACGAAGAAATAATTTCTTTGCGATACCAAGACAAGCGCGATCATAAACAATAAACCATGTCTTAGGAGGACAATATTATGGCAAATAAAGACTCAGCTTTTGGATTAAGACCCATTGGCAAAGTTGGTCAGAATAGAGACAACCAAGGTTTATCTGAGTATGATATCGCAGCTTCTGCAACAGCGATTTTCCAGAACGACCCTGTCGAAATGGCAGCAACTGGAACAATAACTGTAGCGGCAGCAACAGATACATTACTAGGATCACTTAACGGTGTTTTCTTTACTGACGCATCAACAAGCAAACCGACATTTGCTAATCACCTAAAAGGCTCTAATACCGCTACGGATATTAAAGGCTTTGTAAGTGATGACCCTTATGAAAGGTTTGAAATACAATCGGACGACGCAACTGCGGCAGCAGACGTCGGCCTTAACGCTGATATTGTGTACTCATCAGGAGCTACTCCGAATTTCATTTCGAAAGTAGAACTAGATCATTCAGATCTTAAAACTGGTACGGCGCAATTAAGAGTACTCGGCATATCAAAAGACATCAATAATAACGAAGCAGGTTCTGCTAACGTTAATTTGGTGGTTATGATAAATGAGCACTTCTTAAAAGGCACAACAGGTATATAATAGGATAGGAGTATAATATTATGGCAATATCAAGAGGACAACTAGTTAAAGAACTAGAGCCAGGATTGAATGCACTATTCGGCCTGGAATATAAAAGATACGAGAATCAGCATGCTGAAATTTTCGACACAGAAAACAGTGACAGAGCTTTTGAAGAAGAAGTAATGTTATCTGGTTTCGCGCAAGCTCAAGTAAAACCAGAAGGATCTGGCGTAACTTTTGACAACGCACAAGAAACTTTCACAGCTAGATACACGCATGAAACAATTGCTTTAGCATTTGCTATCACAGAAGAAGCTATCGAAGATAATCTCTACGATAGACTAGCTTCTAGATACACAAAAGCTTTAGCGAGATCGATGGCGAACACTAAGCAGATTAAAGCTGCGAATGTATTAAACAATGCATTCAACAGTAATTTTGCTGGTGGTGATGGTAAGGAGCTTTTAGCTACTGACCACCCAACGATAGCTGGAACTTTCTCGAATGAGTTATCAACATCAGCTGATCTTAACGAAACATCGTTAGAGCAGTCTCTGATCGACATTAACGCATTCACAGATGAGAGAGGTCTAAAAGTTGCAGCAAGAGGAGTAAAAATGATTATTCCTTCTGAGCTTCAGTTTACAGCTGAAAGACTGATGAAGTCTGCAGGCAGAACTGGAACGGCTGACAACGATGTAAACGCAATAGCGTCTATGGGAATGATCCCACAAGGTTATGTAGTGAACAACTACTTAACTGACACTGATGCGTTCTTCATCAAGACAGACGTGCCTAACGGAATGAAAATGTTCGTTAGATCACCGATCAAAACAGCTATGGAAGGTGACTTCGATACTGGTAACGTAAGATACAAAGCTAGAGAGAGATATTCATTTGGATTCTCAGACCCTAGAGGTATGTTCGGTTCACCAGGTGCGTAATCATCTGATTAACTAATTAAAAAGGGGGCTTTCGGGCCCCCTTTTTTTATGATAGAAAGAAATGGCAACCATGAAAAACTTCCGTATACAAATCAGAGCATATGGCTACTATGCTGACTTTAACGTAAAGTCAGAAGACGATAGTAAAGCCCTTGAAAATGCAATAGTTGACAAACTAGGAAAAAATGATATAAAATGGGAGAAAGATGGATTTATTAATAAGTCCAAAATATGGGTAACCTATGAGGAGGTTATAGATGCAAACGCAAATCAGGGACCTTTACAAAACGAAGAGGGGTCTCGAAACAGAATGGGCAGTGCACCAGCGTGATAACCAAAGATACACTTTGGATATGGTCAGACTTGACAACAAAATTAGAGAAGTTGTTAATCAGATCAAGTTAGAAGAAGCTAAGATAGCTAGTCTAACTAATAAGATAGAGGATGCAGCACCCGAAGTTTCTGTAGCTACTTAGTCAAAAAGCTACATCTTGGATAAAAATCAAACCAAAGCACGGGCTCTCTTGCACTTTATTTAAATCTGCTATATAAAATAATCACTATACAATTAATTAGAACATAGACGCGTATAGTCGACGGCCTAGAGACTATGTTCGGAAACTAGGAGGATAATAATATGGCAAAAACTACATTTGCAGGTCCGGTGATATCCAAAAAAGGATTCATCCAAACAGGACCAGCTAACGTTGTAGACGCAGATGCTAGTGTGGCTCTTACAGTAGATTCCCACGCTGGAAAAATCGTACACAATGATGCAGCAGGAGCGGTGACTTACACGTTACCAGCAACTAATGCTACAGCTGATTCAGGAGTTGCAGGACCAGATGCAGACTTAACTAACTTAAACAATGTTGGTGCTAAATTTACAATCGTAAATTCTATCACGAAAACAGGTAGTTTAATTGTTCAAGTTGCAAACGCAACAGATGTTATGACAGGAATGGCAACTATCGTTGACACTGACACAAGTGACAACATGGAAGGATTCGTGACAGCATCTACTTCTGACACTATAACTTTAAATGGAAGTACAACTGGCGGCGTAACACATGCTAGAGTTGAGTGTACTGTTTTAGCTTCAGGTAAATATGCAGTTGAAGTATTTACAGGAGGAACAGGAAACTTAGCTACACCATTTAGTGCAGCAGTAAGTTAATAATTATGTGGGTGGGAAACTTTGAGACTTTTTGATCTCAATACCCACCCGCACCAATAGGAGAAGAATATGGCAGGCGGCGGATCGTTTATAAGTGATCAGAAGTTTACAACACTAACAGCAGATGGTAATTTTAAAACTATCACTGGTGGTAGTACAAATTTAGGTCCATGCAGAGTTACGTATATACAAGCTCATGCAGCATCTAATGGTGTTGTTAAATTACATGATGGAACTGGAACAGGTGGTTCTTTAGAATTACAGGTTAAGTTTGGATCAGAAGGATTAGATATAATGGTTCCTGGTTCTGGCATAAGATTCAAAACAGGAGTCTATTTAGATTTAGATCAAACAGACTCAGTAACGATAGGATACACAGGATAATGAAATCAGACGTAAAAGCAGTTAGAAAAACAGATGCTACATCAGTCTTCGCAGGTAGAACAAGATTAAGAGGAATTATTCTTGCTTCAACTGGATCAGCAGGTTCAGTAACTTTACAAGACGGTAACTCTGTTACACAATTTCAAGTAGATGTTCCAGCTGGCGATGTGTTTTCATATAATTTAGCAGAAGATGGTATTTTGTTTGAAGGTGGTATGACTATATCAGCAATTTCAAACGCTACTGCAACAATTATATTGGACAAGTAAGGAGATTAAATGGCTAATACTACTTCGGGTACAGTAATATTCGATAAGAATTTTGCTATAGACGAAATTATAGAAGAATCATACGAGAGAATCGGTTTACAAAGTGTTTCTGGTAATCAGCTACGTCAAGCAAGAAGATCTCTTAATATTCTATTTCAAGAGTGGGGTAATAGAGGACTTCACTATTGGCAAATAGGAAACAATTCAATTACATTAGTTGACGGTCAAGCAGTTTATACTATGTTCAGATCTTCTGCAGATGGCACATCTGATGCTACGGCAGTGTTTGGTGTGGATGACATATTAGAAGCTGTATACAGAAACTCTTCAAATGTCGATTCACCTCTTACAAAAATTAACAGATCTACGTATCAAGCTCTTTCTAATAAAACTTCTGAGGGTCAACCTTCACAATATTATGTTCAAAGATTTATAGATAAAGTAACAATAACTTTATATCTAACACCAGGATCTTCTCAAGCTGGTGATAAAATTAATTACTATTTTGTAAAAAGAATACAAGACATTGGAGACTATACAAATGCAACAGATGTTCCATATAGATTTGTGCCTTGTATGGTATCTGGACTAGCTTTTTATTTAGCACAAAAATTTAAACCTGAATTATCACAACAAATGAAACTATATTACGAAGACGAATTACAAAGAGCTTTAGCGGAAGATGGATCATCTTCAAGTTCTTTTATAACCCCGAAAACTTATTATCCAAATGTCTAATTTTGCAAAAGGTAAACACGCTCAATTTATATCAGATAGATCTGGTATGGCATTTCCATACAAAGAAATGGTTAGAGAGTGGAATGGAGCTAGAGTTCATGTTTCAGAGTTTGAACCTAAACAACCACAATTACAACCAAAGCCTCATGGAGCTGATCCAGTAGGACTAGAAAATGCAAAACCAGATAGGACAGAACCAGCTACAGATCGTTTATTGCCTGGCAATCCTTTTAATATTACATCTGGTAGTACTACTATTACAGTGACAGAACCTAGTCACGGCAGATCTAGCTCAGATACGGTTAGATTTAGAAACGTTGATGGATCACCCGGAGGTGTAGCTTTTACAGCATTTGAAAATGCTTCAGGATTTAGTATAACAGTAACAGGTACAAATAATTATACTTTTGTGTTAGGATCAACTCCTAACGTAACAGAAAAATCAGGAGGAATGTTAGTTACGGCTGGACCGGCAACATTGACACCATAATGGCAGGAATTAGTTATACTACTTTAGTTACACAAATTAGAAACTACACAGAAGTAGATTCAAATGTTTTAACAACTGATACTTTAGAAAATATTATTTTAAACGCACAATACAGAATTATGCGTGATGTTCCTATCGATGCCGATAGAAAACAACAAACAGGTAATTTAGTTACTGGACAAGAAACAATAAATGCTCCAGGAGGAACTTTATTTATTAGAGGTATACAAGTTTACGATTCTACAAGTGCTACAACAGGAGCAAATAGTTGGTTAGAAAAGAAAGATGTCACTTATCTACAAGAATATTCTCCATCAACAGAATCATCAAAAAGAGCTAAACCAAAATACTATGCTATGTTTGGTGCAGCCACTGGAGACGGTGATACTAATTCTGGACGTATATTTTTATCTCCTACACCAGACAGCACATACAAATTTAGAGTGCACTATAATAAGATGCCAGCTACTTTGGCCTCAGATAACACTACTAATTATATCAGTCTAAACTTCCCAAATGGCCTATTATATTGCTGTTTGGCAGAGACTTATGCCTTCTTAAAAGGCCCAGCAGATATGTTGACATTATACGAGCAAAAGTATAAACAAGAAGTAGATAAGTTTGGTGTTGAACAAATCGGCAGAAGAAGACGAGACGATTATACCGACGGAGCTGTTAGATTATCAATACCATCAACGAACCCTTAAGGAGATAAGATATGGCAATTACATCAGCAATATGTTCAAGTTTCAAACAAGAACTTTTACAAGGTAAACACAGTTTCGAATCATCTGGTGGACACACTTTTAAAATAGCTTTATTTGATAGTGGTGCAAGTTTAGGTGCAGCTACAACTGACTATTCAACTTCTGAAGAAGTTACAAATACATCCGGATCTGCATACACAGCAGGCGGAGCAGCTTTAACAAATGCTGGAGTCTCTTTATCTTCAACAACAGCGTTTACAGATTTTTCTGATGTTTCTTTTTCATCAGCTTCTTTCACAGCAAACGGTGCAATGATATACAACACAACAACAAACGGTGGTTCTAATACTACTGACTCTGTTTGTATAATTGCATTTGGCTCAGACAAGACAGCGACTAACGGAACTTTTACAATTCAGTTTCCTGCAGCAGACGCATCAAACGCTATCATAAGACTAGCATAGGAGGACCAAGATGTCGGTTCAATCAGGATGGGGTCGATTCACCTGGGGACAAGCATATTGGAATGAAGATGCTTTACTTGCAACCGGTTGGGGTGCAAAAGCATGGGGTGATAGTGGTTGGGGACAACTTGCTGACGAAACAATTACCTTAACAGGATTATCTTCAACTTTTAGTGTTGGCTCTTTAACATTAACAGGAACTGCTGATATTACATTATCAGGAAATTCTTTCACAGGATCAGTTGGTTCTATATCACCAGTTATACCTAAATCGGTATCAGTAACTGGCTTCTCGATTACATCTGCTCAAGGAACAGCAACACCAGATGTTTCTGTTACACCAACTATCTCAGGTCAATCTATAACATCAGCAATCGGAGTAGTAGATCCTGCAGATCAGTTTGTAGGTCTAACGGGACAAGAAGCTACTGCAAGTTTAGGAACAGCGGTTGCACCAAATGAAGATGTATCATTAACAGGATTATCAATCACTTCTACATTAGGCACTCCAATCGCCTTTGTTGGAACGGCTGTTTTCCCTACTGGTTTTTCAATTACATCTCAACAAGGATCAGTTGTTGTACCAAACGAAGATGTAACTTTAACAGGGGTACAAGCAGACTTTAGTTTAGGTACAATATTAGGAACAGGTTCTGTGGCTATTACATTAACAGGTCAAGCTGCTACAGCTGCTGTAGGAGCAATAGATCCGGCAGATCAAGTTATGGGCTTAACTGGTGTATCTTTCTCTAGTGCCGTAGGATCAATAGATCCAAAAGATCAAGTAGTAGGATTAACAGGTCAATCAGCTACGGCAAGCGTAGGAGTACCATTTATTAAAGCTTACGCAGATATTGACACGGGAAGTAACACATCATATAGTGATGTTTCAACGGGTTCGAATACATCGTATTCAGATGTTGCAACTGGCTCAAATACGAGCTATAACGATGTAACAGGAGAAGCAGCTTAATATGGCATCAACATTTACACCTTTGGGTATAGAAAAAATGGCTACTGGCGAAAATGCCGGTACATGGGGAACGAAGACTAATACCAACTTAGATATTATTGAACAGATAGCTGGTGGTTTTACTCAACAATCAATTGCTGGTGGAGCACAAACAACTGCGTTATCAGTATCAGACGGATCAACAGGTGCTGTTCTTGCACACCGAATGATAGAGTTTACAGGTTCAATTACAGGTAATCAAATTGTTACAATTCCTAACGACGTTCAAAACTTTTACATTTTAAAAAATTCAACATCAGGTGCTTACACAGTACAATTTAAATACGCTACAGGATCTGGCGATAGTTTTACTTTTTCTGCTACAACAAAAACAACTAAAATAATTTTTGCATCAGGAAACCCTGATACTACAAATCCTAAAATGATCGAAATTCAAACGGGTGGAGATCTTGTAGATGATACATCACCACAATTAGGTGGCGATTTAGATACTAATAGTTTCAACATAGCTTTTGATGATGCACATGGAATTAACGATGAGAACGGAAATGAACAAATTATATTTCAAACAACATCATCAGCAGTAAACCAGATAGATATAACAAACGCTGCAACTGGTAACTCACCATCAATTCAAGCAACAGGTGGTGACTCTAATATAAATTTAAAAGTTGGACCTAAAGGAACAGGTTTATTTGAAGTTCTTGGTGCAACAAACCCAGGTTCACTTCAACTTAACTGTGAGTCTAATTCTCACGGAATTAAGCTGACCTCTCCACCGCACTCAAGTGGTCAATCATATGAATTAAAATTCCCTACAGGAAATGTTACAGCAGACAGATTTTTAAAAGTTGCATCAGTTTCTGGTTCAGGAACAACGGGTGTTGGTCAATTATCTTTTGCTGAAGTATCAGGTGGCACATCATACCAAGCTGTTAAAACTTCAGGCTTCACTGCAGTAGCAGGCGAAGGATATTTTTGTAATACAACATCAGCAGCTTTCACAGCAACATTACCATCATCAGGAACAATCGGTGATGAAATAACTTTTATAGATTACGCAGGTACTTTTGATACTAACAATTTAACAGTAGGAAGAAACTCACACAACATACAGGGTTCTGCAGCAGATTTAA
>VMHT01094250.1_pt1 | contig 10672 bp, 24 predicted proteins | sample 4693611 | NCBI WGS metagenome assembly VMHT01 (sample SAMN12280063, study PRJNA550983) | marine metagenome | isolation source: seawater sampled from same location over 5 years 0.02-0.2 micron viral filtrate | place: USA: collected off the coast of southern California halfway between the port... ...
GGTCAAGCGTATGCTAACGGACAAGACTCATTTGCAGCAGCCATTGCAACCAACAGTAGCAGCTATGGCGCTAGTGGTTCTAAAAGCATTGCGATAGGCAATTTAGCCAAAGCTACAAGCTCAAATTCAGTTTGTATTTCCAACACAAGCACAGCATCTGGCTCTAATGCCGCTGTATTAGGCGGTTCTAGTGGAACAGCCTCTGGTTCAGGATCAGTAGCATTGGGAGGAAGTTCTAATGTATCTGATGGAGACTTTTCGACTGCCAAAGGTTATTACGGCAATGCTAACGGGGTTCGCTTAAAACACGCAACAGGGATTTATCCCAACCAGCAAGGCGCTTATTATGTTCTAGGTTACACAACGTCTAACGACACTCCAATTGCTCTGAACACAAGTGTTTGGACGCCTAGTGCTACTAACCAAATTGTCCTACCCAATAACTCAGCTTTTGCATTCCACGGCACTATCGTAGGCCGTCAGCAAGCGGCTGATGGTACAGCTTGTGCAGCTTGGAGGGTCGAGGGTTTAATCCGCAGAGAAGGTTCTGCTGGCACAACTGTACTGGTCAACTCAGCAACTACTGTCTTAGACAATACACCTAACTGGGGCATGGCTTTATCTGCGAATACATCACTTGGCTGTCTGAAAATAGAAGTAACTGGTGCAGCATCAACCGACATCAGGTGGGTGGCTACTGTCCACACATCTGAAGTAACTTACGCCTAAAAGGAGATACCAAATGGCTATTCAACACAACATCGAACAAGGTGCCTCTCAGTACGGCATCGCATTTAATAATGCATACTACCGCATCGTGACAGCGGCTGTATCACGCCAACGTGGAACTGACCCAAAGTTCTCAGTCATGATTGATCTGTCAGCATATGCTACAAACTCACCCACAGATGACACTCGTGAGGTGGCGTTCTTACGGTTCAACGCAAACTTGACTGACATCGAAGCTGCATCTGGCTCAACATTCTTAGACAAGTGCTATGCTTGGGTCATGGCTCAGGATGACATGGACGGATCAACGGCCGTTTAAGGAGTAACACATGCTAGGTTTCAGCCCACTAGCGTCTGCCCCACTAGCGGATACTGGGGCTGTTGCAGCTGTTGCATATAACTTAACAGCAGATGCTGGAAGTTTTGCTCTTACAGGTCAAGATGCTGATATCCTGATTGGGGAAATATTTGAAACAGGCGCGTTTGCATTATCAGGGCAGACTGTTGGTTTAAACAAAGCTGTAAAGTTGTCGGCTGGCACTGGTTCGTTTACCCTAACAGGGCAAAATGTTTCGATTGCTGTTAACGTAAAGCTTGTTGCTGATGTCGGTTCGTTTGCTCTTACAGGCCAAGACGTATCTCTTAAAAGATCTATAACTGAAAGCTTTGGCGCGGGTTCGTTTGTTTTAACTGGTCAAAGCATTGTCTTTATAAACGGTAAGTCAATTGTTGCAGACGTTGGGAGCTTTGCCTTAACAGGGCAGGATTCTTCTTTAGTTTATATTAAGGCTATTGTCGCCAATCCAGATATAGATGTTGCTACTGAAGCAATAATTTACAGCTCTACTTCTCAGGTTTTAGTAACAACAAGTTTCAATGATGTTATCATTCATGAGGATATAGTGTTTGCAAATGTAGCTTAAACTATTGTAGTTAAGGGAAAAGGACTGAGGTTATGACATTTTACATAAAGCAAAATGATACAAGACCCATCTTGTCAGCCACTCTAGTTAATAGTGATGGTAGTGTTCCAGATTTAACTGGCTCTACTGTTGTATTTAAAATGAGAAAGTTGGGTGAGTCTTCAGCTAAGGTAGATGCAGCAGCTGCTATAACTGGGGCAACAACAGGCGATGTGCAGTATACTTGGATTGGTGCTAACACAGATACTGTTGGAAGTTATGAGGGTGAGATTCAAGTTACTTTTTCTGGTGGCGGGGTGCAGACATACCCAAATAGTAAATACATAGAAATAGAAATTTTGGATGATATAGCATGACTAAGCAAACTGTTGCCTCTGCACATAATAGAATTGATGCTGTTGAGAAGCAGTTAATAGCTATGAAAACTGAAATGGATATCCAATTCAAAGATTTGTTTAATCGTGTAAAGCGGCTTGAGGCTATTATGATTGCAACAAGTGCATTCATTATTGCTTTGCTTTTGCGAATGAACATGATGAGCTAAGTCATGTTAGCTGAGTTAGCCGCAGCCAACGCAGCTTATTCTACAATTAAAAAGTTTGTATCTAATGGCAAAGAAGTTAGTGACTTTCTTTCGCCTCTTAAGAATCTTGTTGGCGCAGAAGAAGATCTAAGGGCAAGGGGCAATCGTAAGAAAGATGGCTTGTTCTCTAAGGTTATGGGCAAGTCTGCTGATGACTTTGATGAGTTCATTGCACTGCAACAGATACAAGAACAACGAAAAGAATTAGAATCTCTTTGTCGTTTGTATGGCAAGCCCGGCACTTGGGATTCTTTTTTAATTTTCGAGGCTAAGATGCGTGTTCAGCGAAAGAAGGAGGCTGAGCAAAGGCAGAAACAAATAGCTGCTACAATTAAATATATTTCTTGGGGCGTGATTGCTTCGTTAAGCCTTGGCGGTTTTGCTGTTTTGTATTTCTTAACTGAATTTCTGAAAGGAATGAGATGACAATAGCTATGGAAAAAATATTAGCGTGGAAAATAATGCCACGGATTATGATGTTAGTTATGACCATTATGTATATTCGCGTTATAGAATGGTTTATGTCTTTGCCTCAGGATGTGGTCAGCACTCAAGCTACCGCGCTTACAGCAACGGTTACAGGCGCTCTAACAGGTGCTTTTGCAGTATGGGTAGGGTCTGAGAAATGATTGGTCAGATTATAGGTGCAGTTGGTGGGTTAGCTACTAGCTATTTAGATGGTAAGGCTGCTGTTCAGAAGGCTAATGCAGAGATCAAACTCAAGCAAGCTACTGGTGAAATGGACTGGGAGCAGTCAGCAATAGAAGCATCGAAGGATTCTTGGAAAGACGAGCTATGGACTATAGTTTTTGTAGCTATCCTTTGTATGAATTTTATTCCTTCTATGCAGGATGTAATGGCAGTTGGGTTTGCTAATTTAGAAACTACACCGCTCTGGGTGCAGTGGGGAATGTATGCTTCAATAGCAGCCAGCTTTGGCATCCGTACAATGAAGGGGTTAAAGAAATGAGTTTTAAATTATCGCAACGCAGTCTTGATAGAATGGACGGTATAGATGAGCGCATGATTTCTGTAGTTAAGTTTGCAATTACTGCAACAAAAACAGACTTTGGTGTTATTCAAGGTATGCGTACTCTTGAAATGCAGAAGGCGTTAGTAGCTAAGGGCGCTAGTCAGACTATGAAGTCAAAGCATTTAGATGGATTAGCTGTTGATTTGATGGCTTACATTGAGGGTCGTGGTTCTTGGGAGCTTAATCTGTATGACGATTTAGCTGACGCTATGAAGGAAGGCGCTGAAGCTGCTGGTGTAGCTGTGCGCTGGGGAGCGGCTTGGCATATAGATGACATCCGCACATGGGATGGCACTATGGAGGAGGCTATGAATGCTTACGTTGATTTACGCAGAAGTCAGGGGCGAAGGCCATTCATTGACGGCCCTCACTTTGAGTTAATGCTTTAGGCTATTAATTTTATCTGCGTGACGAGATAAAGTTTTTAAAGTTAGGGTGCGAGTGTATCCCATAAAGGACATTCGTCTGCATATAGAGTCTCTGCTCTTACCTTCTAAGGCTAGTCTTATTATTTCTTTTGTTTCTGGCTTGGCGTCTTTGCCACCCATATAATAATTGGTATTGTTTTGTTTTAAAAATCTGCTTTGGCCATCTCTTTCTTTGGCTCTTTTATTAACTTGCTTTGCGTCTTCAAGCATTGCAGCTAGTAACTTCTCATTCATAATTGTTTTCTCCCCTGCTTTATTACGGGCCAAAATATATTGTTGCGGTGAATAAAATTATTCAACCCAGTTAGCTTTACGTCAAGGATTTTTGCTGCTTGTGTTTGAGTGCAGCGAGATTTTGCTAGTACTTTTACTAACTCTATTTTTTCACGGCGATGCCGAGTTTCTATTTGCTTCCATGTTTCCATGCTGTTTCCTTTGGGTAAAAAAAAGCCCCACTTAAGCGGTGAGTTAAGTGAGGCAGTTGTGAGGAGGGCAGGACGCCCCTCGAGTTCTGGAGAACTAATTTAGCTTAGAACGGAATGCTATCTTCTGACAAGGGGGAAGATGCAGTTTGTTGACTTTGTTGTTTGTCGCTTATCTGAAAAGACATATAAGGTTTACCATCTTTCATGCGTCTCCATCCAGCAATACGTTTCTCCTCACCAACTGGCCCAGAGTAATCGGGTGCTGCATCATTGCCTTTCTTGTCGTTGTCAAACATGACCGCCATCTTTTGATAGACTTCGACAATGCCACGCCCATCTTTGGTTTGGTCTTTGACAAGAACTACTTTTGAATCTACGCCCTCTACATTGACCTTACCTTGTAAGATCATTTGCTGTGTTGGAAATGGTGTGAAGGCTGCGCCTCTATTTGTGTCGTCGTACTGTTGATCTGCCATGCTTCTGGCTCCTGTTTTAAAGTTAGTGGGCGGTTCTTGGGAAACCTGCCGCCCTTCAGGCTCTTAAACCCACTAGGATATAGTGTGTCCCAAGAATTACCATCCGTTGCTTTTGTTACCACTGTCTTGATCGTACTTGTTGCCATCCATCTTACCTAAGAAGATGTCAGCATCACAGCCAATGTGCGACAATGCTTTGGTTAGGCCATCAGTGATAGCCATCTTCGGTGCATCTTCAGCCATACGACCCTTAGCTGCATCAAAGAACTTACGGCACCCTGTGAAGGGGCCAAATGAATTTGCTGGCGATGTATGCCAGACAGTAACATGCGCTAGCACAGCGCTGTCTCCGTTGCTTACTGGCACAATCTCTGTTGTGTTGTGCCAGCCCCAGCCATCACCGACTGCTCCGAACTGTTCGGTCATCTTTCTGACTTGGTATTGCGGGTCGATGGCGGTGAATGATCGGCTGCCGAAGCTAACCTTCTTCAGATATTTGGGGTCTGAAGAGGCTAGCTTGTTCCAGATGTCTAGGTTATTAGTCATTGTTAGTTCTCCTTGTTATGCGGAGTGATCCCCGCTTGTCTCGTTTGATTGTAAGGTGGTCGCAGTAAACTTCTCGTTCGTTACTACTGACCATGTTTTTGAGATCCTTTTTTGCGTTTTCGAACACGCGGTTATGTTCGTACCCGTTGATGTAGGTAATTGCTGCGTCGATGAACTGGTTGTCTGTGCTGGCGTCTCGCTTGACCATGTTGTCCACCTCAACCTTGTCAATGGAGATGTCTGGCGTTTGAATACCAATCGGTTCTTCGTCGCGTACAACGTAACCCCAGAAGTCTGACACCACTGCCCACATAGAATTGAAATACTTGTGGTTGTATGAGACATAGGTTGATTCCCATTTGCTGTTGCCAAAGATTACTGAGAAGTATGCACCATCTGTATCTGACAAGTAGCAGTACAATTGTATCTGCGGCATGTAGTATTCGATGACATCATCTATATTTTTGTATGGATTGGTGTGCTTGGCTTCAACAATGCGAGATCCCCAGCGAGCATCTATCATGCCTTTAGCTGGCACAGTGCCAATCATATCTTCTAGTTCTTCTTGATGCCCAGACAATACGCAATCATGCTCTTGTTCAAACCATTTAAGATTGAAGTCTTCAGTCCAGCTACCAAGCTGTACTGCAATATTGCGAGACAAGTCGTCTGGATCTACGCGACCAGTCTTGATCTGCCATAGCTCAAGCCAGTTACCTTGCATGATTTTTACGCAGTCACTGCCGCCTATGAAACCTTTGCGGTTCATTTAGTTCTCCTTTGTAACCATTTAAATGGCTTTCTATTTGTACACTCTACTGCATATACGCAGCTTACTCAAGGTATTTTTTAAAGTCAGCGTGGTGTAAGTCAGTAAGCTCAAGAAGTTTTTTCTTTTGTTCGCCTTTAAGATATGACTCGCCAACAGGCTCACCATTTTTAATGCGCTTGGCTATAATTTCATACTCATCTAGTACATAAGAATATTTTTTGTATTCTTTAGCGTAATGTGGTGAGCTTGTGGCTTTGGTAATGTGTGCATCCCACACGCTGCTAGCTACAGCAGTACCTATTGATTTAGGTTTTTTCATGGCTTGTAATACTCCGCTACTTTTTTACCGTTTGCTAGCTCAATCATATTTTTTTCTACATGAAAGCCAGAAGTTTTTAGCTCAGATATTCTGGCTGATAATCTAAAGCAGCCATATAAATCTAATGCTCCCAACGAAGTTAAGGTATGACCTTTTTCAAGATGAGCTTTTATCATTTTGTTTTGTGATTCCATGTGCGTTCTCCATGAATGTTAAGAATTGTTCGCCAGTCATTATGACTAGCGTTTGCGGACTGCCTGTCCGTCTTTTGTAGAAAGCAATGTCTCGCTTATCTAATACTGTGTATGGGCTGGGGAAGTTAGACTTGTCCCTATACTTTACTTCTCCCACCAGTTCTTGGCCGAAGAGTTCGAGCTTGATGTCTCCGCTATACTCTCCTCCCAAACTGCCTGAGAGGGGTTGCCTCTTGGCTTTGATACCCGCTTTTGTAAGCCAGTCGACGAACCACTTTTCGTGGTAAGTTCCTTTGTTTTTGTTACGGTTTGCCACTTGTCCTCCTCATAGCAATGAAGGCAGACGTACCAATGTTTCTCGTATGTACCGCCGCTATTGTTTTTAAGTATTGCAACGAACCAAGTTGTTTCTGTTTTGCAAGCAATGCAGTTAATAGCTTGTGCTTTTTTCAAGCTTTAAACTTAGATCTAATTGAAATGTTCTTGCGCTTTGATGGCCCTACTTTCTTTGCGTGTTCTCTCATTTCATTAGCCTTGTGTAGATACTCAATAGCATTTGAAACTTTACTTGCTGTTTCATACCTAAGCTCAGACACTAAGTTTATTGTACGATAGTAAGTTGAGGTTGGTACATCAGCTTGCTTGAATGCTTTAAGCAAAGGGATATTGCACCCCTCTGCTTTGTCTTCTAGATATTTGAGATATGATTTCATGCTGCATTAGTGCAGCACTTCATTCATCGTTGTCAAGATCTTCTGGTTCTATCTCAATCTCGCAGTCACCATTACAGTTAAAGCAAGTGTCTTTGTATTCTTCTTCATAGCCTACATCGACATCGAAACCTTGCCTAATAAATCTGGTGTAAGTCAGAGTGCCATGACCGTAGCACTCTGGGCATTCAATAAGGGATGTAGTCATCAACATCTGGTATGTCATGGTTGTCCTCCCAAGCTTTGGTTGCACGTTGTAAAAACTTCTCACGATTAAAACGTGGGTTAGTTTTTTCTAGCTCATCAGCTATTGAGTGCAGGTGAGAGGGCCAACCTACCATTGGCCCAATCGTGTCTGCAATAAATTCATAATGCTGTTTACTCATTTGCATGTTTGCTTTCCTAATCTATAAAGTTAGCTACTGATTTGTCCCAGCCTTTTATCTCATAAGATTCTTTGTCTACTTTTGCGCTTTTTAATGGCAGATTATCTATGAATTTATTCCAAGATAAAACAACAAGTCTTTGCTTGGTTACTGTTGTCATTTTCTTAAGTCGATGAGCATCTTTGTGAATTAACTCTCTAACAAAATAAATAGGATCATCTTCGTAGTTAATTTGTCCATCCTTCCAAGAGCGAATAAACTGATTAGCAGCCTCTTCAGAACAAGTAACTTTACCAATATAATGGATAGCAGAAAGTAATGAGTCACATTTTGGGAATGTGTTTTTTACAAAAGAAACGCTATCAATTAAAAGAGGATGTGCATCTAACACTTTGTCTAATTGTGCTGACGTTATTCCATTATTTTTAGGATGTTTTCTAGCAATTAAACAACTATGTGTTACAGCTGATGCTAATGTAGTGTAATTTGTATAGCCACGAAGTTTAAGTCTATCACCATATGTTCTTGTTCTTCCACTATCTATAGTGCTCATAACATTTTCGTCTAAGCCTTCAACAAGTATAGTCCAAAAAGATAAATTAGTTTGAACAGAAGCTGTTAATCTTTGCTGTCCATCAAGCAATATTTTATTATCTGATATAGAAATTGTATGCCCGTTATAACGAAAGTCATTGTTAATCATATCTCTTGCATACTGAGCAACCTTTCGCTTGTTTACTTTTCTGTTCTTAATATTTTTATTAAGCAAATCTGCTGCTATTTCTGGAGTTATTAGGGTTAGCTGGTGGTTAATATTTGGTCTTAAGTTAGTCATGGTGATTCTCCTTATACCATATCGTTCCATTGTTTTGATTTCATTGCGCTAGCAATTTGTAGTTCACGATTGTACTTAGCAATCTCTGGCTTACGCAGATCTTGTGTGTGCGTAGCCCAGTAAGTAAGGCAGTTGTATAGTGCCCACTTATTTGAGCCGAGGCTGCTGCGCTCGTTGCTCCAAATACTTAGCAAGTTTTCTAGTTGCTTTTCGTTGGTCTTGGTGACTGACTGCTGACGTGTGAATGCTTTGCAGACAGTCTTTTTAAAGAAGTTTTCGATTTGTGGTTGCTCTAGTTTGGTTTGCATCCAGCTTTGCCAGACATCTTTACGGGATTTGAAATGCTCAAGTCCATTGACTACCTTGGCTGCTGCGCCTTCGACGTTGATAGATGCAGTGTGCTTGTATCTACTACGCGCCACTGTGTCGGGTGTGGTGCAACCATTGAGGCACCATAGCCGTAAGCCATTGGCTTGCTGAGAGAAAGACCAAGATGCATCGTAGCTATTGAAGAAGCTAACTCGGAACTTAACGTAATCACCAACTGCTGGTTCAACAGTAAGATTATTAAATAGTATCTCACCTCTTAGTTTGCGTCCGTCTTCAAGCACATCAACGCTTACTTCATAATCGTCTGATAGATCTGCTGACTTTACTCCGTCGAGAACTGAGTTAACTACATCATCGTGTGATACAATCTTGTAGCGTGATCCGTGTACGCCCAACACCTGATCGGTGTCGGTACGCACAACGGCTTGATGACCAGCAATGATATTGCCAAGCTGATCGTGGATTGGTTGTTGTTCAACTGGAAAGTTGAAGTCACTCATTGAGAAATGTTTCATGCTATACCTCCTCTAGTTTTGCATTTATGTCTGCAAAGCAAACTGCAATTTGTTCCATTGCATGTGGCGTGGCGCAATTAGCAATTGCACTTGTGTTATCTTTAAGAAACTTATGGATTGCATTGATGTCACCTTTGGTAAACATTACAGACAAAGGTAGATCTGCGTAGTCAATGTAGTTGAGTCTCATGTTAGTTCTCCATGGGTTATGCACTGCATTATTGCAGTAACAATAGTTAAAGTCATTAGTTACGTTACGTCACTATACTATATTACTCGGACGCTTTTGGTTTTCGTTTTGGTTTTATCGGTGGCGTTTCATACTTTTGAATAACGCATTGTATTTCACCAATAATAATATCCGAGTTAAGCTCGACGTAACGGTCGCACTCTTCGGGTGAATTGAATGCAACGAGCGCAATCCAAACTGTCTTGAGCATGCTGTCTCCTAAGTTAGCAATGATAAGCATAGAAACAGTGCCGCAAAGAGCGACACTGCTGTGATAAGATTAAGTAAAGATAGCATTACGCTGCTATCTTTTTGAATTTCTTAGGCTTGAAGTTTTGATTAGAGCTACCATTGGGAAGCCAAGTCTCACCACCTGTTAGCTCTTTGTAAACCTCAAGGTCTGCATTGTGACGATACTTTAGTTCGTCTATCTCTGGTGGGATACGCCCAAGGATATACTCACAACGTCTTGCTTCTGAGATGTCGTTCTCATTAACAGCTATATCGTATTGAGCTACAAGATCGTTGTAATAATCAGACTTAAACTTGACTGCTCTAGCTGATGCAAAGCAAGCATCACGAGCAAGTGAAATAATGAATTGTTCGTTGACAACCCTACCACCGACTTTGTTGTCAGGATTTAATATGTCGTGGTTATGATAGTTGATAACCTCTAGTTTCAGCTTTGCGAGTTCTGATAATGTCTTAGTCATTTGCTAGTTCTCCTGTGATGTGGTGCGAGGGACATCCCCGCAACACGGCCCAACATCCTCATGGCAAAACGCGACTCAGGGAGTCGTGCTTGCAGTTCGCATAGAATCCCCACAAGGCACAGCCAGTTACCTATCGCTAGCATTATCACAAGTACAATGATCAGAGCTAAGAAAGGATTCGTCATTGCGAACTGTTTTGCCTTGAAGGATTTGGATCAGGCGTGTGCGGGGTGGCACTAGCCTCCACTCATAGGAGAATGGCGCTATGACGCATTATCAACGAGCTACAAGCTGAGACTGGAGGTTATTAGCTGTTTGGTTGTTGGTAGTTGTTATAGTATGTCAACTGGTGAAATGCAGTGTGACGTAGGGTAATTAGTATAGTTACGTAACGTCACTATTGACAACCAATGTAGGAATAGTGTCGTAATGGGGGGAGAGAGGGAGAGGGGGGCTAGCGAATGAGACATAAGCCCCAATGTTTAAACAATCCTTCTTTATGATAGCTTACTGAGTTTAGCTAAAC
>VMHT01214417.1_pt1 | contig 10672 bp, 9 predicted proteins | sample 4693611 | NCBI WGS metagenome assembly VMHT01 (sample SAMN12280063, study PRJNA550983) | marine metagenome | isolation source: seawater sampled from same location over 5 years 0.02-0.2 micron viral filtrate | place: USA: collected off the coast of southern California halfway between the port... ...
ACGTCTATCAAACAAATTACATGAAATAAACCCCTCTACATCCCCCTTAACTTCCTTATATAATTTCTTTGAATTATATTCGAATTTACTAGTATCCTCAAAATAAAAATAAAATAAATCCTCCAATTCTTGCTCTGCAACTTCACACATTTCTTCATCTTTTTTTTCTAATTCATCCAAATATTTGTTGATTCTTTGAATACATTTTATCATATCCAATTCCATTTTTGTTTTTTTACGACTATTCCCAAGATTACCCTTTTTTCGTTTTACTTTTCGTCGCGGAATATTTCTTCCACGAACACCACTATTCTTGAATTTTGAAAATAATTTCTCCCGCGCTTCCAATATTTCATTATTTGTTTGCATTTTTATAATAAAAAATTTTAATTTTATATTTATTTTTTGTAAATTGAAAATTTATTTTTTTATTATAAAATCATATAAACTTATTTTAATAATAAAATAAAATGGCAAGCGAAACATATGGATCTAGTCCTCTTTGGCATAGAATTAGAAATCTTGATTTAACTTCATCTTATGAACAATATGACGAAATGAACGATAATTCAATTGACGCTAATGCAACAAAAGTTATTAAAGCATTTTGTATTAAAGATGATTCTTGCGCTTTAATACATATTGATAATGGAAAAGGAATGGAATATCCATCACATATCATTGATCCTGAAAATATGAAAGCCAAAAACGATCAAGAAATTGGTAAAAACCATGTTGGTGCATTTCAAACTATTTTTAGTTCAGAAGCAAATCTAGTTTATATTTATTCTAAAATACGAAATAATCCATGGAAAATGACACGTATTAATATTGACAAAATTAACAAAAATTTAGAAAAATATGATAATGGCGATATTGAATCTAATCGGTTAACGTCTAGAATTAATTCATTAATTAAAAAAGATATTGAAAATGATGATGATGCATCAGATGATGTTTTTGAATTTGAACCAATTACTAAATTTTTAAATGATGATTTATTTCAATTAATAAAAGAAATGGATAGTGGTACAGTTATCCTTTTTGATTATAAAAAGGATAATTGTCCGTTCTATGATTCTGAAAATGAAGAAGAAAAATATGACGAAAATGAAGAATCTAAAAATGATACATTTGTTGAAAGATATGCAAAAAGATGTTCATATACATATGATAGTGAAACATTAGAAAAATTTCAAATTATTAAAAATAATATTCCTATTAAGATTGAAAATGCAGATTATTTATGTATTAAAAATGGATATATCCCCCTAATTATTAACTGTTATTATTTTGAAGATAAATGTGTATTTGAGTTTGAAAATCAAACAATTGGGTGGAAACATACATCACGATTTTCTAGAATTACCAGCGATAAATATTCTGACTATAAAACTAATAACAAATGGAAAAAATTTGATATAAAAATCACTGTTTTATCTAATACAGATAGTGAAGAACAAATAAACGCTCTACAACTTCCATCAAGGGCTCGTGCAAGATTTCCGCGTATTAATATTATTTTTGGTTCAAATGAAAATAAAAACATAAGAACTATTGGAATTCCACATATCACATATCCAAAAGAATATTTAAAAGGGACAAAATATTTAAAACTTGAACCATTTGGTCTTAGATGTGTTTTTGAATTAGATTCAAATAATTTGAGAGATTTTGGAATTAAAAATAATAAATCTAATCCAAATCTTGATAATTTGGAAAATAAATACTTTAAAATTCCATTTGAAAAAGTTGTTTACCCAATCCTTGATTTGGGATGCAAAATTGAAAAACTTAAACCAAATAAAGGATTATACGGACAAAAATCCGCTAGAACATTAACCGGGAAAAAATTGTATAATAATGGAATTAAAAATGAAAAAGATTGGATGGTAGAAAACATTAAAAAATGTTTACAATTGGAATACAATGAAAACACTATTAAAAATTTCAAATATCCAATTGATGTATTAAAAACACTACAATTATCTATTAAAAATGCAATTGACATGAAAAACAAACTTGAATTAGAAGAAGAAGAAGATGAGGAAAGTTATAGCGACAATGATATTAACAATGATAGTGAAGATGAAAGCGAAACTGAAAGCGAAGACGAAAATGAAGAAGAAGATGAATTTGATGTTGTAGAATCAGACGATGATGATCTTGAATTTGATGATTCAGATAGTGATGCAAATGAAGAAAGCAAAAATGAAAATACCATGACAAAACCCAGAACAAATAATAATATTAGAATAAAATTAGATAATATCAAAGCCAATTTAGACAAATTAAATAATAAAGATATTCAAAAAATTTATAAAACATATTCAAATAATTTCCATAAAAATAAAACAAATACTGATTGTAAAATCTCAGAATTAAAAGAGGCATTACCATATTTCATTTCGCAATTAAAACTATGCATAACGCGTACTGGAAACATTAATTCAAAGAAAATTATTGAAAATATTTATAATAAAACCAAATAAACTTAAATTTACAACTTAAAATCCATTGTTTCACTTAACTTCTTTATAACACCACTTTTATTTTTTTCTCTTTTCCCCGAATCAATTCCTCCCATACTATTAAAAACAAGTTTTTGATATTTCATTCCATTTGAATCATCCTTATAGATATCAATTTTTTCTTCCTTAGTCCATTCCGGTATTTTCTGTATTTGTTTAAACTCTACATCTTTAATACACCTTGTTATTTTTTCATGTTTACCATCTTTTTCCCATCCTTCTTTATTTTTAACATAGAGAACTTTACGCTTCACATCACTACAATGAATTGGACGCTCCAATTTATTCATTTTATTCAAATTTTTAATCAATATTCTAGAAATACCTTCCACATAATTAGTTTGTCCTGTATGTTTCAAATCCTCAAAAGTTATCTGTAACTGTTCTATAAAATCTACCAAACTCATTGCATTTTGACAATGCTCATTCAAAAACACATTAATAGAAAGATTCTGAATATTGTTTGTTTGGTTATTCGTTATGTTTTGCGTCACTATTTGATTTTTACACTCCTTCAACTTTCTAACCTCATTTATAATGTCCTTATTATTCTCTGCAATAGTACTCATTCCGCTTGTTGAATTTGCCATTATTTTTGTTGTTTTTTCCATTATTTCCATCATTTGATTCGTCCTTTTCTCCATTAACATATTTGTCTCTTCTATTACTTTTGTCTTTTTCTCCATTATCATATTTTTCTTCTCCAATTCCATGATCTTTAATTTCATATTATAACTACAATTCTTCTTATGTTTCCATAATCCATTTTTAGTTTTATACTTTTTTCCACACATACAATTCAACTTGGCCATATTCCCATGTTTCTTCGTTTTTAAATGTCTATTAAAATTTGATTTATGATTTGTGTCATATTCACATATTTTACAAATATATTTCATAATTAAACTAATATATTATTTTATTTCTATATAAATTTTTTGTTAAATTTTGGACATTTTTAGACAATGTCCTAAATTTTACTTACTCTTTTTTACTCCTTTCTACTCCTTTCTACTCCTTTTAACTCCTTTTTATTTTTTTAATATTTTTGCAAAAAAAACAAAAATATTAAAAAAAACGTTATCAATGTGGTAACGTTTTTGAATGCTTTCTTGTTAAAAATTATTAAATTAAAAGAAAGAAATTACTCAAAAAAGGAGTAAGCAAAAGTTGTCCAAAATGAAAAAAAAATGGACAACTATTTAAATGATTTAAAATATAAACCTATATGGTAATAAGAAATATGGAACTAAGCGAAAAAACTCCGCACCATAAAATAAAAAGTTCCAAAAAGTTCCAAAAAGTTCCAAAAGTGGAAATAAGTTCCAAAATGTCCAAAAAGTTGTCCAAAATAAAACTTTTTTGGACAAGTTTGAAAAAATAAAAGTTCAGTAAGAGAAATTGTAAAAACCTAAATAAAAACCAAACCATAATCGTCTAAAACGCTATTTTTGAAAATGCAAAAAAAAAAAAAAAAAATCTCTGGTGCATAATTTTATTTTGGACATTATTTTTTTGTCCATTTTTTTTTTTTGACGAAGAATTTTTTTTTTTAAAAAAAAGTAACCCTAATTTTTGGAGATTTTTAATATGGTTAAGACCGATTTTTAGAATTTGAATATGGATACTTATCAACTATATTAATAACTCCTTTAGTAAATTTCAACATTTTGATTTTCTGTTGTTTTTGGGCACTTTTTAAAGAAATTTTGAAATAGATTTAAAAATATTAGAATATTAAATAATAATATAAAATATTTGAATAAAAAATATTATTAGAAATAAATTGATTATATAAATAAATTAACAATAATATAATAAAAATGGAAAAAAAAACAGGATTAAATAGAAATAATAATGAAAAATATTATACAAAATCAAGTGTTGTAAATGATTGTGTTCAAAATATAAAGTCTATAATTAAAATAAATTTTGAAAATGATATTATTATAGAACCAAGCGCAGGCAATGGTTCATTTATAAAAATAATAAAAACTTTATGCAAAAATTATAAATTTTATGATTTATATCCAGAAAATATTGAAATTATAAAACAAGATTATATTAATTTAGAAACCGATATATTAAAAAAATATAATAAAATACATATAATAGGTAATCCACCTTTTGGACGACAATCTTCTCTCGCAATAAAATTTATAAAAAAATCATGTATGTTTTGTGATACTATATCATTTATATTGCCAAAAAGTTTTATGAAAGAAAGTAGAAAAAGGACATTTCCCCTATATTTCCACTTAGTATTTGAAACTATTTTACCCAATGAATCATTTTTAATTAATAATAAATCATATAATGTTCCTTGTGTTTTTCAAATTTGGGAAAAAAAAAATTATAAAAGAGAGGAAATTAAAAAACTTAAACCAATTAATTATAAATTTGTTAAAAAAAATGAAACACCAGATATTTCATTTAGAAGAGTAGGAGTTTATTCTGGAAAAGTAGATAAAGAATGTGAAAATAAATCACCACAATCTCACTATTTTATTAAATTTAACATTGAATTAACAGATGATTTGTTTGAAAAAATAAAAAATATTTCATATAAATCAAGCGAATATACTGTTGGACCCAAATCTATTTCAAAACAAGAATTAATTAAAGAATTAAATAATTTTACTCAATAAGTTTTTTTGATTTTAAAAGTTCAATAAGTTTTGTTTTATTTAATTTACTGAAACCTCTGCAAATTTTCTTATTTTTTCTCGCAATATCGAGATAATATTCTTTATTATTACCACTGCGTTTTCTTTTAGTAGAAAGTATTGATAAACTAATTTCTACTTCTCTAATTAAATTGGGCATTTCATCATTCGATTTATAGTTAATAAATTCTTCTGGAAGATTATCAATATTAAAAGAACATTGGACTCTTCTTTGATTTTTACTATCTACTTTCGGATTAATTTGCAGAATCCCCATTTTTTCTTGAAGTGAATTCTTTTCATCTTTGTATTTAAATCCCGCTTCATTTCCTTTTATATTTTTAGGTATATCTTTAACACTGGTTACATACTTTTGAATATCTTTTTTTTTAATAGTTCCAAAAAATTTCTTATGACATTCTTTATTATAATTAATCTCATAAATTTTTTCTATAATCTTTTTATTTTTTTGTTGCACATATTTAATAACAATGATTGTATTTTTTATTTCTCCTATTGTATCAAATTCATAATCATAAAATCTTAAAATATCACCGCAACAAATATTCCCTGAACCAGTTGTTTTAATTGAAATGTTTTCATTTGGATTTAATTTATTTTTACAACGAGGTATATCATATTTATCTGTATTATTAAGTTCGCAATCCATTTTAAAAACTTTTTTCCTAGTATCATTTTCCCAGGTAAATCCGTGTCTTTGTGATTGTGCCATTTTAGTTATCTTTAACTTATATTATTAAAAAAAAAAATAAATCAATTTTAAAAAAAAAATAAAAAAATAATTTTAAATCTAATGATATTTTGAAATAGGTTTAAAGATATTTGCTTGTTTTATATTAATTACAATGAGTAAATATCATGCAAATAGAATCGATGAATATATTATTAAAGGGAGAAAACATGAAGAATATGTGGAAGAGTTAAATAGAATTGTTCAAAAGAGGAACATTTTATTTAAGGAAGTAAAAAGTTTGGATAATAATGATGGAACAGTTGAATCTTATGAATATGACCCAGAAATGGTAAAAATGAGGAGTAGACTAACATGTTTAAATGGTCGCGTTCGCCATTTGCAAAAGAAAGTGGAGAGAACGGGATAAATGAAATTTACAAAACATTTCCAAAAGGATCCCACGGTTCGCAAGTTGTTTCTTTCTTTTTCGCCATATTAACAACTTTCTTAGAACAATATTTTTTATCGACAACAACCTCATACACGTGTCTTTTAAACCAATCGTTTGTCATGACATAATGACCTTTGAAACCAACTTTTTTCCCCCAAGAGTTTTCAACGGACCATTTTGTTACTTCTTTTTTCTTATTTAAATTGAACCCCTTAATAATAGTGGCGTGTTCAATTTGATTTGTTCTTGTGAAAAGACCAATGCCTTTATCTATTTTATAATCTGTTTTAAAAACCAATTCATAATTATTTATTTTGAGATCCATTACGCCCAATCTATCATTAGTGTTTTTACCAAAATCACTTCCCATCCAAACAGGTTCTCCTTTCATAATAGATTTTTTGGTTGCTTCAATCATTTCTTCAATTGGGACATTGTAATAATTAGTATGTTCGCCATTAACCATATTATTTAATAATGGTACATTGTATCTATTGTAAAATGGTCGCTTTTTGTGTGGGAAATTAACTAATGCAATCTTTTCTTCACATTTAAATGGGACGTATTTTTTATAAAATTCAACAGGTGTTAAATTATATACTTTTTTATTTTTCTTAAAAATAGATTTTTTCTTTTTCTTACTTTTTGACTTTTTTTTTGTTTTACCTTTTTTCTTTACACTTTTTTTCTTCGCTTTTTTTGTTTTTTTTCCGTTTTCAGTTTTTTCATCTTTTCCACCCTTTTGTGATTCTTTGGCTTCTTTTTCTCTATCTTTATCAATATAATATTCCCAATTGAATGTTTTTGGTGGAGTTCCTAAGAAAATAGAAAGAATTTTAAATAATTCATATTTGCATTTTTTCATTTTTTTTTTGAATTGCGCTTTTGACAATTTTCTATTTTCATTTCCCCAAACCTGGAGTTTATTTTTAATAAAAATTTGAAAATCTTCGGTATAATTTGAATGAAATGATTCATGCATATTATCTTTTGGAACAACACCGTATTTATTGACTAAATTAATGACCATATTCCATTGTCCACCATCACCAATGGGTTCTGTATATATATGTCTATTTATTTGTGAATGTAATGGTTCATTTTTATGTTTATACGCATTCATCAAAAAATAAATAGATTTTTCATATTGATCCCAAAAATAAAGATAATTTTGACTAAACTGGAATTCTTTTTTCAAATGATATTTCTTTATCATTCCTATACGCATAACATTTAAAGCAGAAAATAACCAGCATCGTCCAGACCACTTTTGATTTGACACCTCTACATCAACATCTATTTTATGAGAAAACACGTTGGTTTTTTTCTTTATTTTATCAGACAAAAGGTCGCTTATTTCAATACTATTTAACACTGCTCTTTGTGCCAAACGATTATAATTACTTTTTTCGAACTTTTTTCTAAATTCATCTATTTCTTTCAATGTTAAATTCATATATATACATATATACATATATAAATTTAGTACAAATATTAAAATAAATTTAATTAAACAACACGATATACATATTAAGAGAAAAAGCAACAAAAAGCCAACACAAATATGGTATAAGTAAATACGCGGCTATTTTATTTATTTTAGTGAACTTTATATAAGTAATTACAGTGAAACAGATTATTAATATAATGTCAATTAACGCCAATAAAGTCATTTTATAGTAAAAAAATATAGTAGTCCAAGACAGATTAAACATTAACTGGATTAAAAAAAAACTTAAAGCAGAACAATAAGGATAACATTTTTTATTTTTCCATACTAAAAAAAATGATATTGTCATTAAAAAATACAAAACAGGCCATATAATACCAAATACATATGATGGTGGAGACCATGGCGCACGATTAAGATTTTTATACCAATTATTCATTTTTATATATAAAAATATATAAATTTACAACAAATATTAAAAAAATAATTTTTAAATTTTATATTTTTTAATTTTCTTTTCCAATAGTAATAGTTTAAATATATGATAAAATCAAATCAACTATCTAATTTTAAATTATTGACAAGAATTGGAGAGAAATGGACGGAAGAACAAACTAAATATATAAATAATACTATACATTATCACAGTATAGGTAATGTTTCTAAAAAATTTGTAAAAAATTCTATTTTCGGTTTATATAATGATTTGGAATATGAAGATGACAATTTAGGTAGTTGTGTAGTAAAACCCACAAAATATTTGCTTTTAAACTTTGACATAAATATAGAAAAAAATACTTTACAAGATTTAAGAGGTTTTGCTTGCTTATCTATAAAAAGAGAAAAAACAAATAAAAGAAAAACAAAAAACAATAATGAAAAATTTCTACATATAGATTTTATAACATGTCAAAAAATAGGACAAATAGCGAAAAACATAAAAACTCGTTCACATATTTCTGTAAAAACGGGGAAAGAAATGTTATTTTGGATTAAAGATTTTGCAAAAAAAAACAAATTTACATCTATTACTCTAAATTCAACGGACGATGTTATAGGATTTTATTGGAAATATGGATGGAGATTTAAAAATAATACAAGAAACGAAGATATATGGAATGAACGCATACAACTGTTAAACTCTTACCAAAATTGCAAAAAAATAAATGGGATAACTAGAGAAACAATACTAAAAAAGTATTTTGATAGTTATTTGGAAGGATATTACAAATTTTCAAATAAAGAAGATTTACGCATGAGTGGATATAAAATGTTGTGTAGTGCTTAATTCGTAGTTCACTTTTCGTGGTTCATTTTTTGCAGTTCACTTTTTCGTAGTTCATTTTTAATTTAAATTGTATATATTGTTTTAGGGGGAAAAAATTTAACACTATATTCATTTTATAAATAAATTTTTTTTTGAGTATTTATATAAGGAATTATTTATATAATTATATATATATATATATAATGGAATTAAAAAATAAAATACGTAAAAAAAAAATTAAAGATTCAAAAAATAAAAGAGAAAGGCGCAAAAAAACATGTAAAAAAAAAATTAAATCAAAAAGAAGTAAAAGAGAAAGGTGCAAAAAAACACGTAAAAAAAAAATTAAATCAAAAAGTAAAAGAGAAAGGCGCAAAAAAACAAGAAGGCGTAAAATGAAAGGGGGGATGTATGGCAATCCCGATCCCGATCCCGATACCGAAACCGATGAAGAAAGAAAAAGAAGGCAAGACAGTGATCGTGAAGGCATATCCAACCGCCAACGAATAATTGCGATTCAGGAGCACGAAGAGGAGAAAAAGCACGCTGCTGCGGTGTTGGGTCAGTTGGCGGAACTCTTCCCCAACCGACCCAACACCGCAAAAGAATCAAGAGCGTGGGTGAGGGACTTTGAAATGACCTATAATAAACACGGTAGCAAAAAAAAGCGCTCCAAGCCCAAGCCCTTGTCTGATGATGATGCTGCTTCTGATGATGATGCTGCTTCTGCTGGTCCTTATAATTGGCGGAGCGTGCGCCGGCGCACGGGTGAGAGACACCACAACGCCGCGGGGATATTAGCATCGTCGGCCAGCAGAGAAAAGAGGCAATCGCCGGCCAGCAGAGAAAAGAGGCAATCGCCGGCCAGCAGAGAAAAGAGGCAATCGCCGGCCAGCAGAGAAGAGGGGCCACCTCCACCGCCACCATCCTGGCAAGTAACCAAATTGGCGTCCGCTCCACCGGCGCTGGGGGCAGCACCGGTGGAGCGGACGCTCAGCAATTACCGCCACGCACCGTATGGCTCCATGAGCAGGAGGCGGAAGGGGCGTGTCGGACGCGGACGAGGGCGCGGGCGCGGACGCGGGAAAGCAGCGGCGGCGAATTCGGTCCTCGCTGCCGACATAGCAAAATTGTCACCCCAGAGGTGGGCGACCTCTCGGCCACCGCCGCTGGCTGCAAAGGATGGGTCCGCAAAGCTCCCCGCAGCAGCAGCAGCGGCGGTGGCAGAGAATACCGCGCGGGAGATGCGGCTGCAGGCGGCGCGGAAGAATGCAGCGGAGAAGCGGCAGCGGCGGCAGCAGAAAAAGGAGGAGGCGGCGAAGCGGAAAGCAGAAGCAGCGAAGAGGCAGCGGCGGCGGCAAGAGGAGGAGGAGGAGCGGCGGCGGCTGCAGGCGGCGCGGAAGGAGGCGGCGCGGCGGCGGCGGCTCGATCTGCCGCCGGAAGCGACGGCGGCACAGTGCGAGGCGGAGGAGGCGCGGCGGATGCGGCTCGATCTGCCACCGCACGCGACGAGGGCACAGTGCGAGGCGGAGGAGGCGCGGCGGATGCGGCTCGATCTGCCACCGCACGCGACGAGGGCACAGTGCGAGGCGGAGGAGGCGCGGCGGCGGCGG
>VMHT01064783.1_pt1 | contig 10670 bp, 9 predicted proteins | sample 4693611 | NCBI WGS metagenome assembly VMHT01 (sample SAMN12280063, study PRJNA550983) | marine metagenome | isolation source: seawater sampled from same location over 5 years 0.02-0.2 micron viral filtrate | place: USA: collected off the coast of southern California halfway between the port... ...
ATCATGACCATGTTGCAGGAAGATGGCTATACTGTTGGTCGTTTCAAAGTACGTCGGTTAATGAAAGAGCTGGGCCTGATATCTAAACAACCAGGCTCCCATGCCTATAAAACGGCAACGGTTGAACGGCCAGATATTCCCAATGCACTGAAGCGGGAGTTTGAGGTGGCGACACCGAATACCGTGTGGTGTGGAGATATCACTTATATCTGGGCCGGGAGCCGCTGGCACTATCTGGCTGTAGTATTAGATCTCCACAAACGACGGGTAGTGGGTTGGGCATTATCTGCAAAGCCTGATGCTGAGTTGACAATAAAGGCATTGGCAATGGCCTATGAACAGCGAGGCAGGCCACAAAATATTATGTTCCATAGTGACCAGGGTAGCCAGTATGGCAGTCGTAACTTTAGACAAAGGTTATGGCGTTATCGTATGGTTCAGAGCATGAGTCGGCGAAGAAATTGTTGGGATAACGCACCGATGGAAAGGCACTTCCGTAGTCTAAAAACCGAATGGGTTCCTTCTACGGGTTATGTCTCCAAACAAGAAGCGGCAAAGGATATCAGTTACTACCTGATGGAGTATTATAACTGGCAAAGGCCGCACAGTTTAATGATGGGTTGGCCCCTGCCAAAGCAGAAAATCAACCTAAAATACTGTCCGGAATTAGTTGACCACTACAAAGAGACATTCCTTATGCTAGGTCATCCTATCGTTATCATTGACCAAATGAATCCTAGCGAGGCAAACGGGACCCCTATTATGTTTGGTGACCTACGCTCTGCTATCAAAGTGCTGGACCTTAAGGGTGAAGGGTCATACTTCACGACTGATAAGGTGACCGTGAAGGGAGCCACAATCGCTTACATTGATAGCCGTTACGGTGAAATCATTCAGGCCAATGATGCGCTTAGAATGTCGTTACAGGCAGCTTAGTACTCAAATTCGATCATGATTAAACAGGCCTCACCTTAAAAAAAGATCTCAAGACTGTACTTTCATGTAACAAAAGTATAGCTTTATTTAAATCTTCAGATAGCGTAGTGTATTCATTCAGTGGTTGAAAATTAATCTGTTCGCCTGTATGATTCGCGACCCATTTTATTCCTGTGGAATTTGGAATGAAGTGAATAGTAAATTGGATTGTTTGTTACATGAAAGGAACTCACGGTACGTTTCGAAAAAACGTAGAATCTATTCGAAAAAGTGGTTTTTGGGTCAACGGTGAAGGCGCTAGATGCGGTAAAGGGGCCTACTTCTGGGATTATGAAAATCAAAATTACCGTGACGAAGCCTTCGTCCTAGCGAAAGCACATTGGAAGCAAAGTTTCAAAATTGGAAAGTGCTCTAATGATGAGGGCAACGATTGTGTTGTTTATGACGTGGAATTTGAAGATTCGATGTTTATGGTCGACACTTTGGAAAAGGAAGTGAGGGAAAGGCTTCAAATCCTGCTTAGCCAGCATGAAGAAAAATTTTCCCAAGGCACTCACCCTGTAGACTACAGTAGATTAAATGGCATCTATGATTATTTTATCGAGATAGTTGAAAGGCAGTTAGATAGGGTAGTGCATGCTATGAGGTTTACGGTTCATGTGGATAAACGTTTTTTCCCAATACGTTATGTCTATTTGAACGATCCTACATGCGTTGTAGTCAAAGAACCTGATACGGTTGTGAATGTATTGGAAATTAACTTAGTTGATATGCTGAATGAGCTATGTGTTAACTAGCCTATCAGTTTGGAGGTGTATCATGAAAACGGATTTATCTTTGCTCGAAGCTATGGATGCTGCTTTGGATATTATCAAAAAGCAGGATGCAGATGAGTACATTGCGGAAGTAGCAGAACGGTCTAATGGAACATTCGCTTGTTTTCTTGAAGACCTTGGTTGCACTCCCAGTGAAGCATTAGGTCAGGATTTAGTTGAAGTGGAAGTCAAAAAGTTCAGTGAGTTTGAGCTTTCATACGACAAGTCTGTGTCATACAAGAGCTCTCCCGCGAAAATGGCTTCGCCAACTTTGGAATTCTCAGAAGAGCTCATCGTGGGGGCTATGCTAGGCAGCATGGCCTCTAACAATAATCGTTCAGTTGCGGCGTGAATTAAAGTATTAAGGTTATGTTGTGAGTAAAGACGGATCTTTTAAATATCACCCTATTCAAATGGTTGATATTGATGTTTTGGAAATAACCTATAAACGAAAAGAGCAGGACTCAAACTTAGAGCTCGATGATGATGGAACTCCAGAGGAAAACCATTTTCGCTTTTTTCATGCACATTCAAAGTTAAACGACGAAACTCAAACCTTTGCTGTTAAAGTAAAAGCTGTCGTTAGTTCTTCAAGCGATGAAATGGTAATCCCTTACACTATCATTGCTGAAATTCAAGGAACGTTCGAAGTTCAAGAATCATTCCCTCTAGCTGGTGTTGAGGTATTTGCAGAACGTAACGCCCCGTTAATACTGTATCCTTATTTAAGGGAACAGGTGTTTGGCCTTGCGTCCAGGGCAGGAGTTGAACAACCAATTTTACCGCTTTTTGAAGTGCCTCCTTTTCAAATTGCTAGCTCAACAGATATGGAATGACTCACATAGCGTTTTAACGAAACGTAGCCACGAGTCAGAACCACTCCTTCTCAATCTGACTAGCTACTTTATCAACGGTTGTCTTCAGTCGCTTAACATCATGACGGGCGTAGTGACCAAAGCTCATAGTGGTCCCTGTTTTGTGTCCAGCAACGTAAGCCACATCAAACTCAGTAAGGTTCTCAGCACGTTGACCAGCTGTAATGAAGTGATTACGTAATGAGTGAAAAGATCTAGTCGAGTCGCTAGTGATCTTATCAATTTTAAATGTGGAGAATGTTCTACCTGCGGACTTATCGTCTAGGCGTAGTGGAAGTTCAATATCTTTAACTTGCTCTGCGAGAGGTATGTAACGCTTAGCGCTTTTTGTTTTACCCTTTTGAACCACCAAGCACTTAACACCTTCAACTACTTCAACGTCAGCTTTACAAAGCTCACTTATACGAGCACCAGTGAAAAGAGCAAGCTTAGCTAACGGTCTCACACTCTCAGGGCATTCGTTAAGAACCTTATTGAGTTGCTCTTTGCTAAACAGCTGTTTACGCTGAGACTCACCTTTTTTGTAGGGGCTAAGGTCGTGGTCTTCAAATGGACTCTGCTTTAGTGTTATTTCTCCTAGTTGAAACGCATGAACCCACACTGATTTAAGTCTTGATAGGTGCGCTGCGATGGTTCCATGGGCATATTCATTGCCAAGGTGTTCGATATAAGCCACAACCGTTTTCTTATGGACTTCAGTAAGGGCTACGTCATTGACTCCCATAAAGATAAGGAATCTATCCAAAGCGTTTTTTAACTTTTGCTTTGTGTCATCTGAAAGCTTAGCTTTACGTCCTAGTAGGCTCTGTAAGGCTTCTTTAGCGGTATAAGAGTAAACATGGTTAGTGTCTTTGTAAGCTACCTCTCTGTAAGCTGCATGAGCTATTGGTTCACGAGGGAAGAAGTCATCATAAGTAAGGCAAGAGTCACGGTCTTTGATTCCTTCTGCATACTCCTTAGCAACAGTGAGGTGACGTTTGAACTCTTCACGCTCTGGGCTAATTCTCCCCTGCATCTGGTTTGCTAAATGACCGTTAAACTTATCACGTTTGAGTCTGGCTACTTTAACGCTACTGGTTTTAAGGCTAAAAGTTATATGACTACTATTGTATAAATGAGCCAGCGCGCTAGGTACTCTTCGAGAATATACCCATGTGTCGTGATGTCTCTTAAGGTGTTTGTTTTGTGCGTTCATGTTGTTCCCCTATTCATTGAAAGTAATAAGGAATGTGTCACGCTATGTAGCTTCTACATCCCTAATGGTAAGGGATTAAGGGAATTGTGGGTATTTGGGGTACTTTGATGTAAGCCACCCATAAGCTCAATGATTGATAAAAAAGGCGCTCCTCGGAGCGCCTTTTTTGTGTTTGCGAAGGCTCGATTAGTGCTTTTCGCCGCGGCTTTGAAACTTACGTTCTTCGGTATTGATTTTTATCCATTCGCCGGTGCTGATGTATTCTGGTACCTGGACGACTAAGCCGGTGGATAAGGTGGCGGGTTTGGTTCTGGAGGTCGCTGAGGCGCCTTTAATGGAAGGATCGGTTTCCACCACTTCCAGCTCCACACTCATCGGCAAATCCAGCGCTACCGGGGCATCATCAACAATCAACACCTGGATACCATCGGTTTTTTCGTTGATGAACAGTGTTTCATCAGCAATGCTTTCCTGGTTCATATGGTACGGGGTGTAGTCCTCTTTATCCATGAAGACAAATTCTTCCCCATCCATATACGAAAACATCGCCGGGCGACGAACCAGATCCGCCATTTCCAGCATATCCGAGTCTTTAAAGGTTTCGTCGAATTTGGCGCCGGTAACCACATCGTACATGCGCATACGATAAATACTGCCTCCGGCCCGCCCCTGGGGCACTGACCGCTCAATATCTCTGACAATACAGGTTTTACCGTGGTAAACGATGGTGTTGTTTTTCTTGATTTCACTTGCCTTTGGCATGGTGTGTCCCTGTTATTAATGACCAGCCACGCTGGCATGGTGCTTCATATATAAGTCGCTATTCTGCGCTATTTAGGTTCAATGCGGAAGCCCGGGGCTCAACTGTTCTGGTGATTTTCTCAAAGTCAGCAATCCACTATTGAAACCGTGAGGCAGAATAGCGTTCAGACTATTTTTCGCTTCATGCCCAATAACATAAGGTGAACTATTACCGATCAGGCTGAGTAAAAAAATAGGCTGCAGCCCTCCAGTCGGACATCTGGCTTACCTGCTAACAAAAGGATCTGATATGAAAGAAAATGCGCGTCGGTCTACCATTCTTCTTCCGGTTTTTGTTCCAGCCGTGGTCATCATAGTGTTGCTGGTGATAGGTGCAATCAGTGCCCCGGAGTTGGCGGGTAAAGCATTTGCCAGTACGCTGGCCTGGATCACCCAGACCTTTGGCTGGTTTTACATGCTGTGTGTAGCGTTATTTTTGATGTTTATTGTGGCCGTGGCCGTTTCTGACTGGGGACATATAAAGCTGGGCCCGGATCACGCCGAGCCGCAGTACAGTTTTCCGGAATGGTTTGCGATGCTCTTTTCTGCCGGTTACGGCGTGGCATTACTGTATTTTGGCGTAGCAGAGCCGGTGCTGCATTATGCTTCTCCCCCCGCCGGTGCCCCCGAAACGGTGGATGCCGCCAAACAAGCCATGCAAATTGCCTTTTTCCACTGGGGTTTCCATATCTGGGCGATATATGGCCTGGTGGGTTTAGTGCTTGCCTATTTTGCATTTCGACAAGGCCTGCCCTTATCTATTCGCTCTGCATTGTATCCTCTTATCGGTGACAAAATTTACGGCCCAATCGGCCATGCGGTAGATGTCTTCGCCATTCTGGGGACCATGTTTGGTATTGCTACCACCCTGGGTCTCTCCGTCACTCAAATCAACGCAGGGCTGCACTTTTTGTCTGCGGATATTCCAATTAATCTTACGGTGCAAATCAGCACCATTGCTATCGTAACGATCGCGGCTACGGTGTCGGTACTGGCAGGCATGGATAAAGGCATCAAACGTTTATCCATCCTCAATATGCTACTTGCCGTGGCATTAATGAGTACCGTGTTTTTGTTTGGTGAGACCGTCCGTATTCTGGAGTCTTTTTTACAAAACACCGGAAGTTATTTAAGCGGGATTGTGGAGCGCACCTTTAATCTGCAAGACTACAGTCGCAGTGACTGGATAGGGAACTGGACCCTGTTTATCTTTGGCTGGACCATTGCCTGGGCACCTTTTGTGGGCATGTTTATCGCCAAAATCAGTCGTGGCAGGACCATTCGCCAGTTTGTGTTCGGGGTGATGCTGGTGCCTACCATGTTCACCTTTTTGTGGTTCTCGGTATTTGGGGATACCGCTCTCAACGCCATTATGAATCAGGGCGTGGCAAGCCTCATTTCCGATGTACAGGAAAATGAGGCTATCGCCCTGTTTAAACTCTATGATTTGTTGCCAGGCTCCTCGGTGATGTCGGGAATAACCGTGCTTCTTATCATCACTTTTTTTGTAACCTCTTCTGACTCTGGATCATTGGTTATTGACTCTCTGGCCTCTGGCGGCAATGCGCACAGCCCGGTGTGGCAGCGGGTGTTCTGGGCGGTACTTGAAGGCACCGTGGCCTCGGTTTTACTGTTAGCCGGCGGCTTGAACGCGTTGCAAACCATGACCATCACCAGTGCGTTGCCGTTTGCCGTGATTATGCTGCTGGCTGCGGCAGGGCTATGGCGCGCATTAATCATTGAAGGCTATCGAAATAATAGTTTGCAGCCAGACACGCTTAACAAAAGCAGCCACAACGGTGACTGGCAAAGCCGTTTAGATGCGATGATAAATTATCCTGACGAAGACAGTGTGCACGACTTTATTAAACAGCAGGTCACACCAGCCCTCAAAGATGTGCAGTCAGAATTAAAAGCGCGGGAATGGCAGGCTGAGGTGGAGTTTGATGCTGACCTGAGCCGGGCTTATTTAACCGTGAAACGGCATAAGCTTACTGACTTTATCTACGATATCCGCATGACAGAGCATGAGGTTCCGGGGTTTAGTTATGCTAAGCTTCGCGGCGATGACGATGAGGCAGAAAAGTATTATCGGGCTGAAGTGTTTTTACGTCGCGGCGGGCAAACCTATGATATCTACGGTTATGATAAAAGTGAGATTGTTAAGGATATTCTTGACCAATTTGAACAATACCTGCACTACCTGGATAACAGTCCGGGCCAGCTGCCCTGGCAGATGGACGAGCATGACGAAATGCTTAATAAGCCGGAGTCGTGAACAGCACACTACAAAGCTGACACGTTGGCCTGTTGCTTTTCCTGAAAGTGACTACTTTGCGTTATTTAGATTTAATGCAAAAGTGTAAGTATTGTATGTGTTGGCGTTACAAAACGGCGCTAATGATCAGCGAAGCTGGGGTGGTTCGAGTCGCGGCATCAGGCTGGGCCTCCACCAGCGAATACACACTTAGTGCCCGTACTGACGTAATGCTTGTACATCAGCTTTTTCTATAGCCCCCTCTTTCAATTCTTTGTTTTAATACCTTTGTATTACTCGGCAGGCTTACTTTGAACTTCAATCAGTTAGTCTATGAATACTATAAGTTTTAAAATTGTATCGCCTAAGAAGGATTGAAAATGTTCGGCAAGCTTAAAGCTAAAGCAAGCTCTATTACTGGCTCTACCAGAGACTTCGCTAGCTCAGCAAAGCAGAAGCTCGGGGACAGTGGATTGAGCGAGGCAATGTTATCTAAAGCTAGAAATATCAATTTAGAAGTCATTTCAAACTGGACCAAAGACAGCTCCGAAGTCGATGACCGTTCTATTTCAGACAAGCTGAAAGAGTCGGCAAAAAAAGTAGGAGAAGAATTGTATGTCCTTGTTATGCAAGCTTACCTGGCGATGACCGATAACGATACCGCTATCAGGCATAAAGCAATACTAGGGGCAGGCCTGGCCTACTTTGTATTACCTACTGATATTATTCCTGATGTCATAGCAGGAGTTGGCTTCACCGATGATATTGCCGCCCTGGCTTTGTCGGCTAAAAATGTAGGCGACTCCATTCAGGAAAAACATATTGAAGAGGCAAAACGCAAGTGGTCTGAGTTCGTCGGGAGTACTGCTGACAATACAGAAACGCTTATAGAAGTTAAGGAAGGCTAAAGGCGTCGTAGCGGCTTTGGACCCCACGTGGATAGCCGAGTCGGGCTTATAAAGTATCTTCTTTATTATCTTAGCTTGTTTCAACTGGCAACTTAGGTGACTAATTAATCATTACTACAAGTCTTCTATCTGGCTTTGCGAGCGCACCCAACCCTTGAAACGGTATTTCTTTAGAGGAGCGGCAGGCTTGGGCAGAAATAGGGGGCAGCGCGTATGAGGCTAAGCAGCTCAGGTAAAATGGGTAACCGACAAGATGCTATTGAGCTAACGAAGTAGAACGATAGGGTTAGAAGTGCCGGGTTTAAATAACAATACCCAGGCAGTTTGGTACTATCTTGCGTAAATAAGGGCGCATATTTTCTCTATAGCTGCGGTTGTAGCTGAAACTTAGCGATCCGTTTGGGTGGGTTTGACCGTTAAAAAACCATCTGTTTCTATAGTTGACTATTTTATGCGTCTAGCGAACACACGACTTCATACCACCCGTCTGCTGGTTGTTACACTTATGTGCCTGGGCTTGGTAGCCGGGTGCTCATCGAATAAGCCTGATGTGAGTGTTAACGAACAGACCAACTTTGCCGGTATTGACTCCTTTTATGTTCAGCCGCCTTTGAATTCGGTTAACGCCAACCTTGAAAACCACATTGTAACGGCCATTACCTCGGTACTTCAGAGCAAGGGGATCACTCCTGCCGATAAAGATAGCGCCGATGTTAAAGTGGGGTTCTTCCCGGCCACGAATCGTGACAGCAGCGGCAAGTCGGTGAGTTTCGGACTGGGGACCAGTGTCTTCGGCAGCGCCACCGGGCTCTCGCTGGGGAGTATTTTTAGTGTGCCTCTTGGCGAGCAGTCTACGCAGTATCAAACGCTGCAGATTGATGTGGTGCAAAACGGCGAGTTTGTTTACAGTGCTAGTGGCCGTACTGAACTGGAAGCTCAGGATAGTATCGCCGTACAGCGTGAGCTTACCGAGCTGGTACGTAAGCTACTGGCGTCTTATCCGACAAAAAATACCGGCGCCTCAGATACCGAATAAGTCTTTGCCAGGCGTCACGAATGGCTAATTGCAACCTACCTTCCTACACATTTGCTAAAACTGACAGCCCGCTAACGTTTCGCCATAACAACCGCTGTATACCGCCCCCTGAGCCTGGCGGACCAGCGCGCTGTTACTTGTTCCAGCCCGACTAATCTTGCCGCGTCGGGCTATGTCAGTCTACTTCAATCCAGACCAGCACAGCCTGATACGGTATAATCCGCCTATTACAAAGTAAGTAGGATAATGAGAGGCCATGAAAGCATCTGCGTTGCACATTCTGGTAAAAACTGAAAAAGAAGCGCTGGCGGTACTGGCGCAGCTGAAAAAAGGAAAAGACTTTGGCATGCTGGCAAAAAAGCATTCTACCTGTCCGTCGGGCAAGCGTGGCGGCGATCTGGGTGAGTTTCGCCGGGGGCAGATGGTAAAACCATTTGACGATGTGGTGTTTAAAAAAGAGCTGTTAAAAGTCCATGGGCCGGTAAAAACCCGTTTTGGCTTTCACTTAATCAAGCCGTTGTACCGCAGTTAACCCGGCCATTATCAGCGTCAGAAAATAGGCAAAAAAAGTACGCAGCCTCAGAGTAATTGGGCTGCGTACTTCTTATCGCAGGGTCTAAACGCCCGGCAGAGACAGTTAAAGCTGAGCCATCACCTTATCCGGGGTGATTGGAAAGGCGCGAACCCGCGCGCCTACCGCATCATAAACGGCATTGGCAATTGCCGCACCGGAGCCGGTAATACCGAGCTCCCCAATGCCTTTACTGCCCAGCTTACAGGCTTTGTAGTCAGGTTCTTCGATAATATGCAGCGAGACCTCACCAATATCACGGTTTACCGCAAAGTGATATTCGGCAAAGTCGCAATTTACAAAGCTACCGTCTCTTGAGTCCTGCTGTAACTCTTCAAACAAGGCGTAGCTGGCTCCCCAGACCATGCCGCCTTTGAGCTGCGAGCCTGCGGTTTTGTGATTAAGAATACGGCCGGCCGAAAATGCCCCATGCTGACGCAACACTCTGACCTCGCCGGTTACAGTATCGACTTCCACTTCGGCAAAATGCGCCGCACAGCTGTACTGGGCATAGTTGTCGTTGCCTTCATCGGGGGCCACTGACCCGGTGGCGGTTAAGGCACTGTCAGACACCCCGGCCAACAGAGACGTCAGATTATGTTGCTGCTGGGTTTCGCCTTTCCCAAATACCACCTCGTTATCCTGGAGTACCACCAGCTCATTGCCTTTGGCCAATCCGGCCAGATCACTGAGTTTCAGTGATAACGCTTCGCAGGCATTGAGCACTGCGGTACCACTGCTGGAAGCCCCAAAGGAACCGCCGGAGCCTGAAGACGCGGGCGAGTCACTGTTACCTAAATCGATGGTGATCCGCTGTGCATCCACATTAAAATGCTCCGCTACAATCTGAGTCAGGATGGTGTAGGTACCGGTGCCGATATCGGTCATATCGGTGCGCACCACCAGTTGACCATCGCGTTGTAAGGTAATGCTGGCTTCGCTGGGCACAATCATATTCATGCGCATACCCAGCGACACCCCAAAGCCATTCTTTTTGGTGCCTTTGGTGGTGTACTGGCGATTATTCCAACCAAACTCTTCGGCCCCTTCAATCAGGCATTTATCCAGATTATTCGTAGAAAAGTCGGCGCCGGTAATGGGATGGACCGGCGCAATGTTGTTACGCCGGAACTCTACCGGATCAATTTTCAGCGCCCGGGCCACTTCATCTACCGCCGACTCAAAAGCCAGTGAACCGATGGCATCTCCAGGGGCGCGCACCGAGTCAATCATAGGGGAGTCCACCACTTTTACGCGATGCTTGCTGTCGATAGCC
>VMHT01065358.1_pt1 | contig 10669 bp, 11 predicted proteins | sample 4693611 | NCBI WGS metagenome assembly VMHT01 (sample SAMN12280063, study PRJNA550983) | marine metagenome | isolation source: seawater sampled from same location over 5 years 0.02-0.2 micron viral filtrate | place: USA: collected off the coast of southern California halfway between the port... ...
CCACGACCAAATGCCTTTATCACATTTGTGGTTCATTTTTAAAAAGGAATAGATAAAACTATTTACTTTTTTTTTATTAATACCTGCACTTATGAGTTTATCGTGGATTACCTTTACACCTTTTTCTTCTCTTGTAAAGGCCTGTATTAGATACATCATTATAAAATAATTATAATCATCTTCTCCATTATATTCACTATCTTTTTCAATTTCTTTTAATAAATCCTTATGTGATAGACACCGTGTCCTATATATCATAATGGAGTTCCATAATACAGTTATAATTTCTTTATCAAGTTCCATATTATATTATATATTTTTCATTATAGATTATTTATTTATGATGAGGCAGAAAGTGTGCCAGACACGCCGTCAAGAGTAAATATTACATCGTGCACTACATATAAATCAGCAAGTAAAGCACCAACAGTTGCCGCTCGTGTAGCACCGCCACCACAATTTAAGTATAATACTAATGGCAGACCTTGACCTGCAAGATTCATGCCTGACAGGCCTTCACCATAGGATTCTAGGTCAAGACTGAATGCGACAGAAGAAGTTGCTTTATTATCACTAGTTCCATCATCCGCTCCAATTTGTTGCATATATTTTCTGTTTGTCTGTGAAACATCAAAAGATGCACCTCGTAGATTAGAATCATAATGTCCTAGTGCCATTAATGTATTATTAAGAACACCCCCTAAATCTAATCCGTTAGTAGCACTTGCTACTTTTAATGGCGCACTAGGAATTCTTCGTCCGCCCACCGAATACTGATAATCAACTGCGTCATTATGTTTAAATCCAGAAGAACCATTACATTTTATATCACTTAATTGTGCATTAACTCTTAATGTCGTCATAATAGATTTAACAGAGCGTTTTCTTGTAGAGAATGTAATGGTTTGCATACCAGTAGCATTCTGGGCAATATTTTGTTGAGAATTCTGGAAACCAACAGAGTGAATATTGATAGGTAATCCAGATTGTATTAAAGTTCTAAAATTATTTGCGAATTCAGCACCAGGCCTTAATACTGGTAAATATAATTCCCATTCACTTGCAGTCCAAGCGGCAGCAGAATTAGTAGCATCAGCATATTGTGTAATACCACCACCAGCACTATTTAATTGAAGAGAAACATATGAAGTTCCTTGTGTGTAACCAAATGGGAATAATTTATCAGCGTTGAATACTGCTGAAACTGGTTCGTGATAAAATATTTTACTTGTAGCGGCACCAACAGTTTCTTTACCTTCAAAATCACCAGCATCATTAACACCAGCACTATTACTAATACTTTCGGCAGTCATAGGTGTTTGCGAAGAACCCATACAAATAGCATTTCTAGATTGTCTAACATCAGCATTTTTGTGATTATTCATAATAGCACATAGAGCGTCATAGTGCTGAATTTCTTCAAGGAGAGCACCCGTTCCAGAAACAACTCTAAATGTGCTTATAATAGAGGCCGCGCCGATTACTGGGTCAAGTAGAATAGCACCATCTTTTTCACCAGCGGCCGCTGCAGGATTTGTAAGTTTGAATTTAATGTATGCTCTTTTCATATCAACAAAAGAATCAGTTGGCACATTTATGGGTATGCGCACTTCCTGATTTGCGGAGAAGGCCGCGCCGTTTGAAGGAATCATAGTTAAATAATTGAAATCCATTTGAGGACTCATTTGAGGTATTTGGTCGCTATACCTTAAAACGCTAGGGGTCATAGAATCGTTTTCCATTTATAATATTTATTTAGAAAAAAAATTTAAAGTAAAAAATTTAATTAAATTTAATTAATTAATTAATTAATATTTGTAACCACCATTTAAACTATAATCTATTTGTTTAGTATTTAATTTTCCAGAATTATCATTTACTTGTGCTGGATTATTATCATAACATACTTCTAATAATAATGTATATGGATTATCACCATCTAATCCAGTAAGAGCAACTCCACTTACGGCATTATGTAAAGTTATATTTATTGTGCCTTGAAAAGGATTTGCTGTATAAAAATATTCATTATCATAATATTCATTTGTATATGTAGTATTAGCATTATCAGTAGGAACAATTCCTATTAAAGAACTACTAATAATTTGAAATGCTTCTGTTGAGGCAGCAGATTGTAATGTATTTGGATTTGGTGTATTAATTCTAATTTCAATATCAGCAACATCTACTAATGGTTGTCCTGCCGCTGTTGTTGCCTTTATAGCAAAATATCTTACTTTTATTTTACAATTTGCTTGATTTTGAAAATTAATTAAATTAGGAGCATTCTGTAATACACTACCTAAACTAAAATTACAACTTTGTGGTGTTGCAGCATCTTCACTATTTGCACTTCTTAATAAAATGTTAAAAACATTTGGAGTTTTCATTATATATATTATTATATTTTTTTTTCAATTAAAATAATTTACTTAATCCATATCCTGCCTCTCCCAATAAAAATCCTACACCTGCACCTATACCTGTGCCTATAACTGGAATTACACTACCAATAGCGGCACCAGCACCTGCACCTCCTAGGCCCCAATCAACTGCTTTTTCTACTTCTGCTGCCGTTTTACTAGTAGCACCTGCCTTTTTTAATCCATATCCAGCGGCACCACCAACAGCGCCTACTGCAGTTCCAATAGCGGCACCTTCTGCCCCACCTACCATAAAACCATAAGTTGCACCACTGGCAGCACCACTACCTATATCGCTTAATGATTCTCTTGTATCTTCATTCGCACCTAGTTTATCTAGTCCATATTCTAATCCTATTTTTGAACCTTCACCTACAAGCATACTAACAGCACCTGCACCCATATTTAATCCTACTCCACGAGCAGTCATTGCCCTTCCAGTTAAACCTGCAGCAAATTTTTCACTTAATCCACCCATTATAGCACCTTTGGTTAAATCTCTTGGAACAGTAGGCATTTTATCTATTCCAGTATATTTACCTATTTTCTCTGTTGCCGCACCTGCTAATAAACCTACTGCCAAATTAGTTGGATGAATACTACTTAAAAATTGTTGATGTATTCCTGACGCTTCCATTCCATCTAACATTCCTTGCGCTCTTGTATTAACTTCATTATATTCTGTTGTAGCATCATCTAATATATTTTGTCTATCTTCTTCTTCTTCCATTACATATGTATCTCTTTCTGCCTGTGATAATCCAGTTTTAGTATTTTTATGTTCGTCTTCTATTGCTCTATCAATTGCTTTATTTCTTTCACTTAATTCATCATCACTCATTCTAGTTATTTCTTCTGGCACTTCTTCTGGTTCTACTGGTGGTTCTGGTATTCTAGGTATTCGTGTTTCTTTATCAGGGCCGAAAACACTTCTTTGAAATTTAATTTCTTCTTGAAATTTTCTAGTTATACCTTTTGCTTCTCTCCATAAATCTCTTGCTTTATTATATTCTGCTCTTTTTTCTGGTTTTACAAATTTTCTATTACCATATATATCAACAATATATCCTTCATTATCAATTGGAGAAGGGCCACCTGTTGCCAGCATCATTCGCATAACTGTATCAGTTCTTAAAGGACTACCCTTATAAGCAGGTTGTGCTAAGTCTTTACTTAATTGTCTTTGTCTTTTTTGTATATCATATCTTATAGGTTGTCTTTCTGCCATAGGTTCAACAGGTGCCACATTTGTAGGTGGTGGAGGTGTATCTCCTACTGCTTCAATAGGAACTGTTACTTGTGTTTCACCTTCACCTACTTCTCCTAGTTTTACTTTTGGTTTATCTTCTGGTATAATACCTAATCTTAATTTACCAATATATTCCGCTTCCTCACCTGTAAAACTTCCACCAGCATCGTGCCACGCTCTCATCGCTCTTGACTTTGGTATATGTCTTGGGCCTTTTAATCCATAAGTTCCATCTTCTTTTAAAAATGAATCATTAACACTTGTTTCGTCTTCATACATCCACTGCGCATATGTTTTACCTGCATCTACTGCTTTTATTGCTCTTTCAAGACTGTGATATTCTGCTAGTTTTCTACCACTTTCAATAGATTTCGCCATATATTCCAGAGCATTTGGTTCGCTTCTTTCTAGATTATCATCATTAGTTAAATTTTCTAAATGGTGAGTTGCTATTGGATTAAGTGTATTTTTTTTTAAAGGTAAAATACTTTTAACTCTCCAACTTGGATGTGTTCCTTCATTACTTAATGCTAATCCTACACTTGTAGGGTCATTAACAGTTCTAACTACTTTTTGTATAGCACTTGTATTTTGAATATTTTTTGTTAAATTCTTGCCCATAAATGGATTAAAATTTGTAGTTGGCGTATTATATTTTTGCCCAAAATGTAATGATTTAGCACCGCCTAAACTAAATCCACTATAATGTTCTGGCAACATTCCATATTTTTCTTTTACAGTTTGTATTTGATTATCAGCATTTTTAAATTGTTCTGTGTCTGCCTCTCCACCAAATAATATTGCCGCATCCGTTTTTAAATCTTGTAAATTATTTTTATCTGTTCCACGAAATGCCATTTCTGGTTTTCCTTCTTTATTTGTTACTACTAATCCTTCACTATTAGATAGTTCATCATCTATTTTATAAGGATTATTTTTCTGCATTAAATATTGTTCTGCAGCACCTAGTCCTTGTTCGTAATACATTCTACCTGCCCTTGCTAATTGTGCTTTTTCTAATTCATCAATAGTTAATCCACTATGACTTGGTTTTAACATATGTGCCAACATAAATCCTTTGAATCCATCTCCTAACTTTTCATATCCATCATCTTTCTTTTCTTTTCTTTTACTTTCATTTATTTTATCTTTATTATATTGGGCAAATGGGTCATACTTATATTGGTGATATTTTAATAGTGTATCCCTAGTAGGAACATATTGTATTTCATTACTAAACAATCTTAATATTCGTAATTCGTCTGGTGTTAATTTACTCATTTATAACTTTATCTAATATATTTTTTTTGAAAAAATTATTTATTTCTTCTTGTCTTTTAGAATTATCTAATACTGATTGTTGAAATTGCCCAACTCTATCTATTATTTCTTTATTAATACTATGATTTTTTTTTAATCTTTCACTATAAGGAATTTTTCTAAAACTTACTACTAAATTACATTCCCAATCACCTCTTAAAAAATCTACTACTTCTTCTTCATTTTGAAAAGTAATATTTATATCTACATAATTTATTTGTTTTTGTGTTAATTCACATTCAAATGCTTGTGAAGGTTCATATGTAAAAAATGTATTTCTTGATAATGTTATTGGTATTTGACTTACTATATTACTATATTTACCACTAGAAGATTCTATTATTTTATTATTACTTACACTTGGTAATCTTATAAATATACTATTACGACCATCTGTTATATCTACTGTTCTATCACTAGTTATACCATCACTATCATTTATAGTAAATTCTCCTTGTGTAAATCCTAAACACCTTCTACAAGTATCAGTTCCTAGAAAATTAAATGCTGTATTGTTACTAGGATTACTACTTGTAATATTTAATTTATTTGTAATTTCATCATAATTAAAAGTATAAGTTAATCCAGCAGTAGAAGCATCACCCATTAATCCAGATAATTTTGCTCCTAATTCTAATATATCATATGAACCATCTGGTATAGTAATTGTTTTTTCTCCTCCACCTGCCTGTTCTCCAAATCTTAATTTATTATTCTTATTATGTGCTGATATATTTAAAAAACTATTTGGTATAATAGCACTAACACATTTTATACTTAATACTTCATTAGCATCTGCTAATATATTTTCAAATAATACAAATCTTCCACTAGAACCTTGTGTATTTAAATTAGTTAAATCTTTACTACGAATAGTAATAAAAACATCTCCACGAGTTTTTTCTGCCATATATATTATAATTTAATAATATCTTTTTTTAAATTTATATTATAACAATAAAAACAAGTATCAAACCAACTTCCTTTTCCCTTTGTATTATCCTTCTCAAAATGTAACCTTTTTTCTGGTATAATAAATTGTAATTTATCAAAGTATTTTTTTATCCATTTTGAACCAAGACTATCAATAGGCATTAATATTATAAAAGGTTTATCTAATTTAAAAAATAATTTCATACTTTCTTCTTTACAACTAAAAGGAATATTACTAATAACAATATCATATGTTTCTGGATGTGTTCTATTAAAAGCATCTAACTTTTCATTTATACATTTTTTATTTAATTTTTCCCAATTTTTTATTACATTTCCTTTACAATAAAAAGGGTCATATATAATATTATAATCTTCTATATAAGGTAATAATAATTCTAATACTTCTACTGGTGTTTCATAGTCATCATCTTTAAATTTTACAGCAGTAGTTTTATAATTTAATCTGGAATTATTTTTCATAATTAATATAATATTTTAAAATCTCACAAAATCCTCCAAAACTTCAAACTCCACGCAAAAACTAATTTGGCAAAAAAAATATTTTTTTTTTATTTTTTTTTTTAATAAGTTAGTTTGTAATTATATAAATAATTAAAATAAAATTCATAATACCAATCTTTTATTTTATTTCTAATATCCTCTACTAAAAATTGTAATTGTTTGTATATCATATATTATTTATTTTTATTTAAATAATCTATATATCCTTTTCCAAATATTGCCAATAATGTATTTTTATCTTTTAATTTTTTTAAGTCTTCTTCTCTTAACTTTTTAGGGCGTTTCTTTTCAATTTTATTTTCTTCTTCTTTTTGTGGTATAGTATCTGGTATTTTAAGTTTCATATATTAATATATTAGATTTTATTCTTCTTGTTTAATTCTTTGTTCTTGTGCTAATTTTATAAATTCATCTTCATATTGACCCATTCTTTTCTTATTTACATAATTAATATTTCTTTGATTATTATATAAACTGTTTTCCATAACTGCTGCATCATCGTAATCCCTACTAAATTTCACAACTCTTTTTTCATCCAAAGCATCTATATATCGTCCTTCCATTTTTTCTTGTATTGCCATAAGTGCTATTGAACCTCTTTTCATTAGCATATCTTGCTCCCTTGAATCAAGAACATCCATTCCTCCCTTTACCCATTCTTTATTATATTCATTTATATAGCGTTTTAATATTGTAACCGATTTAGTATCTTCTGCTAATGGATTCATTTTTTTAAAAAAGATTGGTTCTGCACTAGGTTTCTCCTCCATAGCAACTTCTGCACTAGGTTTCTCCTCCATAGAACTACCACTAATTTTTTTTACTACTTTTTTACTTTTCTTTTTAACTTTTTTAAGAAGAGGATTTTTAGGTTGTATTGTTATTCCTTCCTTTTCTACTTTTCTAGGTTTTTCCTCCATAGAAGGTTCTTCTTGTGCAATATTTTTTAATTTATCTAATTCTTCTTGTGATAATGGTTTATCTTCATCATCACCAAATCCCATAAAATCATTTTTTATTTCATTTGCTAATTTTTTTTGTTTATTAAATATTGCTTCACTTTCTTGTTGTTCTTTTAATTTTCTCTCTGCTCTACCAACATCTAAAACTTGTGATTCTATTGTTGCTGATAATGTTCTTTGTAATTCTTCATTTTCTAATGATTGTTTTAAACTATCTCTTTCCATTCTTTCTAATAGACTAGCACTTGTAGTTCTTTCTAATCCTAAACTGCCCAAAGCATCTGATTTTTTTTGCCTTTCTCTTTCTCTCATTATATTCATCGCTTCATTTAAACTATCCTCTTGTCTTTTCTGTGTATCAGCAATAAATCTTTGTTGTGAAATTTCTGCTTTTAATTCATTTAAAAAATCTAAATTTTGGTCTATTTGTTTTGTTGTTTCTATTTTTTTTGATATATCTTCAAATATTTTTTGATTTCTTTTTGTTCTTTGATTTTGTCCCATAGTAGTTATAGCATCTAATATTTGATTTTGTCTATTATTTTTATCTTTATCAGTTAATTTATTAGTTAAACTTCTAAATGCTGGTTGTTGTATTGATTCTATTTGTTGTAATTTTTCTTGATTATTTTGTCTTAACTGATTTAATATTTCTTCATCTGTTTTTGTTGTTCCTACTACATTTCCATTTATGTTTTGTGTTATACTTGGCATACTAGGTCTAGGTGGTCGTCTAGGTAAAGGTGCATATATTCCTAAACCTCCTACTTGTCTTTGCTGTCCTAATGATTGTCTAGTTAATTGTAATTGTGAAATTTGTGGAGTTTGATTTGGTAATTCTACATTTTTATTTCTATCAGTTAATATTTTATCTACTTCTTGTATTTGTCTTTGAACTGTTTGTTTTTTTGCTATTAACTGTTGTTGTGATAATAAATTTACTAGTTGTTGTGTAGCACTTGGTTGCCTTGGTTTTGGAGGTTTTTTAACTTTTGGTGGAGGAGGTTTATCTTGTCCTATATCTATTTTAGTATGTTCTTTTAAAACATCTGCTTTACCACTAGTTTTTTTTAATCCGTGTTTATGTTTTTTTGGTATTAAATCTTTACAACCATCTTTTATTTCATTCAAAGTAACATCACTTTTATTTGATAATTTTCTTAAATGTTGAGCACATTTTATACCAATTTTATTATTACCAATTTTTAATCTTTTTACTTCTCCATTTATAGTATATATATTTTTTAATTTATTCCAAGTATCACTAGGTTTAATACTAGATAAAAGTTTTCTATCAAACTCGTTTAACTTAATAGTCATATATAATAGTATTATAAATAATTTTTGGATTTTATATTAAATTGAGATTTGAAACCATTATAAATTATACTTTTCCTACAATCAGCAAAAATAAAATTAAAAGGTTTTGAAAATACTCTATCTATTATCTCGTTGAATACTGGTTTATCACAAGCAAAAAATTCATCATATAAAGTCATTAATTCACTTTTAGTATTTCTACAATCAAAAATCGCTAGGTGTGTTAATTGAGACCTTATCCATCTTGGCAGTTGGGACATTTTTTGTGCAGTAATCATAATAGATACACTACCAGATTCTAATTGTTCGCCTGTTTTTTCATCTATTAAAGGTCTGCCAATATGCCTGCCATTATTGAATAATTTTTTCATTATTATACTATCTTCACCACCATTTTTAATTTCACTTCCTAAATCATCTAATATAATAAGAGTTCTGCCCTCCATTTCTTCTTCATTTTGTAACCTATCAAATATAGTTGGTAAATCTTTTATACTTTGATAAAATCTATCTTTTGGCAGTTTTGGTTTATTTGCCTGACTTGCACCACTAGGAGATACAATAAATACATTACTAAATCTTTTATTGTATATTCTTTTTTTACCTCCTGCCTGTGTTAAACTTTGAACTAAATTACTTTTGCCACTTCCAGAACGGCCTATTAAACCCATTCTAAATATCCCAGCAGGTAAAGGATAAGGAATGTTTTCTATTTCATCATCACAAGCGTATTTGAATACTGCTGGTTCAACAGCATTTTTAATTTCCTTTTCTTCTAATAATTCATCCATACTATATTTATAAGATATAATTTTTTTAATTATTTAATTCTTCTAATTCACCTTCTTTTTCTTCATCATCTAATAATTTTCTTTTACATTTAATTCCATAGCAATCAATAGTAGTGCACCTACTATGAAAGCAAGTAGTTAATAAAGAAACAAGACCACCAACACTAACAGAAATAATAGCAACTATTTCTGCACCGCTCATATAATAAAAAAAAATAAAAAAAAATTTATTTTAATTTGAAATTAGTTTTTTGGTGGAGTTTGAAGTTTTGGAGGTTTTTTTTATAAACCAAATGCTTGCAACATTTGTTTATGTGTATATTGAACTTCTGGTGGTTTTAAATCTTCAACTGGTTCTTTTTCTACTACTAGTGGTGGAGGTGCAGGTATATCAATTGGAGGTGGTTTTTTCTTACCTCTTCTTCTGGATATAACAATTTCATCATCACTACTAGAAGAATCTTGTTCTATTACAATTTTCTTTTTTCTAGTTTTCCTTTTTGGTTTCTTAACATATTCTACTTCTTCTTCACTTGATTCCTCTACTACTTTTTTTTTCTTTTTAGTTGGTTTAACTTCTTCTTCTATTTCTGTTTCAGTTTCTTCTTTAATAGGGGCAGGTTTATCTTTAAGTGATTTATCTTCTTTTGCTTTTAAGCGTTTTGCCTTAATTGCTTCTTGTGCTTTTTTGAATGCCTCTTTTTGTTTTTCAGTTCTTTCTCTTTTAATTTTTGGTTTTTGAATTTCTTCATTATTAGATTCTTCCATTTTCATATTTTCATTTATAGTATTGTCCGTTGAACTTTCGGTTACTTCTACATTTTCTTCGGTTTTCTTTTTTCTAGGCATTTATATTATATATTAGATTTTAATTATAAATAAAAATATATTAATAATAAATATATGAGTGTGCGAAGTTTAAATGGATTAAGTTCTATATATGTTAATACAATACAGGCGGGCGATGCTATAAATGTATCTTCTAGTGGAACTTCTATCTCAACTATTAATGTAGATATTTCAAAACAATCTGCTAATACTACTATTGCGGATACAGATTTATTTTTATTAGAGGATAATTCAGGTAATATTAGAAAAATTACAGGGGCAAATATGAAAAGTCAATTAGAACAAACAGAAGTAGTA
>VMHT01076791.1_pt1 | contig 10668 bp, 10 predicted proteins | sample 4693611 | NCBI WGS metagenome assembly VMHT01 (sample SAMN12280063, study PRJNA550983) | marine metagenome | isolation source: seawater sampled from same location over 5 years 0.02-0.2 micron viral filtrate | place: USA: collected off the coast of southern California halfway between the port... ...
TGTGTAAGAATTACTATCGTATCTTGCCAAGTCATAATCTGTTGCTGCGATGGTGACGACACCTGCATTAGTTGGATTAGAAATAACACCAATTCTTAATTTGTCCCCACCTGTATCAGCTGCACTTGAGTTGGTGGCACCAATAAACAAATGTGCTTTTACAATTTTAATACCTTGGGGCAAACCAGCAGTCCGGTAATCATATACTAATGCACCACGAGTTATGAGATAATTTGAGCCTGATTTTCTAGCTTGAGTTATCCGGTTGCCGGTGGGACCTCCACCCACTGATACACCGCTTGAGCCGTCGAGAGCATGGCGCTCATCCCAATCGGTGCCACCGGCCCCATTTAGAGGTTTTTGTCGAGTATCTCCGGGCGCTTGAATAATTTTTTTGGGCACAAGAAAACCCTCCTACGCTGTAAATAGTATCAAATACAACATAGGAGGGTAAAAAAATGGAGACGGCGGGAGTCGAACCCGCGTCCGAAACAATTTCCGGTTCAAGTCATCCACAGGCTTGTTCTGTTTTCCGAAACAGATAAAATTTGTTTGTTAAATCCAGTCACCTACAAACATCAGTGACACGGGTGTTTTATTTTCAGCAGAACCACCTGCTTATCTGGAATTGGGTAATAAGGTAACCAGAAACCCCACAAACTAAGCCGCTAAGCGGATTGATTCGAAATGATTATTGTTATTGGCAATTATCAATTGATTTGATTTTTTAAGTCATCACGACTGCCTGCACTATCCTCTTCTACTGCTCCGTCGAAACCATGGCGTCCCCGTAAGCGTTATAATAATTTAAATGTTTCTTCTACATATACTGATATCGAAACTGCACTGTAATAAAAAATACTGGATACCAATCCAAGGATCATACCGTATTCTATAGTTGTAGCTCCGCTCTCGTCCTTGATGAACGTAAACATAATGACTCTCCTCTTTTTCACACCCCCCATGGGTGTCACATAATTAGTTTAGTTAATCTTCAAAGTACGACACTGGGTCATACTTTTTCTTTAATTTTTGAAAGCTATCTGCGGTCAGTCCTAAAAACCTCATTGCTTCCATTTGTGTCCTTGTTGATGAATAAGCATACTTTAATATAGCATCCTTAACAACGTCTGTCAAGTTTTTCCATACAGGTAATCCATAAAGCCTGTTGTTAACTGGCTTAGAGGAGAGTTCCATCTTGAGGCCGATGATTTCCTCCAGTGATAAATTAGATAACATCGCCTCAAAATCATTATTTGTCTTTTTTTCTTGACGAAGCTTCTTAGACAGGCTATAATATGTATTACGTCCTTTAGTTGTTTTCTTTCTTTTCCAAGACATTATATATTAACTATATTATATTATATATTATTATTTAATAAAACTTAAGTTAGTTAAGTCTAATAAAAGATTATCTTTACTTTCTGTAATAGAAGGTTGTTCCATTGGGTTAGGTTTACCTCCTCCTTTCTCTCTTTCATATTCAGGAGTAGTAGGTTCAGGTAAATCAGTAGCTAGAGAATCTTCAAACTTGTCAGTCCAAAGCAAAACGTTTGTTTTTAAATAATCGTGAAATAGTTCTCTGTCTTCATCATTGGCTAGCTCACCAAAATCATCAACAATTGTACCTTGAATTTGTTTAAACGTACCCAATGCAACGTTGCGTCCAGTCTCATCATGGCCGGCATCTTCGAGACCTCTAGTCAGAGTAGCTTCGTCATCATCAATATCAGGTAATTCTTCCTCTTCTTCTTTCTCAGGCCCCATTCCCATGTCACCGATATCAATAAATTTAGGATCTTCAGAGTCACCAACTTGTACTTCAACATCCTCTTCCATAGTAGCGTGTGGAGAGGGATCAGGGGCATCCATATTGGTCTCAATAGGTGCCAAAAGATTGTCAATTCCGTTGACTATATGAGCTATAAAAGATTCGCGTTGGTTGACGTCAGTAGTAAGGCTCAGATAAGAGTCTTTGATTTGAGGTATAATCTTTTTGAGAGTCTTTCGTAACACATTGATGCCAGTCTTTTCATGTGGTGTCTCATCAGCAACAGGAGTTTTTTCAAGCAACATACCGCGAATCACTTCTCTTAACACCGATTCTTCTTTTGCCTCACGCAAGACTCTTTTGTTCTTAACCATCTTGATTACTTTACGAATATTTTCACGAAGAAGTACCTCTTCGAGCATCTCTTTACGATCAATCATGTGAATTCCTCTTTTGTAGTAAATAGTTTAATACTTCTTCAATGATACCATCTTCTTCTCGAATTAAGGAATCAGGCTCACGCTGCCCAGAGCCACCGCCCTCTACTGCTCCGCCGCCCATAGAAGACATTTCTTCTATAGGAGACTCAGGCTCCGCCCCGATGCCTAATATAGATAATATTTCAGAGGAATCAACATTTTGAGGTAAAAATTGATTTATTTCTTCAACATTGGCATTATTTAATGCCTTTCTAAAGTCAGTAGCACTTAGACCATCAAAAAAGACGGGGCTGGCAAATTCTGCTGGATCGCCTGCAATTGCACCATCGCGAACATATTTCTGCGCGTTCTGGAAACGCATCCAATCCGGGTTACCTTTCCTATCAGCTTTTTCTGATGCGCCAAAGAGAATTCTGTCTCCCGGTTGAGCCAGATAAGATTCATCTTTTTTATTCTCGGAAAATTCATAAGCCATTTGTACAGGGGAATTAAATGTGGCCGGCCTGTCAATTATTTTGACATTGCCTAGTCCTTCACTATTAATATACAAATTCCAAATTTTCTTTGATTGGTTAAAACTGACTTCCGCCTCATCAGATTTAGAGCCTCGGGACAGCGGACTGATAAATACAAAAACGATATCGGACAGCTTAGAGTAATGATCAACCATCGCTAGGTGACCTTTGTGAGGAGGCTTAAATCCTCCCGGAACAATAGCAACAGTTCTGTTAATTTGTACTTCACCTTCTTCCTCGTCAAGTTTCTGCATGGGTGGTACATTTCCTCGACCATACTTGAAAAGCCCAAGAAGCTGATTCATGGGAGCAAAGTTTCCAGTAAATTTATAAGTAACATCGTCGTAGTCAAAGACAAAGCCTTCGGCAGCAGTAGAAACACCCTCAACATCTTTCAACTTGCTCATCTGTTTAGCTAGGATCTCCATCGCCTCTTCGGAATTGCTCCCCTCGATGGCTGTGATGGCCCTCTGAGTCTCTTGACGGAGCCGCTCGACCTCTGATTCATTATCAAGAATGAACGCGCTGTGGAGGCCTTTAAGCATCTCTACGGAGAAATCATGCACAATCTCCTCGATAGGCGCGACGGCAGCAGTCATCAAAGCCGAAGCTTCAGCCACTAACTCTCGCACAACTGCAATTGTTCCAGCATCTTCTTTTGGTATCATGCCTAAGACATTACGAATATTTGCTCCGGGCTCTTTAAACATGCGTTTCATGAGTTCCATTTTTGTTTCAACAGGCAAAGAGATTCTGGAGTCTACAACTGCGTCAACTTTAGATATCACATATTCGCCAACAGTTTGGCTATCAGAGATACCTGCATTACTTAAAGCTTTTTCTAATCTTGCGATAGCTAAGTTTGCAGCGGTATCATCTGATAAAGCTTCAAGTTGTCTGATAGCATTCATTTGGACATGAAATAGCCCTTCTTGTCGTTCACCCTGTACTCGACCCAATGCCATAGCAAGTTTCTTGGCATTCTTGGAGACATCTCTATCCGTTGCACTTCCAGTTTCACGGTCGTACTCTCTGTGTCCAACTCGGTGAATAGTCAGAGTAGGTAAATCGTAGTTAATAAGGTTAGCCGCACGAGGGTCTTGAACCTCGGCGTTGTAATATATGTTTGTATTCGGTCCGAATATTTCTTCACGTTCTTCAATAGACATCCTCCCAATAGCCTCTTCGAATGCCGAAAATGCTTCAGTAAAGGCGGTCTCTAATGCACCACGACCACCAAATTTTGCTGCAAGGCCAGCGGCATCCATGCCACCATCTCTTATATTACCCTTGTTACGGGCCGCTCTCGCTGAGCTTGTCTGAATATCGTATGAGAGCTGTAGATTCTGACCGTCGGTCTTCTCTGTACCCTTTAGTTCACCATTAGAAGCAGCCCGAAATATCCCTTTCATTTCTTTAAAGGTTAAATTCGGATTGTCATAAAGATGATTCATATGGCCAGCGACACCACCCTCGCTTAGTGGTACGATGCCACCTTCATTTAAACTACGGATTTTGTTTTTCCGCTCACTTAAAATAGAACATTTTGGGTTTATAGACTGATTTTCTAATACTAGAGATTTCTCTAACATTAAATCAATAAATTCATTCATACCTGCTACCTCTCTATTAACGAATTCTTCATTACGAATCCTTTCTACGAACTCTGGACTAAACTCATTGTTTTCGTCTCCGGACCTGTTCGCATCGTCACTCCATACCTCTGCGGGTATATAAGACATTTTATATTTATTTACAAGATCTTGACCAGCTGCCCGTGTCTCTTCTGTAGAGTCATCTATATAACTGCGGATCCCATCGTAGGAAGGGTCTACAGTCTTAATGTTACCTTGTCCCGGCCTTTTTGCAAAAGGATCAACATATCCACCCATGGTTGGAAACTCATTTGGTCCAAACCCATATTCTTCTGGCCGGCCCTGACTTAGATATTGACGATAATTGCTTTGAAGTTCGGTGCCTAAGTCTTGGTGAAAGGCTTTTCGCGCCTCGAAGTCTTGGCTATCCTGCCCCACAAAAGGAATATTCAAATCTTGCCATGCGCGTTGAAGAGAACGCCAATAACCCACAGTTTTGCCGGTCTTAGGGTCTTTAACCCCCGGGGCAGTGTCGCCAGCCAAGCCAAGGGCGTTGGCGACTTTGAATGCTTTAGTATATGCTTCTGCATCAAAATTACCTTGATCATCAGTAGCCCATTTCTTTATAAGGGGTTCAGAGATATACTGAGTAGTTATCCCTCTTTGCTGAGCGCGCACAACATCCTTTTTAGCAGGATCATCCTCCGTTCCCGCGTCAACCATCATATAACCGTGAGTCTCAGCCATTTTTACGTCAGTCGCCCGGTCAGCTGCTATCTCATCTTGTTCTTGCTTTTCTTTTTCCCAAGCAACTCTAGAGGTACTAGATGTGGGTGAACCATCAGAATTCAACCATCTCCAGAAAGGATATCCATTTCCGACGTCGTTAAAAAAACTATTTCTTGAGCGGCCGGCCCTATACGAATCACCAGCAATTCGTGCAGCTATACCATTAAGCTTTTTCTTATGATCAATTCCGAATTCGTGATAAATGTATTCCCCAGCTTCTCTTTCATCTTTATCATTAGAACTCATATGATTTCGAAGTATATCTGCTGCTTTCGTGCCTTTTTCAGCGGGCAAAGACTTTTGTAGCTCCGATCTAATTTCCTTGGCACGGGCTGACATCTGTTTGTTTCTTTCCTCAAGACCCTTGCGATATGCTTCGTTTTCTGCTTTAGATTTCTTTACACTAAACAAATCATAAGTAGTAATTGGCTTCTGAGCCGGGGCTGACCAACTGTTTCCACTGTAATCAACATCTGGCAGTCTGGTTTCTTTTGCACGACCTAATACAATTGAATGTACGTCGAAGTCTTTAAATTTTCGTGAATCTGTTACCTTACGCATTCCGCCGGCGTAATAACTAGGGTCGTTAAATTGTTCCATTGATACTGGAGAGCCGTCAGAGTTACCCCTCACTTCGTAATGTACATGTGGCCCGGTTGATCTACCAGTACTTCCTAGACTTCCAACCCAGTTGCCAGCTGAGACCTGTTGACCTTTTTTAAGATTGTCTGCATGCTTATCCATATGCCCTAACCTATGAATATAACCATCTTCTCCTAAGATCTCAACGTAATTTCCAAAACTTTTGCTGCCGCGAACAGTAACAACCGTCCCACCTATGGGGGCTACGATGGGTGTTCCGACACCGCGGTTCTTCGAACCCTTGGGCGTGGTTATATCAATACCTTGGTGTCGGCCGGGCCTTTTGCCCTTAATATTTAAGTCTCTATGTATATTGTATTCACTCGTAATTCTCGACGGGGCGGCGATGGGGTGTATATAATTAAACTCACTACCCCCTTCAACCTCTGAGACCATCTCGTCTGATTTAGGAATATCCTCTGAGTTAGAGACCCATAAGCTTTTAATTTGCATGCCATCACTCATATTAATTACCCGTTAAAAGCTTTGTTAAGAGCCTCTCTGATAGCAGTTCTTAGTTGGTTCTCTGACATCGTAGCAGTTTTAATATCCGCATCAATTTGGGATTTAATCTCCATGTCAGATGGTGGGCTAGTATCAACATTGGTGTTTATAGCTGTTTGGAGGCCCATATCTGGATCTGGAAGGTCCATTGACATGTCTTGTTCTTTCATAGTTGTTTCTTTTGGTTTATTGTAATCACCCTTCTCGATAGCCATCATCGCTTGTTCACCGGGAATCATAAGGTTCCCCCCTACAGCAATTTTGTCCATATTTCCGATAGCTTTTAACGAATCGTCGTTTTTAGCCCGAAAGTTATGATAATCAACAACCTTTTGCTCCATGCCAGCCGGAATTCCATACTTATTCAATACAGAAGAAACATTGTCGCCTTGAGCGAATGAGTGAACGGTAACACCGTCTTCATTAAGTTTAACACCCCTGCCTTTTAAAACATCAGCCTGTGTGACTTTACCATCACCAGTTAAATCAGGAAAATCTTCTCCTTCTTCCATGTATTGTTCGCGAGGTTTACTTTCATCATGAGGGTAATCTTCTCTGCGGCCGTGCATGTGTTCTTCTTGGACTTCAACGTCAAGCGCTCCAACAGGCATGCCTTCAACAATAATGTCATCAAACTCGACATCATAATGAGTTACATCTCCGCTCTCTAAAAGAGTATGATTAATCGGATGGCCAACCTTTCCAGTAGCCTTTTCTGTAACTAACATAGCACAGAGGTGCGAAATTTCATTTTGAGGTGTCTTATAACCCCATCTTTCCATGAGAAGGTTGTTAATCTCAAGGTCTTTCCATTGTTTGGTGTTCATTTTTGTATCTCCTGCCAAATTTGGCTGATTGTAATAAGTAGATTCTTGTAATTGTTTTTTGTGGGTATCTTCCCAATCTCTAAAAGTCATGTTTCCGAGGGAATAAGCTTCTTCTTCTAACCCCCTTAAATGGGTGTCTTCTTGGGCATAACCCTCTCCAGCAGCGCTAAAATCTTTAAATTGGCCGCCACAATTCTGTTTATGATGCACTAATTCGTGCGAAAGTGACCTTAAAATGTCTTTTGGGTGCCTTTTATCGGTAAAAATGGTAATTTTTGCTGTTTCTGGTTCGTAATAGGCTGTTTTCCCCAACGGAAGTCTAGAATTTTCTATATCAGATGTTAAAACAATGCTTGGAGACCGATCAAACCCCATCTTGTTCATAGCAAAGGGTAAAAAGCTCTTCAAAAGAGGTAAAAATTGTTTAAAATCTATATTTGACGCGTTTTTTATTCGAATTTTCAATTTTCATGCTCCTTTTGATACAATAATTAGTTTTCTTCGACGCCAGAGTTACTTTTTGATACTAATTTTAAATTTAAGCAGATAACAACATGCTCTATCTTATCCTGAAACCCATATATCTTAGCAAATGCCACATTTCTTCCTCCAACTGTAGAAAAATATATGTCTGAGATGACACCTGTTTCTTTACTTTCTAAATTAGACCACGCAACTATGTCACCAACACTGAATTTATTAATTTTTCCAAAAGATTCGTTATCAATCTTCAACATTAGCCCGGATTTCACCCCTGCCGGCCGTCTCCGCGACAATTATTTCCTGTTTTTTGTAAGCTATTTCGTCTTCGAAGCGTTCAAACTGATCGGTTAAAATATGAACCAGTAAGTGCCGTGGAAGTTCACCAGATGCCAAGTCACTTAGAATGGAATCTCTGAGGCGATCAAAAATTGCACTCATTTTTATAAAATGCTGTTGGTACTTAGCTATTTTTGCATTAGTATCAACCCCATACGCGTCGTCCTGTGATGCTACCGCACCAGTATCGACTCCTCTTAGCTCTTTTAAGATAAGATCTTTAAGTTTTTTCCTAGAGATATTCATTTTTAGACTCCAAAACAATCAATTTCCATATATAAATAGTTTTTAAGCCCCCAAACTGCAAGGAATAATGTCGACGGAAGCAGAATATACTATATACTTTAGAGGTACAAAGGGGGGTCTATGTATGCTTTGGGGAAAAATACTTATCTTATCGGTTTTATTAGCCGGTTGTAGAATGGAATACGGCTTTGAGTCGATAAATAAAGAGGCGATACCGCCAACGACGGTCACTACGACAGAGATTATTGTTGACACACCGCCTCTTCAGGTGGACACAGGGCAGCCACCAACACAAACTGCTGAAATAGAAGTGACGCCAACATCACATTCGTTTGGCGACTGTCTCTTAGAGTGTGAGGTAACCACTATTATAGACATTTCTAGTGTCGGCCAACTCGACCTCACTATAGACAAGCTAACTTATAGTGGTCCCGGAGACTTAGTGTTGGATGTCAACTACATGAAATACGGCGGACTTCCTTGGACATTACCGCCCGGAGCATCAATACCAGTGACAATATCTTACTTTCCGGGTGCTGAGTCTTACCATCTTGGATATCTTACGGTCGAGTCAAACGATATAACCGATCCAACTGTTATCGTCGGCCAAGAAGGTACTGGCATTCGCCATGGCAATGCAATTGACGAGTTTACCCAAGAAGAACAATTAAAGATGGATGTCTTATTCGTTATCGACAATTCCTGTTCAATGGGAGATGAACAGGCAGCACTAGCTCTCAACTCAGATTTATTTATCACGCCGCTATCAACCAGCGGGGCTGACTTCCACATAGGCACAATAACAACAGATAGCGCAGCATTCCGTGGCCCAATTATCACTCCTACAACTCCTGACATCATCGCTGAGTTCCAAGACCAGATAGTTGCGGGTATTATGGGTAGTGCCACTGAGAAGGGCTTAGAGATGGCGAACGACGCCACACAGCCCGGTGGTGCCGCAGGTCCCGGAGGCTCATTCTTCCGAGATGACGCTAACTTGGTGGTTGTGATAGTTTCAGATGAGGACGACATGAGCCCTAACCCAGTTATCGACTATGTTTCTGATATGACAATGACAAAAGACCCGACCATCTCAACTTTCAGCTTGCATTCAGTAGCAGGTACTTATCCTTCATCCACATGTGCATATCCAGCCGAGAGATACGATGAGGCAGTTATGTTAGGCGGAGGTCAGTTCTTCGATATCTGCACAACAGACTGGGGATACCAAGTAGAACAGATAGCTAACGACTCTCTGTCTTCAGTATTATACTATCCATTGTCCGAGGACCCTGTGGTCGACAGTATAGAAGTATTTGTAGACGGAGCCCCTGTCTTATCTGGCTGGTCATACAGCTACATCGACAACGCCGTCGTGTTCGAAGCGGCAAGTGTCCCACCAGTCGGAAGTGACATAAGAATAGAGTATGGGTTTTACGGCGAATGTCCAACTTAATTTAGCGGTTTATAAAATATAAGTACTATTTATAAGTAGGACTTTTATGGAGGGTTCACATTATGGCTACAAGCACAAGCGAGAAAATTTGGAAAGTATTTACAGTTGTCCTCGGGGTTATTATTATGCCTCTTGCAGGATGGGTTTGGAATACAAATGTAGCCCTCGCTCAATTGCAAAATGATTTAGGCGATGCCGAAGACACTGTTGTGATGATTGAGAAAAAGTTATCAGAGTCAGATACTAATTCTAAAGCTATCATCTCTATCGAAAAAGATATTGAGTATATGAAGCAAACTTTGGGTCGTATTGAAACTTTGGTAGCAAGTCTGTGAGACCCATATTCTTCTTTTTGTTGTTAGCCACCAGTCCTGTAGAAGATACAGCTGGCTCTTCGCCTCAAGAAGACACCCAAGAAGACAGCGCGTCGGATAAATGTAAAGATAAAGCCAAAGCCCTCAAAAACGATATGATGGGCCTTGAATTCTTTCTTCAAGACAAGAAAGACTACAAAACTTACTGCCCTTATGATAAGTGGAAGCAACCAGCCTTAGTGACTTATAAGAAAGAACCAAAATCTTATTTGCCCAAAGGTTGCAAAGCAGAAAAGATTTAGTTAGTAACTTTTGGTGGCCCAGCAGTAGTCAAAGGGGTTCCATCTTCATCGTTTTGTCTGCCTCGCAAAGACAAGGGTCCTTTAATACCAAGTTGAAATGGAACCTGATCTAATAAATTTCCCTCTCTAGTATACGCTTTTCTCTGATCTGTAATATCGGAGAAACCATTTATTGTAAACTTGTCATCTATTCTTTTTTTCGTGGGAGTTTGTTCCTTTCTGGCACCAACTGTAAGAGAGAGTTTTGGTATTACATTATTTACTCCTCTATCACTAAAAGTGGCGTTTGGTATGGCAATCTCGTAAGAACTAGCGGCGCCGGCTGACGGAGAACCAGTGGATGGATCTACATTAAGGAGATCATAAGTATAATCTATAACACAAAAATAAAAATGATCACACGTTGCAATATCTAGTCTTGCTTGTCGATTTAAAGTAAACGTAACAA
>VMHT01033602.1_pt1 | contig 10667 bp, 2 predicted proteins | sample 4693611 | NCBI WGS metagenome assembly VMHT01 (sample SAMN12280063, study PRJNA550983) | marine metagenome | isolation source: seawater sampled from same location over 5 years 0.02-0.2 micron viral filtrate | place: USA: collected off the coast of southern California halfway between the port... ...
ACCAGATGTGGTAACAAAACCAGAAGTCTCAGTAGCACCAGCTTGCCATGCACTAGCTGTAGCATTGTAAATTTTCAGCGTATCAGCAGTAGTATCAAACCACAAATCACCATCGTGCAAAGACGTGGTTGGTGCGGATGCACTGACTCGATAACGATCAGAGAAATCGTTAACGCTGTTAATGTTAGTAGCGACAGTGTTGATGTTACTAATCGAACCAGCAGCAGTGTTGACATTGCTGATAGAACCAGAAACAGTGTTAATGTTACTGATGTCATCAGAACAGTTGCTCATTGCAGTGACATTACTGGACGTAGCCAGCGTGTTCATGTCAGACACAATATCTGACGTAGCAAGCAGATTCATGTCTGCAACAACATCGGCTGTGCCAAGAGTATTTAAATCAGCAACTGCATCAGCAGTACCAAGGCGAGTAATTTCAGCAGCCTTACCTGCAACAGTAGTTACATTACTATTGTTGTTTGCAACTGTCGTTACATCAGAACTGATGCCTGCAACGGTAGTAACATTAGAATTAATACCTGCAACAGTAGTGACGTTTGCAGAAATACCTGCAACAGTAGTGACTTCAGTAGCTTTAGGAGTCAGGCGGTGAAAAGTATAGGTGTGTAGGGTTGAAGTAGTTTCAACAATCGCACCGAATCCTGCTGCCAGAACTGTAGAACCACAACCAGTAATAGTAACAGTGTTAGATCCAGAACCATTAGCAATAGTTACTGTACCACCAGAAGGTGTGCGACTAGTTCCGATAGATTTAATACTAACAAGAGTACCTGTACCATTGTTAACGTCAGGGTTTGCAGTCGGGAATGCAGTTTCACTTACAATAGGTACAAAACCACCAACGTCATCTACTAGGTCAATGACACGTGCATCAATGGCTGCAGTGGTTGCAACGTTTGCATCATCACTGGACCAAGTAACGCCAGAAGTAATAGTTTCTGAGCTGTCTTGGCGGAAATATCTTGCATCAGCCGCAGAGGTTGTAAAGAAGCTAGTATCGTTGGTAGTTGCAGCAGCGTGCTCACTATTAGTAACAACAGTAGCACCATTAAGTTCTGTTGCCGTAACAGCGCCAGGTCCAATTTTAGCGTTTGTAACTGCATCATCAGCAATGTTAGCAGTTTGGTTTACAAAGGTATCGTTGTAGTTTTTAGTAGCAGCATCTTGTGCGCCAGTAGGGTCACTAACACTTGTGATACGGCTAGTGCTAACATCTACCGTGCCAGTACCGTTCGGGTCAATAACAACGTTTTGGTTAGTCGTAACAGACTTAATTTTTTTGCCGTTGACATTTAGGTCTTCCAATAGTGTGTTGACAGACAAAGCGCCAGCAGGAATACTAACAAAACCAGATTGTTGGTCTACACTAAAAGTTTCACCAACACGGAACTTACCGTTGTGGTCAGTAATAGCAGCCCAAACTTTACCGTTGTTACGTTCAACTTTTTGCTGAGATTCTTGGTGAACACCACACGGGCTTGTACCAGCACCAACAGGGTAAGTACCAGACGCATATTCAGGCAGAGCACGGTAGTCAGTACCAGAACCAACATATTCCATGGTATGCCCTGAAGAGGCAATCATAGAACGTAGAAAAAATTTAACAGCTGAGTTATCAGCCGGAGCGTTAGAAAGACCTAGGTTTTCAGTACGGTCATTAGAATTAGGGCGGCTAATAGTAACCGTAAACTCAGTAGCAGAAACTACAGTAGAAGATAGGATAGGATAAATATTACCACCAACCTCTACCAGCATGTTACTAGCAGGACGCAAAGATGTACCATGCCAACCAGAATTTGCAGCTACAGTATCTACAGTAAATGTAATATCACCGGAACTAGGGCTGCCTTTTACAAGACCATCAAAGATATCAGTAGTAGACTTACCGTCTGCAACTAAAGAAAACCGACCAAAGTCAGAAGTCGATGCTGCCAGGTTAGCCTGCCCACCGTTAAAACATGCAATATGGAAATGGTTAAAGAACGCATAGCTACTGGTAGCCTGCATGTAACCATTGTTGGTAACAAAGACACCAGGTGCATCTAGACCAGTGTGCGTGTAGCTATCACAAACAATTGATCGCAATGGTGAGTCAGCATGAGGAACAGAACCGTCAACCAACAAACCACCACCAGTTGGTGCGGAGTCAAGGTCACCAGCTTTACCTTTGTCTTCTACACCTGCGTAATAAGCCAGGTTGTTGTTGTCAATCTCTGAGTCAGAAAAGTTAGTACAGTTCTGAATGTACGGAGACTTGAAGATCATGGCGTTCGGGAAGAACGACACGTTCCAACCTTGTGTAGGAGGCAAACCATAAGTAGCATCTTCCCACAAGGATCCGGACGCACCACGAGTACCGCTCGCCTTCATACCCGTAAACGTCATGTTATGTAGGTATGTACCACTGTTCACACGGAACAGGCTGCTGGTTTCTGTAGCAGCGGTTGGATGTACAACAACGTTACGTATCGAAGCACCAATAATAGCAACGTCACGCTTTTGAATATCAATAGGTGCAGCTTCCTGATAAATACCAGGAGCAACCAACACAACACTGCCATCCCCAAACGTAGCGTCACTGTTAATAGTATCAACAGCAGCTTTAATAGATGCTTTAGGGTTTGAAATGCGGTGACCTTCGTTATTGTCGTTACCGTTTACAGAGTCAACATAGATAACTTTTTCAAGTTTTGTAAACGTACCACCGGACGTAATACCATCCCACTTGCTACCATCCCACATGTGCAAGGTTTGGTCATTATCATTTTGATACCAAAGCTTGCCGGTTTGATATGTAGATCCTGGAGGTGTACCAGTCTGTACCAATGCGTCGTGACGTGTTTTAGCTGCAAGAGCAGTAAAGATATTAGTGTCAGTAGGAGAAGGCGACTGTGCATCTTGCTCAGCGTTGTTGATAATATCGCCGTTCTTAAGACGGTCAAGGTCAACAGAGTTGGCACTAATACCAATAGTTACTTGACCGCCAGAACCAGTTTTATTAAGACCAGTACCATCGACAAGAACGTCATTTTCAAGTGCAGTGTCAATCTTACTATCTACTCGGTCATCAATAGCCTCAGTAGATGCAATCTTGGTGTCATTGCTAACCCAAGTGTTACCATCATACAAAGTATTGTCGTAACGATCCCAATAGTAATTTTTCAGGTATGCATCAACATCATCAGGAATACCTTGACAGTTAGCTTCCTGAACAGCATACCGTAGCTGCTCAAAATTGTTATTTAGGTCATCAGAACGGATAGCTGAACCAGGGTTAAATAGCGCACGAATGTCTTCAACATTTGTGATCCGACGGATTTTAATGTTGTCAACTGTAGGCTCACCAGGATCTGTAGGAGCAGAAGGTGCTGGTGGAGCAGTCCCTGTAAACTCTACAATAGTAGGGTTAGCATCAGTAACACGCCAGGGGTAGGTGGAATCAGTCGTGAGCTTCTCGTCATATTCTTTTGTAGTTACGTTCCAAAAATAAACGTGGATCTCAGATTTAAAAATGTACGGGAAGTCAAACGAAAAAGTTTGTTGACTCCCGTTTCCGGCTTTAATTGTTTGTACGTCAGAACACGACATAATTCGTTAATTTCTAATGTTTAAGGATTCATCAATGTCAAGGAATTTACCTTGACCACTAGCCTGTCGGCGCATCTGCTTTTGGATTTGCCGTGCTTCAATATCTGCAAACATGTCTGCATCCATTTCTTGATAAGCAAAGGCTTCAGCATCACGTCTGGCTTGATTAAGTCTGATGTGAAGGAAATCCCACTCTTGTAGTGACACTTCTTCAGATGTTTTACCTTGACGACGTAAATTACGCATGCGGACAATACTGTTCCAATCACCTGCGTCACGCATAATTTCTTTAATTGCTCGTCGGAAATGACCTTGATCGCCCATTACCCTGAACAATTCAGACCGTTCATCTGCCAGTAATTTGACACCATCTTTGGTTTTAAATGTAGTATTATAATCATACTCAATATCTTGTAAGAACTTCTCTTCATCAGATTGTTCTGCATGAATCTTAAGTGGGCTTAATGCGTTCCAAGCACGTTGCATCAAACCATAGCCATTAGCTTTCTTACCAGTAACAGGGCTGTACACATACGGTGCTCGGTTAGCCGGGTCAAATTCAATAAGGAAGCGGTTACGGTTAGCAATAGCAGACATGAAATCATCATTGGTTTCCATCAAACCTTGACTAAATATACGAGACCATTCACCACGTTGACCAGCCAACGGTCCAAGACTGTTAGCAAAACCAGCAGCCCAACGTTGTCCAGATCCAGCGTTACCAGAAAGCATATCCATCAAGGGTTTCAATGTAGACAAACCGGTACGGTCAGTAATAGAAGCACCTAATATAAACATAGATTTTTCAAAGAACCGCTCAGTTTGAGCCTGTCCAAGCATGTCAAAGTTATCACCAACATTAGCTACAAAAGCAACCCAGTCAGCAAGGGGACCAAGCCACTCATATGAATAATACTTACCATCAGGACCGATGATACTACGCTTCTTCCAGCTAGATTGTTTTTCACGAGAGCGTTGTGCTTCACGATCCATTAAACCATCACCAGTCAAACGACCGTTCATCAACAGTCCGATAGCAGATGTGGTAGCCACAAAACCCATGGCTTTACGACCACGAGTTGTGTATTTAAGGTCGGCAATTCTATTCTGTTTAGCAATAACATCCATAGTGTCAGGATTAATATTACGTGCTCTTAGAAGCTCATCAATACGGGCTTCATTACTAAACAGGTCATTAAGAGGAGTATATGCTAAATCGTTAATATCACGTTGAAAAGGTGTGAACACAGGATTGTATTTACCAGCAACATCAATCATGTTCGCACCCGTAGTGGGGAACATAAGGAATGGTTTTAAAGCTGGGATAGTTCTAGTTAGATCCGAAACACTAGAAGCTAGTGGTGTGTCAAGGTTTAACGCCATCTCACCGGTAGCATACTTAACTGTTTCGTCTGACAACATACCGTCAGAACTAAACATCTTGTTGTAATACTTCTCAGCAATAGGTTTAAGGTTTTCCTTAGTAACAGGTTTACCAGCTTCAACTAGCTCGTCCATAGCACGGAATCGGGCTTCAGCAGATGCATTAAATATACCACTAAATCCGTCAAGAGCTGTCATTGCATTAGGACCAAAGCGTAGGATAGGATCCTTACCTAAGTCATTAAGCATTTCAATCTGGTTGACAAGATACTCTAGACCATCATTACCTTGATCCTTTTGTGTACGAGCAGCTTCCTTAAGAAAGTCCATTTCACGTTCTGACTGCAGAAGCAAGTCAATACGTGTACCAGCACGTACTGCTTCAGGTTCACGGGATGCTTTCATAAACACGTCACCTGCATATGGCAGTGCGCGTTGCATGGTTTCACCAAGAGAGCTATAAGCCATCCAACCACGTTGAACTGCTTTTAGGTCACCTGCCATAACTGCACCAGCAAAGTGTGAAACAGGTTGTGAAATAATACCACCAAAGTTACCTACCATTGCTTGAATAGGAGTAACAAATGCAGACAAAATACTATTGTAGACGTTAGACCATACACCAGCAATCAGCTTGTTTTCAACCTCAGGGTTTAGATTAATAATACCTTTACCAAGGTCAGCAGTCATACCAAAGATGTATTGGTTCATCTTATTAATGGTGTCAATACTCCCGTCAGTCAGCTCGTATGCCATCAGGAATTGATCCATCAGTTCAGGCTGGTTGTCGGCAATCATACGCATGGTAGAACCAAAACGTTGAGAGTCTTGAAAAATACGTTGTGCAGTTTCACCAGCACCAAGTACAGTAGCCTCGTTATACCCTTCGATATTCTTAAATCCGTTCTGAACCATTTGAATTAGGTTCATCTTACGGTTCTTGTAATACTTAGCAGAAGCAGTCAACTGTGTGACATACTGCATAAGATCAATTACCTTTTCTTGAGCTACCTTAACAGCAGGTGTCCCATGCATTAGACGGGCACCCTCAGAAACGTCTGAGATGCGTCCAGAAAGGCTTCCAGCAATCAAAGATTGTGCTCTAGCCATATCCATACCAGTAACCTCTGCACCGAGCTGTCTAAGCGCTTTAGTGGCAATATCAAACCCCTCTTCTACCAACACCTCAGTACCGTCAGGTTGACGTACAATATGTGGTTCAAGGACTTTACGGATATCAGACTTAGACATACGTGGATCAATCATCGAGATAGCGAGATTCTCGTTTTCATCGATAACATCTTTAAAAGTAACCTTCCAGTTACTACCTTCCATCCCAACCTCACCTGCTTTATGCAACTGATCAGCTAATCCAAGAACAACTTGTTCAGAGTTCTCAGCAGATTGAAGGCTATATTTAAGAGCAGGCTCAGAGATAACATTACCCATACGTCCATTTACACTATCAAGGTTACGTGCAACACGCACCTGGTCGATAGAGGCACCAACAATACCAAAATCATCTACAGTACGAACACCAAGCTCGCTGTAGTCAAATAAGTCATGAACACCCTTAAGAGCAACATCCATGTTTGGATTGTTCATGTAGTTGAATGCACCAATTTCATCCAGGGCTTCTTCCTGTTTAATAGCGCCTTCAACTAAGTATGCTTCAGGGTCATCAGCCCGTGGTTTAGGAGAGTTTTCAGTAAGCCACTTACGTGATTCTACTGTCTCACCAACCAATTTATTAGACCTACGCACACCTAGAGCTGTTTGACCAATGGCAGTACCAAAACGGATAGCAGACCCTAGAAGTTCGACGAACATACCGCCGCCGATGTCTTCACGGATATTCTTCTGACGTTTTTCGTCAGGTGTGTCGCTATCAAGTGTAGCTACATTATCAGGTATAAAGTCGTAGGTTTTAGGAAAAGACTTCTTAAGAGTACCAGTAAGGTTATCACCTTCGTACTCACTACTTACCACACCTACACCAAGACCAGCCAATGATTCAACACCACGGTTACCGAGCCATTGCATAAACTTGTTTTGACCGATAGACCAACCAACACGTGTGTTAGCAGCTCTACCAGCAGCACCTAGAATCCCACCACTAGCCATGGTAGGTACAACAACAGAAGCAATGTTACGTGCTGCTTCATATTCTTTATATTGAAACTCAGGCATTTTAGGAATGTCAATTCCTGGTACTACGTTAATAAGATCTGTAGCAAAATCAACTACACCCACAGGCACTGCAGCATATTGTTCTGCATAAAACCTAGGGTCTTGGGTTTTTTTAAGGTCTTCTAATCTACCAACATATCTAGCATACCTTTCTTCAAAGTCAGGTGCACTAGTATCAACTCCTTCAGGAATTGGGTATGGACGCTCTCCCGTAGGAGGCTGGGGTTGTTCAGGAGAAGGCTGTTGAGCTTCCGTAGGAGCCGGTTGTTCCATAACAGCTTCGGTAGTGGCTTCAGCAGCAAGTTGCTGATCGACCATTGCCTCATGCTGTAACTCTTCAGACATTTGTAAGTCTTGAGCCGGATCAACCTCATACTTCTCTTCAGTATCAATAGGCATGGTTAATTATTTTGTAGTTGAGAAGCAATACTATTTCTCAAGGATTCATAGTTAGAATAAGGTGTCATGGATTTACTACCTCTAGGTGCTGGAGCAAGGAAATCTATAGATGCAATGGTACCATCAACACTTTGGACACTACCAGAACCACCTTGAATACCGATAATTTGTCCTTGATTAATGGTTTGATTAAGTTGAAGATTAGGTTTATTACCAAAATGAGAGTAAAGAACATCTACTTTTTGACCTGTATTAGGATCAGTAGATTCAATAACTACATAGTGACCATAACCTGAACCATCAGTATTTACTTGATAGCTAATGTCTTTCACCTTACCACCAAGAACTGCTGGAAATTGTTTGTTTTCAAAAAAAACGTCAATACCCGGTTGACCAGTATCAAAAGTTACTGAAGACACTTGAGGAACAAAGGTTTGTAAATCAGCACCACCTTGTTGATTGAATACACTACCTGCCCTCATAAGAGTTGGGTTTTGGTAAACTGCTGTATTACCTGACGCAACATTAACAGCATTCAACTTAGTCTGAACAGAATATGTTCTTTCCGCAGCGTTAATAATACGTTGCTGTTCAGGTGTAAACGTAACACCTTTAAGAATTTCAGGTGCTTTAAATGTTTCTGTACGACCAGCTGCTTTAAATGCACGGTTATAAATTTCATGCAAAGGTGCATCAGCAGTCATACCTTGGAAAGCTCTTTCAATAGCAGCAGGTTGAAAACCAGGTTTACCGTAATTTTCAGCGATGTACTCCATACGTTCGGGTGAAATAAAAGAATTAGGAATGTTAATCACCTCTTGTAATCCAAGAGATTTAACTTGAGTTTTAAGCACTTGGTAATCACGCACTGCTTTGTCAGCAGCAGATACATTACCAGCACGTTTTTCTAGATAAGGAAACTCAATACGACCACCAGGAAGTAATTTACGAGCATAGGGTAAAGTGTCATGTTGTCCGGTAGTTAACTGTTGTAGATAAATAGCTGACTCATCATCTGCTGCTTTTGTCAAAGCTTCTTCAACAGTAAAGCCGTTTTGACCGGTACCGTAAATAAGTTTAGCTTTTTTTCTTATCTGCCCTTCCATGTAGCTAATAGCAACTTGTGCACCAGGTGAAGCAGTTTTAGGACCAAAATCTGTCGTACCTGTAATGGTAGTAGTAGCGTTGCGAACAATTTTAGTAGCTTCTTTTGTATGGTACTGACCGTTTCCAGACTCGTAACGTTGCTTGACAGTAGCTGATTGCTCTGTAGTCATAACAGCTTTAGCCGAGTCAACGTCTACTTGCGTAAGTTGCTCATCAGGTTTAGCTAAGATTCGCTGTGCTTCATTGTTACGTTGACCAACTTCAATAGAAGCATACTTGTCGTAGTTATTAAGTTTTGAACTAAATTTACCACTAGTAGCCTCCACATATTTACGCTGTGCTTCAGCAATGTTAGCGCTAGTAGGGTTAGCTGCAACAGCACGTACCAACTCGTCCTCTAACTTTGCAGCAGCTTCGTCTTCAATCTTGTCGTTAGTAGTATCCCATTGAACCCGGTTCCTGTTACGATCTTTAATAACCTTAGCACGGATACCTACAGCTTGACCTTTACTGTTAGTAAAATGTTCACCAAACGTAGTTTCCTTACCGTTAATTGTAAGAGGAAGTTGATCGATAATAGTCATATCCATAATAGGATTACCTGTTCTTTGATCAACAGCTGTCATAGAAGGTGTTAAATCTTTCCAAACTTCAGAGTGATCACCCCCATGGTGCCACAACATTCTATCGTAAACACCGGGAAAAGAAATTAGCTGATCTTCTGGAGCTGAGTCCTGGAAAATAGTAATGTTATTTTCAAGTGTTTGGTTTTTATTAAACTGAGTAAATTTATCTTTATGTGTTTTTAAAACTTGACTAACTTGTGTGTTAATACCACGAAGTACTTTAACTGCTAAAGAGGTAGGAACGCCTTGCAGGTACAGCGAGTTAACTGCACCTCTGTAGATATCACCAACAGCTTTTTTAGCATCTTCATAAGTAGCCACACCACCTTGCTCTTCGATGGCAGCTCTAACTGTTTCTACTCGTTTGTTAGCTTGTTCAATAAATGTGCCGTTCTTTATATAGGCATTAGCTTGAGCTAGACCGAGTTGAACTTGTTGAGTTTCCTCTTGTTTTCTAATCTGAGAGTTTGTATAAGGATCAAACCCACCAGCTTCTTCTGCTTGCAGGAGAGTGACATGCCGATCTTGTCCTAATGCTGCGTTTTCCTTTAAAGCCTGTTGAGTCTCCTCGTCAGTATTTGTATTAAACTGTTTGTTAAAAGTTTCTAATTCAAATTCATATGCATCTTTTTGCTTTTTCTCTTCTCCAAGAACTTTAACTGCCGTATCACTAAAGTTAGAGATACTTTGAAAAATTTTATTACTAGCTTCGATATCTATAGCAGATTGCTTAGATTCTTGTTGCGCTTTTAGACGCAGACCTTCAAGTTCTTTACGTGAGTTTTCACTATCAATTTGATAGTTTTTTTCTTCCATCCGCCGTGTAGCGGATTGGTCTTCTTTTGTTTGTGCAAGGGTTCTCCGCCGCTCAGAGATATCCGTTTCTGCACGTTCTCTCATATTACGGGCAGTGCGTTCACTGTCTTCCCGCATACGCTGAATGTTACTTTGGTCAATCCGACGAGGACTGTAACCACGGGATTGTGCGGATCTACGATACTGTGCCATTAACCGAATGCTCCTGCTCCTTTAGCTGATACTAAACCACCTACTGCTGAGCCAATACCTTGTACAAGTGGTGCAAAGGTGCTCTGCTGCAGTGGTGCGGGGATAAATGCTTCAGTTGCTTCAATCGGAGCAACAAAGATACGTTCAGGTGCTTGGATAGGTGCAGGTAGATCAGCCATCCGATCTGGTCTAATCATCATAGCAGACATTACATTTTGGTCATCAATAAATCTACCAATAGAAATATCACGCATGTTACGTTCTGATTGCAGGCGAGCACTTTGTAGGCTAGCCTTCATTACAGCACGATCTCTACCAACTTGAGCGTTGGCTGATTGAATA
>VMHT01102841.1_pt1 | contig 10667 bp, 13 predicted proteins | sample 4693611 | NCBI WGS metagenome assembly VMHT01 (sample SAMN12280063, study PRJNA550983) | marine metagenome | isolation source: seawater sampled from same location over 5 years 0.02-0.2 micron viral filtrate | place: USA: collected off the coast of southern California halfway between the port... ...
TCCACCCCAAACGCGTCTTGAATGCTCCTAACGGCCACGCCCAGCGCATCCTCCGCGAGTCTGTCTTGCATCCATCCCATCAGGGTGTCCCTGATCTCCTCGGTCCCAATTTCGGGATAGTCCTCAGCGGGATCGTATCCAATGAAACCTCGGTACATATCGCAAAGCTCTTCCCTGTTTGCGTTCTGTGATTGTTTTAATTTTTCTGCTAGTTTTTTCATATGTTTTTGGTGTTAGTGGTTAAAGGATTGCTCCCCATTGGTCGACAATGGCTTGCGCGATGCCGTCAAAAGTTTTGCTTCGGATCTTCCACCGGTCAGGCGATGGTGGAAGGTAGTGCAAACGCTGCTGCTCGCGTTTTGGCAGCGTATCAAAAACGTCTTTGACGTTATTAGTTTCCACCAATGGCGGCAAATTGTGGAGCCATAGCCCAGTCTTTTTGCTCTCAGGGTGTCCGTGTTGCCACGGTTGGACATATTGGCTAGCTTTGCCTAATGACGTGTGACCCAGCACGCCCACAGGATTTTCAAAGGCTACCCGCTTGCCTTTACGTTTGCAAAGATGCCAAAGCTTCTCAGTCCATTGCATGGCCTCCAGTCTCTTTTCATGCTTGGCCATGCCTTGGCCATACCATGCATTGCCAGAGACGGCCAAAGCCGTGCACGGTGGATGCGCAACGATGAGATCGACGCTATTATCTTCCAACATTTCAAGGTGTTTAAAGGCATCACCTTGGCAATGGTTTACGCCCGTTGACCTCCCGTCATCGTCAAATTGATCGTCAGCGGGTAGCGTATCGACGCTCGTAGCGTAGTGTCCCGCGTATTTGAACCTTTGACGCAACGCGCCGCTGGTCTCACACAATATCAAAACGTTTTTCATTTGTTTGGTGTGGTTAAAAGTTAGGCGGCAAGCTTGCCTTGCAAGTTGCCTAGTCCAATTAAACGAGCGAGCTCGCGCACGCCTTCAAAGCCAAGCACGAAATCCGATTGCTTGCCGCTTTCGTAGTTTGGACTTTTCTTAATCTTTAGAATGGCAAGTTGTCCGCTTTCCGCGTCCAAATGCCTCAAATCATCTCGATCGGCGTCAAATGCATACGGCAAGCTAGTCGCTCGCTCAAATGCATCGGCGTGCACGGGCACGGCAATGTTTAAACCCATTGCAATGGCTTTACGGTATTGCCGCACGCGTGCGGGCGATAGGTTTGCAAATGAGTAGGTGATGGAATAGTTTTGCGGCAATGAATCCGGCAAGTTGTTTTTGGTATAATCATAAAACTCCACACTAGGAAAAGCGGCAATGGTTTGCGAGTGATCGATGTCGCTTGTTCCGTTTAAACGGCAAGCAAAGGCTCTACCTTTACGCAACGCGCTTTTCTGTTTGCTAATTATCTCATGAGCTAACACGGCGCGTGCAATGTCGGATCGATAATGCATGATCCAACTCTTTATGACGCGTGCAATTGCAATGCGTCGTTTGCTATGATCTCGTTTGCTTTCCATCTTAGCCCGCCCGCTACATACAAGGCACAACATACGGCATTCTCTAGTCGCTGATTTGCACAATTCAACGCCCGCATTATTTGAGGCGGCAAGGTAAAGAATCAGCGTATCAACTTCTTTGCGTGCGCTTTTCTCAATCTTGGCCGATGAGTTAACGCTCGCAAAGTAGGATAAACCGAATTGCCGCTTGTATGCGGCATATGTTGAAAAGGCGGGAGCGCTTGCAAGTAGCTCGCCCGCTTGTTTGGCAATTGCTGGTCGCTCGTTCAACGGCGCGGCAATGCATTGAATCGCTAGGTTGTGGATATCTTTTTTCATACTCATGCGAACAATATTCAACTTCGGAAAAACATTTGCAAGAAAAAAGTTGAAAGACGACCCAGCTACATAGGGAAAAAAAGTTTTGGAGCGGACCTTGAAAGGCCGGTTCTTAATCGGTCGCTCAGAATGTTTTGCCCATCGACCAAAGAAAAAGCATCAGTACGCGTAGCCTGGGCGTGTGATGTGCGCGCGCCAGGCGTAGGCACCGCCCGGAAAGGGAGCTACGTGTAGCGTGCGGGTTACGCGTAGGGCTGCCGACCGGCACCGAAGGAGGAGGGGGTCGCGGGGGCGGGACTATTATATATATATATCATCTACTAGCCCTATAAAAAATATTGACGGATAAGGGCTTATAGCGTAGGTGGATGGGCAAATGGATGCTAAAGAGGAACTCATAGACTCTATTCGGGAGGGAATTTTAGAGATCCAAGAACACAATCCTAAGAATAATAGTGTATTGTCTAAGAGTAACCCCGAAAAGGTTGCGGAGATATTGTACTTACACGCTACTGGGGTAACTCAGACTAGGATGAGAACCAAGTATGGGCTCAAACGTGAAACAATTGTAAACGTTTTGTTGGACTATGCTGACTTTACAGGTAATTGGAAGCAGCTAGGAAGCAAGATAAGGGGCAGAGCATTCTTAGAACTATCCTCGTTGGAGGAAGATTTAATAGAGCAACTAAGAGAAAGAATGGAGTCTGGTGAAATAAAGGCCAGTTTCAAAGACTTGTTGCCATTAGCGGTTGCGTTGGAGAAAGCGGAGAAGGGTAGTAACACATTCAGGGGAGAAGCTAGTACCATTGTAGAGGAGCGTAAGGTGGTGAGCCAAGAGGACTATGAGGCTACGGTAAAGGCTGCTAAGGAGCGTATAGCTAGCATGAAGAAAGCGGAGGTAGTCATTGACCAAGAAATGTAAAAATTGCGGAAAAGACCTAGCGCTATCGGAGTTTCATGGGAATGGTTTTTACAAGAAGACCAAGAAGTATAAACCAGACTGTCGCCAATGCACGAACCAAAAACTAAGATTGAAAGTAAACGAAACAATAGAAAAACATTTTGGTTCTTGGAAGTGTTCAAAGTGCGGATTTGAGGGTAGGCCAGTACAGTTTGATTGTCACCATGTTCGGGGGGAAAAGAAGTTTTCAATATCGCGGGGTTACAAAAATGCTAGGGATAATAAGAAGGCTTTTAAGGAAGAGTTGGAAAAATGCGATTTGCTATGTGCCAACTGCCATAGGCTAGAGCATGAGGTGGTTCACATTGAAACAAAGCCTTTTACTTCTGATCCAATAAAGCACGACCTAAACAGAATTTTATAATGAACAGAAACATTGAGCTAGTTGAGAAATCATTAGATACCATAAACCCAGAATGGGATGTGTTCTTAGTCGCCTCTATGGGAAAGAATGGATTTGAGTTTGACACTTTTAGCCGAGGATTTAGTCCTGACCTAGAATACCAGATGTCTTGTTTCTTGGCACTTGTTAATGCTTCAACCATGAAGGACTTGGAAGATTATTTCCCAGAATGATTGAGTTTAGCAATCATCCAATATTAAGGCCCCCTACAGACGAGGAGATAGTGTTCTTGGGGGAGAAGCATCCCAAGGTGCTAAAGGAGCTCCACGAGGCCCATGAGGGCCGTATAGAGGCTTCTGAGCAAGATCCGGTAAGACATGGGTTTAACCTAGATGGCTGGGAGCGTATTAAAGATGGACTAGGAACATACAACGAGTGTCTGTGTTTGGGAGGCAACCGGAGCGGCAAGACAACTGGCTGTGCCAAAATTGTCATGGAGAGTGTAATCAATAACCCAGATGGCCATGTTGTTTGTTTTTCCCAGAACGCTGATACCAGCGTAAAGGTGCAGCAAGCTGCCGTGTGGGAGATGATGCCTAGGGAGTTTAAGAAGAAGACCAAGAGTATTGAGGGCTACATAAACTACTCTATGCAGAATGGGTTTACCGGTAGTAGCTTCATCTTCCCCGATACTAGAACTAGAGTTGATTTTAAAACCTACACCCAGTTTTCCAATAACCAAACCATCTTGGAGGGTTTTGAATTTGGGTTTAGGTCTGGGGAAAACTTGAACATCGGAACGTGGTTAGACGAATATCTTGGTGACGATGCCTTGATAAACACTTTGCGTTTTCGGTTGGCTACTAGGAATTCCAAGATGTTAATAGCCTTCACTCCTATTAATGGGTACACTCCGTTTATAGCAGAATATTTAAAAGGTTCTGAAACTTTAAAAACTAGAAGGGCAGAGCTTCTTAACCGAGAACTTCCAGTGCAGCAATATAGCCCGAAACGGGACGCATCGGTGGTCTACCTGCATTCGGATGAAAACCCGTTTGGTGGCTATGAACGTATAGCTAAGGATTTGCGGGACAGACCAGAAGAGGAAATATTGGTTAGAGCTTATGGTGTTCCTGTAAAAAGTGTGACATCGTTGCTTCCGCTTTTCAATACAGAGGTTAATGTTCTTGGTGAGGAAAAGAATAAGTATGGTATGTCCTTCCCTGACATATCGGACAAAAGCAAGTTTACTTGTTATCAGGTGGTTGACCCAGCTGGGGCTCGCAACTTTACTGCTATATGGGCTGCTGTGGATCGGGACGGTTATGTTTACATTCGCCGGGAATGGCCCGATAGGGATACCTATGGAGAGTGGGCTATGTTTGGTGATCCTAAATGGAAAGTGGGGCCAGCAACCAAGAAACTAGGACTAAACGTAGAAAGATATGCTGAGTTGTTCCAAGAGATTGAAGACGATATTGGTATAGAAGTTTTTGAGCGTATAGGTGACTCTAGGTATTTTGCTAGAGAGAATGACAACAATGAAGATTTGTTTATGTTGTTTGATGAATATGGAATGCTTTTCCATCCATCAGATGGCCGCATGGAAGAGGTTGGTATTAGTGCGGTTGACGAGTGGTTTACCTACAATCCAAACGATCCAATAGATGCTGCAAACAGGCCATTGTGTTACATACACAGGGAATGTGGGAATTTGATTGACAGTTTATTAAATTATAATTCACAAGGTAAAGCGGATGAGGCTCTTAAAGATTTCTTTGATCTTATACGCTATTTACGAATGGCGAATGGGGGAGAAGGCCCGGATTACATGGAGAACAGAAGCTTGCTAACAACGAGCAAATCAAAAGGAGGATATTAATGCCGAAGATTAGGATAGGAGCATTAGCTGAGGAGCTTGATGCTGATGTAGATAATTTAGTTAGCCTGGCTAAATCAAAGTTGTGTTCCTCGATGATTACGGGAAAAGGTGGAAAGGCATTGTGGATTAATGAAGATGGACAAGAAATATTGCGTATGGCTGTAGACATTCCTGAGATTGTTCCCAAACACTACAAAGGGTATGTTATAAAGTCTGCCGCAAATCCCAGATACATATACGCTTTAATTAAGGAAATTAATAAGAAGGTTCCGGTGTGTGTTCCTAGAAAATTAAGAAAAGCCTTGGTTGGTAAAAATATTAAAATAGAGGCTATTGAAGATGAAGTTGGAGTGTCCTACAGATACGTCAGATGACATCACAATGAACCGTCAATGGATATGCGAGCAGATAGATCGACTGCTTGCTTGGGAGATTTTGTGCAAAGTAGCGACCCACGATGAGCTTTACTCAATAAAATCCAGCGAGTTATGTGATAAGATAGGAGCTAACGAGCAATATTTTTATCACGTTTTCCACAACATTAAGGGCAAGCTCAATGCAAAATGATTCTATTTCCGAGTCTCTAACATACGTTAGTGACGATCCTGACATTACGTCTTTACGTTACGCTTATGACCAATCCGTAACTGAGCTTGAAGCATATTTTGATTTATGCCGAAGCAGCTATGATGACCGCCGCAACTGGTGGCCCGGCAAGAGTAGGGATCTTCGCAAGCACGGAGCAGACGCCTTTCCTTGGGAGGGAGCCTCGGACATGGAGAGCCATGTTATTGACGAGCGTATAACCAGATTGGTTTCTTTGTTCCTGTCTGCAATGAACAGGGCAAACATCCGAGCATTTCCCGTAGAGGTGGCAGACGTTGCACGAAGCAAGATAGTTACAAATTTTTTAAAATGGATGGTAAAGAGTGGTTACATTCCTCGCTTCAAGCAAGAGATGGAACTAGGAGCCAACTATATGTTGGAACGTGGTATATTGATTACCTACGTTGGTTGGCACATGGAGGACAGATCTTTCCTTCAACGTCTTAGCCTAGAACAAATAGCATCTATTGATCCCGCCTTGGCAGAATTAATTTCTGAGGGTGAAGCAGATGATGATGTCTTGGCAATGCTTCAAAATAGTTTTCAAGGGGTTACCGAGAAAAGGGCCAAGAAAGCCCTTAAAGATTTAAAAGAAAATGGAAGTGCCGAGTTACCAATAGTGCGTCGCCAGGTAAACGCTCCAGAGGTAAAGACACTAGCCCCGGATGGAGACTTCATCTTTCCTCCGTATGTTACCGATCCGCAGCGAGCTCCATATTGTTTTTGGAAAACCTACTACACACCACAGGAGTTACAAAACAAAGTGATTACTGATGGTTGGGATGAAGATTTTGTAGAACACGTCATTGATCGTTACCGTGGAGTGAACATAGACTCTATCGAGCGTGAGCAAGAAGGACGCAGATCTCTTAGTCTTACCGATAATGCCTATGAGGCTGAGGAGCTTATTGAAATTGTTTACGGTTACCAAAGATTGATAGACAAAGAAGATGGTTCCGAAGGCATATATTGCACAGTGTTTCATCGTGAGTTTAGTGGAATGCCGGGTATACCGGGTTATGCAAAGTTTGAACTGCTAAACGGGTATGAAGACTACCCAGTAGTAGTTACCAAGCTGTCCGAGGATAGCAAAAGGTTGTATGATACGATGACCATTCCTGACTTGCTTCGTGGCATACAGAACCAAGTAAAAATTGAACGCGATAGCCGGATTGACCGTAATAGTCTTTCTACAGTGCTGCCAATAATGCACCCAGTCGGTCAAGCTCCTACAGATTGGGGCCCAGGTAGAATGATACCATATCGCCGTAAGGGTGATTTTGAATTTGGTCCAACTCCTGTTTACAATCAAGGATCTCTTGAGATGGAGAAAACCCAAGAGGCTCAGGCCGATAGGCTTGTTGGTTTGGATCGTGAAGGTCCAGTTAGCCAGATAAGGCAGCAGTTCTTGGTAGACAAATTTTTAACCCATTGCTCTAACGTCATAGGGATGTGCTACAAATGCTTTCAGCGTTTTGGCCCAGACAGTGTTTTCTTTCAGGTTACTGGTGTTCCAGATCCTCAAATGTTTAGCAAGGGAAGCCCAGACGAAAGTTTTGATATAACAATTTCCTATGATGTTCAGAACACTGACCCAGAAAAACAGGAGAACAAACTAAACTCCATGATTTCTTTGCTTCAGTTGGACAGGAATGGAAGAATAAACGTAGATAATTTAGTAACACTAATTGCTGGAAGCGTAGATCCGGTTTTGGCTGATAGTGTTCTTCAACCAGTAGAAGCTGCACAGCAGCAAATGCTCAAAGACATTACAGATGACTTATCAAAAATTTATGCGGGAATCGAGATGCCGGCACGTGCAAACGGTGCTCAAGCGGCTATGGGTATCATTCAGCAATATTTGCAGCAACCGGATATTGCCCAACGTATGCAAGGCGATCCTGCTTTCTCGCAGCGTTTGCAAAAGTATATGGGCCAATATCAGTTCTCTATGCAACAAGCTGAGAACGCTCAAATAGGTAAAATTGGTACATCACCCGCTCAGATGGGTGGAGTTCAAACCCAAAACATGGCTCAGTGAGTTTAGAGAAAGACATACAATCGCTACACAACCACGAGTCTTTTGCTCGTTTTATAAATGTAATATCAGCTTTGCGTGAGGAGTGCATAGGAGATATGCACGAGGCTCCAACAGAGCAGCTTCAGCAAATATCTGGAAGGATAATCACCTATGATCAGATATTACAAATGGTTGACGTGAAAAAACTACAAAAAAGACACAAAGATTTTATTTAATACATGATAATATGTTTCCGCGCAATCGCTAGGCGTAAATAGTGGAAACAGTTATGAACGATGAAATCAATACAGCCGTCGCTGAGGCTGAACCAGAATCAGTGGACAACCAAAACATATCTGCGTCTGACTTTGTTCAGAGACGTAGCGAGGCTTTACTAGGACAACAGTCCGAGGAAGAGTCTCAAGAATTGGCCGAGGAAGCTAGTGAGGAAGAAATTCCAGAGCAAGCAACTGAGGATAATGTTCTTTCACAGTTTAATTTAGACAGTTTGTCGGATGAGGAAAAAGACGCTTTGCGTCAGCAACTTATTCCCGGCGCGCAGTCACGTATTAGTGAACTTACGGCAAGACGGAAAGCTGCTGAGGAAGAGTTGCAAACTATGCAACTAACAATCAAGGAGCCAGAAGTTAAAGACAACCCACTATCTAATTTATCAAATCTTGAAGACCTCCAAAAGAAGTCTGATGAGGTGAGTGATGTTATTAGTTGGGCTGAAGATTTGTTGTTTGAGTCCGATGACTATTCTGCTGACGATGAAATAACTACTGTAGAAGGTCGCCCGATGACTAAGGCCGAAGTGCGTAAAGCTCTTCAAAGTGCCAGAAAATCGCGTGACTCATATATTCCAGACCAATTGAAAAAACTTCAAGGTTTGGAAAACGCAAAAACAATGCGTCAGCAGCTCGGCAATAAAGCCGTAGAGGAACTTGAATGGCTAAGGGACGAGAATCAGAATGAGTTAAAGAATCAGTTCTTATCAATTATGAGTGATCCTAGACTACAAGATTTGGAGAGTTCTTCTCCAGATTTATATTCTCAGATTCCCTACTTCATGTCTCACGCTGTAAATAGCATATACGGGAGAAAACCAATAAAGGGAAAAGGCACACCGGTTTCAAAAAAATCGTTAAAGCTAACTCCCTCTAGTGGTTCAACTCCAGTTTCTGCAATGTCTGAAAAAACTGAAAGACCTTTAGGCAAGGCTCTGAAAGAACATAAAACCCGATTTAAATCCTCTGGACGAAAAGACGATTTCATCACTCTAAGAACATTACAATTACAAAGTAAATAATCATGGCATTCTCAGATACATTTGATACCACAAATCCTGGATCGGCTGTTTCCAATCGTGAGGACTTGATGGACGTACTTACCATCTTGGCTCCCGAAGAAACTCCCGTTCTTTCATCCGCATCTAAATCACGAGCAAACGCTACGTTTGTTGAGTGGACTGTAGACAGTCTTTCATCTCCCAGTACCACTGGGATAGCTGAAGGAGCTGACGTTACTACGTTCACCGACCAATTCAGTGGCCGCGCTCGTCTAGGCAACTACGTTCAGAAGTTCCGCCGCGACTACATGGTTTCCGACTTACAGGAAGCTGTTGACTCCGTTGGTCCTGCTAAAGTAGCACAAGCCGAAGCAAAGGCAATCCGCGAACTAAAGCGTGACATTGAAGCCACTCTCTGCTCTACCAACGACCGCGCTGCGGAAGATGGAGCTGGAACGGTTTACAAGTTGCGTGGACTTGGTGACTGGATTGATTCCGCAGGACCGTCTGACGTTCCTGCTGCGTTCCGCACTCCTGCTGACAGCATCCACTCAACTGGTGCTTTCACGGAAACAGTATTCAACAACCTCATCACCTCGATCTTCCGTGTTACCGGAATGAGCAATGGTTTGACGTTGGTTGCTGACACTGCTCTGCGTCGTGAGATCAGCGACTTTGCTCGCCTTGATCCAGATGGTTCCGGTGCTGGAACTTCTATCCGTAACGTAAACTACAACGGTGACGTTGCTCAGATTAAGCTCTCTGTTGAGCTTTATGAGTCTGATCACGGCACGGTTGCTATTGTTAACGGAAACCCTGACTGTATGCCCGACACGACTAACAAGGACACTGGTTATCTGGTTCACCCAGAATACTACGGTGTTTCCGAGTTGATCCCAATGGGCAGTGCCCGTCTCCCCAATCAAGGTGGTGGCGAACGTGGATTTGTTGACTGTGCTTTGACACTGACAGTATTCCACCCCGGCGCACACGGTAAAATCACAGCACTTAGCTAAACCATAGGAGGTACATTAAAATGGCTATTGAACTAAAGAAAGTACAAAACGTTGAAACCCTAGCATTGGGATTCAATTATGAAGCTTCTATTGACCTGTCTACTCTCGGCACAACCGCTGGTTCAGCGACTGCTGTAGACATTCAAGTTGGTGGAGCTGCTATGGCTGGAGGTGTCTTCGGAGCTGCAATCATTGTTGACGAGCTTGTCGTTGGAACCAGCATCACGGATGCCACTATCGCTATTGGCGATGATGGTGACGCTGATGGTTTCGTCGATGAAGTTGACGTGTTCAATGACAGTGGAAACCTCGGCAAGATTTTTGCCAACACAGGAGCACTTTCTGTTGTAGGTTTTCATCTTGTTAGTGCTGTTGATCTCACCTACAACTTCACAGGTGAAGGACCAGACGTTGCTACTGAAGGAAAGATTCGTCTTTTGATGAAATACTATCCTACAGCAGGAGAGTTATTCGCATCATAATTCTTTAAAATAAAACTATCTAGGGGAGGTCAGGCCAGTTCTGGCCTCCCTTTTTTTTAACCTTTTACATTTTTTAATTATGCCAAATATGCCCACAGTTACATTGGAACCTTATCTTGTTACTAACGATCCTACAACTGGTAAGCAGCTAAGTGGAAACAGATCTGTTGTAAAAAAACAGATTAGAGCTAATCGCAAAGCTGCTCGCAAAGCTGATCGCAAAACAGCTAGAAAAGCTAGAAAAGA
>VMHT01061386.1_pt1 | contig 10666 bp, 6 predicted proteins | sample 4693611 | NCBI WGS metagenome assembly VMHT01 (sample SAMN12280063, study PRJNA550983) | marine metagenome | isolation source: seawater sampled from same location over 5 years 0.02-0.2 micron viral filtrate | place: USA: collected off the coast of southern California halfway between the port... ...
GCTGTACTTCTATAACTAAAAGGTATAGAATACGCTGTTGTACTACCGTTACCAGTGTATCTTACAAAACTGTTTGCCATTTAATTCCTTAATTTAATTTGTTTTATCTAAAAGGGGTACTTTTGTTAATTACCCAAAATTATGTCTAAATCTGACTTTGCTTTCTTTTTTTGTGAATTTTTATAAGCATCTGCCATTTCACCTAACTGTATTTCATACTCTTTTTCTAATTGAGGAAAATGAGCCATCATCTTCCAGTAAGCCGCACTTTCTACATTACGTACTATTTTAAGTATAAATTCAGCTTGTAAATCTTTACCTCTAACTACTTTTTTATCATCTGTTAAATACAAGTCACTATTTTTATCTTCTATAATAGCTTCTAAATAACCTTTAAGGTTATATTCTGTACCATTATATGACATTTTAATTTTAGTTTTTTGCTCTAACCAATAATCATAAGCTGTTTGTCCATTAGAATCTTTTAATGTTCTTAAATCTACGCCTTTACCATTACTATCTTTTACGTATCTATCTGTTTTAGGTGGTGCTAAATATTCAAATCTACGTTCTCTTATAAATTTAGCAATCGTATCATTTTTCCATTGTGTCATTGCAAAAGGTGTAGACCATAAACCAGTTTCACCCCCCAATCCAAATAACCACCCTGTTTTTCTATCAATTTTATCACCTAACATATTTCTTTTAGGCATTAAACTTTCCTTTTTTGTAAACCATTGTCCTGCATCTAACGTACTTAATCTATCACTTAAAGTAAATAAATCTCTTTCCCATTCATCTTGTATTCTTGAAGTGTATCTTAATCCACCTGACAATGGAACTACTTTAAAAAAGCCTCTTGATAAAACTGCACTTGCAACTCTATCAGGAGCTCTTGCTTTCATGGCATCATCACTCATAATTAAATTTGCAAACTCTAATATATTTTTTGTATAAAATTTAGAAGTTACATTTCTAGTTAAAGTAGCAACTGTTCCCATAGCTAATTCTGTATAATCTTTTTCTAAACCATCAGGTAATGCTTCAAATGTTCCTAAATGTTTGTTTAAATTTTCTATAATATCTGCCGCAATAAAGAATGGCATAAATATTGGGTCTAATCTATTTAATGAAATGTATTGACCATCATTTGTTTTATAAGAATAAGGTTGCCAACCTTCAGTAGCTTCTTTAGATTTGTTTACTCTATAATCTCTATCTCCACCACCTGTAAATTTTCCTTGTAATGCAAAATATACAGCACTTCCCCAAAGTAAATAACCCATTTGTATTCTTGCATTTGCTTCTGCCGCCGCTTCTGGGTTAATGTATTGTATTGGTTTACCTGTTAGTCTACCATATAAAGCTCTAAAGGGTTTTGTAAAAGTTTTCATTTTAGTGTTAGATTCTACTCCACCGACTTCTGCTAACATGTGTCTCATTTGAAATTGAAATCTACCTGCAAACGGTAAGTGTTGAAATGTCCATCTTAACAAATTTGATGGTGTATTAATAAAGTGTAATCCTGCCGCTCTTAACCATTTCATTCTAGGTTTGCTTGTTTGACCTAGCAACCACCCTGTAAATCCACCATATCTTTCATTTGTGACTGGATTAACTTGTGCCGCAGGTTGTGTGTAAGAAAATTCTCTAGCATAATGTAATGGACTATTTAATTGGTCTTCTACTCTATCACCAATTTGTATAGACCTTCCATTAGCATCTATATATTCTGATTCTATTTCTTTAAATCTTTTTTTATATGCGGCATTAAAATTAACTAAATTACTATCACTCAAACCACTTGCCATTTCTTTAATCATTCCTCTACTTAAATCATAATCAGTAGTTTCATCTAATATTCTTGAATTTACTTCTGCCGCCATTCTTGATTTAAACGCAAGTGTTTTAAGAAATTCATCTCCTGCTGATAAAATTCTCATAGGTAATGTTGTTGTTAAAGCTACAGGTTTGACTACATATTTTTGTAAAGCTGAACCAATGTAAGGTACTTTATTTGTTCCAATCTCACCATAAGATTCAATCCATCTTTGTAACTGACCTTGTCTAATATTAGAATCATATTTTAATTGCACACTATCTAATTGTGGTGAACCTTGAATAAAACTTTTATAACTTCTTTTTAACGCATGTCCTAAATAAACATATTGATAAATATATGTTTGTAGAGCTTCTCTTGCTACTGCTCTTGCTTTTTTTTGACCAGTTAAACTCATGTTTGCCGCTCTTAACAACATAGTAAAAGGTTTCCAATGTGTTTGTGTAAGACCAGATATTAAGTTAAGTATGTGTGTATCAGGTGAAGATAATAAATTATTGTTTACATATTCTGCCGCTAAATCCCATTTATTAACTTTTCTTGCATTTTGTAATGCTAAATGTACTTGGTCAATATCATCTAATTTTCCAACTGCTTGCCAATATTCAATAGGATTACCCTCTTTTAATTTTTGCATTTTAGGGTCTTCAGGTCTAGCTTTTAATTCTGCCGCTCTTGTAGCATCTTTCATTATTTGAGCCGCTCTTAATGCTTTAGCAGGAGCTTTAGTTATTTCTCTTTGAACTCTTAACAACTCATCTAAACCTGCATCTCTTAAATCTAATTCTTTATGTAATAAATCTAAATCTTTTTTTGATAGATTAACTCTATTTGTTTCATTAGCTAAACGTGATATATCTTCTAATTCTTTTGCAATAGAATCTCCATGAGCTATAATATAAATAAATTGGTCTTTATGTTGAGGAGAATCTGCCATTTTTTTAGCAGTTTCTCTAAGTTGTTCAGGATTAAAACCAACTTTACTTGCTCGTTCTATCATGCTTTCTACAGTTTCTTTTTTAGATAAATTAGTATCTGACATACCAATTACTTTTTGTTTTAAATATCTAATATATCCACCTTTACCATCATATTTATTAATATTAATTGCTATTTTAGGTGGTTTGTCATCAGCATAAATTCCTTCTTTTCGTAAATTACGTATTCTTTCTGCAACTGTTCTACCAGTCAAACCAAATTCTTCTTGTATGTTTTTTATATCTTGTTCTTTAGTAACTCTAACTTTTTTACCATCTTTAATTTTAGGTTTTACTTCTGCACCTATACCTAAATGTGTAAATAATTGTTGACCTGAAACATTGCTTTTTCCAAATACATGTAAATCTTCTAAACCTTTTATAGCTTTGTTTTTCATGCTTCTATTTTTTAATTTAAAAGCACCAAATGAAAACCCTGCACCAAATGCAGTACCAAATCCAAATCCTGCTCCACTTGAAATAGCAGTTTGTGTTAAACTAAATTCATCTTGTATTCCTGCTTTTATCGCAGTGTTTTGTAATATAGCATCTTGTCCGCCATTAATTGTTGCACCAATAAAACCTTCTGTTAATGCACCTTTTTTAACAGCTTCTCCTAATGCTTTTTTATTAGCTTCTTTAGCCGCTTCTGTAATAACACGTTTATTTAATTCTCCTGCGGCTCTACCTTTAAGAGCTTGTTTTAATGTTGTAGTAAATGCGGCTTTACTAACTTGACCACCAATACCAAATCCAATTAAATTTACAGGGTCAGCTAACAAAGCTCCACCCATGTCTGTTATCCATTCACTAAAATTTCTATTAGGGTCATTCCAAAATGAAGGAAGAGATTGATAAACTTGTTGTATGTAAGAGTATTCTGCTAGTCTATCTTGTGATTCTGAATCTTCACCAAACACTTGAGTCATGTCAACACCCATAGAAATAGTGTTGTTATTTCTCCATGTTCTATCTTCATAAAAATAATCTAATAAATCTACAGCTTCCATAGATTGAAATTTTGAATCTTTTTCTCTGTAAGAATAATAACTTTTAAGTGTGTTGTAAAATGTTTCTGATTGTATTTCTTCTAATGCGGATTCTGCTGTTCTAGGTTTTCCTAAATCGCCTTGATATGATTCAGAAATATTGCCTTCATCTGTTGTAAATGTTGCCATATTATTTTATTCCTGCTATGTTTTTAAGAGCTTGTTCTACTGTTTCTATATTAACTCTTGGGTCATTGATAGTATCAATAATCATGTCTCTAAAAGCACTGTAGTCAGCTTGGTCTAAACCTTCCATCATTTCTTTTGTAAAAACATTATCACCCATATATTTCTTTAATTGAGTTTCTAAGAATGGAACAACATATTCCATATTAAAGTCTTTTGTGTTTGGTTGGTCAAATGGAATAAAGTTAGTTTCAGCTTTACCTAAACCAAAGACACCTTCAGCATCACTTGTTTTAGGAAGTGTAGCTTTAAATCCTTTTAAATCAGCTTCTAAATTTTCAGAAGTATTGCTTATCATAGAAGTAATACCCATTTCGTTGTATTTAATTTTCTTATCTTGTAATTTTTTTGTTTTCTTATTTTCTTGTATTTCTAATTCTTCAAATGACGTTGTGTCAGGTGAAGTATCATCTTTAAACATTGAAGTTGTAACACCACCTAATGTATTCATAAATTCAATTCTTTTTATGTTTTTGTCAAATTCAGACATTGTTTGCCATTCTTTGTCTTCTTTCATTCTTTGTTCAAAAGCATAAATTTCTTTAATCATATAAAATCTAGCATTTTTTCTAGCTTCACCATAGTTAGGTTTTTCAAATCCTCTATCGTTTAAATAGTTTCCTCTAACAGAAATTAAATTTGTGTTTATACCATTTAAGTAAGCATCATTAGTAAGGTGTAACATTTTATCACCTTTGCTTTTGTTGCTTTTATAATCAGAATAAAATCCTAAAATACTTTTCCAAGAATTTACATCAACATTGTTATCAGTTAAATCTGTTAATAAATCTTCTTGATTATCATAACCACCTTGATAAATATTTACAATCATTTCGTTAATAATAGAAGGGTCAGTTGTTATTGTTCTTTCATTATCAATTAATGTATCAAAAGCTGTTAAGTATTTAGGGTTGCCATATTCTTCTAGTTTTTCTCTTAATTCTAATTGTTCTTCATAAGTACGTTTTCTTGTAAAAGTACCATCTGATGTAGTTTCTTCAATGTCAGTAGATGCTATTGCAAATATTTCTTTTACTTCATTATCTTCTTTAACATCTGCTTCTCTTCTATCTTCAATTTGTAAAGCATTTCTTTTTTTCTCTAATAATTCTTTTAATTTTAAAACATCATTAGTATTTCTTGAACCTAAAGTTTTTAAAGGTGTACCATCTTTTCCAAAACCTAAATCAGTATTAAAAATAATATCTGCTCTTATTAAATCATTTTCTGTTTTTGCTTCTGAAATAATTTTAGCTACACTTTGTGTTAAAACTTTTTGTAATTCATCATTTGTGTAAAGTTTATTAGGTGTAGATGACCCATTAGTGTTAGGTACTTCTATTCCTAAACTATTCCAAGTTACTACTAAATCAGTATTTAATTTTTCAGTTGGAATAGAATCTAAAATAGTAACACCTTCTGATATTTTCTTTTCAGACGCATACAAACTTCTTTTTTCTGCATCTTTTATTGCTTCATCTGCTTTATAACCATTAAATGCAGAAGCAAAACCTGCTGTAAATGAGTTATCAGATTCATCAAAATTAGGTAAAAATTGTTCATAAAATTTATTTAATGTAGAACCTTCAGCTTTAAAATCATAATTGTTTTTATTAGCTTCAATAGTTTTAATTGTTTCTGCGGCTTTTACTTTACCTAAATGAAACTGTGTAGTTTTTTCTATAAATTTACCTGTTAAATTAGGGTGTTTACCTGCAAGTATTTCAGCTTGTATATCTTCCATTTTTTTACCAGAAGCATATAAAGTTTGTATTGTGTCTATAGCTTCATCTTTATCTTGCCCTATTTTAACATTTAATAATTTTTGACCTGTAAGAGCACTTTCTTGTAATTTTTTTGCTAATTGTAAACCTTCAGATGTTCTAGCTGAAGCTACATAGCCTTCAAAGCCTGAGCCCATGTATTTATTTTTTACTCGTGATTTATATTTTGCCATTATTTTTTAGCCGCCTTTGCTGTGTCATAACTGATATATCCTTGAGCCGCCGTTGTACCTAAGTCTAACAACAATCCTGTTCTACTAGGTTCTGTTACAGGCTCTAAACTATTATAAACTTTAGACATGTTTGCATAAGCATCTTGTGTTTGATTGCCTAGTGTAATCATATCACCTTTATAATCTCTCATAATTTCAGTGTACTCATCATTATATAAAGAACCTATATCTTGCACAATAGCTATACTGTTACCTGCATTTAAGTTAAGTGCTTGTGCTAATTTCTTTTTAGATTCCATTTTAGTTTTAAATTCTGCTACTGCTTTTTCTTGGTCAGCTTGTACTTTTTCTTGGTCTATTTTATTAATGTCTCTCATGTAAGCCACGTTAGCATTTATTCGTGTTTGATTTTGAGAAGCACGTTTACTAGCGGCTAGAGCTTTTTGTTCTCTGTATTCTTGAACTTTACCTACTGCACTAATTGCTGTTAATGCTAGTTGGGCTTGAGGTACTCCGCACATCTATTTTATTTGTCTCCTTCATCATTAATAAAAATGGCATTTTACCAACACCATATTGTTGTAATTCTTCTTTTGGTTCAAATCCTAAAAATTGTAACCATTTTAAACTTTTCCAATTTCTTTTATCTACAAAATTATAAAGATATTCATAACCTTCACTCATTTGTGATACCCAATAAGGACATTCTTTTATAAATTGTTTAGTATGTTTAAATAATTTTTCACTAGATAATAACCAAGCAACACCATATTCAGGTAATTGAGTTGGGTTACTACCAAACATTCCTATAACGCCTTCATCTTTTGTCCCTATAATAGAATATATTTTTGCATCATCATAAGTAAAAGGTAAGACTAAAGCTCTTAATGGACTGTGTCCATCTGAAGCCATAATTTCTTCTCTGTCACCTTTTCTAATTTTTGGAGATAACTCCAACGCATCAGCTATAATAGCTTTACGTACATAATTTTCTTTAATCATTAAATCCTTCTTGAACGTGAATGATAATAACCTTCAACTTCAGCATCAGCAATATAAACTGGTAGATGTGAGTTGCTTTTTATATCCATTACAAATTCTGTGTTTCTACATTGAACTGGAACTCTTAATGTTCCTGAGTTAATAGCAGGTTGTCCTACAAGAGAAGACGCTGTACCTATAACATAACCATTCATTATTGTTGTAGATTTGTCTCTATTGTTAGGTGTAACTTCTACTTGAAAGAAACCACTATTCTCAAAGTTAAAAGATATGTTTCTAACTTGGTATCTTCCTGAAGTTATCGCTACTAAACCTCTACCTGTACTTTCTCTTACGTACTGAGTAGACATTCTGTAAACAGAAGAAAATGGTACACCTATAAATAATGACGTGTGATTGCCTTTTATAGTATATGTAGAGCCACTTGTATTTGTGGCTGTATAATTAGCACCATTTGTTCTATCTACTGCTATTAATCCTGCTTTTGCACCATACGGTGAAGTAAACGTAGTTAAGTCTGTGCTACTTGCATACGTTCCTGTTACTGTTGTTTTTAAATCTAAGAAGACACCATGATTTAATGTTGTGTCTTTTAAATTTCTTAAATCAACTTTAAATAATTTTGTGTTTGTACCTTCTGCCGCCATTACATAAAGATAACTTTCTAACGACATAGCACCTATAATTTTAACACCACTAAATTCCCATTTAGCCCACGCTGTTTGTACCTTTTCACCTCTATCAAAAAAGTATTTATATAAAAACATTGTGTCTGCATGAGTAGGTGACACAGGTGTTCCTGAAGTATATGGTGCAGTTTGTGAATCTGCTGTATCAGAAGCTAAAGCAATTAGCGTATCTTCTGTTGTATTACTCACAAGTTGATAACAATTAGTTGGTATTAAACTTTGTACTGATACTGTAATGTCTAAACCATCATTTGTTAATGTATCATCATCAGCAAAATATTCTCTTATAGCAGTGTTGTTATTTCTTGCTTGTGCAAAATATGCAAACTTACCTGCTGATACTGGTTGCACTGCATCATCATGTTCAAATGAAGATACTTCATTAAGTATAGCTGTAGTAGGTGATATAGTATCTCCTGCACTATCTAATTTATATTGTGCTGTATCAGAAAATAAAAGTAAAGACTCATTAAATCCTACAGAGTTTTTAAGTGTATTAACTTGTGTGCCTGAAGCCGCAATATCAATAGGGTCAGTATCTAAAACTTGTGTTGTAGTAGTTTGAAAGTAATTAAAGAAACTAGCATTTTCTGTTAATACTAAATTCTCACCAGACATAATACCTAGTCTGTTTTTATAAAATGTTAAACCATTAATTTTTTTACCTACAAAACTAGGGTCAGCATTTGTATCACTATCTCCACATGTTCTATCTGTCCAATCTAATTGTTTAAATGTAAATGTACCGTTATTGTTATTAATCAATGCGTGTGGCATTGTAGAATTATCTAAACCTACAGAAGTTGCAGGTGCAATAGTTTCATTCCATACACCATTACCTTGAAATGCAACATAGTAATCAGACAAAGTATCACCTTCATCTCCTGTTACTTTTAGTATAACTCCAAGTTTACCATAGTAAGGTAAATCACTAAAATCTTGTATCTTATCTCTTATAGCATACATAGCTGTGTTACCTGAACCATCTGCTGTAGTTACAGTATAGTTTGCATTTTGGTCAGTAGGTTTTCCGTATATAACTGAATCGTGACTTTCAAAACTAAAATGTGAAGTAAACCCAGAGTAATTAGCTAAACCTTGTGTTGTAGATTGTGTTGCATTATTATCTGTTCTTACTACTTTAAATCCTATACCATTTGCATTACTGTCCCAATGTGTGCTTGATGTACCATTTAATAATATATCTTTAATTTTGTTTGTATCTCTAAATTTACTATCAGTAGAAGCATCATTACCAGTAGGTAATTGAAATTGTACTTCTAACTCTTGTGCCATGTTAGGGTGTTTTAATGCTACTTTATATTCTCTACCATAGTTTGTTAATTTAACATTTATTAAAAACTCTTCTACTTTAGCCGCAGTGTTTGTAGAGTCTGCTGTAACTGTTGTTGCTGTGTTTGCAATAAATGTAAAATCAGCTACGTTTACTAATTTAAAATTAGCTTTTGGATTTGTAGATGTTAAATAACTTGAACCACTTTGAACTGTAACTGTTTTAGCGTTTCCTTGTAAATCCCAAACTTTAACACCACCGTTGTATAATGCTACAATATATTGATTAGCTTCATCTCTTTGTATTTGCCAAAATTTTGTAGTGTTAGGATATAAATTTGTAGAATCTAAAGTTGCTACATAATCTAATGATGGTCTTTTAGATAGACCTTCTACTATATTATTTTGAAAATTTACTTGGTCTGCACCTTGATTGATTCCTCTTTGAGTAGGAGTCTGCTGAGACATACCATTTAGGAAATTAGGTATAGACTGAGATACCACGCCACCCATTAGTAAGTCCTTCTAGTTGTTCTGTTAATTATTGAAAATGTATTAGCATCACCATTCAACATGTTTATATCTGCTTCTTGTGAATCAGCTTGATGAAAAGCAACTAATGCTTCATTTTCATCTTGACCTATTAATGCTGTAATTTCTTTATCACCTATAAATCTTGAAGCAAATCTTCTAGCCGCTTTTGTTGTAATATATCGTCTTGCATATTCTGGGAGATGTTCAAATTGTTGAACTAAGACTAAGTCAACTGAGGCAGGTGCACTTGTAAATACATCTGTATGTTTTTCCATATCATATAGAAAACCATTTCTGATTGTATAATTGTAATTTCTGTACGCTTGATTAGCGTCTGCTTTTACACAGTTAGCAGGTAGAGGAACTTTGTTATCACTATCTAATGCTAATGTTGTGTGATTGATATGTGTGTTAAAATTCCAACCTATTGATTGGACAGACATTGATGTCTCGTCTAGGATATTTTTAGCGACTGATACATCAACAGTTGTTGTACCTGTGATTGAGTTTACTGGAGCTTCGCCAATAACACTCAACATAGTATTAACTGATTGTAATTCTGTAGTTGGTGTAATTTGTGTTGTCATTTTATCCTTTTAATTAATGTAGAAAAAGGGGGATTTGACTCCCCCTAATTCAAGTAAAAATAAAGAAACTATTACGCTTCTTTAATTCCTACAGCCGATTCTGGTCTTAATACACCATGACCCATAGCATATTTAGCAACCATTAACGTACCTTGTCTTCTGATGTCGTACTCTTTTTCAACAGCTAAGTCCATAAGTTTTACTGTACCTATGGCACTTGGGTGAGAAACTAGAGCAACAAAGTTAGTCAAGTTAACAGCTTGTGGGTTTGAACCACCATTAGTAGCTGAACCTTGAGCAACTCCTGAGTTGACGTTTCCAGTTACAAAGTGAGGAACTGGTACTAATTCAATTCCTGCAATTTTCATAACTTTTCCTGAAGCAACACCACCATTACCACCGCCTGTGAAGTCAACATTGACTGCATTTGTAGCGTTAGCTAATTTGTAGTATTCTTCAAGTCTCATAAAGCATTTTCTGCCTTCTGATGGAACATAGTTTGCATCAAGCTCTTTAGCCGCCGCAAAGATAGCATCTATCATTGCATTAGCC
>VMHT01074245.1_pt1 | contig 10666 bp, 18 predicted proteins | sample 4693611 | NCBI WGS metagenome assembly VMHT01 (sample SAMN12280063, study PRJNA550983) | marine metagenome | isolation source: seawater sampled from same location over 5 years 0.02-0.2 micron viral filtrate | place: USA: collected off the coast of southern California halfway between the port... ...
ATTACTGTATTAGTACCGAGTAATGATTTTCTGATTACAAATCTTTTAGTTGTTAGTTTATTATTATTCATAGTTTTTATTTTTATTTGTTATTAATTTAGTTTAGTTATTATTATTATCCGTTTTAGTTCGTAATTAGTTTGTAATTAATATTGTTTGTTTATAAAGTTTATTAGTTGATTATTTAAATTGTCTTGATTATTTATTGAGTCAATTATGTCAATTAAATAATTTTGAGTTGTAAAGTTAATATATTGTTTAGTTATATTTATAGTTTGATTTAAGTTTTTAATAAAAATAGTATAGTTAATATTATTATAGTTTTTATTATTTGATGTGAAAGTTTTTAATGTTATGTTAGTTATTTTAAATTGCATAGTATATATTTTAGTTTAGTTATTAGTATTATCCAAGTTGTTTAGTATTTAGTTTGTAAGAGTGTAACTTTATTTGTATGTTTATTTTAGTTAGATAGTCTTACACTTGTTCTCTCAGTAACTTACATCTGAAATTATCCAAGATATTATGTTAATGATAGTGAAAGTAGTTAGTATATATATTAAAGAAGTTATCATGTTTGTTTTATTTATTTAGTTAGTTATTTATTTATCTTATACTATTATTATCCATTACAACTCGTAATTAATCTGTAAAGTATGTAGTTAATATCGAAAACATAGAATATACACAACAATGCATCGGGAAAACGTAAAACCGTGGAATAATGTATTGAAAACATCAGGGGGCCCTGAAATATAAATTTGATTTTACTGCGGATTACAAAATAATATTGTGAGGGTGCCGTACCTAACTTCTATACTTTTTATAGTTACAAAAAACAGTGACATTAGGCCGTTAGACCTAGCCTAGTAACAGGCTATTGTCACACTTTTGCTATTTCAATAATCATCTTTATTATTTTAAGTATGTTCAATATTATCTCTGTTATTTTCTTTATTTTATCTTGTTTATTCATATATATTATATGGTGTAAATTAAGATTGTTTCATGTAAATATAAGATATTTTGTGTGATATACTAAATTAAGACAAAAGAATTAATTATGGCATATAGTATAACTAAGAAAGAAGGTAAGTTAAAGGACATCATCAGTAAGATAGCTAAGAATAAAGAAGCTATACAAACTGGTGACATGTCTACTCAAGAGATGAAGGATGTAGTTGGCGAAAGACTTAGACAAGATATGACAGGTCCTCAGAGTATTAGACAAGTAAGAAACAATAGAGTTCAAGATGTTACTATAACACCTGGAAGCCCTGGTGAAGCTGGATATATACCTGAAGGAACAGGTACTAGCATGAAAGATATTAAAAAAACTCAAGGCTATAAGAGTCAAAGATCCTCTGAGTTTAAACAAAGAGGAAAAGCAGACAGATCTAACAAGATGAAAGAGTCTGTTAGCAAGGTAGGTGAAGGATTAAAGTATGGTGCAGTTGAATTAGGCAATATTGCTTTAGATAAAATGCCTTTTTCTGGCATGACAACAGGTAAAAGAAGGTACTTTGTTGGTCCAGCATCTGGAAGTCAAGACAGAGTGTTTGAAAGCGATGAGAAAGGACACCATAGAAGATATTTGGTAAGTGGAGCTAAAACAACTCACTACCCAAGGATGACTAATAAAGAGTGGAGAAAGACTAAAAAAGCTAATTATACAGTCGGTGAAAGAGCTATGAACTTAATAGATCAATCAGGCATAAAGTCACTAGGTGTAGGATTTTTAGGACTTACTGGAGTAGCGTTTGATAACAGTGGATTTCGTAAGGAAAAAGGTAAAAAACCTGGACAATGGCAAAAATCTATTAAAAACAAGATTAAAGGTTTATTTTAAACCATAAAACAATATATAAAAACAATAAATGGCTATAATATACACATATCCAACAAAAACAAATCCAGTAGGTAGTGATCTAATACTTATATCAGACTCCGCGGATAGTAATAAGACCAAGCAAGTAAAAGTATCTAGCTTACCTAGCTCAGGTGGTGGATCTGTATCATCTGTTGAATTATCTTTAAGTGGTATTGCAGCATTTACTGTAACAGGTGACAATCCTATCACTAGTTCTGGAACTATAGTACTCGGCACAACAGGTGGATCAGCTGGTCAATTCTTAGATTACCAAGGTAATTGGTCTACTCCAGCAGGAATATCATCAGTTACATCGGCGAACACAGCTATAACCGTTGCAGATTCAACTACAGCACCAGTTTTAACGTCTGTAGCTTATTCTGGAGGAAATAATATTGGACATGTACCAACAGGAGGCAGCGGAACAACTTATTTAAAAGGTGATGGTACTTGGGGCACTCCTTCTGGAAGTGGTGGTAGCTTAGCTATACTAAATGAAGGCACAGATATTACAGCAGCAGCTACTTCTATAAACTTTGTAGGTTCAGGAGTTACAGCTACCGCAGCTACTAATGCAGTTACTGTTACTATTCCAGATGCTTTTGTAATAGAAGACGTACAGTATAGTGTAGCAGTCGCTAAAGGAGACGCTTTATATATTTCAGGTCCAGCTCATGGAAGCGGTAGGCCAACAGTTGGAATAGCAGATGCAACCGCACAGCAATCTGGTAATGAAAAATATCCAGTGGTTGGATTAGCACTAGCGGATTATTCATCTGGTGAAGGTAAAATGATTGTAACTGGTATTTTAGATGACTTTGATACTAATAGCATAGCAAATCCATTAATTGGACAACCCGTTTATGTTGGTAATTCAGGATCTACAGGTGATACATTGACAGGTGCTAAACCAACTGGAACAGATGTTATACAAAACGTAGCTATAATAAACAAAACAGGTGCTAATGGATCCTTGCAGGTTTCATGCATAGGTAGAATAAATGACTTACCTAATTTAGAACAAGGAAAGATATGGCTAGGTGATGCAAATGGTGTTCCTTCAGCTTTAGCTATAGGGAACGATACTGCTGTTTTAACTTCTAATGGTACAACAGCTTCATGGTCGCCTATACCTGATACAAACCTGGTCAGTGGAGTCAGTGGAGTCTTAGGTGTAGATAATGGTGGTACTAATAGTTCTGCTGATCCTACTGAAATAGGATCAATAATGTTTGGAAACGCTAATCAAGATGGTTACGAAACAGCTAGTGAATTTAAATATTTAAATAGCTCTCTAACAAACTCTACAAGTTCAACGACACTTCCATCTGGTTATTTTACATCTAATAACGCTACTGTAGTAGGTACCGCTGGAGCTAGTTATAGCGCCTCTATAGGAGCTGTAAATATATTTAATCCAAGTACTGTCTCAGGATCTGTGCCTTTAGTAGTAGGATCTTCTCATCCTCAAGCTAATATAAATACTTCTAGATTAATTACTTTTTATGGAGGAAGTTCAAGTGGAGCAGGCTCATTTAGATGTGGAGATATTTTTTCAGATTCCTCTGCTTTAAGTATGTCACTATCAAATGCTTCTGATTATAGGTTAAAAGAAAATGTATCTTCAATAGAGGGTTCTACAGTTAAGATAAACGCTCTTAATCCTATAAATTACAATATAATAGGACAAACAAAAGTAGTTGAAGGGTTTTTGGCTCATGAATTACAAGAGCAATTTCCAAATGCTGTAATAGGTGATAAAGATGCATTAGACATTAATGGTGATATAGACCCTCAAATGGTTGATTACACTAAGGTAATACCAGCGTTAGTAGGAGCAATAAAAGAATTAACCGCAAGAATTGAAGCATTAGAAGCTTAAATAACCGAACTATCAAGTGATAGTATATAATAACCAACGTTTAACTAAAACCAAATACAATGACGTTTTTATATACCCGTACCAATACGTGGAGTAGTACACCACAACCAAATGAAGAAACCATTAAGTTATGGGAACATATCTCACAGAAGAAAAACTGGAGAATAACTCAATTACCTAATGGATTTTTACAAACCGAATACAAAGACATGAACTCAAATGAATGGGTTGATGTAACCAGAAGAGAAACAATAGCTGGAGCAGAGCAAGCAATAGATAGTTCTATTGAGCATTATGCTAAAAAGCTAGAGTTTACCAAAGGACCGAAAGTTGTAAAAACCTTCGAATAGTATTCAAATCAATCATATTTAATCAAATCAAATGCAAGAATTAAAGTTAGTTAAAAACCTGACTTTTGGCGATACAGCTAGGAGTCAGGTGTTAACTGGGGTTGAAAAACTTACTAATGCAGTGGGTTCAACCTTAGGAGCAAGTGGAAAATGTGTTATACTAGAAGATAGCAATGGCGCACCACAAATAACAAAAGACGGAGTAACAGTTGCTAATAGCATAACGTTACAAGATCCATTAGAAAACATCGGAGCTACGCTAATTAAACAAGCGGCTCAAAGAACAGTATCAGATGCTGGCGATGGTACAACTACCGCAACGGTGTTAGCTAAAGCTATATTAGATCAAGCTACAGAGCATTCGCTACTAGATGATCAAAGAGCTGTTAGAAAAGGTATTGAATCAGGTGTTGAAAAAGTTATAAAGTATTTAAATAAAAAGTCCAGGAAAGTAACTGGCAAAAAAATAGACCAAGTCGCTACTATATCAGCTAATAATGATAAAGAGTTGGGTAAGGTCATAGGCGAAGCATTCAAGTTAGTAGATGAAACAGGGGTTGTTATGATGGAAACAAACGAACAACCTGAAACTGTAGTTGAGTTAATAGAGGGTGTTCAATATGACAGAGCTCTTAAGAACAACCACTTCATTACCAACACAGAAAAAGGAACGGCTGAACTTGAAAATCCGTTGGTTCTAATCGTTGAATCAGTAATACCCAACGTGCGGAAGATTCAGTCAGTCCTTGAATTTATTATAAAAAATGGTAAGAGTCTTCTTATCATTGCAGATGTTGACCCACAAGTAGTTTCCGCGCTGGCTATGAATAAAACGAAGGGTAATATAAAGGTCAACATTATAGATGCGCCAATATATGGAATCAGCAAGAAGGATGTATTATCTGATCTTTGTGCTGTTACTGGCGCTACACTTATTAATGAGGATCTAGGAGATGATATGGATATAATACAACCTGAACATCTAGGTACATGTATTAAATCTGTTACAAATCACGAAGAGACAATACTACAAGTTGATTTAACTGAGAACACAGAAGTTAAAGAAACTATTGCCTTATTAGAAAGAAATATAAAAGAAACTAAAAACCCTAATATTATTATTAGACTAGAGAAACGATTAGCTAAGTTAAAAGCTAAAGTTGCTACAGTTAAAGTTGGGGCTAACTCTGAGATAGAACTTAAAGAGAAGAGAGATAGAGTTGAAGATGCTATTTGCGCTACAAAAGCCGCGATTAAAGAAGGTATAGTGCCAGGAGGCGGTGTAGCTTTACTAAATGCTAGTTTTAATTTAAAACCAACCTGTATAGGTGAAGAAATACTTTACCAAGCAATAAGAAGACCTTATGAGTTGATATTGCAAAATGCAGGAGTTGAAGAATTAGAAAAGCTTGAAGAAGGTAAAGGATTAGATGTGGTTACAGGAAATACGGTAGATATGGTAAAAGCCGGAATTATAGATCCTTTGTTAGTTACTAAGAGTGCATTGATAAACGCGGCTTCAGTAGCTACCACTATATTATCAACTGATTGTGTTATTAATAACGTAAGAGTATGAAAACAATTGGTAAGTATATAGTAATTGAACCTATCAAGGAAGTCGACGTTCAAACAAAAGGTGGATTAATTCTAGCTGAAAAGCAAAGAGAAGATGTTAGATACAGAAGAGCTAAGGTTTTAGAACCTGGCTCTGATGTAAAAGTATTAAAAAAAGGTGATGAAGTTTATTATGACAAAGCCGCTGGATTTAATATTGAAATAAATAAAGAAGAATACAAAATCATTAAAGAGTTTGATGTAGTTATTATTCTATGAGAAAGTTAACTTCTGGTGATTTAAAAGAACTAGGTTTACTTAAGCATTATAGAATAATAAGGAAATGGGCTTGTAAAACTAATGGTTTAAATGACGCAGATCTAGAGCTACTAATTTATTTAGATGCTATGGACATGTTTAAAAAAGATGATTTTAAAAAAGGTACGTACTCATTTAGCTGGGATAACAGGCGCTGGAACAGATTATTGAAACAAGGGTGGATTACAGTGTGGCGGAAAAGAAACCACACCACTCAAAAATATCATATATATAAAGTATCCTATAAGTGCAAACAGCTAATCAGTAGAATGTATCGTATCATGCTAGGCGAAGAAGACATGCCTACAACTAAATTAGAAAAAAGTAATAGATATAGTTTTAAAGTAATGACTAAATCTGTAGAATACGTTAACAAAGACAAAGAAAGATGATTAATCCAGAAATAGATCCGATAACAGGTATGCCTATTCAGCAAAATAGAGCTGGAGCACCAGGTAGATCAATAAACGACTTGCAAGGTATAAACACTATACAAGATCCAGGAATGCAATCAGCTCAACAAGCTGCCGCTTTTCAAAAGTTTAATAATATTGCTCAATATACTCCACCGCCTACTATGAAGTTAGTTGGTGATCAAGATAAAATTGATGCTAACAATGACGGTAAGATAACCGGTGAAGATTTTAAAATATTAAAAAAATAATTATGCCAAGTTACGGAGAAAAACAAATGCCAGCTGGAAAAAAGTTATCTTGCGGTTGCAAGCCTTTAGGTGAAAGAAAAATGGAATCTAGAAACTCTAATATTAAAGTTAATTTAAAAATTGATAATATAGAGTATAAAGGAAATCCTACGCTTAACGCTCAGAGATAGTGGGTATGCAAGATTTGAAGTTGTATTTGCTAAATGCTTCTTCATTTACTCTAGCTAGTATGAACTGGATAGAGCCAGCATTAGAAGTTATATTACTAATGTTGACTATTGGATACACTGTACATAAGTGGATGCTATTACATAAGAAAGATGATAATAAGTAAGCATATATCATATAAAGAAGCTACAAGATCTATAACAGCTAAGAGATTAGGTATAGAGAACGCTCCTAGTGAAGAGCATGTAACTAATATGCAGATTTTAGCAGAGAAAGTATTTGAACCTCTTAGAAGTCACGTAGGTAAGCCTATCTGTATTAATAGTATGTATAGATCAGGTGATCTTAACAAAGCTATAGGTGGAAGTAAAACTTCACAGCACTGTAAAGGTCAAGCTATGGATGTAGACGATAAGTATGGTCACGCTACTAACGCTGAGATGTTTGAATTTATAAAAGATAATTTAAGTTTTGATCAATTAATATGGGAGTTTGGTACAGACAATAATCCAGACTGGATACATGTTAGTTATGTGTCAGAAAAAGAGAATAGGAATATAATGCTTAAAGCATATAAGAATAAAGGTAGAACTGCATACAAAAAATATAAATGAAAATATCTGAGTCAACTGAATTTAAAATTGATTTAAAAACTGTAATTGGTATAATAATGTTAACAACTACTTTAGTTGGTATGTACTACACATTACAAGAGGATATACAGTTAGCTAAGACATTGCCACCTGTAGAGATAGAAAGATTAGAATACGATTTAAAAGAACAGTGGAACAAACAGAATATAGATGAACTTATAGAAAGAGTTGACATGCTTGAGGAAGCTAATGATATTTTAAAAGAAGAAATTAAGATAACTTCATCAATGCTACAAGATGGTACTAGAGCAGATGAAAAGTTTGAAGAGCTAAACAGGCAGTTAGAAGAATTACAAAAAAGAAAACCTAAAACAACTGTCATAGTTAAAGAAGTTCAAGTAAGTAAAAAGCGAAGATAATGGGATACAGTGCAATACAAAAAAAGAAAAAAGATTCCTGCTGGCCAGGTTACGTAGCTAAAGGTAAGAAGAAGTCACCTAGCGGTAAAAAAACTAAAGGTGGTAAAGCTAAAATGGTTAATAACTGTGTTAAAGTAGGTAAAAAGAAATAAATGTATACTCAACCAAGCAGCCCTTTTGAAAAGAAAGGTAAACTAAGAAAAACTACTAAAGGCAAAGGTCGAAACTTTAGAACAGCTAAAGAAGGTGCTGGTATGACTGCTAAAGGAGTTAAAGAGTATAGGAAGAAAAACCCAGGTAGCAAGCTTAAGACTGCTGTAACTGGAAAAGTAAAACCAGGTAGTAAAGCTGCTAAACGTAGAAAGTCTTTTTGTGCTAGATCTAAAAGTTGGACTAGTGAAAGAGGTAAAGCTGCTAGACGCAGATGGAAGTGTTAATTATGGAGTCAAAAGGTTTAGGAGATACAATAGAAAAGATAACTACTGCAACCGGTATAAAAGCTATAGCTGATAAAATACCAGGTGGATGTGGATGCGCTAAGCGTAAAGAAAAATTAAACCAAGCTTTTCCTTATAAAAAATAAACTATGGCATTTAAGTTAAAATCACCTTACGTTGTTGATAATACACCAGTTTATTTTGTAGATGAAGAAGATGGCGTTTTAGGTAGAGCTAACAATAATGGAACTATAACTGTAAATAATAGAGTTGATAGTCCAGCACAGTTAGAAGAAGTTATTAAGCATGAAAAAGTTCATGTTGATCAATTTAAAAGATTTGCTAAATCAAATGGCAAAAAAGGATTAAATTATTCTGACAGCTCTATAGAGTGGGAAGGACAATCTTATCCACGTAAAAACGGTAAAATAAAATACAAAGGTAAATGGATCATGGAAGGAAGTAAGTCTTTTCCATGGGAAAAAGAAGCATATAAAAAAGAGAAATAATGGCAGACGAAACAGTAAAAATAAAAGACAGTAAGACAGGCAAAATATTTAGCGCTACTAAAACAAAATCTGGTTATACAAGAGGTGGTAGAACAGTTAGATTAAGTTCAACTCAAAAAGAATATACTACTGGAACTCCAGTGAAACCAAAGAAAAAATCTCCTGCAACTAAAAAAGTAAAAGGAGCTGACATGAATGTACCAGCTGAAAAGTTGAATTATATTCAAAGTTCTAATGCACCTACTATGATGAATAAGTACGACAAAAGCATGATGCATGAAAGAGAGTTAATCTACGATGCTAAGAAAGCTATTCATAGAATTGATAAGCAAAAGCACAAGTATGATAATGCTCCTGCTAAAATGTACGGAAAAGCACCATCTAAGAAATATGGAGCACCTACAATGAAAAAAGGTGGATGTTCTATATCTAAACACATGAAGTCTAAGTAGTGGACAAAAAACTTAGAGAAACTAAAGTAGGGGCTTTTTTAGCTAGTAAGGCCCCTACACTTTTAAAAAAGATAGGTGAGGTATTACCAGACAAAGGCGGTCTTGCAATTGTAAAAAATCTTATAACAGGTGATACTAAAATTAAGGCTCAAGATAAAGAAACAGCCATGAAGTTGATAGAACAAGATGTAGCTGAGTTAAAAGAAATTTCAAGTAGATGGAGAGTTGATATGAAAAGTGATTCGTGGCTAAGTAAAAATACTAGACCACTTACTTTAATATACTTAACCTTTGCTTCAACAATATTGATAGTAATAGACTCATTTCACACTATGTTTGACGTAGACACTGCTTGGGTTGAATTATTAAAAACTTTACTGATTACAGTATATGTAGCATACTTTGGTTCAAGAGGTGCTGAAAAAATTACAAAAATAAATAAATAAAAATGGCACAAAATCCAAATTTACAAGGACTTCAAGGAAATATGCAAGCTCAACCAAGAATGTTTGCTCATGACGCCGTGGGTTTAACAGCTGCTCAAATAGCTTCTGGAACATATACAATACCTAATTCAAGCACTAGAGGAGTTTGCTTATTTGTAGGGGTTAAAATGGCTTCTATAACTGTTGTTATGGAAAGTGGTAATTCAGTTGTGTTTAAAGGTGTAGCCGCTGGAGCTTTTATGCCTGTGTTAGTTACTTCCGTAGAAGCGGCAACTCCTGATTCTGGAGCTTTAGCAGATAATGATATAGTAGCTTTATATTAAAAGATGTTTATAGGTATAGCTGCTACAATACCTGACTTACCAAATCTACCTGGTCAAGGTGGAGGTGGTCCAGAGGTTACTTTAGATTATTCATCATCTAATTTTTGTGCTGATGCTAGTGATCCAACATTAAGTGATGCTTCACCAGTTGGTGGAGTCTTCTCTTACACTGGAGTAGGTACTTTAGATTTAAACACATCTAATGGAGCTATAGATATATCTGGTTCTGACCCTGGTAATTATACTGTTATTTACACAGTGATTGGTGTGGGTAGCTCTAATTTCCCTATAAATATTGGATCTACTATTAATACCACTATTACTGGTGATTCATCTACTTGTATTGGCTTTGTTCCTTCACCAGCTGATCTAACAGCTGTTTCTGGTTATTCTAATTACGAATGGTTTAAAGATAATACATCAGTTCAAAATGGAACTAGCAATACTTATACCCCAGCATTTAATGTTGCGGGTAATTTTGTTTATAAGGTAACTATAACTGATAGTTCTTTAGGTATACCTTGTACAGCTACTTCTAGCGATTTTGCCTTTGCTGTAAACGCTTTACCAACAATATCTATAGCTGACGCAACTGGAGGATTTTGCTCTGGAAGCAGTACTACAATAACAACTACTGTAAGTGCTGGAACTGTGTTTGCTTGGTATAAAGACGATGTATTA